>Ga0187892_10002557_pt1 | contig 35903 bp, 23 predicted proteins | sample MA1701073metaG_FD_139345 | JGI IMG/M metagenome (GOLD analysis project Ga0187892, IMG submission 139345) | Bio-ooze microbial communities from a basaltic lava cave in the Kipuka Kanohina Cave System on the Island of Hawaii, USA - MA170107-3 metaG ... | reverse complement strand
TTCGGCCACCGAAACCAACCGGACAGAAAAATGTGAGACAGAAAAATGAAGAATGTGTCTGGTCTTCTTTATTTTTCTGTCTCACATTTTTCTGTCCGCTGGCCGAAACGATGATCGAAGCCCCCAGGCCTTTCAGGAGATTTCACCGGAACTGCCGGTCTTCAACGTCTTCGACCGGGTCGCCCCTATGTCGCTCAAGATAATTAAAGATAAAATTTCAGATGGCGCCCGCCAGTTGAAAAAAACGATCTAAGACCAGACCGTTTTCCGGCGTCATGTAATCAGAGATTATGTTGAAGCTCTGGAAAAGCACGCCTGTTCCCAGTCACGAGGAACTGTTCATCGAGCATTACGAGCAGCTTCTCGCCTGGTCGCTGCAACTGACCGGACACGACCGGCAGAAGGCCGAAGACCTGGTTCACGATGTTTTCATCCAGTTCACCCTGATTCAGCCCGCCCTCAATGAAATCGAAAACCTCGGAGGTTATCTGTTCGCCATGCTGCGCAACCTGCTGCGGTCACAAATGCGCGGCGCGGCGCGCGGCGGCGACCGCGTGATTTCACTGGTGGATTACGAATCGGCGGAAATCGGGCTGCGTTCGGCAGACCCGCTCGCGCGGCTTCAGGCGCGGGATGAATTGCGCGCCATCTGCCGGTACGCCTGCGCGCGCAAGGAGACTTCCAAATGCGGCAGCGTCTTAATCCTGCGCTATTTTCTGGGCTACTATCCGAGCGAAATCCGCTTTATCACCCGCAGTTCAAGCCAGGCCGTGGACTTCCTGCTCAGTTCAGCCCGCCGCGAAGCCAGGCTGAGTCTGAGCCAGCCGGAGCGTTTGAAGATTATGAAAGACAAGTCTCCACCGCTGCCGGCCCACTGGAAATCGCCGGAGCATGGTGATCTGCCGGAGCATCGTGATCTGGCAGATGACTTTCTCGGCGAACTGGCCAGGGAAATTTTTCAGTCCTGCCACGGAACCTGTCTGACACAAACGCAGTTACGCGCAATTTACGAGGAGGCCGGCCCGCGGGAGACGGAGACGAAAATGCTGGCGCACATTGTCAGTTGCCCGCGCTGCCTGGAGGTGGTGAATCGGATGCTGGGCGGGCCGCCGCTCGCCGAGCGATACCCGACCGACACGCTTGGCCCGGATCGCCGCGACCGTGGGGACAGGGATCATCATGGCGGCGGCCGGACCGGGGGCGGGTCAGGCGCGGGTTCGGCGTGGAATGCCGTCGGGAAGTTCCGGCGGCGGCTGCGCGAAGTGATCGAGCACGAGCCGAAAGAGCTGCGCCTCGCCGTCAACGGGCAGGCCCTCGGCACGCTGACCGTCAGCGCCGGGTTGAACAAGCTCAACCTGCATCTCGACGAAACAGAAAAGATCGCTTTCATCGAGGTCTTCAGCGAGCAGGGACTGCGATTGTTTTTCCTCAACGTCGCGCCGCCGCCCGAAGGGGCATTCGTGCAGGAGGCGCAGGCCGGCTTCAGCCGTCAGCGCACGCTGACAATCGCGCTGCGCTTCAACGGGCCGGGCGCCGAGCTGGAAATGGTCTATCTGAAACCGGCGGTCGAACCTGAAGCCGCTACTTCCCCGATCACCCTGGTCGCGGTCAAAGAAGCGCCTGCCGGTGAGACAGACAAGGCTGAGCCGCCGCCGCATCGCCTTCCTGCCGCGCTCGATTCGCTGCGTTCCAGGCTCTTCGGCTCGAGTTTCTGGTCGCGTCCGGCAACTTTGACCGCGCTGGCGCTGCTCATCCTGAGCGCGGCGCTGCTGTTTTATCGCCCGTCTGAAAGAAAGGTTTCAGCCGCGGAACTGCTGGGCCGGGCGACCGTTTCAGAGGCCAGTCTGACCAGCCGCGCGGACCTCGCGCTCCATCGCACGCTCAGCCTCGAAGAACGCGATCCGGCCAGCGGACAAATCCTTTCGCGCCGCCGCATAGAGGTCTGGCAGAGCGCCGGACGCGGCCTCAAGGCGCGCCGCCTGTACGACGAGCAGAATCGACTGATCGCCGGCGAATGGCAGCGGGCGGATGGCTCGCGCGCCGTCTACCGCAAGCCGAAGGCGGGCCTGGAGCCGCAGTCTTCAATCCGCAATCTCGAGGTCTGGCAGTTGGAGCCGTCGGCGCAGGACTTCGCCGCGGCGATCGGGTGGCTTGAGCGAGCGACGTTCGAAGAAATGCCGTCTGCCTATGTCATCAGCTATCAGCCCGGGACTGACGGCGGCGCGGGCGTTGACTCCGCGCTGCTCAAAGCCATGCTCACGCTGCGCAAGCCCGATCTGCTGGCGGTCGAACAGACGCTCGTCGTCCGGCGCGAGGCGCAGACTCGCGAATACAGGTTGATTGAAAGCCGCTTTGAGCGGTATCCGGACCACAACGTCGCGCCCGGAGTCTTTGAACCAGAGCCTGAGTTGCTCAGCTTATCCCGCCAGGCGCCGGACCGGATCAAAGATGGAGTTGGCCAGGTCTTGAGGATGAAACCGGAAGCCGGTTCTTTGGCGCCCGCTCTTCCTTCAGCGGTGGCGACGACCGGCCTGGAGGTCGAGGTGTTGCGTTTGCTGAGTCAGGCCAGGGCCGATCTCGGCGAGCAGGTGAGCGTGACGCGGACTTCTGACGGGAAGCTGCGGGTCGAAGGGCTGCTCGACACAGACGCGCGCAAGGCGGAGATCCTGCGCGCCCTCAACCCGGTCGGCAACCACCCGCTGGTCAGGCTCGAAATCAAAACCGTGGCTGAAGCGCTGCGGCGGCAGCAGCCGTTATCGCCATCCGGCGCGGTTCCGGTCGAAGCGACGGACGCCGCCGGCAAGGCGATTCCTCTCCATCTCGAACTGCGTCGTTACTTCGCCGGCCAACCCGCGCACGACCGGCGCGCGGCGAATGCGCCGCCGGTCGCGAACGCGGATGAAGAGGTCCGTCAATTCGCCACTCGCATGCTTGCTCGGTCGAACCGGACGCTGTCGCACGCCTGGGCGATGCGGCGTTTGATCGAACGCTTCTCGCCTGAAACCCTGCGCGGGCTTGAGGCCGAGACACGGGCCAAATGGCTGGCGATGATCCGCGAGCATGCCTGGGCGCTCGAACAGGAGATCACGGGCTTGCGCCGGGAGTTGGAGCCGATCTTTTTTACCGCCGCGCCGCCGGCTGAGGCGACCGCCGAGGAACACGCCGAGGGCGAGATCACTGATGAGGCCGCTCTGACCCGCGCCGTCGCGCGCCTCTTCGAGCTGACTTCCGCTCACAACCAGGCTGTCCGATTGGCGTTCGCCATCTCGTCCGCGCCTCTCTCCACGGCGCCGGATGTCAAATCGCCGCAGTTCCGGCGTTCGCTCCGCGGCGCCGAGCGGTTGGCTGCGAAGATTGCCGGAGCAATGACAAATGCCAAATGACACCTGGAAAAATGAAAGGGGATAATCATGCCGCGCTTTACAACCAGCTTGCGTTCAATTCTGTTTTTGGCCTTATGCCTTGCGTTTTGTGTTTCCGCGCTGGCGCAGTCCTCGACCGCCACGATCAGCGGCACAGTCGTGGATGAGGGCGGCGCCGTCGTCACCGAAGCGCAGATCGCGGCGATAAATGCCGACACGGGACTCCGGCGGCAAGCGACCACCAACAGTGACGGTTATTTCACCATCCCGCTGCTGCCGCCCGGACGTTACACCATCACCGCCACGCGTCAGGGTTTCTCGCCGATGGAAATCGGCGGCATCGCGCTGAACGTCAATGACCACCGCTCGATCCAGATTCCCTTGAAGGTCGGTCAGGTCGGCGAGACGGTCACGGTGACTTCGGATGCCGTGCAGGTTGACACTCTGACCGGGACTTTGAAAGAGACCGTGGCGCAGGAACGCATCGTCGGGCTGCCGCTCAACGGGCGCAATGCGCTGGAGTTGCAACGGCTCGTGCCCGGCGCGGGCGGCGTGGTGGCCGCCGATCAGGCGCAGAATCAGAGCCTCTCGATCAACGGCTCGCGCGCCAACTCGAACAACTACACGCTCGACGGCGGCGACAACCACGATCCTTTCTTCAATACGCCCTCGGTCTTTCCCAACCCCGACGCGCTACAGGAATTCACCATCCAGACCAGCGCCTACAGCGCGGCTTACGGGCGCAACGCCGGCGCGGTCATCAACGCCATCACGCGATCGGGCACGAATGACTTTCACGGCTCGCTCTTTGAATTCCTGCGCAACGAAAAATTGAACGCCCGGAGCTTCTTCGCGCCGAGCGTCTCGCCCTTCAAGCGAAATCAGTTCGGCGGCACGTTTGGCGGTCCCATCCGGCGCAACCGGACTTTCTTCTTCACCGCTTACCAGGGCTGGCGCGAACGCAGCTCGCCTGGCAGCGTGACGGCGATTGTCCCCACTGCCGCCGAGCGCACGGGTGATTTATCAAGCCTTCGCACGCTGCTCAGAGATCCGAACATCGCGGTGACGGCGACCGTCAGGTGCGAGCCGGCGCCCGCCAACCCGGTGGCCGGAGTCAGGTATCAGGGAGCCTGTTTTCCCGGCAACATCATTCCGGCGAACCGGCTGAACCAGCCCACGCAGAAGTTCCTCGCGGCGTTTGTGCCGTTGCCGAACGGCCCGAACGGGCAACTCAACTTCGCCAGCGGCCAGCAGTTCGATCAGGATCAGTTCATCACGAAGATTGACCACCAACTCGGCGGCGCCAACACGCTCAGCGGCCGGTTGCTCTACAACCAGGACGGCAATCAGGAACTGCCCGGGAATCTGCCCGGCTTTTTCGCCCGGATCAACTATACAAACTGGAACCTGACGGTGAACGATACCCACACCTTCTCGCCGCGACTTTTGAACGTCGTGCGCTTCACCTTCAACAAAGTCAACCGGCAGCAGTTGTCGGTCGCGCCCGGCAACCAGACCTACATAGATTTTGGCGCGCCCTTCACCCGCACCTTCACCGACGAGAAACCGGCGGCCATCCACACGCAGGTGGACGGCTACTTCAACGCCTTTACGCGCTTTCCGCTCGATCAATTCCGGCGCAATTATCAGTTCGGCGACGAGCTGAATCTGACGCACGGCAATCACCAGTTGCGCTTCGGCGGCGAGCTGAGCCGCTCGATCCTGGATCGCGAGGAATTCTTTCGGGGCGACCCATTCATCCAGTACCGCAATAACTTCACCGGCAATGCGCTGGGAGACCTGCTGCTGGGCCGGCCCTCCACTTTTGAACAACAGGCAAAGACTGCAAGTAACATCCGAACGCTGGAACTCGCCCTGTATGCCCAGGACGACTGGAAGGTTTCGCAGCGTCTTTCGCTCAACCTCGGACTGCGATGGGATCCGTATTTCCCGTTCGTGGACGAACTGGATCGTTTCGGTCAGTTCCTGCCCGGCGTGCAGTCAACCGTCTTCCCGACCGCGCCGCGCGGCGCCGTCTTTCCCGGCGATCCGGGCGTCCCGCGCGCGACGTTCGAGGACCAGTGGGCTAATTTCGCGCCGCGCTTCGGTTTCGCTTACGACCCGTTCGGCAAAGGCAAAACGAGCCTCCGCGGCGGTTACGGCGTCTTCTATTCGCAAATCCGCCAGCAGGCGAATAACGGCGTCAACCTCGCCCAGCCTTTCTCGCTGCGACTGACCATCACCAATCCGCCGCAGGGACTGGACAATCCTTACGCCGCGACCGGCAATCCATTCCCGTTCACGCCGCCGGCGGGCGCGGCAGCTCAGACTTATAAATTCACTCGCCCACTGACGCTCTCGAACTTCGCCCCGGATTTTCGCAACGCCATCGTGCAGCAGTGGAACCTGAATGTGCAGCAGGAATTGTGGGGCAGCTATCTGGTGACCGCCGCTTATGCCGGCAGCAAGGGCAATCACCTGTTCCAGCAGTATCAGGCCAATCCCGCGCGGCCCGGCGCGGGTTCGGTGGATTCGCGCCGGATTTACGCGCCGGACTTCGGTCCGATCACCACCTTCGCCAGCGTCGCCAACTCGACCTACCACGCGCTGCAACTAAGCGCGAACAAACGCTTCACTCAGGGCTTCACGCTGCTGGCCTCCTACACCTGGTCGAAGTTTTTGGACAACGCCTCGGCGGACGGCGATGGGGCGTCCAACCCGTTCAATCTGTTTGCGGAAAAGAGCGTCAGCGATCTGGACCTGCCGCATCGCTTCGTGGCCTCCTTCATCTACGACCTGCCGAAACTGCGCAACTCCAACGCCGTGCTGCGCCACCTGCTCGGCGGATGGCAGACCAACGGCATCGTGGTCGTCCAGAGCGGCAGGGCGTTCTCGGTCGTCACCGGGAGAGATAATTCGCAAACCGGAGTCAATCTAGACAGGCCCAATTTGCTCGGCGATCCGCGGCTCGACGCCGGCCGCAGCCGCGCGGATTTGATTACCCGCTACTTCAACACCTGCACCCGGCTGCTCAGCGGCGCCCTGGCCAACTGCCAGCCGGGTGAAAGCCCGGTCTGGCAGGAAAATGCGCTGGGCGCGTTCGGCACGGCGGGGCGCAACACCCTGCGCGGCCCCGATTTCGCCAACCTGGATTTCGGCCTGTTCAAAGACTTCCCCGGCTTGCAGGAATCACACAAGCTTCAATTTCGGAGCGAAGTCTTCAATCTCTTCAATCACCCGAACCTCGGGAACCCCGGCGCCAACGCGAGTTCGGCCAATTTTGGCCGGATCAACACCACCGCCGGGGCGCCGCGCGTCATCCAGTTCGCGCTGAAGTATCTTTTCTGAGCGGGATGGCAGGTTGCTAACCTGTCCTACCGATCATCAACGAAGAGGGGTAGGACAGGTTAGTAACCTGTCCTACCGATCATCAGCAATGAAACCAAGAGGATTGTTTTTGTTCGTGCTGCTGTTACTGCCTGGCGGCGTGGTCGGGAGCAGAGGTTATCAATCAACCAACCTGCACCGCGATGCGTTGGTGATGGATTCGCACGTCCACATGATCAACCGGCAGTTTTATCTGGGCGGCGACATCGGAGATCGTTACCAGGACGGGCAGGTAGACCTGCCGCGGTTGCGCGAAGGCGGCGTGGACGCCTTCTGGTTCAGCCTCACTTCCTCCGAGGCTTACTATCCGCGCCGCTTCGAGGTCAAACAGACTTTCCGCCTGATGGAGCTGGCGCTCGAACAGATCGCTAAAAACAACAATATGATCGAAGTCGCCTTGACGGGCGCCGAGGTCGAGCGGATCACGCGGGCCGGCAAGATGGCCGCGATCCTGGACCTCGAAGGCGGCTTCGACCTTGACGGCGATCTGTTGGTTCTGCGCGCGCTGTACCGGATGGGACTGCGCTCGACTATGCTGCCTGCGCATAATTACACCAACAATTTCGCCGATTCGTGTTGCGATAAGCCGAGATGGAACGGCATCAATGAACGCGGGCGCGAAGTGATCAGGGAGATGAACCGGCTGGGCATGGTCATCAACATCGCGCACGGCTCCAACGAGACGATCCTGCAGACGGTCGCCGAAAGCAAAGACCCGGTCTTGTGGTCGCACGGCGGCTTCCGTCATTTCGTCAACACCAACCGCAGTCTGAGCGACGAAGCCGCCAGGGCCATCGCCTCCAAAGGCGGCGTGATCTCGATCCACTTCGGCAACAGCTTCAGCAATCCCGCTTATTACGAATGGAGAATGCGGCATTTGGGCGAGACGCAGTTTGGAGACGTGTCGAAACAACTGCTGGAGATTGCGAAGATCGAAACCATCGAGGAGATAGACAAACATCTCGCCCGGCGGCAGCCGAGCAAGCCGCTCGCCGGCCCGCCGGAAATAATGATGGAGATGGATCAGATCCTGAAGGTGTTCGATTACGGCATCCGGCTTGTGGGCGAAGACCATCTGGCGCTGGGCATTGATTTCGACGGCGGCGTCGAACCGCCGAAAGGCATGAAAGATGTCCGCGATTATCCGAAGATCACCGCGGCCTTCCAGCGCCACGGTTACAGCGAACAGCGCATTCGCAAGATCATGGGGCTAAACCTGCTGCGGTTATTCAAACAAGTCACCAGGAAATAGAGAAAACACGACAAACAGAAAAATTCAGAAACACGTTACCGCAAATCTTGGGAAGGTCACACGATGTCACAACGATTCGTTTCTTTTCTGCTTACAGTCATCCTTTCCGCTTTCCTCTCCACCATCTCGTTCGCCCAGGGGACGGGCGCCATCGCGGGCCTGGTCGAGGACGAGAGCGGCGCAGCCATTCCCGGCGCCACCGTCAGGGCGGTCAATGAAAACACCGGGATTGTCTCGACCACTGTTTCGGACACCAACGGGCGGTTCAGCTTTCCGCGCCTGCTGGTGGGCAGTTACCGCATCGAGGCCGAGCGCGAGAGCTTCCGCAAATTCGTCGCCGCCGGCGTCAAGCTCGATGTGGACGCCACGCGCGAGGCCAGGGTGGTGATGCAGGTGGGCCAGGTCACCGAAACCATCACCGTTCCCGGCGCCGTGCTGCAAGTAGAGACGGTCGGCGGCGCCCTGAAAGAGGTGGTTGACCGGAAGCGGATTGAAGAGTTGCCGCTCAACGGGCGCAACGCCCTGCAATTGCAGTTACTGATCCCCGGAGTCAATCGCGCTCCGGGAGTGCCCAATCTGTCGGCCAACCAGGGCTTCTCGGTCAACGGCGCGCGCGGGCTGTCGAACAATTATCTGCTCGATGGCGGCGACAACAACGACCCGCTCGGCGGTTCGGCGGCGATCACTCCCAATCCGGACGCGCTGGCCGAGTTCAGCATCCACACCAATAATTTCAGCGCCGAATTCGGCCGCAATCTGGGCGGCGTGATCAACGCGGTGACCAAAGCCGGCGGCAACGCTTTCCACGGGACGCTCTACGAATTCATCCGCAACGACGCGCTGGACGCGCGCGATTTTTTCGCGCTGGTCAAAGGCAAGCTCAGGCGCAACCAATTCGGGGGAACGGTTGGCGGGCCTGTTGTGCGCAACCACACCTTCTTCTTTTTCTCTTTCGAGGGCTTGCGTGAGCGCAGAGGCGCGACCTTCTCAACGCTGGTCGTGCCCGCCGCCGCCGAGCGGGGCGGCGATTTCTCCGCGTCGGCGCGAAAGCCCAACGATCCGGTGACCGGCCAGCCATTCGCGAACAACCGGATTCCGGCGGGCCGCTTCGATCCGGCGGCGGTAAAGTTTCTGGAGACCTTTATCCCACTGCCCAATTCGGCTGATGGCCGCCACATCTTCAACCGTCCGGTCAACAAGGATGGCGATCAATGGGTGGCGCGCGGAGATCATCAATTGACGGACGGCCAACGCCTCTTCGCCCGCTTGATGCGCGACGGCAGCGCGGAACTGAACACCGCCGGGATTCCGTTGCTTCAATCCGACATCAAGTTCGTAACCTGGAATGTCGCCGCCAATCACACCTGGACGATCAGCCCGCACCTGCTCAACTCCGCGCAGTTCACCTTTGGCCAATCGTTCATTGATCGCGGGCCTTTGCCCGCCGGCGGCGGCGAGGGCGTCTCCTATCAGAGCCTGGGAGTGAAGGTCAATCGCGGCGCGCCGGACGCGGGCCTCGTGCCGCATTATCGCGGCCAGGTGACCGGCTTCTGGAATCTGAATCAGGACAATCTGGTCGCGATTGACCGGAAAACTTTTCAGTGGCTCGATCAGGTCACTTACACGACCGGGCCGCACTCTTTCAAGTTCGGGGGCGAATACCGGCGGACTTCAAACGATCGCATTACGGCCAATTTGGTAGACCCGCAATTTTTCTTCACGGGCCGTTTCACGAATAACGCTTTCGCCGATTTTCTGTTGGGGCGGGCTGACAGAATGGAGCAAGGCTCGTTGCGAAACAATCAACTGCGCGCCGACGCCTTCAGCTTCTACCTGCAGGATGATTACAAACTGACGCCGCGTCTGACGCTCACGCTCGGACTGCGTTACGACCCGTTCTTTCCCTTCCGCGATGTGAACGTCGAACCATCGCAGATTTCGGTCTTCCGCCCCGGCCTGCAATCAACATTGTTTCCAACCGCGCCGCCCGGTCTGGTTTATGGCGGAGACCTCGACGGCAAAATCCCCGATGGCGGATCGCCGCCTGATTGGAACAACCTGGCCCCGCGCATCGCCCTGGCGTGGAATCCGTTGAAGCGAACCAGCGTCCGCGCCGCCTATGGCGTTTTCTACGACACCCCGCGATACTTTAACCTGAGCAACGGGGTCAACTCGCCGCCGTTCTCCGCGCAGGTGCGGCTCAACGCGGTCAGCTTCAGCGATCCTTACGCGGGCCGGGTCAATCCTTTTCCATATTCTCCGCCGCAGACTCAGGCCGAGCGCGAGAAGATAGGCTTTTTCCTTCCGGCTGAAATCGGCCTTTCGGTCGCCCCCGATCTGGTGGCCGGTTACAACCAGCAATGGAACCTGAATATTCAACATGAACTCCAGGGGGATTTCATCGTCACGGCGGCCTACGTGGGATCGAAGGGAACCCATCTGCCGATTGTCCGCCAGATCAATCCGGCGATCTTCCGGCCCGGCGCGACGGTGGCCAATATTGATCAACGCCGCATCTACGCTCCCAACTTCGCCTCGATCAGCAGCTATGACCCGATCGGCTTTTCGACCTACAACGCCTTGCAGCTGACGCTCAACAAACGGTTCAGCCGAGGCTACACGGCGCTGGCCAACTACACCTTCGGCAAGACGCTCGACAATGCGTCGCAGGACGCCTTCGGCGGCCAGAATCCTCTGGACCCGAACGCGGACAAGGGGCTGGCTGAATTCCATCGCGATCATCGCGTGGTGACATCGTTTTTGTGGGAACTGCCTTCGGTCGGACATGGAGTTGCGCGGAGACTGCTGGGAGGCTGGCAGCTCAACGGCATTCTGACCATCGAGAGCGGCAGCCCATTCACCGTCGTGAGCGGGCGTGACGTGGTTCTTTCAGGCACTGGAACACAACGCCCCAATCTGGTGGGCGATCCGCGCCTCGACACCGGGCGGGCGAAAGGCGAACTGATCAAACAGTATTTCAACCCGAATGCTTTTGCGCTCCCGCCGGCTGGCGCTTACGGCGGCCTGGGCCGCAACACGCTCACCGGGCCGGGATTCTGGAACCTGGATTTCGCCGTCTTCAAGAAATTCGCGCTGCGTGAAAAGGCGGAAATCCAATTTCGAACCGAACTGTTCAACGCGCTGAACCACGCCAATCTGGGAACACCGGAGAGCAGTCTGGCCGCGGCGAACGTGGGCCAGATTCTCACGGCGAGCACGGCGCGGGTCATTCAGTTCGGACTCAAGGTCATCTTCTAAATATTCGCCGCTAGAAATATGTTGAGGGTTCCGAGACGAAGCGCCGGTACGGTACAGGGAGCGGTAGCGACCTGGCGCCCCGCGAGATGCTTGCTCAGAGGGCGCCAGGTCGCTACCGCTCCCTGTACCGTACCGGCGCGCCAAGCTTGATCGGATTACAGGCCTGACTTGATGAACTGATTCGCTATCCGCAAGTCAACGTGACGCAGCTTTTCGATTTGCGCGCCGACCCGTTTGAATTGCGCAGCTTCGCCAATGATCCGGCGCAGGCCAAGCGCGTCGCGGAAATGACCGCCAAATTGCAACAACATCAACTGCGGCTCGGCGACAGCCTGCCGCTGACGGTTGAGAAACCGCGGCCCGCCGCGTTTACGCCGCCGATAGGCGCGGCGCTCGAACAATGAAGGTGTTTTGAAATTCTGGCGAATCCCATTTGGGCGAATGTCAAAACATGCTCTCAGAGGAGGAATCCTATGCAACGCAACACTTGCACAAAACTGATTGGTCTTGGCGCGTTTCTGCTTTCAGCGAGCGCGCTCATTCAGGCGCAAAACATCACCGGTTCGATCAGCGGCACGGTGCGCGACAATACGGGCGCGGTGATTCCGAACGCCGTCGTGAAACTGGAACTGCCGGCGACGGGATTGACGCGCGAGGTTGTGACCTCGGACAAAGGCGATTTCGTCTTCACGGCGCTTTATGCCGGCGAATACAAGCTGTCGGCGCATGCGAACGGCTTCAAAAGGCTGGAGCGAAGCGGCGTCACGTTGACGGCGGCGGAATACCTGTCGGTCGGCGATCTCGCGCTGGAACTCGGCAGTGTCGGCGAGACGGTGACGGTCACGGCCCAAACCGATACCGTGCAAACCGCCAGCGCCGAACGTTCCGGCACGATCACTTCGGATCAGGTGGACAACCTGCTGATCCTCGGCCGCAATGTGAAGTCGCTGCTCGCGCTGTTGCCCGGCGTGGTCGAAACGAGCGATGACGAGGGCTTGACGCGCAACTACAACCTGAACGTGCAGGGCAATCGCAACAACACCAACAACGTTTCGCTCGACGGCGTGACGCTCAACGCGCTGGGCAACAATAACAACGGCGTCATCACCGTCAGCCAGGACGCCGTGGCCGAAGTCAAAGTGCAACTCTCGAACTATCAGGCCGAGTACGGGCGGATGTCGGGCGCCAACGTGACGATCATCACCAAATCGGGTACGCGCGCCTTTCACGGCGGCGGCTCGCATTTCAAACGGCACGAACAGTTCAACGCCAACAACTTTTTCGCCAACCAGGCCAGGCTCGACCGCCCGCGCTATCGCTACAACGTGTGGAATTACAATATCGGCGGGCCGGTCGTGATTCCGGGGACGGGCTTCAACAAAGGCCGCGACAAACTGTTTTTCTTTTTCAACCAGGAATGGTGGCCGCTCGAAGTGCCACGGCCCATCCAGCGCGTCACCGTGCCGACGGCGCTTGAACGGCGGGGCGACTTTTCAGAGACGACCGATGTCAACGGCGCGCGTCCGACGATCCTCGATCCCGTCACCCGCCAACCCATCGCCAGCCGGATCATGCCCGCGAACCTGATTGATCCGAACGGGCGGGCGCTGCTCAATCTGTTTCCGGCGCCGAATTTCACCGACATCGCCATTTCGGGCCGCCAGTACAACTACGTCGCCGAAAACACGAACCAGACCTTGCAGCGCGTCGAGACGCTCAAGCTGGATTACCACCACAACCCGCGCAACCAGGTCTCGTTTACTTTCTCCGGCAACCTCGACCGGCAGACCGGTTATTCCGGCATCAACGCGGGCGGCGGCACGAACTGGCCGCTGTTGCGCAACACTTTTGTCGCCGACGGCAAAGTCTGGTCGGGGCGTTATCAGCGCGTCATCAGCCCGACGATGGTCAACGAGCTGACGGTCGGGTTTTCGAATCGTCCTGAAACCTTCTCTTCCAACCAGGAAGAGTTCAACACGCGGGTCAAACGCGACGGCGTCGGATTCAGGCTGGGCCAATTCAATCCGGCGGCCAATCCCCTGGACGTGATTCCGAATATGACCTTCGGCGGCGTGTCACAGGCGGCGAACGTCAATATTGAGGGGCGCTATCCGATCTTCACGGAACATAAGACGCTGGCCATCTCGAACAATCTGACCAAGACGCGCGGCGCGCACACCTTGAAAGCCGGCATTTACGTTGACCGCATCTGGCGGAACGCTTCCGATCCCGTGACCTTCAACGGCAGTTTCGATTTCGGCCAGAACACGAACAACCCGGTCAACCTCGGTCACGCCTACGCCAACGCCATCGCCGGCCATTTCAATTCGTACAGCGAAGTCTCGTCGCGCCCCTTTCTGCATTACCGCGTGAGCAACATCGAATGGTTCGCGCAGGACAACTGGAAGGCGAGCCGGCGGCTGACGCTGGATTACGGCCTGCGCTTCGCGGTCATCGCGCCGATCAACGAACGCGACGATCAGGTCGCGGCCTTCAACCCGCTCTTCTTCAACGCCGCCGAGACTGTCCGCCTGATTACGCCGGCGCGAGTCAATAACGTGCGCGTCGGCATTGATCCGGCCACGGGCCGCACGTTCCCGGCGGCCTTCATCGGCGCCATCGCGCCGGGCAGCGGCAATCCGAACAACGGGATGAGCGTCGCGGCCACCGATGATGTCCCGCGCTCGTTCATTCCCAGCCGCGGCGTGCACTACGGCCCGCGCGTGGGTTTCGCTTACGATCTGACGGGCAAAGGCAGGATGGCCGTGCGCGGCGGCTTCGGCCTTTTTTACAACCGCCAGAATTTGCAGCAGGTGATCAATGAGTTTTCGACGCAACCGCCGCTGGTGCGCACGCCGGTGGTGCAGTTCGGCACGTTCCCGACCCTGCTCAGCACGACCGGCCTCAATCAGCCGCAAGCCGTGCTGGGGCTGGACGGCATCGGCAAGGTTCCGACGGTGATGAATTTCAGCCTGTCCGTCCAGCGCAGTCTCGGTTTCAACACGATTCTCGATCTCGCTTACGCCGGCTCGCTGGGCAGGCATTTGATGTGGCAGCGCGACATCAACTCGATTCCGCTCGGCGCGAACTTCGATCCGGCCAATCGGGATCCGTCGCAGACCGCCGCCGTGCCGCTGCCCGCCAACTTCCTGCGCCCGATCAGAGGCTACGCCGCGATCAACATTCGTGAATTCGCGGCCTCGTCGAATTACCACTCGATGCAGATTCAGGTGAACCGCCGCTTCGGCCGTGGCCTGCAATTCGGCGGCGCGTGGACCTGGTCGAAATCGCTCAATTACAACAGCAGCGACGGCAATAATGTAACGACGCTCGCGCCGATCCGCGTCTGGAATTACGGCCTCTCGGATTTCGACCGGACGCATGTCGTCAGGATCAACTATCTCTGGTCGCTGCCGAAGACGGGTTGGAAAAATCCGTTCGCCGAGTATGCGCTGAACGGCTGGCAGGTGTCGGGCATCACCAGCTTCGTCAGCGGCGCGCCCCTGGGCGTAACGTTCTCGCTGGTGTCGGGCATTGACATCACCGGCTCGGCCTCGATCACGGCGCGGCCCGATGTCATCGCCAATCCCGTGTTACCGAAAGGGGAACGCACGTTCAGCCGGAATTTCAACCCGGCGGCCTACCGCCCGCCCGCCCAGGGCACGCTCGGCACGGCGGCGGCGACGCAGATTCGCGGCCCCGGCATCAACAATCACGACATCGCGTTTTTCAAAAACTTCCGCTTTGTCGAAAAACTCAACCTGCAGCTGCGCGCGGAGATGTACAACGCGTTCAACCATACGCAATTTTCCGCGCTCAACACGGCGGCGCGATTTGACGCGAGCGGCGCGCAGATCAACCAGCGGCTCGGCGAATTTACGGCGGCGCGACGCCCGCGAATTATGCAGGTCGCGCTGCGGCTCAATTTCTAAAGCCCCATTCAGGTCATCACGATGCCGTCCAGAACGAATGAAGACGTGGCGCCCGCTGTACCGTAGGTTGTCCAACCTGCGGAGGTTTTCGTCTCAAGACGTTTAGCGGCAACTGAAGGATTCATTAACTGAACATCCGCAGGTTAGACAACCTACGGTACGGTTTCGTGGAAAATACACAATGAAACGAAGAAAATTCATCGGCGCCATTGGCGGCGGCGCCGTTGCGCTGACCATTTCAAAAACGCTGCCGGCTGTTTCGCATGCGGCGCCGAAAGCGCCGTCCTACCTGAAAGGCTACGAGACGCTGTACGCCAGAGACCCGCGCGCCGCCGCCGTGCAATGGTTTCGGGAGGCGCGCTTCGGTTTGTTCATTCACTGGGGCTTGTATTCGTTGATGGAGCGCCACGAATGGGAACAGCAGCGGCAAAAAACTTACGTGGCCGAATACGCCAAGTTGAAAGACCGCTTCACGGCCAAGGGCTTCAACGCGGACAAAATCACCGACCTGGCGCTGGCCGCGCAGATGAAATACATCAACCTGGTCACGCGGCATCACGACAGCTTCTGTCTTTTCAAAACGAGATACACCGGCTTCAACAGCGTGAGCAGTCCGGCCAAACGCGATTTCGTGGCGGAGATGGCGAAGGCTTGCCAGCGGAAGGGACTCGGTCTGTGCCTGTATTACTCGCACGGGCGCGATTGGCGGCATCCGCACGCGCCGAACAACGGCGAATGGGGCGGCAGGGCGCGCCCGGAATACGATCCGCCCGAACCGTCGTATGCCACTGGCCGAGACCACGACCTGCGGAAGTATCTCGATTTCATGACCGGACAGATCACCGAGCTGTTGACCAATTACGGTCCCATTGCGGCCATCTGGCTTGACGGCATCGGCGTGCCCATGACTGGCGACCGGACGAAATTCAAATGCCAGGAGCTTTACGATCACATCCACCGGCTGCAACCGCAGGTTCTGGTCGCGTACAAACAGGGACTGCTCGGCACTGAAGATTTCTTCTCGCCTGAACGCAAGGCCGCGCTGGCCGTAGCGAACGCCACTGGCAAACCAGTCGAGATCAACGACACGTTGCAGGAGCGCATCTGGGGTTATTCCAAAGATTCAAAGCACCGCAACGCCGACGAAGTTATGGCGATACTCGAAGCGGCGGCGCGGCAGAAAGCCAATCTGTTGCTCAACACCGGCCCTCTGCCGGACGGTTCGATCCACGCAGGCGACGAAGAGGCGCTGCGCGAAGTCGGCAGGCGCTTGCGCAAAGATGGTTTTCCGAAATTGGCCGAATGAAACAACGAGAATGGGTAGGACTTAATAACCTGTCCTACCCATTCTCCGAGGAGTTTATGTAATGAAGAAAGAGAATCCAGTCCGCGCTTTATTGTTCATCGCCCTGGCCGCGTTCGCCTTCTCCGGCCAGTCAAAAATGCAAGAGAGCAACGGCGTGCGCTATCGCAACCCGATCGTTTTCAACCGGACTCATCTGGACGAATCCGGCAAGGTCAAGCTCGGATCGAAATTGTGGGTGATGGAGGAAGACGGTTCGGGGCTGCGGCAGTTGACGGATGGGACCACTTACGACGATCACCCGTCTTTTTATGCCGACCAGCGCCACGTGCTTTATTCGGAGTTTCCGGTCAACGCGCTTGACCGCAAAGCCGGCGCGCGGTTGGTCAAGCTGGATATTTATACGGGTCAGCGCGAGACCGTGCTCGCGGTTGACGGTTGCGCGCTGCACCACGCCACCATCTCGCCCATCTCCGACGACCTGATCGTCTACCACCGTGATTGTGGCTCGCGCTTATCGCAATGGCATGGCCTGGGAGGGGAAAGTTATGAATTGAATACCGTGGCGATCAACGGAGTGGCCGTCGCCAAAGAGAGCGTCATCTTCATGCACGAGAAGAACCGCGGCGTCGCTCCGCGCCAAGTCGCGCTGGCGCGCATCTGGGGCCACGGCGCCGGCTCGAAGATTGTCTTTCTGACCGATGACAAAGCTCTCAACCGGCGACCGGCCATTTCGCCCGACGGCAAATGGCTGGCCTGGCAAACCAACGCCGCCGGCGCGGGAGACGAAATCTTCCTGGCGGAGATTGACGGCGCGAAGCCCCGCAATCTGACCAATGCGGCGGGCAATGACGGCCATCCGTGGTTTTCTCGCGATGGCAAATGGATCGTCTTCGAATCGGATCGCACGGCCAAAGGTTACAAGGGGCATGGCTGCGAGGAGAACCGCGCCTGTGAAATCTGGAAACTGAACATTGCGACGGGGAAGGTCACGCAACTCACGTCTGGCGCGGGCAAATACGCGAGCACGCGTCCAAGAATGTAAATTGAAAATCGGCGGGTGATTCAGCTTGGCGTGAAATTGAGCTTTTAAGCGTAGACCGCCACAAATATGTTGAGGGTTGCGGAGAGCAAGAGCGCCGGCGCCGTACCGCGGGTCAACCCTCAACATATTGCTGGCGGCGAGTACTAAGGAAACAAATGCTGTCTTCTCGTTACAGATTGATCAGCGCGCCGTGCCTGCTGATTCTGGCCGCAATGTTGTTTGGGGCTGATGGCGGCAAACAGGTGGCGCGGCGTCCCAACATTCTCTTCATCATGACCGACGACCATGCCGCCGGTCAGATGAGTTGTTATGGCAATCGGATTCTGCGCACTCCCAACCTGGATCGGCTGGCCGCCGGGGGAGTCCGCTTCACCAACGCTTTCGTCACCAACTCGCTCTGCGCGCCGAGCCGCGCCACGGTGTTGGCGGGAACCTATTCGCACATTCACGGCGTGCGCGGCAATTCGGAAGGCCGCGACAATATCGAACGAATGGATCCCAATCTGCCGACCTTTCCTGAATTGCTTCAGAAAGCCGGTTACCGCACGGGGATCGCCGGCAAGTGGCGCCTGAGCCACGATCCGAAAGGGTTCGACTACTCCTGCGTCTTGCCGGGACAGGGCGTTTACTTCGATCCGGAGTTCATTGAGAATGGCGCGCGCAAGAAATTTTCAGGGTACGCGACCGACATCACTACTGACCGGGCGTTGGAGTTTCTGGCTCAGAAGGGCGCGGAGCCTTTTATGCTGATCTACCAGCACAAGGCGCCGCACCGGCCCTTCAAGCCCGCGCCGCGCCACGCCGATTTGTTTAAAGACATCGAGTTTCCCTACCCGGAGACTTTCAATGACGATTACGCCACCCGGCGCGTCGCCAAAGAAGCCGAGGACATGAAATTCGATCTGTCTCTGGCGGGCGATTACCCCGATCTGCCCGCCGGGCTTACGCCGGCGGAGCGGAAGAAGTGGCTCTATCAGCGGTTCGTCAAGGATCATTACGCGGCGGTTTATGGCGTTGATGAAAACCTGGGCCGCGTGCTGGCATACCTCGATCAACACGGTCTGGCCGAGGACACGCTGATTGTCTATACCTCGGACAACGGATTTTTCCTGGGCGAGCACGGCTGGTACGACAAGCGATTTATGTATGAGCCGTCGCTGCGCGTGCCGCTGCTGGTCCGTTATCCCCGGCGGATCAAAGGCGCCCGCGTGGAAACCCGCATGGCTTTGAATATTGACGTGGCGCCGACCCTGCTCGATTTCGCCGGCGTCCCCATCCCGAAAGTCATGCAGGGCGAGAGCCTGCGACCTTTGCTGGAAGGGCGGCAGCGGGTGAATTGGCGGAAGGCGATTTACTACTCCTACTTTGAAAACTCCTGGACGCTGCGCGACGCCAAGCCGGAGCAGATGTCCGATCCATCATTCAAATATTTCACGCCGCACCGCGTCGGGCCGCATCGCGGCGTGCGGACAGACCGCTACAAACTGATCGAGTATTACAGCGAAGGGAATTATTGGGAGTTCTTCGATCTGAAGACCGATCCCAACGAGTTGACCAACCGGCACAACGATCCGGCCTATGCTTCCACCATCGCGGAACTCAAGCGCGAGTTGCGGCGGTTGCGGGAGAAGTACCGGGATACGACTTGAGGAATAGGAGTGAATCAAATGCCAGGCCGATGGCGCAGTTTATTTATCTTCTGTCTGCTCTGTGCGCCGCTATTCAGCGAAGCGCAGGGGCAGCCAGTCGTCGCGCGCCGCCCAAACTTCGTCGTCATCCTGGCCGACGACATGGGCTATGGCGACATTGGCCCATACGGCGTCACCGACATCCGCACGCCGAGCCTGGACCGGCTGGCGCGCGAAGGCGTCAAGCTGACGAACGCCTATTCCAACGGCCCGTCATGCACGCCGACGCGCGCCGCGCTGATGACCGGGCGCTGGCAACAACGCGTCGGACTGGAGCGGGCGACGACGCCCTCTGATAAAGGCGCCGTCGAGTTGCCGCTGACAGAACCGACCGTCGCGCGGATGCTCAAGGACGCCGGCTACCGTACTGGAATGTTCGGCAAGTGGCATCTGGGTTACGACATCGCGCGGGGCCCCTTGGCGCACGGCTTCGAGGAATTCTTCGGGATCCTGACCGGCAACGTGGACATGTACTCGCACCGTTACCGCACGGGGCTGGCGGATCTTTACGACGGTACGCAGCTAGTCGAACGCGAGGGATACCTGACCGATCTGCTGACCGAACGCGCGGTCGCTTTCATTGACCGGGGCGTCAATGACGGAGGCGGCGAGCCGTTCTTTCTCTATCTTCCGTACAACGCGGTGCATTGGCCGTTTCAGCCACCCGGCAATCCTCAGGATGTGCGCACACCGGCGACCTGGTTCGATGGCGGGCGGGCTGACTACGCGCGGATGCTTGAAGCTATGGACGCCGGCATCGGCAGGATTTTAGCAGCGCTCGACCGGCGCAATCTGTCGCGCGACACGCTGGTCATCTTCACCAACGATAACGGCGGCGAGCGGTTGTCGCGCAACGCTCCGCTCTTCCATCGCAAGGGCACGCTCTGGGAAGGCGGCATACGCGTGCCTTATCTGCTGCGTTGGCCCGGGACGGCGCCGGCGGGCAAGGTCTCGGCCCAGATGACGATCACGATGGATTTGACGGCGACGATCCTGGCCGCGGCGGGCGTTGAGCCTCGGCGTCCGCTCGATGGCATAAACCTGCTCCCAATCTGGCAAGGTCGCGCGCCGCTTACCGAGCGCGCTTTTTACTGGCGTATCAACAGTCCCGATCGCCGGCAGAAGGCCGTGCGTCGCGGCGATTGGAAGTACGTAGTGGACGGGAGCATTGAAATGCTTTTCGACCTGCGCCGCGATGTCGGCGAACGAACTGACCTGAGCTACCGGCGCCCGGCCGTCGTCAAAGAATTGCGCGACCTGTTGGCGCAATGGGAAAAAGAGGTCGCGCCCGCCGCTCAATAATCGTGGGACAAGGGCGCTGCCTGAGCAATAACACATGGCGACGATTAAGACGATTCGGCGCCATCGGCTCAACGCCGCCGGCAAGATCATCTCTTCCGGCAAGCAGAGGAGTCGTTCATGTCGCGAGCGACGCCCGGAACAATGAAAGCGGGTAGGACAGGTTAATAACCTGTCCTACCCGCTTTCGGAGGAGGCACAATATGAACACGAATAGTTCCCACCGGAAAGTAACGTTATGGCTCTTGTTGTTCTGCTGTCTGGCGGTTCTGGCAATCACGGCTTCGGCCCAACAAACAACCGGCACGGTGCAGGGCGCGGTGATGGATCAGCAAGGCGGCGTGATCCCCAACGCCCGCGTCGAGCTGATCAACGAAGAGACCAATGTCACGCTCACCCAGCAGAGCGGAGTTGAAGGCAATTACGTCTTCAATTTTGTTTCTCCCGGACGATACAGCTTACGGGCGATGGCGCCCGGCTTCAAGACCGCCCTCGCCAAAGCCGTCGCGGTCGAAGTCAATAAAAACACTCCGGTGGACTTTCAACTCGAGACGGGCGGCGTGACCGAGGTGGTTGACGTGAAGGCCACGGGCGAGCGCATTGACACCGTCTCGGCCGCCGTCAGCACGAACGTTGACCGAACGCTGGTCACCGAATTGCCTTCGTTCAATCGCAACGCGCTGGAGTTCGGCGAACTCTCGCCGGGCGTCGAGATGGATTTCTCGACCACCGGAGGCACGGGACAGGCGCTCAATATTCAAGGCTCCTCGGCGACGGTCAACGGCGCCCGGTCGCAGCGCAACGCCTTTTATCTGGACGGCAGCGACAACAGCGGAGTCTTCCGCAACCAGGCGCTTCAGTTCCCGAATCCCGACACGGTGCAGGAGGTGCAAATCTCGACCAGCAGCACCTCGGCCGAGTTCGGCAAACAGGTCGGCGGAATCTTCAACGTCATCACCCGCTCCGGGACCAATCAGTTTCATGGGACCGCCGCCTATTTCTTCCGGCTGGCCGGTCTCAACGCCAACGAATGGGATCGCAATCGCTCAGGCAGCGCGCGGCCCGGCGACAAGTTCAAGAATTTCTCGTCCACCATTGGCGGTCCCGTCCGCAAGGACAAGACCTTCTTCTTCGCCTCTTTCATGCTCTACCGCAACGCCGACGCCGGTTTTCAGAATACCGTTCGCTTCCCGACCGCCGCCATGCTGGCCGGAGATTTTTCGGCGACGCCCGTGCAACTGCGAGACCCTGACACCGGCGCGCCGCTCACGGGTAACCGCGTCCCGGCGCAGTTGCTCGACCCGGTCGCGGTCAATCTCTCAAAGCTTTATCCGACGGTGGCGCGCTATGATGACCGCTTCGTCTGGTCCTTCCAGAATCCGGCCCGCAACCACGAGGCGCTGGGCAAAATAGACCACCGTTTCAACGACGCGCACTCGCTGGCCGTGAGCTTTTACCGGACTTGGGGCAATCAGACGCTGCCGGCCACGGGGCAGAACCAGGTTCCGGCCTTCGGGCCGCAACTCAACGAGAGCCGGCAGACCACCGGATCGCTCCGGCACATCTGGCAACTGAGCAGCCATCTGATCGTCGAAAGCCGCGCCAGCGTCGCGCGGCACAAAGCCGACCGCGGCCAGGAGCAGTTGGGGAAAGACCTGGCTGATTTCGGCGCGCGGAACTATCCGATCACGCAGGAAGGCGCGCGCAAGTTTTTGCCGAGCCTCACCATCAGCAGCGGCCCGCAAACCCATCAGGGATTTCTGGGACGCTTCGCGCAGAGCAACCTCGTCGTGGGGAGCAGCCTCACCCGGGTCGCGGGCGCGCACAATTTGAAATTCGGCGCGGAATTTCAGCGGACGGGCATCACCCAATTCAACGACCAGGAAGGCCAGCGGGTCGCCGACAGCTTCCTCTTCAACGGCTCGTTCGCCAACGGCAGCAATGGCCGGACGACTCCGACGCAAAATCAGTTCGCCTTCGCCTTCGCCGATTTCCTGATGGGGCGCGTGACCAGCTTCGCCGTGCTCGGCATCCTCGATTACGACCTGCACAGTTGGAACGACTTCTTCTTCGCGCAGGATCAGTGGCGCGTCAGCCCGCGGCTGACACTGACGCCGGGCCTGCGCTATGAGTTCTACACCCCGGCGAAAGAGAAGAAAGACCGGCTCTCGGCTTACATCAGCGGGAACCGCTCGGGCGTCTTCCCGAACGCGCCAATCGGCATGGCCTTTCCAGGCGACGCGGGAGTGCCGGACGGCCTGGTCAGGAATGATCTCAACAATTTCGCGCCGCGGTTGGGCGCTGCCTGGGACGTGACCGGCGCCGGGAAGACCGCGCTCAGAGCGGGCTTCGGCGTCTACTACTCGCACAACGCGGCGCAGGTCAAGATGCTGACGGCGGAGCGCGATCCGTGGCGGCCCACGGCCAGCGGCGCGCAGGCGAGCCTGAGCAATCCCTGGCTGACCAGCAGGAGTCCGGTCTATACTGCTCCGCCGACGCCCTTCAACAATTCGAGCATCACCAACTACAGATGGCCGGCGGGCTTCACGGCCATCGGCTTTGCGGAGGATTTCGCCACGCCCTACAGCTTGCAATGGAACGCTTCGATCGAGCGCGAGATGTGGCGCGGCGTGGCGCTCACAGCAGGCTACGTCGGCAATCGCGGCTACAAGCTGTTGCAAACGCTGCCGATCAACTTCGCGCTCTGGCGCGCCGATGCCACGCCGGCCAACGTCAACGCCCGGCGGCCAATTCAGGGTTACGGTAATATCAACATCTTCAACTCCATCGCCGAGAGCCGCTACGACGGATTCCAGGTTTCGGCCAACGCCAGGCGCGGCGGCCTCACCGCGCGAATGTATTATGTGCTGGCCAAAGGGAGCGACACCTCCAGCGCCGATCCGACCGCCTTCGATCCGCAGACGGCCAATCCCCTCGACCCGCTCAGCGAACGCGGCGAGACGCAACGGCGGCACACCTTCCGCGCCTTTTACGTTTATCAATTGCCGTTCTTGAAAGGTAATGGCCTCTTCGCCGCGGTCTTCGGCGGCTGGCAGGTGTCGGGCGGCGCGCGCATACAAACGGGCGCGCCGCTCAATGTGACGCTGGGCCAGGATTGGAACTACGACGGCATCACGGGCGACCGGCCAGACCTGATTGGGCCAATCGTCTACGCGCGGCGCCACAACGCCGATGGGACGGCGCAATGGTTCGAGGTCGGCGCCGACAAAGCGCCATTCGCGTTGCCCGGCGGCGGCGTCAATCGCAACACCTTCGGCAATCTCCGGCGGAACGCGATCCGGGGGCCGGGCAATTGGAACACCGACGCGGCCTTGCTCAAGAACTTCCGGCTGGCCGAGAAGAAAAGCGTCCAGTTGCGCGCGGAGGTCTACAACCTCTTCAACCACGCGAACCTCAACAATCCGGTTCTCAATTACGGGAGCAATGATTTCGGGCGGATTCTGGGGCGGAATGGTAACCGGCGCATGCAACTGGGCGCGAAGTTCACTTTTTAGGAGAACTGCGGAAGTTCTCTACCCGGTAAGCCTCTCTTATTTTCCTCTCCCACATTTTCCTCTTGGCAAAAGTGGAAGAGGAAAATGTGGGAGAGGAAAATAAGAGACCCTTCCGGGAGGAGACGACAATAATGAAAACAATTCTCGCAAGCCTGATGGCGCTCCTGATCGGCCTGGCGTTCAACTCATCAATCAACGCAGGCGGCGCGGGCGGCGCGGTTCAGCGACGCAAGCCAAACATCGTTTTCATCCTGGCTGATGATCTGGGCCAGGGCGACGTCGGGGCTTATGGTCAAAAACTGATCAAGACGCCGAACATTGACCGGCTGGCCGCCGAAGGCATGAAATTCACGCAGGCATACGCCGGCGGCGCGGTCTGCGCTCCCTCGCGCAGCGTGTTGATGACCGGGCGGCACACAGGACACACGACCGTCAGAGCCAATGCCGGGACGATCCCGATATTGGATGAAGACATCACGGTCGCCGAAATTCTCAAACAAGCGGGCTACGCGACCGGAGGCTTCGGCAAGTGGGGACTCGGCGACGCGGGTTCGGCAGGCGTTCCGAGCAGACAAGGCTTTGACGAATTCTTCGGCTACCTGCACCAGATTCACGCTCATACTTACTACCCTGATTTTTTGTGGAAGAACGAGCAGAAGCTTCCGCTGCCGGGAAACCTGGAAGGCAGGAACGGGCAGTACAGCGCCGACCTGATTGCCGAAGAATCGCTCCGGTTTGTGCGCCAACACAAAGACCGCCCGTTCTTCCTCTACGCGGCCTTCACGCTGCCGCACGGCAGGTTCGAGGTTCCGAGCGACGAGCCATATTCAGGAATGAACTGGCCGCAACCGGAAAAGAATCTGGCGGCGATGATCACGCGCCTGGACGGTCACATCGGCAAGCTGATGGGGTTGCTCAAGGAATTGCGGCTTGACGACAACACGATCGTCTTCTTCACGAGCGACCACGGCGCGCCCTCCGGACCGGGCCGCCGCTTTGAGTTGTTCCGCAGCAACGGGCCGATGCGCGGCGAGAAAGGCAATCTCTACGAGGGCGGCATTCGCGTGCCGATGATCGTGCGCTGGCCGGGACGGGTGGCGGCGGGCGCGACAAACGACCTGGTCTGGACTTTCTGGGACTTTATGCCGACTGCCGCCGAACTGGCCGGGGCAAAGGCGCCGGCCAATATTGACGGCGTTTCCGTTCTGCCGGTGTTGCTGGGCGCGAAACGCAAGCCGCAACCGGAGAGGTTCTTCTACTGGGAGCATCATCAATATGACCGGCGGATGGAGGCGCTCCGCCCAAGTTCGATGTGGCAGGCCGCGCGGCTGGGCGACTGGAAAGCCGTGCGAGTTAAACCGGACGCGCCGCCGGAGCTTTACAACCTGCGAGACGATGTTGGAGAAACGACCAACGTCGCGGCGGCTCATCCTGAAGTGATCGCCAGGATCGAGGCGTACCTGAAGACCGCGCGCACCGAGCCGCGTCCGCACAACACCGGAAGCTTCGAATATCAGCGGTAGGAAGAATCGGTAGGAGAGGTTACTAACCTGTCCTACCACGCGAAAGCTATAAACAATTCGGAGCGACGTCGCAGATGAAGCCAAACAAACAGGACAAGCAATCGAGCAGGCGAGGTTTTTTGAAAGGCACGGCGGGCGGGCTGATCGGGACGGCGCTCGGCGGCAGTGTTGAAGCATTATCTTTGCCGGATGATCCATCCCCCTCGACACAGCAAGCAGACACATATCTCAAGCCGGTTGACTTACTGCCAACCAACGTCACGCGCACGTGGCTGGGACCGAGCTATTGGGCGAACCGTCTGCAGGACTGGCGGTTGCACGACGGGAGGTTGGAGTGTCTGGCGGGAGATGCCGGAGATGAGGTGCGCACCGTGGCAGTGCTCACCCGCGAGATTATCGCCGGGAATAAGCCAGCCCACTTGAGATCGTTCCCATGCCACAGGCTGGCCACCACCGCTACTGCTTTATTTGATTGCCACCCGCACCGTATTCGCAGTCTTGCCATCCACCATCAACACGACGTCTACCTCGCCCCGGCCAATCAAACTGCGCGGAATCAACGCATTGCTATGAATGTAGCCGCTTGCTGGCGCTGGAATGCGCTGAGCGAGCTTCGTTGCAGTGTGTGTCGTTGAACGGTATGCTGCACACGAGGAGGTCAAGTTATGACTGTACAAGTTGAAATCAAAGCGGAGACGGCGGCGAAGCTACAGGCCATTGCCGCTTCTTTACGGCTTTCTTTGGATGCGTATCTGGAAAAAGTCGCCGAGCTTGTGCCGCTGCCTGAGACGCTTGCGCTGCCTGAGACCAACGGGCAACCTGCCGCAACCAAAACGCCGTATGAATTGGCGAAAGACTTTATCGGCGCCATTGACAGCAGTGTGCCTGACCCTGACCCGGCGGCCCGGCCACACGACACTTTGTTGGGACGTCTGGTTGCGGAAAAACTCAAAAAGCAGGGACTGCAATTGCCATGACGCTTACCATGCTGCCCATGCTAATTGACACTGGCCCACTGGTTGCACTCATTGATAAGTCTGACCAGGAAAAGCATCAAGCCTGCACCGCCCACTTTCGCCTGCTCAAAGAACCGCCGCTGACCACTTGGGCTTGTCTGACCGAAGCCTTCTATCTGCTTGGTCAATATCGCGGCTGGAAAGGGCAGCACGCGCTCTTCGGCTTGATTTCCAGCGGCGCGGTGTGCGTCCACGCCCCGCAAGCTGACGAATTGAACCGCATCGGTGAATTGATGGAACAGTATCAAGACAGGCCGATGGATTTTGCTGACGCTGCGTTGGTCGCCCTGGCAGAGAGTAAAGCGCTGAAGCGTATCTTCACACTCGACGACGATTTTTACATTTACAGAATCAATGGCCGGGACACCTTTGACGTGCTTTCGTTCGATTCAGTGTGAACGCTGGTATGTCGAGTCTCCGCCACTACTGATTTATTTGATTGCCACCCGCACCGTATTCGCTGGCTTGCCATCCACCGTCAACACCACATCCACTTCACCGCGTCCAATCAGACTGCGCGGAATCAGCACATTAACTTGATCAAGTCCTACCATACTTCCCTGCGCGCCTGCGCTCGCATTCGCCGTGAAGATACCAGGCACAACCGCCGCAAGAGGTACTTACCGGGTAATCTTGGGGGTGCTGCTGTTTCCCGGCTTCGGCTCGGACCATCAAGCATAGATCGTTGTACCGTGTGATGCGTTAGACTACTTTAGGGTCTTCGCAATTCCCCTCCCGATTGAGTTGTCGAAATCGGTCCAGAAGTACACGCTTTGGCCGTCTAGTGCGAGGTTAAAAGCAAAAGATGGATACAAAGTGGTCACACTGGCAAAGTTGCTGAGACTGTACCGCAACACGCCGAGATGTTGGGCGGCGACGTAGAGCGAGGTGCCGTCAGTGGCCAGAGCCCTCCCTTGAACACCGCTCACCAAGGTTGTGGGCGCAGTCAAGACAGCCGACGTGGCAACGCTGAAGATTCCAGTGCCGCTCGACCAGTACACCCTTGTCCCCGACACTAGGATGTCCTGCGCGGGGAAGCCCACGTTGGTGGTTAATGTGGTGACGATGCCGCCTGCCGTCGAGACACGCTTGATCGTGCCAATCAACCCGGGGTTCGTGCCAGCGAAGTAGTACACGATGCCCCCACTGATGGTGAAAGTCAGCGTGTTACAACTGCTTTCTGATACCACGTCAATGATCGCACCGCCAGTCAGCGGCATCTTGCGAATTGCACAGAAATTGGCGTTATAGTTTGTGACGTTAAAATAGAGGCTGGTACCGTCAGACATGAGACGGCCCGATGCGTCGACGATGCCTGTGGCAAGGGTAGTGATCGTCCCGCCGCCAACCGGGATCCTTCTTATCGCGCCATTCGTCGAACTGCCGTCGATCCAATAGATATTGGTGCCATCGTTCAAGACGCCCCTTGGGCAGATCAGACCGCTGGCGAGCGTCGTGACCGTTCCGCCGTTGGTCGGGACTTGCAACAGCGTCTGGGGTTGTGTGAGGCAGAAGTCTGTCACCAATGTAAACGCGAGAGTCGAGCCGCTTATCGAAAGGTAGTCTAGAATATGGGACGACGACACCAGCTTTTGGAGCGTAGGAAGGACGATGTTATACCGGGACCGCACCTGATTGATATCAGCTTGGTATAAGTGCAAGTCTGATTGGAAGTTCGGTTGTGGTGCCATGATGGGCGGCTCTTCGCCACTCCCAATGTGGCGCATCCCGATTGCGTGGCCTACCTCGTGAATGACGACATCCGCGAGGTAACTGATGGGACTTTCCCACCCGGAAAGGTTCTTGTTCAGGCGAACGTATCGTTTTCCAAATCCAATTCCAAATTCATAAGTGTGTATTCCGTACGTTACACCGGTGGAACCAAACTCCAGATCAGCGAACTCGACCACAATATTCGGTGTTTCCCCCGGAAGGATTCGGCGAAACGTGAGCCCAGCAGCCCCCGTTTCCGCCTGCCACAGAGAGAATGCAAGCTGTACTTGAGAAGCGAATCCCGTTGTCGATTTGGAATCTGGGGCCTTGGACATGTCAATGTCCCAGAGGAGTTGCCTGGGCAGTCCACTCCACACCTTTGGTGCCCAGAGCGCCCAGCCACTGAACTCCGTGGTCCGTATCACGAGAGTCTTACTATTTTCATCGAACCACTGCAGCGGTTCTGTCCACGCGTTTCGCGCAGGCTCGTAGCGAAGAAACGCCCCGGGCTTCCCAGTCAGCCGGACCTTCAGGCTGTTCTGCGCGAGGAGCGAGACAGCTCGCCGGACGTGCCTGTGGCCAACATCGACTTTCGTTCTCGGTGCAAGTTGTACAACGTCGTTCAAAGTGACGCTCGCGTCGGCACCCTGACTACCACCGTCATCGATGTCGATTAAGTAGTCCGCCGCAGGATCTCCCGTGAAGGTTGAGCGGTCTTCGACGGGCGCGCCTGTAGTACGCGTGTAGGTTCTCGGTCCAAAGACGCACGCTGCGCAGTCGGACAACACTGCCACCGCAGGGGAAGTCTTGTCGAGGAGCGAAGTGGCGGGTGTGACTGTGGCTGATTTGGCGGCCTTGCCGGACAGCAAGTGAGTGATACCTTGTGCGGTGAAGTAGACCGTCTTGTCCTGGCCTTGCACATAGTAAGCGACGCGGCCATCCATCTGCCCGCGATTCTCGATGAAGGCGAGCGGCAGCTTGCCGAATGATTCGCTCAGGCGCGCTTTGGCCTGCGGCTCAAGCGCGGCTGATTCGGCGGGCGCAGCATTCACGCCTTTAACAGCCAATGCTTCCAGCCCGAGTTGTTTACCGGATGTTGTTGTTTGATTGACGATAGCCGATGGCGAGAGGAATCTATAGCAGAGCAAGGTCAATATTACCAAGGCCGCCAAAACGCAAAGCAAGAGAGAAAGAGCAATCAAACGCTTGGGGAATGCGCATTTCATATAGCTACCCTTTTTAAGCCGAACAGACGGCACAGCGCGCCGTGAGCTTTCGGCAAATGATCGGGGCGCATTCTTCAGCCGGCGAGAAACACCGGCAAAACATTTTGACTGATGGCGGCTGGCTCCGACGTGATGAGGTACTGTTTGAGGCTCACAGCGCGCCAGCCTGCAACGGGGAGCAGATTATAGATACCCTCAAACAGCAGTTCAATCATTTTCTTCTTTCGCTTGAGATTGAAGATCAAAGCGGGCGCTCCCGGTACGGTGAAATCGCCGCTCTCCGGGAATCAAGCCCCGGCGCCTTTCTTCGCGCGTTTGCGCGACTCGCGGGGAACCTGAATTTTGTATTTCCTGATCTTGCTGTAGAGGCGTGGGCGGTAAATACCCAGGATCGCCGCCGCCGCCTGTTTATTGCCTTGCGTGCGTTTGAGTGTTTGTTCGATGACCAGTTTCTCGATCTCTTCGAGCGTCATATTCGGAAATCGGCCTCGAAGGTTTCGGTCGAGCCAACGGGGCGAAAGCGCCGCTCTTCCAACACGCGCAGCAATTTCGGCTGCAACTCCATCGGCATTTCGCCGATCTCGTCCAGCATCAGGCTGCCGCCCTTCGCCTGGGCGATCAGTCCCTGGCGGTTCTGAATCGCGCCGGTGAACGCGCCTTTGACGTAACCGAACAACTCGGCTTCGATCAATTCCTTCGGCAGCGCGGAGCAGTTGACCTTGACGAAATCCTTGTCGGCGCGCAGCGAATTGAAATGGATGGCGTTGGCGATCAGCTCTTTGCCCGTGCCCGATTCGCCGATGACCAACACGTTGGCGTCGCTCCGGGCGATGCTTTCGATGGTCTCGTAAATCATCTGCATCGCTTTCGACGCGCCGATGATGCTGGAATATTCGCGGCGCTGGATGTGGCGACGGAAGTTCTCCGATTCGCTGACCAGCCGCCGGCGTTCCAACGCTTTTCCGGCCAGCAGCAGAATCTGATCGGCCTCGAAGGGTTTTTCGACGAAATAGAAAGCGCCGGATTTCCCCGCTTCGACGGCCTCGGTGATCGAACCGTGACCTGTGATGACGATCACTTCAGTGTCGGGCGAGCGCTCTTTGACCGCGCGGAGCAACGGCAACCCTCCCTGGTGGTCATCGGGCAATTGCAGATCGGTGAGCACCAGATCGAAAGATTGCCGCTCGATGGCGGCGCGGCCTGCGGTGTAACTCGACGCGATCTCGACGTTGTAACCCTCCATGCCGAGCAGAGCGTCCGCGCCGGGTTTTTAAGCGATGGAGAGCGAGGCGGCTTCTGTGGTTTCCTGATCGGGGCAGGCGGCGGAGATCTGGATTATCGCGCGGCGGCGCTGGCGCAAAAGGCGTCGGGCATCGGCGGCGGTCTGATGCTCGCCTGCGAGTCCGATGGCCGGTTGCGCCTGCGCGATCACACTGACGAAGAACAACCGCTGGCTTGCGCCGAAGCGCCGCCGCCAGAGTCGAGGGCCGGCTGGCTGACCGCGAATGATGAGGTCTTGCTGCGCCTGGATATTCTGCCGCAAGGTCAGGGCGTATTCAGCCTGGAGTTCTCGGCCTGGGATTCCCGTAGCGGAAAGCAATTGGCCAGTCTGATCAATCGAGACGTGCCTGAAGCGAAGCTCCTGGGCGGCATTGCCCTCGTCTCTTCGCCTTACACCGGCAGGACTGGAGCGCGTTACTGGTTCCGCGACCTGCGCACGGGCGGCGAAAAGATCGCCGCGCGCCCGGAGCGCGCGCTCGGTCCGATCCTGGGCACGCTCTATTCGCTCAACAGCAAGGCGCTCAAACTATCGGCTCAGTTGATGCCCGTCGGCGAGAGCGAGTCACAAACAGCGAAGCTTCAATACCGGCAAGCAGGCGGAGCCTGGCAGGATGGGCCAACGGCTACACTGGCGCCCGGATTCACCGCGTTGTTTCGGATGGAGAACTGGGATGCGACGCGCGACTGGGAGTATCGCGTCGCTTACCCAGCGGATGCGCCGCGACCCGATTACTACACCGGAGTAATCCGCCAGGACCCGGTGAAGACCGAAACGCTCACCATCGCGCTCTTCAGTTGCATTATCGCGTCGGCCCGCACGCTCGAAGGAGGCGTCGGCAGACCTGAGCTACCCCAGGCTGAACTGCTCGGACGCTACACGAACCGGAATCTTTACTTCCCGCACCGGGAGTTGGTCAGGCACGCAAATCACCACGGCGCCGACCTGCTGGTCTTCGCGGGCGATCAATTTTACGAAGGTAGTCCGACGCGCAAGGACAACAGTCCGGCTCCCACGCTCGACTATCTTTATAAGTGGTATCTCTGGGTCTGGGCTTTCCGCGAGATGACCCGCAACACGCCGGCGATCGTGATGGTGGACGATCACGATGTCTACCACGGCAACATCTGGGGCAACGGCGGGCGGGCGGCTCCGGAGCGCGACCAGAATCGCGGCGGCTATCGCTGCACGGGCGAGTTCATCAACCTGGTGCAGCGAACGCAGTGCAGTCACAATCCTGATCCGTATGATCCAGCTCCGGTCTTGCAGGGCATCACGGTTTACTATGGCGCCTTCCGGTATGGCGGAGTCAGCTTTGCCATACTCGAAGACCGGAAGTTCAAAACCACGCCGATGGAAGGCGCGGACCTGGATGTTCACGAAGCGGAACTGCTCGGCGAACGGCAGGAGAAATTTCTGGAGGCGTGGGCGCAGGATCGGGCAGACGCAGCGCCCAAAATCTGTCTGACGCAGACGCTCTTCGCCAGCGCGCAGACCAGCCCTGCCGGGCGTCCGTTGATGGATTTCGACTCGAACGGCTATCCCAAACCCGGACGAGACCGCGCGATTGAACTGCTGCGCGAGGCGCGGGCGCTGGTGCTCGGCGGCGATCAACACCTGGCAACCATTGTCCGGCATGGACTGGACACGTTCACCGACGGAGTCATTCAATTCACCGGCCCAGCGGCAGGATCAAGCTGGCAACGCTGGTTCGAGCCTGCCCGCCGGCTGCCTAATGCGGCGAGCACGCCGAACACAGGAGACTTCGTTGACGCCTTCGGCAACAAACTGCGCGTGCTGGCAGTCGCCAACCCGAAGGTCACCTTCAAGGAATACCGCCAGCATCGCGCGGGTCGCAATCAGGGACTCGGCGACCGGCGGCTCAAGAGCGAAGGCTACGGCATCATTCGCGTCAACCGTCAGGCGCGGGAGTTCGTCCTTGAGTGCTGGCCGTGGGAGATTGACCCGGCGGCGACTGGCGCGCGACAGTTTGCCGGCTGGCCTTTCCGGCTGCCGTTCAGCGAGTTGGATGGACGGCAGCTATAGATTTCAAGAAAAGATTAGTAACCGGTTATTTACCACGCTTTACTGTTTCAACAGCGGTTCCACTTTCCGTGTCACATGCGCCTCAATCCCATGCTCAGTCCAATCCGTGCTGACATCTTTCACCAGCCACCAGCGCTCCACATGCTCAATGCTCCGGCCCGGCGCGATGCGGGCGAGCGGCCCCAGCGATTCGACTTCCAGAAAATCCTGATTGGTGAAGGTCTCGAAGTTGCAGCCATTGTCGGGATAGCGCCGCCCTTCGGTGTAGGGCAGCGCCTTGACGAAGAGCACGCCGCCGTTCAGATAGGCCACCCAACCCAGTTTGTGCGCCAGGCCGATTTTGGTCGGGCCTTGTTGCGCGTCGTGGCGCAGGACGATGTAGCGCGCGCCCCACGTCCAGCGTTTGTCACTGAGGTCGGTGTAGGGCCAGAGGATCATCTGCTGGTTCGGCAGCAAGCCTTGCGGGTGCGGTGTTTTCGGCGGCAGCGGAATAATGGCGCCGCCGCCGGGCGCCATCACCGTCAAGGCCCAGGGCGCGAGTTCGATCTCCCGGCGCCGGGTGTTGCGAAGGCGATGCACGACGCGCACGGCGCTGCCCGTCGCATCCAGCGTGATGTCCATTTCCTTCTGGATGCCGGTTAGCGGCTCGACCTTTTGCCTGAGGCGCACGGAGCCGTCCTTGAGACGGCTCCATTCGACGGGCGAATTATCCAGTTCGTAGGTGCGTTTCAGATCCTCCGGCGCGTGCCACAGGCGGTGGCCGCCGCGTATCCGCCATTCCTTTTCGCCCGTCTTGCCAAGCTGGCCGTCGAACTCTTTGAAGACGTTTGCTCCGCCCGCGTAGCCGTAACGAATGACGCGCGGCCCGACATCGAGCGTGATGATCAACTCGACGGCGCCATTGGAAAGTTTCAGATTGTTCTTCCAGCCTTTGTATTCGACGGTTTCGATTTTGACGGCGGCGGGAAGCGCCACGGTGGATTTCTTCTTTGCCATGCTTGTGGTTGTGTTGACGAAGATGAAACCAGGCGTCAGCAATGCCAGCAGCAGCGCCGGCCGAAAACGAAATGAGCTTTGCATTTCGAGAGCCTCCATTGACGGGATGAACTGTCGTGAGTGCGATACCGCGCGGAAACCGGGTAGGGCAAGTTACTATACTGCGCGCGGCCATAATTTGAGCTTTTACCAAGCGGAGGAAGAGAGAATACGGAACAAACGGAAATAACGGAACAAACGGAGAAGACCCACTCCAAGAGGCTTTCCGTCTGTTCTGTTATTTCCGTTTGTTCCGTATTCTCTCCTGATCCCCATCACCAAAAGCTCACAGTGACCGTGCCCGGTATAACTGTCCTACCCGGTTCGTTGTTTCAGTGCGTCGCGCGCGACTCGTTTCAGTTGACCTCCAACTGATCCTTGTCCGGCAATTTCGGGAAAGCGGCGTGTGGCTCGGTCTGGTACCAGAAGGCGACCGAAGAGATATCGTCCATCAGGGGTAAATACCGCCGGCCGCTGCGCCAGCCGAGCGCGTGAATCGTGATCCGCAAATCCTGGTCGAAGCGCACCGGGTCGGGGATGTGCCAGCGGTACAAACCGAAGCGCTGCTGCGCCAGGTACAACCCGTCAGGCTTGATGACCTGAATCAATCCCAGGTAGGGCGTGGTGAACTCCTCGTACTGTTTCTTCTCCTTGTTCTCGAAGTTGTAAGAGCCGCCGAAATAATCTTCCGTGCCGGTGCCGTTGATGGTCGGGAAGTCTTTGTCGCCGTCCAGATAAAACTTAATTTCGCCCTCGCCCCACCAGCCGTTGCTGTTGACGCCCCAGGCCATGTAAGTCCCGACGTACTGGCCCTTCCCCTTGACGTTGTCCACGATGGTGTAAACCTGCTTGTAAGGGAGCGGGTTGACGCGCCTGAACTGAGCGTGGAAATAGGCCGCGTCCGCGGGCACTTGCGTTAAGGTGTAATCAATCTGGTAATACAGCCGCATCGCCTGCGCGTCGAGATTCTCCATTGTGATCCGCGCCTTGCGCCGGAAGGGCATGGGCCAGTAACAGTTGAAGGCGCTGCCCGGATTGACGGCCACCGGGATGGAGGCAATCGGCGCATACTTGCCCCAGCCCATGGCGAAGAAGTCGCCCACGGGCGCTTCCACCGATGGCTCTTTCTCGTCGTCCCAGTACATCCTGATGATCGAGAAGCGCCAGTTGCCGGTCGGCGTCATCCAGATGTGCTGGATCGCGCCCGCGCCATTGATCTCGCCGAGCGTGAAAGTCTTCCCCGGCTCGATGATGACGAAAGGATTGACCTTCCAGCCTTGCCCCAGATCGCGGGCTTCGTTGGAAGCTGTCCCCGTCGTCGCCATCCCGCCCTTGCCCTTCTCGCCCGTGAAGTTCTCCGGGCTGATCGAGCGCGTTTTCGCGTTCGAGACGCGGTAGATGTTGCTCAGATTGCTGGTCAGCCCGTCGTGCGGAGCCTCTTGAGACAGCCCTGACAAAGGCGCGCAGAGCAGCAGCGCCAACGTGAAAAAAACTTTTGATCTCATGATGTGCAAGTTCTCCTTTTGATTTAATCGCGCAATCAAATCCCTGGCCTGATCCACGCTCGTGGCATGACGAAAGAGTAGGCGCTGTAATTGATCTCGCTCCACGCCAGTTCCGGCAGCGGGTGGCCGGGGAACAGCGGCGTCGTAACCGGTGCGAACTTCACCCGCACGCGAATCGCTTTTCTCCCTTCGGTCAGTTCACGCGGAATGAGGAATTCATCTTCGCGGAAACGACGGTTGGAAGTTTGGGCGATGTGGAGAGTCGCGCCAAGTTCCTCCTTCGGGTTGGAATAGACACAACTGTTCGACCCGGCCAGATACCAGACGCCCGCCCGCTTCCACTCCTGATTTTTTCCTCGCGCCGCCGCATCGGCCACGTAGACTTCGGCGCGTTGATTGTGTCCTTGCGGCGAATGTGCATGATTTCGGGGCCGAACTATGCATCGCCCCAAAAATGATGACAATGACCGAGAGAATATGATAGAGAGTCGGCCGCGCCTCGAACGTGGCGCAGAGAGA
>Ga0187892_10002556_pt1 | contig 35923 bp, 30 predicted proteins | sample MA1701073metaG_FD_139345 | JGI IMG/M metagenome (GOLD analysis project Ga0187892, IMG submission 139345) | Bio-ooze microbial communities from a basaltic lava cave in the Kipuka Kanohina Cave System on the Island of Hawaii, USA - MA170107-3 metaG ... | reverse complement strand
TACACGCTGAGCCGATGGACGGCGCTGACGCGCTACGTCGACGACGGCCGCGTCGAGATCGACAACAACGCTGCCGAGCGCGCGATCCGCGCGCTCGTGCTCGGCCGCCGCAACTACTTGTTCTTCGCCCGTCCGTAACCTGGAGGATCCTATCCACCCCTTTCCAGATGCTCTCCAGCGCGTCGGGATCCGGAGTCCGGCACGCCATACCGTCTGGGAGCCATGTGGTCGAGGGGTGCTCGATGGCGCGTCGTGCGGAGAAGGACAGGGCGTAGGACGGCGAGTGCGCCGATACCACGCCAACGACCTCAGTCTTCAGCCCGAGCGCGTCCCGCACGGCCAGCATGCCGCAGATCCCGGAACCCAGGCCGATCGGCACATACGCCGTGTCAATGTCGTGGACCGCACGAAGCAGTTCCGGGCTATAGCTGGCAACACCGGCCACCAGGAGCGGGTGGAAACTGGGCACCATGTGCAGCGCCCGATCACTCACCAGACTTTCCGCGAACTCGCGGGCGGCCTGCAAGTCTTGGCCGCGTTCGATGAGCAGCATCCCCAGGCCTCGCATGACCGCGTTCTTCTCACGGCTGTTGCCCAGTGGCACGACAGCCGTAGCGGGAATGCCGTAAAAGCGCGCGGCGTAGCCCACGGCTTGCCCGTGATTCCCGCGGGTCGCGGTGATGACCTCGAGCTTCTCCTCGGCAAACTTCACGAGGTGCTCGAAGCAGACCAGGCCTCCGCGGATCTTGAACGCACCGATCGGAGCCGTCAGTGGTTCAGACGCTCGAAGGGAACGTTGCCGATACGGTATTTCCGCCAATCCGCGTAGTCGTAATGCCACCATTCCACCGGGTAGACGGTGAAGCCCTCTGCTTCCATAGTGTCGCGAAGCAGCTCCCGATGCCAGCGCTGCAACGAGGTGCCGCCGGGATAGTCCGGGTACGAGCGGTCGCTGGTTTCGTCGTACGTGCCGACCATCTCGACAGGATGGCCAGTGTTGAGGTGGTACAGCGTCAGATCCACCGCAGCGCCACGGTTGTGGCGAGAACCCTGGGACGGATCGGCCACAAACATCTTCATGTCGTCGGGCGTAGCGTCCCAGAACACCTTGGTCACGAACCACGGCCGGTAGGCGTCGTGAATCAGGATGCCATAGCCTTCTCTTTTCAGTGCACGATGCGCGCGCACCAGCGCTTGAGCCGCTGGCCGTTGCAGGAAAGCGCGCGGTTCGGAATAGAACACGGTGCCCAGAAAATTGTTGGTGGTGGCGTAACGGATATCGAGCCTGATCGTCGGATCCATCCGCACCGGCTCGACCAGTTCGAGCTCACGGAACTCGCCGCTTTCTGCAGGCGGCTGAGCTGCCAGAGCTTCTTTCAGCAGCTCATTCACCGGACGCAAGGGCTGAATCCGAAGCTGCGCAACACCGGGCGCAGGTCCTACGCTACGGCGCTCAAACTGGATGCCGGCTGCCTGGACCTGGGTCGCCTGCCCGCTCGCATCGCGCGTAAAGATCAATCGTTCACCGGGATAGAGTCCGCGATCCGGAAACTCGAAAACGTTCTCCGACACCGGCACCAAAGGATCGAACTCGAACCACTCGATCAGGGCCCAGAGCCGGCCTTCACGCTCGAAGATGTAGAGGATCTGGTGGTCCCATCCGTATTCGCCGATCAATCCGCGGAACGAATCGGGTGCGGCGGGCGGCTTGGAGACCTTGACGCGCTCGAAAGCTTCATTGGCGATGACGATCTCACTGTCCCTAAGACCGAACTTCTCACCGTACGCCAGCCGATCATCCACGATGAGCGCATCGCCGAGAGAACGCAGCCGCACCTGTTCACGCCGTTCGGTGCAGCACATGAAGAGTTGACCGGCGCTTTCCGTCAGCTCGATACTCTTCTCTCCTTTCATGTAGCGCCCGGCAATCCTCTTCGCCAACTCCGAAGCGGCGGGCGATGTGACTTCCAGTGGCGGGACGGGCCGGCTCTGCCGAACGGCCAGCATGGCCCGCAGGGCGTAGCCTGCGAGTCGGTCCGTCACCGCGTTCGCCGCGTCCCTGGTTGTCACGACCACTACGCCGAGCTTGTCGTCGGGGAGGGCGCGCAGGCTCGTTGCGAAGCCGTAGATCGCGCCGTCATGGCCGACGCTGCGGTGGCCGTCGACGTCGCTCAAGCGGAAGCCAATGCCATATCGTGTCTTGCCTTCCGGCTCGGCGAACTGCGGCGTCCACATCTGCTCCAGCGTCGCGGCCTGAAGCAGCGGCCCGTTCGCTCCTTGCCCCCCGGCAAACAGGGCGCTGAGGTAGCGGCCCAGATCGGTGACGGTCGAGTACAAGCTGCCCGCGGGGGCGATGCCCAGCTCGAATGTCGGTGCTTGGAACGTGCGCCCGTCCACGGTCCACATCTGAGCCTTTGCGAGAAGTTTCCGGATCTCGGGTGTCGGTTCGAAACTGCTGCGCTCCATACCCAGCGGATCGAGCACCGCCTGCTTGAGCGCGTGCGCAAACGGCTTGCCCTGCACGCGCTCGAGCACATATCCCACCGCCGCGATGCCCGCGTTGGAATACTTGGTGCGCGCGCCGGGTGCATATACCAGCGTGGTGTCATTGAGGCTTCCGATGGTGCGCGCGAGCGTAGGCTCGCCGGGGTCGAAGTAACTGCCCACTGGCGGCTCGCGCACCAGGCCCGAGCGGTGAGCCATGAGCTGCCGCAGCGTGATGGGCGTGCCGAACGGGTTGCGCGGTCGGAACTCGGGCAGATAGCGGCTCACGGGCGCATCCAGCTCGAGCTTGTCCTGCTCGACCAATTGCAGGATCGCGATGTCGGTGAAAAGCTTCGACACCGAGCCGACCCGGTAAACCGTTTCGTCCGTAACTGGCACGCGGCCATCGGGGTCGGCGAAGCCAAACCCCCTGGTCCAAACCGTCTGCTGGTCGTCCACCAACGCAATGGATAGCGCGGGAAGTTCCTTGTCGATCATCTGCTGGCTGATGAGCCGCTCCAGCGCCTCGATCGCTGGCATGTAGTTGAGGCGCGGCGCGACTGTGGAGTCCATTCCCGCCGGCTGGAAGTAGCTGAAAGCCACGCCAGCCGAGAGAATCGCCGACAGTGCGATCACGGTTCGCTTGTGCGGCGGCAGTCGCGAGGGTTGCGCGAACATGGACACCTTCCTGCGCGGATTCTTCCGCAACCGGTTCAGAGCCAGCGAGCCGCTGGCTCGGCACCGTCAGAGGCATGCCACACGACGGGAAACTGTTCGCAGTCCAGTTCCGCGCCATCGGTGAGTCCTGGATCGGAGGTCGGAATCGCAACCTCGCCGGCGCGGCGTAGGAACCGGGCGTCATCGCCGCACCAACGCGTGGCGAGGGCGCGCCGGCGGTGCACTAGGCTCCTGTTGCCGCCAGCTCCGTGCACGGTCATCGCCTGGAACACTATGCAGTCGCCCGGCTGCATGTCCCACGCCAGGAATTCGTAGCGTTCCGGGTGCGCGTCGATGTCGGGCAGAGCCGGCAGGCCGGTGTCTCGATAGGGGCTGTGATCGCTGAAGTGCTGGGGATTGTGCGCCGGCCAGTGATGGCTGCCCTTGATGTACTGCACGCTCGATTCGGCAGCGACGGGGTCCAACGGCAACCAGAGTGAGCACACCTGGCGGCCGGAAACAGCCCAGTAAGGCTGGTCCTGATGCCACGGCGTGCGTTCGGCTGTGCCCGGCTCCTTGACGAAGAGCTGGTCGTAAAAGAAATTGATCTTCTGCGATCGCATGATCTGACCGGCGATGGCCGCGGCTGGCGAGCGGAACACGAAGTTCCGGAAGTGCGGCAGGCGCTGCCACAAGTCCAGATCGCTGAAGAAGCGGCCGGGCCGGCCGCCCGGCGTGTAGTTCTCGGCCAGCGGCCCTGGATTGCGTAACGCCTCCTCGATGCCTGCGCGTAGTTCTTCGAGCCATTCGTCGTCGAAGACGCCGCGAAGGCAGACGACGCCCTGCTCTTCGTAGCGGGCGAACTGTTCGCCGGTGACACGCGCGACTTCCCTAGTCATGGACAGCGCCGGCACGTATTTGCAGCACAACTTCCGGATAGTCGGGCGAAGCGCTTTTCAACAAACGGGAATCTTCGTTCGTGAGGTACTGGTCGAAGAAGGCCCGGATGTAGGCGTTCATGATTGTTTCCATTCGCTCGCCCTCGATCGGGCCCAGCAGTCCCAACTTCCTGAACAGAGGCGAGATCAGCGAAAAGTCGCTGTAGTTGAAATGTGTGCTGCCGGTCACCGTCAGGTACCAGACATCGCTCTGAGCGCGCCGGAACACCGGCTCATTCATGAGGCCGGCGGATTCGCTGGTCATGAACATGAACGGTACCTTGAGCGCGGACGCGGGCGATGCCGCTTCACCGTACTGCAATCCGTCGAGATTGATGCCGGCCCGGCAGCGCGAGTCGAGCAGACACACGTCGGTTGCGACCGTGCCGCCGAACGACATGCCGAAGATCCCGACTCGCGTCGTATCCAGCCGGCCAACGAAGTCGCGCGGCGCTCTCGTGCCGTCGAGCCTGGCGAGCTGGTCCAGCACGAAGCGAGTGTCCGCGACCCAGATGCGCACGCTTTCGTTGAGGAGCGGGCCGGCTGCAGCAATCTGCTGGAGCAGGGCCGCCCTTTCTCCAGCGTCCTGGCTGGCAAATAGCTTTTGGATCAGTGCGCCGGAACTGCCCAATTGCTCGCGGATGCGCTGCATCTGTTCGTCGCTGGCCGCCACAGTTCTGCCATCCGCGTGAATGAGCGCCAGCGATTCATAGCTGTGGCCGATGCTGAGAACGACGTAGCCGTGGCTCGCCAGCTCTTCCATCTGCACCGTATTCTGCGGCGGAATGCCCTGGTTGTAGCCGTGCGAGAAAACCAAGACCGGGTACGAGGATCGGGCGTCGGCGAGCGCGGCGTCCGCGTACGAATGGGTTTCGACCAGAGCGAAGTGATCGAACAGGAAGCTAGGCAATCCCAGGCTCCGGGTCAGCCGGGGCGCAATCTCTGTGGGATGCCCCCAGAAGGGCTCGGGGGTAGATCCTGTCGACGGTTTCGCCGGATACCAAGCCTGAACCAGCAGTTCCCTGCGATCGGATGGATCGGCCGTGAAGGTCTCGGGGCGCGATGAGTCCAGCATGGAGAAGCGCGCCGCGCCGACTGGGAACTCGCCTGTGGGCTCGGGAAGTTCGAACACGGGCATCGCCGCCGGTAACAGTGCAACCACCACGAATACGAGCATTGCCAGAACCGCGCCCGTGACGCGGAAGACCGTGCGCCAGCGCGAGGCGGGCGGCGGATTCTGCGCATTACGCGAGCGGCGTTCCAGCGAGAATGCTCGAGCCGAAGGCACGAGGAACACGGCGGTGAGCGCATAGGCGGGCACCATCTGCCATCGGTAGCCTTCCACCAGCAGATGCAGTGCAATGAAGCTCACACCCAAGATGGGCAAGTCGCGCAGCCAGCGCGGCCTGCGTTGCCGCGTTACGAACAGACTCGCAACGCTGGGAAGCAGTATCGCCAGGACAAGAATCTCGAGAAAGCGCATGAGGTGGCTCGCTAGAGGAGATCCATGCCGATCATTGGACTGCTGCAGCGGACTTTGCATCGCCGCCGCTAGAAACAATCGGTAGCGCGATGTGGGAAGGGTGCGCCGCATCGCGGTACACGCGCCAGGTCGGCGCATCGCCGGGCAGGGGCGCAAACTGATCGCGGTCGGCGCCCGCTAACGCGACTCGCAGCGAGTGGCCCTTGCGCACGAGGTAGGAGGTCGGTAACAGCGCGAAGGAGATTTCGGCCGGGTCGCCGGGGGTGAGCCGCCGGCCGTGCTCCTTCAGATAGCTGTGCGAAGGCGCGGGATGCCAGTACGGCGCCGGGTTCTGCGCGCGATGCAGGGCGCGGATCAGCCCCTCGGTGATGTAGTTGACCGTGCCGTCGGGTGCGACGTCCTCCAGGTAGGCGAAGAACTGGCCATCGTTTGCGCTCGAGGCGACCCACAGCGTAATGGCGGGATGGCCGGTGATTTCCATGTCCGCAGCCAGGGGCGCGGAGTTGTAGACCAGCAGCTTCTTGTCCGCCTCCGCCCGATCGGGGTAGCCGATTTTCGCTCCGGTTGTGTTGAAGTAGGAGCGCCAGCGCGAGCCGACGCCGGTGCTGGAGGTCAGGTCCACGGCGTATTCATCCGGTGCCGCATCGGCCGCGGGCGCGGTCTCCGTAAGCGCGCGGTTCTGCGCGAAGTGCAGCGTGTAGCTCTGCGCCGGCGGCGGCCAACGGTCGGCGTCCTTCCAGGCTTCCTCACCCATCGTGTAGTAGCGGACGGGCTTCTCCTTGCCGAATCCGTCGTCCTTGCCTTTCAGGTGTAGATCGAAAAACCGCATCAGTTCGCCAGTCTGATCGAATACCGGCGTGCGCGGCGGCCCGGCCTGGAAGCCCGCAGGTGAGGGTCGCTCGCGGGTCACCGGCGTGCCCGGCGGATCATGCGGGCTGATGTTCTGGCGTCCGCCGTGGTCCCAGGCGCCAATGATCAGGCGGCTGCCAGGAATGCCGTAGCTCATGAAGCGCGCCGCCGCCGCGCGCTGATAGGCGCCGTCGTACCAGCCGCTGTAGGAATAAATCGGCGTTTGCGACAGCGCGATGGCGGGCTTGGCGAACGGACTCATGCGCGCCAGCGTCAGCCCGCTCGCGGCCGCGTCGTCGCGATAGGTGATGCTTTTCGTGAAAGTGCTGACGTCGTAGTTGCTCTTATGTTCGGCCACCGCCTGTTTCAGCAGATCCTCATGGCCATCTACTGGCGCCACGCCCTTCAGCGTTATCTTCGCGAATCCTTGAAGCTTCTCGGTCAGCGCGTTGCGGTCCAGCGCGTGGTTGTAACTGCCCCAGTTCTCCGTGAACCAGGAGAGATGCACGCCACCGGGAAAGGCGATGTCGTCATAGCCGTCAAGGAGCGAAAAGCGCGGCGCGATGGCCTTCACCGCGGGGTGCTGATTGGCGAGCAGCATCTCGGAGGCCGTGCCGACGTAGCTGACGCCGGTCGAGCCGACTCTGCCACTGGACCAGGACTGCGCGATGATCCAGTCCACCACTTGTGCACCGTCGCGGATCTCATCGTCCGACCATTCCTGCTGGCGTGAACCGAACGAGGCGCCGGAGCCGCGCGCGTCTACCGTCACATAAGCGTAGCCGTTGCTGGCGTAGCGGCGGATGTCGCTGCGCATGCCGCTGAACAGTAGCGAGTACGGCCAGTGGAGCTCGGTGCGCCGGAAATAGCGGGTCTGCTCGAGAATGGCAGGCAGGCTTTTCTCGGCCGCGCCGCGCGGCAGGTAGATGTCGGTGGCGATGCGGACGCCGTCGCGCATCGGCAAATAGACGGACGAGCGCTGTACCGTGTCCAGCGCGCGGACAAGCGGAACGGCTAGGGAGATGAATAGCGGCACGGACGCCACGACCAAGGCGGCGGCCGTCAGCTTGGAATAGCGGCGGGCCTGGGCGATGACGGCGAGAACGACAGCCCATGCGAGCGCGAACGCGCCCACGTGCAACCATTCGACCGCCTGCAGCGGGTCGAGCCCAAATGCCACCGCGACCGTTTTTGCTACCACTGCCGCGGCGGCGCCGAAACCCGCAGCGAAGGCGGCGCGCATGCGCAGTCCCAGCGCGGCCAGCGCCATGACCGCGGGCGCCACGGTGAATAGCAGCGAGCCCCGTCCGATCAGAATGCCCGTGGCGATCCCGGCCGCCACTACCAAGAGAAACAGCAGCGCGTGGACCAACAGTGAGGTGCGGGGGTTCACCTGCGCAGGCGTCATTTCACGAGTATTCAAACTTCAAACCGAAGGGGTTACTGAAGAAATCAGCGAGCACAACAACACCAAATCATCGCGATCACCAGGGACTGGTGGCCCCCTAACATCTGCCAAGGGACTCGACTCTAACTGTTCGGCAGCCAGCTCGTGAGGCAAGCCTCGACCAGCGCGTCAAACTCGAATCCGCCACGGACCGGATCGGCTACAGGCACATTGAGTCGCGCGCTCTCCTTAGCCATCAGCACTCGTGCTTCCAGCTCCCGGAGCTTGGAGGTATTCAAGCTCACGCCCGCGCAACGCGCGGCCGGATTGGTCCGGCGCGTGAGCTTCAGGTTCAGATCGATGGCTTCCTGCAGACTCGGCAGAGCAAATTCGGGCAGACCCAGCATGTGCTCTCGCCCCGCTTCGTGGCATAGCACGATCACGTCCGGCTGGGTGCCATGCAGAAGGCCCAGCGACACTCCGGCGTAGGAAGGATGAAATAGCGAGCCTTGCCCTTCCACCACGTCCCAGTGATCATCGGCTGCATCCGGACTCAGCATTTCAGCTGCACCGGCCACGAAGTCCGACACCACCGCATCGATGGGTATGCCGGCCCCGGCAATCAGAATGCCGGTCTGCCCAGTGGCGCGGAAATCGGCTTTCAAACCGCGCGCTTTGAATGCACGGGTGATTGCCAGCGCGGTGTACTTCTTGCCCAGCGCGCAATCAGTTCCGACAGTCAGCAGACGCTTGCCGCTGCGCTTACGCCCATTGCCGATCGGCAGGTGTGCGGGCGCCTCACGCACATTGATCAGCCGTCGCCCCAGGCGCTCGGCGGCTGTCTTCAGCTCTGGTGTTTCCTGGAGCCGCGCGTGCATTCCGCTGATCACATCAAGCCCGGCGTCGAGCGCCTCGAGCAGGCCGGGCACCCACGCCCGGTCGATCGCTCCGCCGATGGGGGCGACGCCAATCACGAGCGCGCGCGCCCCGCGCGCATACGCTTGCGAGGGTGTCAGCCTCGGCAGGCCTGTGGTGATCGCAGCCTCTGGTAGCGCGAACTCGCCGACACACTGCTCCGGCACCCAATCGCGTAAACCGAAAGCGGTCTTGGCGTAGGGCGCCTCAGTCACGTTGCCGAGAAACAGCAGGTAGGGCTGCGGCAGCCGAAGTTCCGTCAGCAGTAAAGCGCTCATGCTTGCCTGACTGAGCCTGCAACCGTCGGGCCGCTTGCGGACGGCGCACCCCACACCTCCTGCGGGCACCATATCAGGCCCTTCTCATAGGTAACTCCGGGTGATCGATCTGAGGCGAGGAGCAGCGGGCCGTCCAGATCAGCCACGGCACAAAGCTGGCCCACCAGGAACGCAGGGGCCATCGCGAGCGATGTGCCCACCATGTTGCCGACCATGATTTTGAAACCGAGCCGGTGCGCCTCCGAGACCATGGCGAGCGCTTCGGTGAGGCCGCCACACTTGTCGAGCTTGATGTTGAGCACGTCGAAGCGGCCGACCAGGCCGGCGACGTCGCCCAGGCCCTGCACACTCTCGTCCGCGGCGATCGGGATGGGTGAATTCAAACCCTCCAGATCGACCTCCCGCCCCACTGGAAACGGCTGCTCGATGAGTCCCACTCGCGCCTCGATGAGCGTGGGTAACAGGCGCTCTAACGAATCGCGCGTGAAACCCTGGTTGGCATCCACGCCAATCCACACGTCTTGTCGCGCGGCGCGGACTGCGCGCACGCGTTCGGCGTCGGTCGCTTCGCCGGTGAGCTTGAGTTTCATTGCCCGAGCGTCGCCGTATCCCACGGCCCCTCGCGCCATGCTTGCGGGGACGTCCGCGCCCAACGTATAGGTCGTCAGCAGCGGCTGCGGTGCCGCGAGACTCGCGAGTTCCCAGACGGGCTGACTGGCACGCTTCGCCTCAAGATCCCAGAGCGCGCAGTCCAGTGCGTTTCGCGCTCCGCCTGCAGGGAGCAGCCGTCGCAGCACCTCACGATCCAATCCCGCCTCGACAGGCTCGCGCACAGTCTCGATCTGCGTCGTCATGCTCGCCGGGGTTTCGCGCTGATAGTAGACGCCCGCGGCCTCGCCGTGCCCCTCCAAGTCGCCGTCACGTAGCGTGACCACCACGACGTCGAGGTCCGTGAAAGTACGGCCCGTGATCCGGAACGGAACCGCCAGAGGCCACCGTTCGACGCGAATCTGAATCTTCATATTCCTGTCGGCGTTTCGGCAACAAGAACTCTAGCCACCGCACTGGCAGCCCAGAGTAGTCCGCTCGAGCAAATCGCGTGCGGCGGCGCACGCGCAAGAAAGGCACCCCCGCACCCGCACGACTCCGAAGCTTGGATTCTAGGCGCGGCACGCGCGGTTATTCAAGCGCTCGCTCAAATAATCAGTGGTTTCGCGTGGTCTCTGTGCCACAGCTTATTCAAGCGCTTGCTTGGTTAATGGCAAACTTTAGCTTTCCCGGAAGTAAACGTAGGTGTAGATTCAGCAACGCATCGGGATCGGAACTGGAAGGGGGGTAAGATGAGCGAACTCGATCGTTCAGCGCTAGGCGCCGCCGCGGCGCTCGCGCTGTCTTGCGTCTTGCCTGCCGGATTACTGACGGCACCACGTATCCTGGCTCAGGCGGCGGTGCAGGACCGCACGGTCGAGCTGGGCGAGGTCGTGGTCACGGCTACCAGGCGGGCAGTTCCATTGCAGGACGTGCCGGTTGCCCTGTCGGTGCTCACCGCGGAAAACATCATCGAGCGGGGGTTCACGGAATACGGCGACTACCTCAATAGCCTCCCGGGCGTTTACTTCGTGGATGGCGGTCCCGCACGATCCGTCATTCGCATCCGCGGCCTGAGTGCCGCTGAAGGCGGTCTGCCGACCCTGGTCGGGACCTACTTCGGTGAGACACCGACGAGCGTCGACGGCACTTTTCCGAATCTGCGACTCGTCGACATCGAGCGCGTCGAGGTGCTCCGGGGACCGCAGGGGACGCTGTTCGGCGCCAATGCCCTCGCGGGCGCCGTGCGCATCCTCCCGGCGCAGCCCAATTTGGAAGCGTACGAAGTGAACTTCGGCGTACGCGGATTCTCCACCGCCCACTCCGACGAGGAGAGTTACCATGTCGAGGGTGTCGTCAATCTGCCGCTCGCGAAGGATCGCTTCGCGCTGCGTCTGGTCGGCTACAAGGACGACATCGCAGGCTACATCGACAACTTGTTTCCAGGCCAACCGGCGATCGACTGGTCCGCCGCGTTCGGCCTGCCGTCCGGTTTCCTCGTCATTCCGGCGATTGCTCCGTTCGCGCGCCAGGACATCAACAGTGAGGATACCGTGGGCGGGCGAGCGGCGGCCGCCTGGCAGGCGACGGAGCGGTTGAGGTTCGAGTTCGGATTTGTCACCCAGGAGAGCACACTCGAGAGCGAGCCGCACGTGACGCCATCGGTCGACGAGTACGCGCAGAGCACAGCCTTAGATGCGTTCTCCCGGGGCGAGGGCGGCGACGAGACCGACATCGCGAGTCTGACGGTGCGTTATGACTGGGACGCTGTGTCGTTCACGTCCGCCAGTGCCTCGTCGAATTTCGACGCGCACGCGTTCAGCGACGTGACCGACATCGCGGTCGGAGTCTTTGGCGTGCCCGTTCCCGCGGAACTGCGCAACGTGATTGAGAGCGAGGCATTCACGCAGGAGCTGCGGGTGCAGTCGCGCGGCGCCGGCGCGTTACAGTGGCTCTTCGGCGTGTTCTACCTAGATCGTGAGCGCAATGCCGTTCAGGATATACCGGATTACTCTTGTCCGACGTGCCTCCCGTTCCTCTTGGCAGAGACCAGTTTCATCCACGCCCGGATAGACCTCGATGAAGAGCAGCGGGCAGTGTTCGGCGAGCTGTCCTATGACTTCTCGCCCCGATGGACGGTGAGCGCGGGCGCCCGGTACCTGGAGCAGGACCTGCATCTGCGCATATCGGAACTCGATGGTGTTCTCGCGGCAACGCTCCTGGCGACTGATGCCGAAGGCTCGGTCGACGAATTCAATCCTTCGGCTTCCCTGCGCTTCAGGCCGTCCGATGACCTGACGTTGTATGCGCAGGCTGCCAGGGGCTTTCGCAGCGGCCAGCCAAACCAGTCTTATCCCGCGGCCTGTCAGCCTATCGTCCAATCGCGGGGCATCAAACTGCTCACGGATCCGGATACTCTGTGGAACTACGAGCTCGGCGTGAAATCCTCGTTCGCCAACGGCCGGGTGAGTCTCAACGCCGCTGTTTACGACGCGGACTGGGAGGGCATCCAGCTCAGCACTGTCCTCGATCCCACGACCGCGACCTGCAACTTCGTCGCTTTGATCAACGGCGGCGAGGCGACCACGCGAGGAGCGGAACTCGAGCTCGCGGCGCAGCCATCCAACGCTTGGCGCTTCAACCTGGCCGCGTCCTACAACGAGACGGAGTTTGGCACGGTCGATCCGCAGAGCGGCTTCGTCGACGGTGAACGCGTACCAGGCTCTCCCAAAACCAACGCGAGTGCGGGTGTGCAGTACGACTTCGACTTGGGTAGAGAGTGGTCGGGCTTTGCACGCGCGGACTATCAGTATGTCGGCGACATCCGCCTGATATTCGGCACGCAGCGCTTCACACAGGACGCCTACGGCACGGGCAACGTGCGACTGGGATTCTCGAACGACAACCTCGCGCTGGAGGTTTTCGCGCGCAATGTCACCGACGAGCGCGAAGTCCTGAGTACAGGCACCCCCACCCCGCCGTTCGGCGGCGATCAGATTCTCGTCCGTCCGCGCGAGGTGGGAGTCGAGTTGCGATACAGCTATCGGTAACGAACGGGTTGGGCAAACCCACTGATGAGCGACCGCACTCGCCTCACTGTGGCGTGCACCCAGGGCAGGGCAGGTGAGGTGTCGAAGAACCGCGTTGAGCGCGCTGCCTGCAGTCTTAGCACTCGCGGACAGCGCTGGCGCCGATGCGAGTACTCCAAGCCTACCGGCTTGTCGCGCGATCTCCGGCGCCTCATCTGAGCCCTTACCAGGTCCCGGCCTTGCGGCCCGCGAGGAGGTCGAGGCGCTCATCGACGGCGTCATGGTGACGCGGATCAGGTCGCAGCACATCGCTGGCGCGACGATTGCCACGGTCAGGGATGGCGAGCTCTTCTTCGCGAAGGGCTATGGTTACGAGGACATCGAGAAGAAGGTATCGGTGGATCCCGAGCAGACGCTGTTCCGGGTGGGCTCAACATCGAAGCTCTTCACTTGGACGGCCGTCATGCAGTTGGTCGAGGAGGGCAAGCTCGATTTCGATGCGGACGTCAACACTTACCTCACCGACTTCAAGATCCCCGACACCTATCCGGAGCCGATCACTGTCCGCAATCTACTGAGGCACACAGCGGGGTTCGAGGACGGCGGTCTAGGCTACCTCTATGAGCGGTCGCCCGACGGGTTTGTGCATCTTGGGGAGTTTCTCTCGCTGTACATGCCGGCGCGTGTGCGCCCGCCCGCCACTGATTTCGCGTCGAGCATCGGAGCTGCCTACTCGAACTGGGGGGCGGCGCTCGCAGGTCACATCGTCGCGACAGTCTCGGGCATGTCGTTCGATGAGTACATCGAGCGGCGGATCCTGCAGCCGCTCGGCATGACGCGCAGTACCTTCCGCGAGGCCCCTATCCCCCGGTCTCGCGGCGCGCATGTCGGGCGGCTACACGTTCGAGAAGGGTGCATTCCAGCGTCATGACTTCGAATACATCCATAACTTCGGCCCGGCAACGCCTGCGCTGGGCTCGCCCAACGTTGGCCGCGGCCGGTCTGCTCAACGTCGCGTTCGTAGTAGGTCTCGTGCTCGTCATGAGCAGCGGCATCGACGAACGGGTGTTCGATCTGCCCTCAGGTCTGTACGTGGCTCTGGCATTGCCGTTGATCGCCCTGCTGCCAACAGCAGCGTCGGTTCTGTTCGCAGCCGAGGCATGGGCAGAGCGCGCGTGGACGATAGACGGACGGATCTTCTACAGCTTCGCGACGCTCTTCGCACTCGCGTTCCTGTGGGTGATCAACTACTGGAACCTGCTCGGATACCGGATCGGTTAGCGCAACTTACGTCCGATGTCGGGAGCGGCGTCGCGCCCACGGGGGTGGCTTCGAACCGCGACGTCGAACGGCCCGTTATACGCAAAAAGGAGAAAGCCATGCGCTGGTTCCGCCGCTTCACTCTCGCGGCAGTCGTTGCCTTCCTCTCGCCCGTTGTCAGCGGTGAAAGCCCGCCGGAGCCCAACCCAGCGGCACTGGATGCCCTGGTTACGACCACGATGCAGGACTGGAAAGTCCCCGCCGCGTCGGTGGCTATCGTGCGCGGTGACCGAGTTTTCCTAGCGAAGGGATATGGCTACCGCGATGTCGAGCAGAAGAGACCCGCGACGGAGAAAACTCTGTTCCGGCTGGCCTCCGTCACGAAGTCATTCACCGCCGCCGGCGTCGCGGCGCTGGTGACGCAGGGCAAGGTCGAATGGAACAAGCCGGTGCGCGACTACCTGCCGGAGTTTCAGTTGCTTGAGGAGAGCCTTACAGCGCGTGTCACGCCAGTGGACCTGCTCGCCCACCGCACCGGCCTGCCGCGCCACGATGCCTTGTGGTATTTCAACCGCGATCTCTCACGCGACGAGCTGATCCGACGCCTGCGCTACCTCGAGCCGAGCAAGGACCTGCGCGAGGCCTACCAGTACAACAACCTGATGTTCCTTGCCGCCGGGCAGCTTACCGGACGCGTATTGAGTACGAGCTGGGAGGAGGCAATCCGTAGATTGATCTTCCAGCCCCTGTCCATGACAGCCAGCACGTTCACAGTCGAGGCTATGGAGAAGAGCACTGACTACGCGTCGCCATACGGGAAGGACAAGCACGAGAACGTTCAACGAGTGCCGCACTACACCGGCAACAATATCGCGCCCGCGGGCCAGATCAACTCCAACGCCGCAGAGATGGCGCGCTACGTGGCGATGCTTTTGAACGGCGGCAGCTTCGGAGGTCGGCAAGTGCTGTCCAAAGCGGACGTACAGAAGATGACGACAGCGCAGATAGTAGTGTCGGGGCCGCCGGACCCGCGTTATCCGGAGTTCGGTGACACTGCCTACGGACTGGGGCTGGTTGTTGCAAGCTACCGCGGCCACCGGCTGGTGCACCACGACGGTGCCATCGACGGTTACCGGTCGAATCTGGCGCTCCTGCCGGAAAATGGGGTCGGTGTCGTCGTGCTCTCGAACCTGGGCGGCGTCGGGTTTGTAAGCGCTCTCACCTACGATCTGTTCGATCGGCTGCTCGGTCTGCCGCCGCGCGACTGGAGCCGGCGTTTTCTCGAAGACGAGCGCAAAGGCAAGTCCGCGCAGGACGAAGCCGAACGCAAGGGATACACCGCGCGCAAGACCGGCACGCAACTGTCCCATCCGCTGCCCGACTACGCGGGTCACTACCAGCATCCTGGCTACGGCGCTGTGCGCATCGAGCAGTCGGGCGATACTCTCAGCGTACGTTACGGCTCCCTGAGCGCGGGCCTCTGCCATTTTCACTACGATACGTTCGAGTTCGTGGCCGACCCGGTATCGGAAGAAAAGTCGACGCTGCGTTTCGAGACCGATCTTGCCGGAGACATAGCGAGCCTTTCGATTCCGATGGAACCGCTGGTGCCCGTGATCGTGTTCCAACGCGTAGCCGACCCGCAGATGCGCACGCGCGAATTTCTTGTACCGCTGGTGGGCGCGTACGAGCTGGGTGCGTTGATCGTCGATGTGGTATTGCGCGAGGATGGTGTCTTGCAAGCACGGACGCCGACAGGACAGATCTTCGATCTCGAACCGGCGCGTGGCACGACGTTTCGGATCAAGGGACGTACGGGCTGGTCGCTGGAGTTCAAGCGGGACAGCAAAGGCGCGGTGCCGGAAGCCGTGCTGCACCAGCCGGGCAGCAGCAGCGTGATGAAGCGCAAACCGTGACGGGACACGTCACACAACCCCGTCAACGGTGCGGGAGGCTCGCTGGCAAGAGGTTGATTCCGGCTGCGCTGCGTGCGCTCTTGGCCGCCGCAGTTGTGCACCCTGTGGAAGAGCACGCGCTGGCCGACGCGTCACGCGCGACCTTGACCACGCACACGCCGCATATCAGCCAGAACTATTACGGCCGCGGCATGTACTTCGCCGCCCGCGGCTATCCCTTTCGGACCGTGGACGTGCGCGGCCGGGGCAATTCGGAAGGCGGATTCAAGACCACTCACAAGACCGACGCGCAGGACGGCTACGACGTCGTCGAGTGCGGCACGGTGCATGAGATCCTGCCGGATGGCGGCAGCGTGCGTTTGATCACCGACGTGATGCGTGCGCGCTATCGCGAGAGCCTGCGCGAGGCCCGCTTGGTGAAGCAAGGTGAGGTGCTGCGCTATGACTTCGACCGCTTCACTTTCATCTTGCGGCTGGTGAAGAAGGGCAGTCGCTTGCGTCTGGTGTTGGGCCCCCTAAATTCGATCTACGCGCAGAAGAACTACAACTCCGGCGGCGTGGTAGCGGACGAATCCATGAAGGACGCGCGGCCGGTGTCAGTCACTCTCTACCACGACGCCAAACGCCCGAGCGCGCTGTATGTGCCGATCGGTGCCGGCCAGTGACGGAAGATCCACAGGCGGCGGGCGCTCTGCCTCGCACGCTTGGGTTGCGTGATCTCATCCTGTTGACCGTCGGGACTGTGATCGGATCGGGAATCTTCATCGTACCCGGCGCGGTGCTGCGCCAGGTGGGCGGTGGCATGGGCGTGGCGCTGCTCGTATGGCTTGCTGGCGGCATTCTCTCGCTGCTCGGTGCACTGACTTATGGAGAGTTGAGTGCACGGAATCCGAAGGCGGGTGGTCTATACATCTTCATCCGCGACTGCTTCGGGCGATTCCCCGCCTTCTTGTACGGGTGGACGCTGTTCTTCGTGATCAGCAGCGGATCTGTGGCGACACTCGCTGTCGCGTTCGGCGCCTATCTCGGCGAGATCATCCCCGTGACCCCCTTGCTTGCGAAGCTGAGTGCCATTGGCATGATCGCCGTCGTGGCGGTGGTCAACGTCCTCGGCACGCGGCGGAGTGCGGACCTGCAAAACTGGACCACGGCGATCAAGGTCGCTGCCATCTTCGTGATGAGCGCCGTGTTGCTATTGTTGGGGCGGGGTTATGCAGGGACAGGCGCGGCACTGTGGCCCGTCGATGCCGGCGCGATGTCGCTCGCGTCCGGTATCGGTCTTGCGATGATCGGTGTCCTATGGGCGTACGAAGGATGGCAGTACGTGACCTTCAGCGCGGGCGAGACCGTTGATGCACAGCGCAACTTCCCGCTGGCGCTGCTCGTCGGGTCGGTGGCGCTGATCGGCATCTACCTGCTAGCCAACGTGGCGTACTTCGCTGCACTCGGTCCCGTTGAGGCGGCCGCGTCCGACAGCATTGCCGCCGCTGCGGTCACCGCAGTTGTTAGTCCCACGGCAGCGAAACTGGTCGCGCTCGCAATCCTGATCTCGATCTTCGGAGCAGCGAACGGGATCGCGCTTACCGCATCACGCGTATTCTATGCGATGGCTCGAGACGGTCTCTTCTTTCATCGATTGGCTGAGGTGCATCCTGGCTTCAAGACACCGGCATTCGCAGTCGTGGCAGGATCGGCGTGGGCCATCGTTCTGGCTGCGACAGGCACCTTCGAGCAGCTGCTGACCTATGTCGTCTTCACGGGTTGGCTCTTTTACGCGCTTGCCGCCGCCAGCATTTTCTTCTACCGACGAAACGCGCCCGATGCATCTCAAACTTATCGGGTTCCCGCCTATCCATGGACGCCGCTCCTCTTTATCGCTGCCGCCGGGGCGCTGGTCCTCAACACGCTCGTGACACAACCTGGTCGCGCCGCGGTTGGGCTTGGCATCGTTCTCTTGGGTGCCCCTGCCTATTTTATCTGGCACTCGCGAAGACGCGTGAGTGGAGAGAACTCATGAAACATACGAAACGTTCATTCGGGTGCGCGCTGCTACGCGCAGGCGGCGAGGCCATGACGACAAGGGTCCTTCTGCGATTGCTGGCGCTCGGCGCCACCATGCTTTTCTCTGCTTGCGAGACCGCTCCTTCCCGTGACGCCGCGGCGGCTCCGGGACCTTACGACCTGATTCTGCGCAATGGCACGATCTACGACGGATCTGGCGGCAGACCGTTTGCCGGCGATGTCGCCATCACCCAGGGCCGTATCGTTGCTGTGGGCTCCCTGCCGCATGCAGCTACCCGTGCGGAAATGGAGATGGGCGGCATGGCAGTCGCGCCGGGTTTCATCAACATGCTGTCCTGGGCGACGATATCGCTGATCGAGGACGGCCGTGCGCTATCGGACGTGAAGCAGGGCGTCACGCTGGAAGTCATGGGAGAGGGTTGGTCCATGGGCCCGCTGAATCCCAAGATGAAAGACGAGATGAAGAGAGAGCAGGGCGATATCCGGTTTGACGTCGCATGGACTACGCTCGGCGAGTACCTCGACCATCTCCAGAGACGTGGCATCTCAGTCAACGTTGCATCCTTCATCGGCGCTGCCACCGTGCGCATCCACGAGCTGGGACACGACAATCGCGCGCCGAACGCCGAGGAACTCGCGCGCATGCAGGGGCTGGTGCGCCAAGCAATGGAGGAGGGCGCATTGGGTGTCGGCAGTTCGCTGATCTACGCACCCGCGTTCTACGCCAAGACGGATGAACTGAAAGCGCTGGTCGCCGCGGCCGCGCCATATGGCGGCGGATACATCTCGCACATCCGCAACGAGGGCGACCAGTTTCTGGAAGCGTTGGACGAGCTGATCGACATCGCGCACAGCACGGGCGCGCACGCGGAGGTCTATCATCTCAAAGCGGCCGGACGCGACAACTGGCACAAGATGGCGCAGGCGATCCGCAAGATCGAGAGCGTCCGCGCGCAGGATCTGCCGATCACCGCGGACATGTATCCGTATCCGGCGGGCGCAACCGGCCTCGACGCCTGCATGGACCCGGAGGTGAAGGAGGGCGGCACGGACACTTGGATCGAGCGGCTCAGGAAGCCAGAGGTGCGCAAGGCCGTGGTGGAAGCGATGTTCCGAAAACCGAAGACCTGGGAGAATATCTGCTACAACTCCGGCTCGGCCGACAACATCGTGCTGGTCGGCTTCAAGGAGGAAAAGCTCAAGCCGCTGACCGGCAAGTCGCTGGCAGAGGTGGCAAGAATGCGCGGCACTTCGCCGGCCGATACCGTGGTGGACCTGGTGATCGAGGACCATACGCGCGTCGGCACGGTGTTCTTCCAGATGTCGGAGGACAATGTGAAGCTGGGTCTTTCCCAGCCCTGGGTAAGCCTCGGTTCCGACGGCGAGGCGCTCGCGCCGGAAGGCGCTTTCCTGAAGAGCAATCCACACCCGCGCGCCTACGGCACCTTCGCACGCTTCCTTGGGAAATACGTGCGCGACGAAAAAGTGGCTACGTTGGCTGACGCCATCCGACGTCTCACGTCGCTGCCGGCCGAGAATTTCAAGCTCGGCGGCCGCGGCTGCCTCGCGCCGGGCTGTGCCGCCGACGTGGTGGTGTTCGATCCGGCAGCGATCCGCGACCACGCTACGTTCGAAAAACCGCATCAATACTCGACAGGGGTGAGACACGTATTCGTGAATGGCGTGCAAGTGCTGAAGGACGGCGAGCACACCGGCGCCAAGCCGGGCCGTGTGGTGCGCGGTCCCGGTTGGACGGGCGGCTCAAAGTAACGCAATCCCAATCGCGCGCCCGGTTTATCGATACTTCGGCCCATGCGACCACGTCTTCGTTCAAGTCCGGACTCGCGGTAGAAGTAATCTTCTGCGCAACGTTTTCGCCCGTCCGAGAAGGGCCCCGTCTCGCATGGCACGCGTCTCGTGTCTGAATGCTACCCGCACCGAGGTCCCGCAGCAGGCGCCCGCGGATCTCCCGCGCCCAGATTTCGTAGCCCGCCTCGCTCATGTGCAGTCCATCAGCTTGGTAGTACCTTGGGTCGGGTTTGCCGTCCGGCGCAAGGAGCTGGCTGGTGATGTCGATCACGTAGAGCACGTCGACTGTCAGGGAGTAGTCCTCGATCAGCTCGTTTGCCCGCCGCGCTACGTTCCATACCGCCCAGCGCGAAGGCGAAGGCGTGATCGCAATGTAGTAGATCGGCACCTCGGGCAGGGCGGTGCGTACCCTTTCGACGAACTTTCGGTAGACCCTCAATAGGTCCTCGGGCGCAATGGCACGCTGCGGAGTGATGTCATTGCTGCGCGCGAACACCACGACCGCCCTCGGCTTGTGAACATTGACCAAGCGCTCGGCTTAGTGCGCTACCGCGCCGAGCGTCGAACCGCCGAAGCCACGCTGGATCACCGGGATGGGACTCATGTCGTTCCGGAGCGAGGACCAAAGCGTGATGCTGGAGCTGCCGATGAACCCTACCGCGTTCTCGGACTCAGGCCGCCTGCTCACCGACGGCGGCACGCGCCTCGAGCTCGGTGGTACATCGCTGCCTCTTCATGGACTCGACTTTGCCAGCACGGGATTGAGCGCACACACGGGCCGCGAGCTCGTGCTCGGTATGCGCCCCGAGGATCTGCAACCAGCGCGGAGCCAGCCCGACGGGCCAGTCATCGCCGCACGCCTCGAGCTGATCGAACCCGTGGGCCACGAAGTCTTTCTCCACCTGCGATACGCATCCGAAGAGGTGGTCGCACGCGTCGCGCCGGATCCGCGTACGGAGATGCAACTGGCCGTGCCGCTGAACCAGTTGCATTTTTTCGACCGCGCCACAGATGAAAGGATCGAGCAGCGCAGTACGCGAGGCAAGCAGCTGCCGGGTGATGGTTGATCTTCGTAAGCACGGGGCGCAAGCGCCTTCCAGCTGGCGTCCGTGAATCTGTGAGAGGCGCCAGGTCCGATTTCAGCCGCGTCGCCGATGACGCAGTGGCTGATCCTTGTTGCTGCGCCCGGAGACTTTCGCTGATTTGCGCGCGCTCGCCGCGGGGACGAACACGATGAGGAGGTGTTCGGCGAGTTCACGAATGCTGAGCCGACCCTTGGGCTGATACCACTGTAGGGTCCAGTTGAGCGTGCCTAACATCGACAGTCGCAGCAGGCGTAGATCCCCGTGCACCAGCTGGGCCGCCGCGCTCTCCTCGAGGGTATCGCGCCACATCGCCTCGATCTCGTCACGCACGCGCACCACTCGCCGCCGCGCGGGTGCAGACAATTTCCGCCATTCTTGGATGACGACGGCTTGCTCGTCCCCGCCGCCGTGAAGCGCGGTCAGGTGCCCGTAAAAGAGCGCGCGTAGCCTGTCGAGCGGCGTGTGTGCATCCGCGAGCGGCTCGCGAGCTGCCGCCGCGAACTGGTGCATGCCCTGGAGCATTACTGCGATCAGAAGCTGCTCTTTGCTGTCGAAGTGATAGAAGATGCTGCCGGACTGGACGCGGAACGCGCTCGCGATGTCGCGCGCCGTGGTGCGTTCGTAGCCGTAACGACGGAAAAGTTTGGCTGCCGCGGCGACGAGCGCCCGGCGCCGCGCTGGATCCTCGGGTCTCGCCATTCGCGCAGTCTAGCGCGACACGCGGCAGTGGAGCCACGGATTGGCTGGATGGCGCGGCTGGGGAGACTTTCGCCTCACCGGCAAAGGCTTAATCCACGATAGCCCGCAGGCTCAGCTCCGATGCGCAGCCAAGTCCGTTCCAGCGGTTTTCCTGCGCATGGCTATTGCGGGACAAGCCAAATATTGCCGCTACAACTGCGATTCTCCAGAGTTCCATCGTCCATCGCCTGGCGCGTTGATGCGCTTGCGACGCTCTCTTTTGCGGTGAAGGCCTGTTGTTTCACGAGAGCACTTCGCGGCACTTCGCCTCGATTCCGTTAGGTCCAGGCACGCTATCGCGCACGCCTCTGCGAGCGGCTAGCATGTGCGGACTGGTGCACGCCGTAGCACGCTAGCATACAAGACCTGCTCCTTGCTGTCGCACGGTCCTGTGCTCATGGCGTACCGGCCGAGAACGTCGGTCGGCGTGAATGCCACCCTGCGGATCTCGCGTGCGGGCGTCTAGGCCGCCAAACCGCTGCTGGCCAGTTATTAACCAAGCGGGCGCTTGAATAAACTGCAACAGTCAGTTACGTGATCCATTGATTAGTTGAGCAAGTGCTTGAATAACCATGTGACCCGAGCCTAGAATCGACTGTCCCGCGTCGCTGCATTGCCGCGGATGCGGAGTGCCTGCTTGGCCGCTACCACTTTCTCTTTTCAATGGCTTGAGCGCTTGCTTGCCGGCTCCAAAGGCGAGCTGGGCGAGGCGCTGTCATTGATTGAGCGCGGGGGCGCCACCGCTCGCGAGTTGCTCCGACGGATCCATCCGTACACCAGCTGGGCACAGGTTGTTGGCGTGACCGGGCCGCCGGGCTCTGGCAAGTCCACGCTGGTGAACGCGCTTGCCCTTCACTTTGTGGAGGCCGGTCGGCGGGTCGGCGTGATCGCAGTGGATCCCAGCAGCCCCTTTACTGGCGGCGCGGTGCTCGGTGACCGGATCCGCATGAGCGGTGCGAGTGGCCATGAGGGGATCTTTATCCGCAGCGCTGCGACACGCGGCGCGCTCGGCGGTCTCACGCGAACGACGCACGAGTTCGCGCGGGTGTTCGATGCTGCTGGATATGACCCGATCCTCGTCGAGACTGTCGGCATCGGCCAATCTGAAGTGGACATCTGGAAAGTGGCGCACACACCGATAGTCGTCGATGCGCCGAGCTCGGGTGATGCTATCCAGGCGATGAAGGCGGGCGTGATCGAGATTGCCGCAATCCTGTGCGTGAACAAGTCCGACTTGCCCGGCAGCGAGGCCAAGCTGTCGCAACTGCGGGAGCTTGCCAGCTGCGCGAGCGAACGCACACCGGGACGGTCACTCCCGGTCGTGGCCACGATAGCGTCGTCAGGCACGGGTGTGGCGGAGCTTGCCGGGCACGTCCTCGAACACGCCGTATGGCTTGGCGCAACAGGGCGGCGAGTACATATAGAACGCGAGCGTTCTGCCGCGGAGCTGCGTGCGGAGCTCGAAGCGGAACTCGTGGATGCCCCTCTCGCAGCAGCGCGTGCGAGCGGGTTGCTGGCTGAACTGCTCGATGCCATCGGAACAAGGCGCCTCAGCGCGGCTGACGCCGCAGCCACTCTCACGCGCGATGCCGGTGTGCCGGCGAGGCGGGTCGTCAAATGAGCGCAGCGGCGAACACTGATCAGATCCCGAGCGAGACTAGGCCAGTGGACACCGCACCAAACCCCGACGGAGTCGCGGGGATGGCGTTTCCGCCACAGTTCACTGCGGAGTTCGTCGAGGCGTCACGCGCGCTGGAGCAGGAATGGCGTGCGAACTTCGATGCGGTCTCCAGGAAATTCGGGGTGAATCCAGGCGACTACGAGCGACACACGGACTCCGGGCTGCCAGTCAAGCCTGCCTATTTCCCGCACGACGTTGCCGGGCAAGGCTACGAAACGCTCTCGGCGCCGGGAATGTTCCCGTTTACCCGCGGCCTCCACCCGGTGCAATACCAGTTCATGCACTGGGCGAACCAGCCGGTAATCGGCTATGGGCTGCCGGAAGAGACTCGCAAGCGCATGGACTACCTGCAGAGTCAGGGCATGACGGGCTATTTCGGCAACACGTTTTACAACCTGGTCTACGACCTGGTGTCGCATGAGGGCGTGGACCCGGACCATCCGGCGGCGGAAGGCCGCGTCGGGCAGTGCGGCATGGCGGTCTACTCGCGCGAAGACGATGCCCGTCTGTTCGACGGACTGCAACTCGACAGGATCAACGTCGTGCACATCTCCTACTACGAGGTGCTGCCGGTGCTCGCTCATTACCTCGCCTATGCCCGCCGCCGCGGTGTGCCCTGGGGCCGGCTCGGCGGAAACTCGATGAGCTGGTACTACCAGAGCGCCTACGTCGGAATGACGTGCTTTCCGCCCAAGGCCGGCATGAACCTCGCGGTCGAGCTCGTCAACTTCTGCACGCGCGAGATGCCACGCTGGAACACGGTGAACATTTTCGGCTACGGCATGGAGGAGTCCGGCGCCACCGCAGTGGAAGAGCTCGCGTTCTCCGTCGCGACGGGCATCGACTACGCTCGTGCGTGCGTCGCAAGCGGTCTGCACCCCGACCAGTTCCTGTCCCGTTTCGGCTTCCAGATCTCGCAGTCGAACGACTTCTTCGAAGAAATCTGCAAGATCCGGGCGCTCCGGCGCCTTTGGGCCCGCAAGTGTCAGGCGCTCGGCGCACGCGACCCGAAGAGCATGCACGTCCGCATTCACACCCACACGTCTGGGGCGATGCTCACCGCGCAGCAGCCGATCAACAACCTGATTCGCACCACGCTTCATGCTTTCGGTGCGGCACTCGCCGGGGTGCAGGCGATGGAGGTGAGCACGTTCGATGAGGCGCTTGCGATTCCGACCGAGCACGCTCATACGCTGGCACTGCGCGTTCAGCAGATCATTCAGGAGGAGTCGGGCATCACCCGCGTCTCCGATCCGCTCGGGGGCTCCTACTATGTCGAGAGCCTGACCAATCAGCTCGAGGCGGCGGCGGAGCGAATCATCGAGGAGGTCGAGGCGCGCGGGGGGTATCACCAATGCCACGACTTCGTGCGTACTCGAATCGAAGCGAGCGCGGCACGCTGGCGCGACCTGGCCGATGCCAAAGAACGCATTCTCGTGGGCATGAACAAGTACCAGGCCGCTGAGACTCAGGCCATTGACATATTCAAGGTGAATCCGGACTCAGAGCGCATCGCAGTGGAGCGCATCCGTGCACTTCGGGCCAGGCGTGACACAGGCCGCTGGGGAAAAGCGATGTCGGTGCTGGACGACGCGGCCCGGCGATTCACAGCCGGCGAGATCGGAGTGCTCATGCCGGCAATGATCGAGGCATCCGATGCGGACGCGACGACCGGTGAGCTGATGGGTGTGTTGAAGCTTCATCTCGGCTGGGCGCCGCCGTACTAGGAAATTCCAGCCGTGCGACTGAACGGAAGGAGGGCGTTGAAGAGATGGGCGCCGACATGATCCGGGTGTTGCTTTGCAAGACCACGATGGAATGCCATGATCGCGGCGTTCGATATCTCGCCACCAAGCTGCGCGATGCCGGACTGGAGGTGATCTTCATGAATTTTCTCGAGCCGCGCGAAATCATCGACACCGCGATCGAGGAGGACGTGGACGTCATTGGTGTTTCGAGCTCAGTAGAGGGACATCTGCCGGTGGCGCGCGAAGTCACGCGCCGCCTCGCGGAACTCGAGAAGGAGAACGTGCTCGTAGTGTTCGGTGGCGTCATTCCCGAACGCGACATCGCGCTGCTGAGGGAAACCGGTGTGCGGGAGGTCTTCGGTCCCGGATCTTCGGCGGCGGCCATCATCGAGTTCATCCGCGCCAATGCGCGCGTAAGATCGTTCAAGTTGGAGTCAGAGCCGTGAACCCGTGCACGACCGCTGAGCCGGCGAGTTCCATACGTTTCGCAGGTCGCGTTGCAATCGTGACAGGCGGAGGCGGCAGTCTGGGGCGAAATCACGCGCTGCTCCTTGCCAGCCGGGGCGCAGCGATTGTGGTCAACGACCTGGGTACCGGTCTTGACGGCGCGGGGTCATCAGACGCAGCGGCACAGGCCGTGGCCGCCGAGATCGTCGACGGCGGAGGCCGGGCAATTGCCAATGGTGATGACGTCGCTGACCCCCAAGGCGCCGAGCGGCTCATTGGCCTGGCTCTCGACGCCTTCGGACGTGTCGACATCGTGATCAACAACGCCGGCATACTGCGTGACCGCAGTTTTGTGAAGATGGATCTTGCGGACTTCCGCGCCGTGCTCGACGTGCATCTCATGGGCGCGGTGCACGTGACGAAGGCGGCATGGCGAGTGATGCGGGCGCAGAACTACGGGCGTATCGTGCTCACCACGTCGCATGTCGGCCTGCACGGCAACTTCGGGCAAGCCAACTATGCCGCCGCCAAGATGGCACTCGTGGGCTTGATGGATGCGATCAAGCTCGAAGGTGAACGCTATGGCATTCTGGTCAACGCTATCGCCCCCCTCGCGGCGAGCCGAATGGCGGCGGCTAAGGACATGCATCGGCTCAAGGCACTGCTCGATCCGGCTTTGGTGAGCGCGGCGGTTGCATATCTCTCCTCGGAAGCGTGCAAGACGACTGGCATTGTGCTTGCGGCCGGGGGAGGCTATTTCGGGCGTGCCGAGGTAGTCGAGAGTTCCGGTGTTCGCTGCGAGGCGGGACGGCACGTCACTCCGGAGGATGTGGCGATATGGTGGAATGTGATTACCGACCTGCAGAGCGCGCGGCCATACCATGATGCGACCGAGCGCTTGACCGAGCTGTTTCCACAGCTGAAGGCTAACGAGGACGAGGCGGTATGAGTATCGATGCGCCACAGCTATTTCTCCCGGACGTGTGGAGTGAGCACGCTCGTTGGCGCCCTCAAAAGGTGGCGCTGATTGCGGGCGAACGCCGCCTGTCATGGGCCGAGCTGAACGCCCGAATGAATCGCGTGGCCAGCAGCTTGGCCCGAGCAGGGCTGGTTAGAGGTGACAAGGTCGCCGTGCTCATGACCAACGGCATCGAGATGGTGGAGATCATGCTCGGTGCAGTGAAGGGCGGCTTTGTCGTCGTGCCCCTGTCGGGCCTGCTCAATAGAGAGAGCATCGCAATGATGCTCGCGGACAGCGGCGCACGGACCTTGTTCTATTCGCCCGAGTATCTGCCGCTCGTCAGCGACCTATTCGATGAGATCGCTACCGGAGCGTGGATCTGCGTCGACGCGCAGCGCAGCGACACGCACGCCTATGAACAGCTACTGAAATCCGCTTCCGACGAAGATCCCGTCGTCGCGCGGGACAACGAGGATGAGTTCGTCATCATCTACAGCTCGGGGACGACGGGCACGCCGAAGGGCATCGTCCACACTCATCGCACGCGCCTCCACCTCTCCTATGCGATTGCGATCGAGCTCGGCATGACCGAGGACGCTGTGGCACTCGCAACAACGCCGCTCTACGCCAACGCGACCTGGCTCGTCATGCTGCCGGCTCTGTTCGTTGGCGCAACGCTCGTCATCATGCAGAAGTTCGTGCCCGCCGCATTCCTCCACACGGTCGAGCGCGAGCGCATCACCCACACGTTCATGGTGCCGCCGCAGTTCGCAGCGATATTGGGCGCACCCGAGCTCGAACGGTCGGACCTCGGTTCGCTGAAGGTAATGCTGTCGGGCGGCGCGCCGTTTCCGATCGAGGTCAAACGTGCCACGCTTCAGCGGATCGGGCCTGGCCTGCACGAGCTCTACGGCTGCACCGAAGGGGTCGGCACGATGATAAAACCGGACATGGTACTCGCGAAGCCGATGTCGGTAGGCCTGCCGATACTTGGCCAGAACCTCGCCATCATTGACGATGAGTCGCGCGAACTTCCCCGGGAAGAGATCGGGGAAATCGTTGGCTACGGTCCCGGCATCATGAAGGGCTACCACAACCGTACCGACGCCACGCAAGCCGCACTCTGGCGCGATGAGCTCGGCCGCAGCTGGCTGCGCACCGGCGACCTCGGCCGGCTCGACGCGCAAGGCTTTCTGACCGTGGTTGACCGCAAGAAGGACATGGTCGTCTCGGGAGGCATGAACGTCTACCCGGCCGACGTCGAGCAGGTGATCGCCCGCCATCCGGATGTCGCCGAGGTTACGGTCATCGGGGTGCCGCACGAAAGATGGGGCGAGGCGCCCCTGGCGCTCGTAGTCGTGCGGGCGGGAGCGCCGGTAAGTGAGGCCGCGCTCACTGCCTGGGCGAACGAGCGGCTGGCCAAGCATCAGCGGGTGGTGGCGACGGAGTTTCGGCAGAGCTTCCCCAGGAATGCGCTCGGCAAGGTGCTCAAACGCGATTTGCGCAAACCGTACTGGCCAGTCGAGGTGAGCTGAACGTCTAGTTGATCAAGCCATCCAGAATCAGCGGAGGATGGAATGCCGAAGGTTCTGCACCACGTTCGAGAAACCTGCTCGTACTGTGCATGATGTGCGGCGAATTTCAACAGCCTGCTAGTGGACTGTAACAAATGAAACGGGAGTATGATCGTGCCCATGAGCACGATCACCCTGTCGGATCCCGAGCGTATGGAACTGAATCGTCGAGCCAGCAGCCGAGCCGGACGTGCGGACGATGCGCGCCGGGCGCGACTGATTCTGCTGCTTGAGTCTGGCACGAGGTGGGCGACGATTCGCGAGAAGCTCGACTGCAATGACGCCTTCATCGATCGCTGGAGCAAGCGCTTTTTGGCGGAACGGTTGGCGGGCCTGTTCTCGCGTCATGCTGGCCAAGGGGCAAGCACGCTCACTGCGCGGTTGGAGGCTCGCATTCTGGAGTGGACGGTCAAGCGCAAGCCCACCGATGGCTCCACCCATTGGAGCACGCGCCAACTCGGTGAGCAGCTCGGGATCTCGCACATGATGGTCGCGCGGGTGTGGCAGAAACACGCGCTTAAGCCGCAGCGGCTGGACAGCTACATGGCCTCGGGCGATCCGGACTTTGAAACCAAGGCCGCCGACATCATCGGTCTGTATCTGAATCCGCCACAGCATGCAGCAGTATTTTGCGTGGACGAGAAGACGGCGATCCAAGCCCTCGACCGGCTCGATCCGGTACTGCCGCTCTCCCCCGGCCGCGCTGAGCGGCACGGCTCTGAGTACTACCGACATGGCACGCTGTCGTTGTACTCGGCATTCAATATCAAGACTGGCAAGGTGCTCGGCAAAACAGCGGCGCGGCACACCTCCGCTGAGTTCGTCGCCTTTCTTACCGATATCGTGGTGAACCAGCCCCGCGGGGGGATCCACATGATCGCCGACAACCTCTCGGCCCACAAGACCGGACGGGTTGAGCAATTCCTCGAATCTCATCCCAATGTGCATCTGCACTTCCACTTACTCGTCCTGGCCCAACCAGGTCGAACTGCGATTCGCGAAAATCGAGCGCGACGTCATTGCTCGCGGCGTGTTCACCTCGGTTCCAGTTTGAAGTCTCCTCGTTTCTTCGAGTCACTCAGAAGTAGAGGATGGGGTTGAGTGTGCCACGGCGTACCTGGCGGGAGGAACACCGCCGAGTGCGCTGTGGGGACGTTGATGGTTGTAGCGATGACGCCAGTCCTCGAGCATCTGACGCACTTCGCTCATGCTGTTGAAGATGTAACGGTCGAGCACCTCGGTGCGCATGGTGCGGTTGAAGCGTTCGATCAGCGCGTTCTGTGTCGGCTTGCCCGGCTGGATGAAGCACAGCTCGATCAGGTTCTTCTGTGCCCATTGCGCGAGCGCATGACTGATCAGCTCGGGGCCGTTGTCGAGCCGCAGGCGCTGTGGCCTGCCACGAAGTTCGATCAGCTCATCAAGCGCGCGAACCACACGGCCGGACGGCAAGCTGGTGTCGATCTCGATCCGCAGCGCCTCGCGGCTGAAGTCATCGATGACGTTGAAGGTGCGGAAACGCCGGCCGCTCCAGAGCGCATCCGCCATGAAGTCCGCCGACCAGGTTTCATTCGGTCGCTCGGGAATGTCGAGCGGCCGAGCGATGCGCGCCGGCAGTCGGCGCTTGCCGCGTCGTGGCAGGTTGAGCCTCAGCTGCTTGTAGACTCGCCACAGCCAGCTCTTGCCCCACGGCTGCCGATCAGCCCGAAGGCTGTCGTAGAGCAGTCCGAAGCCGTGACCGGGATTGTCGGTGACGTGCTTCGAGACGGCATCGATCACCGGCGCATCATCACGTCCTCGCGGCTGGTAGTACGGCGCCGAGGTGGACAACCCGAGCAAGCGGCAGGCGCGGCGCATGCTCAATCCGTGTTCTTGCTTCATCGCCAGACCCAGTTCCACGCGCTTGGCCTGGCTCAGAGTTTTTTTGCAACCACGTCCTTCAGCGCGTGGTGCTCAAGGGCCAGATCCGCGTACATCTTCTTCAGCCGGGAGCATTCGCTCTCCAGTTCCTTCAGCCGACGCAGCTGCGACACCTCCATGCCGGCGTACTTCTGCTTCCAGTTGTAATAGGTCGGCTCGGAGATCTTGTACTTGCGACAGGTCTCCGCGACCTTCGCACCCGCTTCGACCTTTTTGAGGATCCGCACGATCTGTTCTTCGGAAAACTTCGACTTCTTCACGTAGAGCTCCTTCAGGTGGAAACTCTACCTCCGACTGACTCGAATCGGCGAGGAGACTTCACCAGATCTCAAGAGAAAGCTCATGCGCTACATCCGTCAGTACAACAAGGCACCGAAAACCGTGAAGTGGAAGTATTTCGATCCGGCACGCCGCATTACTTCCACATCAGCTGTTACTTGGCCGGTCTCGTTATCCATTTCATCGTGACGGCTGCCACTACTGCTACCCGGCGGTGCTCGATCCGTCATCTGCGAGTCGCTTCTGCTCAAGCATCAACTGCTGATTCTCAATCGATCACGGGCCAGAGCACGGAATATGCGACCGACCGACTGATTGCAGCCCTTGCGCCGGCCTGATGCGTCCTGCCCGCAGACGTTTTAGTCTATACCTCAGACACGTTGCAGAAATCCGTGACCGTGATTGGATTGGTGGAAGCGTTGATTCACGCGTCGAGCAGCGCAACCGACACAGATTTCACGGCGAAGCTGCTGGACGTCCAGCCCGACGGCCGCGCGATCAGCCTCACGCATGTGGGTGGTGTGCTGCGCGCCCGTTACCGCAAGGGTTTCGGGCGGATCGAGTTGCTTGAGCCTCGCGCGCCGGCCGTTTTTCGGATCTCGCTGAGCCATGTCGGTCATACGTTCTTGCCCGGCCATCGCATCCGCGTGGAGATTTCCAGCAGCTGCTTCCCGCTGGTGGACCCGAATCCCTGGGATGCAGGCGGCAGCGTGCCAGACGAGCGTGTCGGGTGGCTGCGTGCCGCGCAGGTCGGCGAACATCGCGAAGCCCGGCATGTTTCCGGAAACATGCTGACGATCCGGCGAAACCGCCGATGTTGCCGCTGTCGAGACCCACGCCGCCGGACTCTGCTAGGATCTACCAATGATCCTTGATCGTTCTCGGCTGAATGCGCGGATTACCCGCCCGGCGCTCGACGAGCGCCGGGGCGCGAGGGTATCGGCGCACAGATTCAGCACGAGGGTCAACGATCATGTCTTCGACGAGCACGCAGTCACTGGCTGAACGGCAGCTGCCAGCCTCCCGCTGGCGACTCAAGGTAATTGCTGAAGCAGATCCTGGCGCCATCGCGCGCATACTCCAGCCATTCCAGAGCCTGAATATTGTCCCGTTCAGCGTACGGGTCGATCGCGTTGGGAACGCCTATCTCGAAGTCGGCGTCGAAATCACCGCCGGCGATCTGCTGTCAGACGTTTTTCAGTCGATCGTCGCCAAGCTCGGCCAGGTACCGAGCGTGGTGGCAGCGGTCAGATGCGACAATCATCGCTGAGGGATCTCACCGTGCCGCCGTCCGCCTGACGCGGCGCTGAGCGATCCTGCACATACTTAATGCCGTGACCGCTGGACGACGGATCTCGTCAACGGCGATCACGGCCTCGGGGCCGGAGTGTCGCAGGCGCCAGCGGTTGCGAGTTATCCGCATATCACGGTTCCCGCTGGGTTCTTGCACGATTCGCCTGTGGGGATGTCGTTCATTGGGCGGGCGGGGAGTGAGATCGCGCTTCTCCGGTTGGCGTTCGCGTCCGAGCCGGCCACTCGTGCTCGAAAATCTCCGAGGCTGCCCGCGACCGGTGCTGTCCCACCATAGAAGGTTCTGCGCTGCATCCATTCCTCACGGGACCACTGCCTCGAGCAGCTCTCGGTGACCTGGAATCAAAGCGCCACCTCATCGATGACCTCGTGCACAGTCCTCCAATCGTCCGCGCATTTCTCGTCGTGCGGATCACGACTATCGCTGCTCGTGACGCACATGGCCCGCAGTTCTCTCAGGCCCGCTCTCCTATCAGAGCGGGATTACGCCATAGAGCATGAGTGAGGAGAAATCCACCCACGGGCCGCCGTAGTAGGAGGGGTATTCATCCTTGAGGCGCTTGGCGTATTCCTCCGGAGTCTTCGACGCCTTACGCGCCGCGATCGCGCTGCGCAGGTAGGCGATGTTGCCATCCAGCGCGTCGAAGTCCGTGGTCTGGCCATGCCCCACGAGGATGGTGGTGTAGCCCTGATCGCGCAGCGGCTTGAAGCCTTCCAGGATGCCGATCCACGACTCGAAATGGTCAACCACGGTGAACATGTGCGTGTCCTTCGGAAACACAAGGTCGAAGGCCATCAACACGTGCTGCTTGGGCAACTTGACTACAGTCTGCCAGTCGGCCTCGCCATCGCGCACCTTCTCGAACACGAAGGGCACACCGCCGATCTCGGTGGTGCCTTCGACGAGCACGTGCGTCGGCACGGTCGGGGTCCTTGCGACCGTGCCGCCGAAGGCTTTGTTGCGCGCGTCCAAGATCGCCTGGCCGTTGGCCTTCACGTATGCAGTGACTTCCGGGAAGGCGTGGATGGGCGCAGTCGGGAAGCGTTCGTGCAGTACGGTCAGGCCGGAAAAGTGGTCGGGATGCATGTGCGACAACACGATGCGTTCAATCGGCTTGCCCAGACCCTGCACGTAGTCGGCAACCTCGGCGGAGTATATGGTGAGGAAGTTTGCGTCGAAGACCACGAGGCCCGCCGACGTCTCCACGATCTGGGTGTTGACCAAAAAGCCGTCATCGGGTGGGACGTAGGTGTGAAGAGTGACGTCGCCGTAGCTCTGCGTGATGACCTTTCCGGCCATCGCAGGCTTGGTCGCGGTTGGCAGCGTGGCGGTGCCCTGGTCCGGGGCGACCTGCTCCTGCGGAGGAGTGGATTGCGTACACGCCGTGAGTGCGGCGGTCGCAATCAGCGCGGCCGCAATGGGAGCCGCGAGCATGATCTTCCTTGTCATGGGAGGTCCTCGTCGATCGTGGCGGTGGGAGGGCAGAACTGGAACTTGCCGTTGGTGTTCTTCCACTGGTCGCGCGCCAGGATCGGTTCGATGACGTCCCAGTGCTCGGCGATCTTGCTGTTCTCCACCCGGAAAAGGTCGTAGTACGCGGTGTGCGTACCGCCGAGGGAGCCTTCGCTCACCCCGAGCACGAAATCCCCTTCCCCGAGGATCGTGTGGATGCGGTCGTACTTCATGAAGCTGCCTTGCTCGGCCATCGCCTCGAGGGCCGTGCCGAGCCCCGACAGGCCATCGCCGACCTGCGGGTTGTGCTGGAGGTAGTGGTCGCCATCGAAATAGCCGCCGAGCTTGTCCATGCGGCCGTTGACAAGCACGTCATCGATGAAAGCGCGTATGAGCGCCTTGTTGGCGGCCGTGGCGCGGAGGTCGCGGGCCTGGGTCGGGCCGTCGAGCATCGTGCGTCCACTGGGGTTGGGCGCTGCGGGCGTTTCCTGGAGGTTATCTCAGTGCTCGATGATCCTGCCGTCTTTGAACCGGAAGATGTCGAAACCGATCTTGGGGCCGAAGAAGTTGTAATCGGTGTGGGCAAAGACGAAGTCGCCATCCTGGAACACGCGCACCGTATTTCGCCCGCGCCGAGCCCTTGGGCAGCGCCTGAAGCGCGGCGCCGAAGCCGGCCAGTCCGTCACCAATCGTGAGGTTGTGCTGGGTGTATTGCTCGGGATTGATGCAGGCCAGCGGTGCTGGGTTGCCGGTTTCGATGCTCTTGAGCAGGTTCACCACCTGCTGCTTCTCGTCCGTCGACATGGCACGGCTCCTGTAAGCGATGGGGCGCCACCAGGTCGTCGGTGCAGGTTGAGATCGACCGCCGTCCGGGCACCCTCCATTGTCGAACGCTCGCGGTTGTTCGGGCACGGTCAAAAGCGGTACGGTCTAGGGTCAGAAACGGACAACGAACATGGCGCGTAACAAGCACCCAGCACCCGCAGCCGCGACCGTGGCGAGCGTCCGCTACTTCAATCGGGGCCAACCCAATCTGGGGATCGATGCATTCTCCTTGTCATCGCTGCTCGCGCGCGTACCGAGAGACACGCTCGCCGGTCCGCAGCGCCTGGACTTCCACCTGCTGATTCTGTGTCTGGCGGGATGCGGGGCGCACTGCATCGACTTCAAGCTATACGACTGGACGGCGGGGGCGGTGCTGCATGTCCGTCCGGGACAGGTGCAGCAGTTCGATCTCCAAGCGGACATGGAGGCGTTGTTCATTCTGTTCACGCCCGCGTTCCTGTCGGCTGAGTTGGGCGGGATGTTACTGGGCAGGTATCAAGGCGTTGCCGGCAGCCGGGTGCAACTCGACATGGGCACCGATAGCCATCGCCGGATCTCCGACACCTTCGTGGCGATCGCGGAGGAATATCGGGCCATCGATGCGTCCCCGGTTTCTGCGCGGCTCCTGCACCACCAGTTGCATGCCTTGTTGCTGCAATTGCACCGTCTATCGGAGGCAACGGCATCAAGAGTTATCCCGGACGCCATGCACCTGGTTTATTACAGATTCCTTGAGGATCTGGAGCGAAGGTTCATGCAGACCCGGCAGGTGGAGAGCTATGCTGCCCATCTGGGCTGCTCGGCCAAGACGCTCGGGCGGGCTTGCATCGGCGCGGCCGGCGTGGCGCCGAAGAGGCTCATCGAGCAGCATGTCGTCCTGGAGGCCAAGCGGCTACTGGCACACACACAGATCGGTATTAAAGGCATCGCGCGCGAACTCGGCTTCAGCGAGGAAACGAACTTCGTGAAGTTCTTCAAACGGATGGAAGGCGTACCGCCTTCGGCATTTCGCGCGAAATTTCGACTCTAGCTTAGCTAGGGAACCTCTGCACAGGTCATTGCGGATGACCGATACTGCGTGCAGGGATCAGTAGCGATCGCGGGGAACGAGGAACGATGAAGCAGAGGACATTTGCCTCGCAGGCGTGGGATGGGAAGGGCAAGGTCACGCGCCGGGAGCGCTTTCTCGCGGAGATGGACGCGGTGATTCCGTGGCCGCGGCTCTTGGCGTTGATCGAGCCGGATTATCCGAAGGCCGGTAAGGGCACGCAGCCACTGCCGATGGAGCGGATGCTGCGCATCTACTTCATGCAGAACTGGTTCAACCTGTCGGATCCGGCGGCCGAGGACTCGCTGTACGACAGCGAGTCGATGCGACGCTTTGCGGGGATCGAGCTGGTTGAGGATGCCATTCCGGACGAGTCGACGATCCTGCGGTTCCGGCACTTGCTGGAGCGCCACCAACTCACGCAGGCGATTTTTGCTGAAGTGAGAAGCCTGCTGGAGGAGCGTCGGCTGCTGCTCAAGTCCGGCACGATCGTGGATGCGACGATCATCGCCGCACCGCCCTCGACCAAGAACGCTGAAGGAGCGCGCGACCCGCAGATGCATCAGACGCTGAAGAACAAGCAGTGGCACTTTGGGATGAAGGCACACGTCGGCACTGACCCGCGCGGCATCGTGCACTCGCTCGCGACCACCGATGCGGCGGCGGCCGACATTACCCAGATGCACAAGCTCCTGCACGGGCAGGAGCGCGAAGTGTTCGGCGACCAAGCCTATTGGTGCGAGGCGCACCGGCAGGATGCCACAGCTCGCGGCATCCGCTATCGCATCAGCCGGCGCGGCTCGCGCACCAACCCGCTCAGCGATCATCAGCGCTACATCAACCAGGTTCGCTCCAAAGCCCGCGCCCGCGGCGAACATGCCTTTCAAGTCGTCAAGCACCTGTGGGGCTTTGCCAAGGTGCGCTACCGCGGTCTGGCCAAGAACACTGCGCGGCTGTTCACCGCCTTTGCGCTGGCCAACCTGTACCTGCTCAGACGACGCTTGCTGCCACTGCAGGGGACCTGTCGGTGCTGATCGGCAATGAACGGCCAGTCGGTCTGAAGGCATCGACGAACCCACTTCGGTCGACACCTTCGAGCCCGTTTTCATGATCAACGCCAGAGCTGGCCCCGCTTTTTCGGACACGGGTATAAGTGGATTTCTGCCCGGGCCTGACCGGAGGGAAGTCCATGCGAAGACCGAGACGTAATCATTCTGCGAAGTTCAAGGCGCAGGTGGCGC
>Ga0187892_10002555_pt1 | contig 35930 bp, 35 predicted proteins | sample MA1701073metaG_FD_139345 | JGI IMG/M metagenome (GOLD analysis project Ga0187892, IMG submission 139345) | Bio-ooze microbial communities from a basaltic lava cave in the Kipuka Kanohina Cave System on the Island of Hawaii, USA - MA170107-3 metaG ... | reverse complement strand
TTGCCCGAGCCGGAAAGCCCGATGCACCAGATCACCATTGCCAGCCTGCGCCTATTTGGATATTACGCTGTCCAGATTGAGCAGTGCGCCTGCCGCGACCCTCGAGGAAAATCCGAAAAAGGGTGCGAAAAACACTTTGCGAATTGCGCGGCGCGCGCTTCGCTGCGCCTTCCAGACCGACTCATCGGCCAGCAGGCGCGCGATCGCCCGCTCCCCCGCGTTCACATTCACCAGATTCTGGCGAATGCGGATATCCGGGGACCGATCGCCGGTCAGCTCGTCCTTTTCGGCACCTGGAACGTTGAGCAGAATCATGTTCTTGTCGGTGTAGATGGCCCCGAACGGCGGGCCGCCGTAATCGAAAAGCATGTAGTCCGCCAGTTGGTACAGGGGCAGGTTGTCGCTGGAATCCGCAATGAGGCGGGTGAAGGCATATTGCCTCAGCGCTGTAACCCGCTCCGGTTCGCTCCCGGGCATCAAAGGATGCAGCTTGACGACGACGTTGTACTTGTCGGCAAGCGAGCTGATTTCCCGGTCGAACAACCCGACCGACGACAGGCTTTTCCAGGTCGGAAGCCAGACCACGGTCTTCTTCGAGGGATCACAGCCATACTGCTTCTGCATTTCGCCTCTGTCCGGTTTGGTCGTGAAGTACCGGTCAAACCGGGGATACCCCATCTGAAGCACGACCGCATCGCTCAACTTTTCAAACGCGGCCGCATGGTAAGGGCCGAAGCACAGGATCACGTCGTAAAGATCGTTCCAGCCCAGGAGGTTCCATCCCGACTTGCCGGCCGCGTACATGAAGCGGACGTTGGCGTTGCCAAGCTGCTTTATCAGCGGCGTCTCGCCCAAGACCACTGGATGATTGGAGACGAGATATCGATACCGGGTTTTTGCGTCCAGAATTCCAGCCGTCGAACCCACCGCGCATTCCCAGCGCGAGAATTCCGCCTTCTCGAGACTCTCCGCCTCTCCATGCAACAGGACGTCAAAAGAACCGCGAGGCAATAGATCCCAGACGCATCCGTAGTGATTGAGCAGTTCCGCGCTGTGCACCAGGAATCCGATGCGATCGACGAGCGGGCCGTGATGCGGCGGGATCACGTAACTTGATTTGCGCCTCGTGCGATGAGCCGGGGCGACCCTCTGGTCTTCGGCCCATCCGAGCCTATCCAGCCCACCCTGCAGCCCGTCGAATCTCTCTTGAAATGTGTGGGACCCCGCATCCGTGGCTCGAAATTTACGCAGGAATTCGCGCAAGCCTTTCATGGCCGGGGTGCAGATTTCTGGAACCCGGCGACGGATTCAGCGACGTAAGCGATGTCCTCGGCTTGCAGCGCCGAGGACATCGGCAAGCTCAATACCTCCCCTGCCAGCAGTTCCGCAATGGGCAACTTGTGCCCCCGGTAATCCTGATAGCAGGCTTGCCGATGGGGCGGGATCGGGTAGTGAATGACGGTCGACACCCCTTGCCGGTCCAGATGTGCTTTCAGTGCATCCCGTTGCTTGCTGCGAATCACGTAGAGGTGCCAGACCGGCTCTACGAAATCAGGAACGAACGGCAGGCTAATTCCCGTTCCAGCCAGATAACCGGAATACCGGTCTGCCACCGCCCTGCGCTGGTCATTCCATTGGTCGAGGACGCCCAGCTTTACGCGCAGGAACGCCGCCTGGAGCTCGTCGAGACGGCTGTTCTGGCCGGCGACATCGTGCCGATACTTGACGTCCGACCCGTAGTTGCGCAACCGCCTCACCTTCTGCGCAATCTCGGCATCGTTGGTGAGTGCCGCGCCCCCGTCGCCGAATGCGCCGAGGTTTTTCGCGGGATAGAAGCTCGTCGCCGCCGCGTGCGCGAGCGATCCCGCGCGCCGCCCCCGATAGCGCGCGCCGTGAGCCTGGGCGGCATCTTCGATCACCACAAGACGATGCTTCGCCGCAAGCGCGTTGATGGGATCCATATCCGCCGGCTGACCGTACAGATGCACCGGAATGATGGCCCGCGTCCGGGTGGTGATCGCGCCGCCGATCAGCGCGGGATCGAGATTATGGGTGTCGACACTCGGCTCCACCGGAACGGGCACGGCGCCGCACTCGCTGACCGCGAGCCACGTCGCGATGAAGGTATTGGAGGGCACGATCACCTCGTCGCCGGGCCCGATGCCGTAAGCCCGCAACAGGAGATGAATCGCCTCCAGTCCGTTGCCTACGCCGATGCAGTGCTTGACGCCGCAGTAATCCGCGAACTCGGCCTCGAAGGCTTCCAGCTCGGCGCCCATGACAAACGAGCCCGAATCGACGACGCGCTGGTACGCCGCATCGAGGCGCTCACGGATGGAGGCGTGCAGCCGGCCGAGGTCCAGAAAGGGGACGGGTCTCATCCCTTCATGCGCTTCCGGGCGTCGCGGATGAATTGATCGTAGTCCCGATAGTAATCCGCCTCGTCGTAGAACTCCGATGCCAGCGCCATGCAGACTGCCCCCGAGGAGAAATTATCGATCTCCCGCCAGATCATCGGGCAGATGTACAGCCCGTAGTAGCTGCGGTTCATGTGCACGGTTTTCTTGGCGCGGCCGTCGTCGAGGCGGATATCGAACGAGCCGGACATGGCGATGATCAGCTGGTGCAGCGCCCGGTGGGCATGACCGCCGCGCTCCTCGCCCCCGGGGATGTCATACAGGTAGTAGACGCGGCGGATGTCGAAGGGAATCTGGCGCCCACCCTCGATGAACGTGAGGTTTCCCTTCGGGTTCTTGATCATCGGCAGGTCGATAATCTTGCAGAGGTCTATCATTGTTTTTCCTTGGCGTCGCGAGCCCACTCCGCGACCACGCTGCCCGGGTAGCCCCGGGTAAAGTGCCGCGTCCACGGGTACGCCGCTCTCCCGGAGCCGTCACGCAGCTTGATGGCGCTTGCCTTGCCGACGACTCGCGCCGGCACTCCCGCGACGACCATGTGCGGAGGAACGTCCTTCGTGACACATGCCTGCGCGGCGACGAGTGAATGATGGCCGATTGTCACGCCCGGCAGCACCAGGGCGGCCGCCGCGATGCTGGCGTAGTCCTCGATCGTGCAGCCTAGTAGGACTTCGCTGGGCGGAGTCGGATCATTGGTCAGCACCACATAGGGAGCTATAACGACGAAATTGCCGATCCTGGTCGTCTTTCCAACGAAAACGCTTGATTGAAACCGGACGTAATCCCCGATCGAGCAGTCACCCTGGATTTCACTCAAGGTACCTATTCGAAATCCGGCGCCCGACACGGTTTTTTCTCTTACAGTTACACGGTGACCCGTGGCCAGACCAGACCCAAACGAGGAAGACTCGTAGAAAACCGAATGAGATCGAATCCATGAATCGTCGCCCACGATCAACGGTGTTCCGTCACCAAGCGGAGTCGCTATTCCCAGTTCACAGTAAGCCCCGACCCTGATCCTGTTACCGAGAACCACGTTATCGTGAACAATGGAGAAAGGACCGATCTCGACGTTGTCACCCAGCTTGGCCTTTGGCGAAACGTACGACGTTGCATGCACAACTGTCATGTTTCTCCCTGGGCAGGCAATGAATCCGCGACGTCTGTAGGATTGATCAGGAAATTGCCGTGGATCCCCATGCCGCGGTAATCCTTGATATTACCAAGCACATAGCTGACCTGAATCTGAATCGGCGTCAGCAAGTTGCCCCAGTACCGGTAGATCATGTTCTTGTGCTTTGCCATCAACACCACCACATGGGTCCCGCGCTTGCAGCATATCGCGTTGGATAAACCCGCTCCCGTGGGCGCGACGATTGCCCTGGCGTTTCTGAATACCTGAAGCTGCTGCAGGAACGTCAGCTTTTCCGGCTCGACGATCGCATAACCGCGGCCCACCAGCAGCTTTTCAAGCTCGCCGGCATTGATGATCTCCCTCATGCTCGAGTCGCGGCGCAGATAGATTTTCTCCGGCCAGGACTCTGGTTTCGCCTCCTGCCCCACTGCGTTGAGCCGGTTGCGCAGGTTCTCGAAGGCCCCCGGACTGAACATGCCGTGTGAATGGTCGGAAAGCCTGCTCGTTCGCCGGCCGAACGGCACGTAGCCGGCCGCCGACGTGACATGAAGTTGATCGACGGCCAATGCCTTGCCGGATGGAAGCGCGATGATTTCACGATCCGCGCCTGTCACCAGCAACAGGGATTCCATTATGTTCCGGTGAAGCCCGTCGTTGACCACGATGGGCACGCTACTGAAGTGCTCGTCGGAACAAAACAGCGCGATGCGCGGCAGCACCTCGGTCATCCAGTGGGCATAGTTGGGCGCGCAGGCGTCAACGAACGTCGCGGCCACGGGAATCCGTTCAGGCAATTCATCGTAGGCATACCACCAGATCCGGCGCGACCCGGGTTCGATGATTGCCCGACCGTGAAGCTCTTCGCTGGTGTAATCGCGCTCGAAATCGTACAGATCGTGGCACACCACCTCGCCATCGGCAAAAACGAGATTGGTGCCTCCGAAGGTCACTGCGTTGCGCAGGACCGCAACGAAAACTTCCGGAAATTCATAGTGGTCACGGGGGGACGCCAGATAGGCTCGATCGCGATCCGGAAAGACTCTCGGTGCCCGCGTTTCAACGCGACCTGCGTCCGCGAGCTTACAAACCTGTATTCCCTTTTGTTTCGCAAACTCACTCAGCTTGATCAGGTAACGCCGGTTCTTCGCGTGCCTGGTGCCGAGAGGAGTTGCGATATGGATGACATAAACGGCGAAGATGGCGTAGATATTGCGCCCGATCCAATTGCCCAGCGCGCGCACCAGCGAATACTGCTTGAGATGGCTTTCGTAGAACTTGTACGTCCCTGTCGCTTTCAATCGAGCAACGATATCCTGCGATTTCCCCCGCGGTTTTTCGATCTGGCGGACTTTGGGGGCCGGGGGGCTGGAACCGGCTGCGCTTCCGCTCTCCCTGGGCAACCAGGCCGGGAAAGGCGGAGAAAGGTCATTCATCGTGTCGCGTCGCGGTCGATCAGATGTTTTCCAGCGCGGTCATCTTGCCATGGCTCAATCGCATGATTCTATTACAGTTGTCACGAACCAGCCGTTCATCGTTCGAGGCGAGCACCAGTATCCTCGCCTGGTCGACCAGCCGGCGCAGCCTCTGCTGCGCTTTCTCCCGAAAAGCCGGGTCCCCGACGCTCAGCCATTCGTCCATGAGGATGATGTCCGCCGCTATGCAGGTAGAGATTGCGAACGCGAGGCGCATCGACATGCCGCTCGAATACATGCGAACCGGCATGTCGAGGTAGTCGCCCAGCTCTGAAAACTCGCGGATTTCGGACACCCTGGGCGCCACCTCGCGCGGCTTGAGTCCCATGATGGCCGCGCGCACAAAGATGTTCTCGTAACCGGTCGCTTCCGGATCCATGCCCAGGGTAACGCTCAGCATGGATGCGATGCGGCCCTTCGTCTCGATCGCACCGCTCACGGGCTCATAGGCGCCTGCGATGACCCGAAGCAGGGTGGTCTTCCCCGATCCGTTATGGCCAACGATGCCGATCCGGTCGCCTTCCCTGAATTCGAAGCTCACGCCGTCGAGCGCCCTGACGACAACCCGTTCCGCCGCGTCCCGGGCGAGCATTCCTCCGGTCGCCGCCCGGATCACCATGTTCTTGAGCGAGCGGCTCCTCAATCCGTAGATCGGGAAGTCGACCACGACGTCTCTTGCGCTGATGGCCGTCACTGCTAGACCCAGTACGCGATGCGGCCGCGAAATCGTTGAAAGAGAGCAAGCATCAACGCGAAGCCGGAAAAAGTGATGGCAAGCACAACTCCCCAGGACAGGAGCGACGGATCCTGTCCCATCAACGGCCGCCGCACGATCTCCATGTAGTGGAACAACGGATTGAGATCGGCAGCCCATTGATGCCTGCCGAGCATGCTCGGCGTCCAGAATACCGGGGTGAGAAAGAACGCCAACTGCACCAGGCTGGAAACGATCGGAGGGATGTCCCGGAATCTTGCACAGATAAGTCCCAGAAGAATCCCCGCCCAGATGCCATTGACGAAGATCATCAAAACCGCCAGCGGGACGAGCGCCAGATGCCAATCCATCCGGGGCTGGAAGAAGACCAGCACGAGGACCACGATGGCCAGGTTGTGGGCGAAGATCAGGAAGTTCTTCCACACCGTTCGCAGGACATAGACGGTCAGCGGCAGCTTCGTCTGCTTGATGTAGCCCTCAGCCTGGATGAATGCAGTACACGAGTCGTTGATCAGCCCGGAGACGAGAATCCAGACAACGAAGCTGATCGCGAGGTACGTGAAATAACTCGACACCGGCTGTCCGAACATCTTGCCGTAGAGAGGCCCCATGAACGCGATCATGAAGCCGGTGCTGATGGTGAGCCAGAACGGCCCGAGCATCGATCGCCGATAGCGCTGCTTGATTTCCAGCCAGCCGAGCGTTGGCCAGACGTGGATCGAGCCGATTCCGTCTTTAAGGTCCTCGAGCGCCAGGCGGAATCGTGACGGCGGGGCGGAGAGCAACGGGTTTTGAGTGTCGGCGGAGAAATTATTGAATTCTCGATCTTATCATCAGAAACCGCGCGAGGCTTCGCGCGTGCCACACGAAATGGCGCAAGTCGCGGTGGCTCGCCCTTCGCGCATCGTGCAGCGCCACTGCTCGCGGCTCCAGCAGGGCGTCGTAGCCGAGTCCACGCAAACGCAGGCACAGGTCGACGTCCTCATAGTAGAGAAAGTAGCGCTCGTCGAAACCTCCGAGCTGCCGGAACACCTCGGACCGGAACAGCATGAACATGCCCGCCACCCACTCGGGGCGCAGTGGCACGTTCGTGACCTCGTAATCGTGGTGCTGCGCACGCGTAAAAGCCTTGCGCACGATGACCCACAGCGTTGGATACCGACGCGCACTATCCTCGGTCTCTCCCGCCGGGTTGGCGACGCGAGGCGCAGCAACTCCCACCCGGGGATCCGCAAGGGCCTCGATCAGGACTGGAAACGGATCCGCGTTCAGGCGCATGTCGGGATTGAGAACGCAAAAATACCGCCCCTGTGCCCTGCGAAACGCGGCGTTGTGATTCGCGCCGAATCCTTTGGCCGACTCATTGTGCAGTATACGCAGGGGAATATCGAAGCTTGACTCGTCGAATGGAAGTTTTTCCTCGACGTTGACGGTCAGCAGCACTTCCACGTTCCTGCAGCGGCGCGCGACGTCTCCCAGCAACTCATTCACCAGGGCGCCGTGCCGATGGCTGACGATCGAGATCGAGACGAGATCCGAAGACTGGCGAGATGACTTCGCAGGCGGATCTGCAGGCATGTCGCGATGAAGTTTAGCCTACCCCGGAAACGCTCCCGAAGCGGGTCGCCGGCCCCTCCCCCATCTGATAGAATTTTGGCCTTTTCCGACAAGACGTTAAGCGTGAAAAGCCTGTGGAATGATGCGGAGGCCGCCCGCTTCCGCTCGCTTCTCGATCTGCGCGCCTACACTTCACGGCTGCTCGGGCAGGATGCGTCGCTCGTACTGCACGGCGGCGGCAATACGTCGGTAAAGGTCAAGGAGCGCAACGCCGTCGGCGAGGACGAGGACCTGCTCTACGTCAAGGGCAGCGGCTGGGATCTCGAGACGATCGAAGTCAACGGCTTCGCGCCGGTGCGCATGGCGCATCTCCTCAAGCTCGCGCGGCTGGAGACTCTCACCGATCCCCAGATGGTGAACGAGCTCGCGACGCAGGTCGCGCGCGCGGGCGCACCGGCGCCTTCCGTCGAGGCGATCCTGCACGCGATCCTCCCCTATCCGTACGTGGACCACACGCACGCCGACGCGCTGCTCGCCATCACCAACACGCCCGATGGTGAGCGCCGCGCCCGCGAGATCTATGGCAAGGACACGGTAATCGTTCCGTACGTGATGCCGGGATTCGATCTCGCGCGCCATTGCGCGGGCCAGTTCGCGGCGGATGCCCTTCCCGGCACCATCGGGATGGTGCTCCTCAATCATGGCATCTTCTCCTTCGGCGCCAGCGCCCGGGAGTCCTACGAGCGCATGATCGCCCTCGTCAATCGCGCCGAGGATTATCTTTCCCAGAACGGCGCGTGGGAGCTGCCGCAGCCGGCTACCCACGCTGTGCCGCCGGTGCCGCGCGCGGAATTGGCCCGGTTGCGGCGGGAAATTTCCGCCAGCGCCGGTTTTCCTGTCGTGCTGGCCGTCCATTCCGAACCGAAATATCTCGCCTTCGCGCGCCATGGCGACGTCGCACGGATTTCGCAGCAGGGACCGGCGACTCCGGATCATGCGATACGCACCAAGCGCGTGCCGATGCTGGGCCGCGACGTCGCGGCCTATGCGGCCGCCTACCGCGCGTACTTCAACCGGCACGCCGCCGCGGCGAAGGAGCCGAAGACCCCTCTCGATCCCGCTCCGCGCGTCATTCTCGATCCCGCGTTCGGCATGGGCTGCGTCGGGCGCACCGCGCGGGATGCGCGCATCGTGCGTGACATCTACGATCACACCATCGACGTCATCCTGAGGGCGACCGCGCTCGGCGGCTACCGGGCACTGCCGAAGCGCGATATCTTCGCCGTCGAGTACTGGGACCTCGAGCAGGCCAAGCTCAGGAAGGCGGGCGCGCCGCCGGTGTTCGCGGGCGAGATCGCGCTCGTGACCGGCGCGGCATCGGGCATCGGCAAGGCCTGCGTGGATGCGATGGTGAAGCGCGGCGCCGCCGTGATCGGCCTCGACATCAACCCCGAAGTGACGCGGCTCATGGGCGACCGTCCGGACTATCTCGGCTTGAGGCGCGATGTGACCTCGGTGCGCGAAGTTGTGACCGCGCTCGAAGCGGGCATCCGCGCGTTCGGCGGGCTCGACATGCTGGTGGTGAATGCCGGCGTCTTCCCCGGCGGCCGGCGGATCGATGCGCTCGATGCCGCGGAATGGCGGCGGGTAATGGACGTAAACCTCGACGCCAACCTCGCGCTCCTGCGCGAATGCCATCCGCTCCTCAAGCTCGCGCCGAACGGGGGGCGCGTCGTCGTCATCGGCTCCAAGAACGTCCCGGCGCCGGGACCGGGCGCGGCCGCTTATTCCGCGTCGAAAGCGGCGCTCACTCAGCTCGCGCGCGTCGCCGCGCTGGAATGGGGCTCCGACCGCATACGGGTCAACACGCTGCATCCGAACGCCGTATTCGACACCGGGGCCTGGACCGGCGAGGTGCTCGCCGCGCGCGCCGCGCACTATGGAATCTCCGTCGAGGAATACCGCAAGGGCAACGTGCTCGGGACCGAGGTGAAGAGCCGCGACGTCGCCGAGCTTGCGGCGGAGATGTGCGGGCCGCTCTTCGCCAAGACCACGGGCGCGCAGGTGCCGGTGGACGGCGGCAATGACCGCGTCATTTGAGACGCTGCGCTGGCGCGCGGGCCGGCTCGAGCTGCTCGACCAGCGGCTGCTCCCCGCGCGCGTCGAGTTCGTCGCGTGCGCAACCGCGCGGGAGGTCGCGGACGCGATCCGCCGCATGGTGATCAGAGGCGCACCCGCCATCGGCTGCGCGGCGGCCTGCGCAATCGCGCTCGAGGCAACCCGGCTGAAGGATGCGCCGCCGGCCGCGTTCGCATTGCGCATGGACCAGGCGTTCGAGGCGCTCGGCGCATCGCGTCCCACTGCCGTCAACCTGTACTGGGCGCTCGACCGCATGCGCTCCGCCGTGAAAGCCGCCGGTTCGGCACGGCCCGCGGACATCGCCGCCCGCCTGCTCGCGGAAGCGCAGGGAATCGTGTCCGCGGACATCGCGGCGAACCGCGCGATGGGCGCCCATGGTGCCGCGCTGCTGGCCGACGGCGCGCGGGTCTTCACCCACTGCAACGCCGGCGCGCTGGCGACCGCCGGTCACGGGACGGCGCTCGGTGTCGTCCGCAGCGCGGTGGCGGCCGGCAAGCGCGTTTCCGTGATCGTCGACGAGACGCGTCCCTTCCTGCAGGGCGCCCGTTTGACGGCGTGGGAGCTTCAGCACGACGGAATCCCGGTGACGCTCGTCACCGACGGCATGTGCGGGCACCTGATGAGCCGCGGCGAGATCGACGCCGTAATCGTCGGCGCCGACCGCATTGCCGGAAACGGCGACGTCGCCAACAAGATCGGCACCTACATGATCGCAGTCCTTGCCCGGCGCCACGGCATCCCGTTCTACGTGGCGGCGCCGCTTTCCAGCATCGACGCCGCGCTCGATGACGGCGGGGCGATCCCAATCGAGGAACGCGGCGCATCCGAAGTGCGCGGCCACGCAGGCCTCGAGTGGGCGCCGGCCGGCGTCGCCGTGCGCAACCCAGTCTTCGACATCACGCCCGCGGAGCTCGTTACCGCGCTCGTCACCGAGAAGGGAGTGGTGCAGGCACCGGACCGCGGCAAGATCGCTTCGCTCCTTCGATGACGAGCGACGACGCCATTCTCGTAACCGGAGCAAACGGCTTCATCGGCCGGGCGCTGTGCGAAGCGCTCGTCGCTTCCGGACGCAACGTGCGAAGAGCGGTGCGCGCCGCCGGGCCCGACGACAGGAACGCAATCGACGTGGGCGACATCGGCCCCGGAACCGACTGGGGCGCAGCACTCGAGGGCGTCGGCGGCGTGGTGCACCTCGCGGCGCGCACGCACGTGCTCCGCGAGACCGCGGCCGATCCGCTGGCGGAGTACCGGCGGATCAACGCCGCCGCGACCGAGCGGCTCGCGCGAGCGGCCGCCGCGCGCCGGGTGCGGCGCCTCGTGTTTGTCAGCAGCGTGAAAGTCAACGGGGAGCACACGGAAACGCGTCCGTTCACGGAGAACGACGCGCCACGTCCCGAGGACGCCTACGGCAAGTCGAAGTGGGAAGCGGAGCAGGCGCTCGCGCGCATCGCCGCCGAGACCGGGCTCCAGTCAGTGGTGCTGCGCCCGCCACTCGTTTACGGGCCAGGCGTCAAGGGCAACTTCCTGCGGCTCATGGCGTGGGTGGCGCGCGGCCGGCCGCTGCCGCTTGGGACCGTCGCGAACCGCCGGAGCCTGATCTATGTCGGCAACCTCGTGGATGCGATCGTCAAGGCAGTCGAGGAGCCGCAAGCCCCGGGTGAGACCTTTCTCGTCGCCGACAGCCAGGACGTGTCGACGCCCGATCTCGTGCGCGGCCTCGCTGCCGCGCTCGGGGTGAAGCCGCACCTCGTGTCGTTTCCACTCGCGCCGCTGCAGCTCGCTGCTGCGCTCGCGGGGCAAGGCACCGGATTTTCGAGCCTCACCGGCTCGCTGCAGGTCGACAGCTCGCGCATCCGGCGCGATCTGGACTGGCGCCCGCGATTCACGTTTGCGCAGGGACTGGCTGAAACAGCGCGGTGGTATCGAAGTCAGGACCTTCCGTAAGCGTCATCGAAGCGAACGATGTCGTCTTCCTCAAGATAGTCACCAATCTGTGCCTCGATGATCACGAGATCGTCTTTGCCGGAATTCGACAGACGGTGCTTGTGCCCCGCGGGAATGAAGGTCGATTCGTTGGGCCCGACCTGAAATCTCCTGTCGCCGTTCACCACGTCCGCCACGCCGGACACCACGACCCAGTGTTCGCTGCGCCTGCGGTGCATCTGCAGGCTGAGCGACTGACCGGCCTTGACGACGATCCGCTTGATCTTGTATCCCTTGCCTTGCTCAAGAATCGTGTAAGTGCCCCACGGCCGGTGCACGGTGTTGTGCAGCCGATAGCTCGGATGGTCTGAGGCCTTGAGCCGCTCGGCAACGCGTCTCACATCCTGCGTTCGGTCCTTGTGCGCAACCAGGACCGCGTCGGGAGTATCCACGATCACCAGATCGCGCACGCCCGCGGTTGCCACCATCCTCGACTGGCTCAGCACGTAGCAATTCTCGCTGTCGAGCAGCATCGCCTCCCCGCTCGAGCGATTGCCCGCCCGATCCGCCGGCGCAAGCTCGCTGAACGTCTTCCAGGAGCCGACGTCGGTCCAGTCGAAATCGCTCGCCACGACCGCCACATTGCGCGATTTCTCCAGGACGGCGTAGTCAATCGAGGTCGCGGGAATCGCGGAAAAAAGATTCTCCGGAAATTCGATCTCCTGCTTGCGTTCCATGCGCTTGTTCCAGCACGCACCCGCGGCCTGGTGAACGTCGGGCGCGTGGATTTCCAGCTCGCGCAGGAACCGGCCGGCCGAAAAGCAGAAAATGCCCGAGTTCCAGAGATGGCGGCCGGATTTCACGTACTGCTCGGCGCGCTCGGCGGACGGCTTTTCCCTGAACGAGGCCACGAGGTAACCGTTGGCAGTGCCGGCGCCCGCGCCGAGCTCGATGTAGCCGAAGCCGGTCTCCGGGGCCGAGGGACGGATGCCAAAAGTCACGAGGCGCCCGTGGACGGCAATTTCCGCGCCCTCGACGATGGCGCTTGCAAAGCGATCCAGCCGGCCGATGAGGTGGTCCGCCGGCATGATGAGCAGCAAGACGTCCTCCCCGTGGCGCTCCTTTGCGCACAGCGCCGCGAGCGCTACGGCGGCTGCCGTGTTGCGTCCCTGGGGCTCAAGCAGGAACAGGTGCTTGAGTCCTCCTGGAACCGCTTGGTACTCCTCGCGGGTGGCGAAGATCAGCTCGCGATTGGTGACGGTGATCACTTCCCCGGTGTGCGGAATCGCGGCCAGGCGTTTCAGCGTCTTCTCCAGCAGGCTTTCCCCGTCCGGCAGCTTCATGAACGGCTTCGGATGCGCGGCGCGCGACACCGGCCACAGTCGCGTGCCGATGCCGCCGGACAGGATCACGGGCAAGACCCGATTCATCTGCAACGCCTCGACACGGCGGCTGCGGCGGTCAATGCGCCGAGGCTTCCAAGTTTATGGAACATGGTCAATTCAAAGTATAATCCACCCGGAAAATCAAGCAGATTGGTGACGCCGGCATGACGCAGAAAGTCGCCTTGATCACCGGTGTGACCGGCCAGGACGGCGCCTACCTCGCCGAATTCCTTCTCGGCAAGGGCTACATCGTGCACGGAATCAAGCGGCGGACTTCCCTCTTCAATACCGACCGCATCGATCATCTGTACCAGGATCCGCACGTCTCGAACCGTCGCTTCATCCTCCATCACGGGGATATGACCGATTCGAGCAGCCTGGTTCACATCACGCAGCAGGTGCAACCCGATGAAATCTACAACCTCGCTGCGCAAAGCCACGTGGCGGTCTCCTTCGAGGAACCGGAGTACACGGCGAATGCCGACGCACTGGGGGCGCTGCGCCTGCTCGAGGCGATCCGCATCCTGGGCCTCAAGGACAAGACCCGGTACTATCAGGCGTCGACCTCGGAGCTCTACGGGCTCGCCCGCGAGTCGCCGCAGACGGAGAAAACCCCCTTCTATCCGCGCTCACCGTACGGCGTCGCGAAGCTTTACTCCCACTGGATCACGGTCAACTACCGCGAGGCGTACGGACTTTTCGCCTGCAACGGCATACTTTTCAATCACGAGTCACCCGTCCGCGGCGAGACTTTCGTCACCCGCAAGATCACGCGCGCCCTGACCCGCATCAGCCTCGGCCTTCAGGATTGCCTCTACCTCGGAAACCTCGAGGCGCGCAGGGACTGGGGCCACGCACGCGATTACGTCGAGGCGCAATGGCTGATGCTGCAGCAGGATCGGCCCGAGGATTTCATCATCGCTTCCGGCGAGCAGCGCACCGTGCGGGAATTCGTGAACGCGGTGGCCGGAGAGCTTCGGATCCGGCTCAACTGGAAAGGCAAGGGTGCGGATGAGCGCGCATATGACGACAAGAGCCGCTGCATCGTGGCGGTGGACCCGCGCTATTTCCGGCCCACCGAGGTCGACAGTCTGTTGGGCGACGCCACCAAAGCCCGGCAGAAACTCGGCTGGACTCCCAAGGTGCGTTTTCCCGAGCTCGTCGCCGAAATGGTCCGTGAAGACCTGAAGGAGGCGCAGCGCGACCAGCTCGCGAAGCAGCACGGCTTCGATGCCTACAACCGCCACGAATAGCGCCGGCCCCATGAGCGTGCACCGCGAATGGATTTGAATGCAAAAATCTTCGTCGCCGGTCATGGCGGTCTTGCCGGATCGGCGATTTCGCGGCGCCTCGCGGCCGGCGGCTATCGGAATATCATCACCCGGACCCATGCCAGGCTGGAATTGACGGATGCGCCTGCCGTAAGGGCGTTCTTCGAGGCCGAACGACCCGATTATGTTTTTCTCGCCGCTGCGAAGGTCGGCGGCATCCTCGCGAACCGCGACCATCCCGCGGAATTCATCCAGGCCAATCTCGCAATTCAGACCAATGTAATCCACGAATCGTGGAAATCGGGGGTGAAGCGTCTCCTGTTCCTCGGGTCGTCCTGCGTTTATCCGCGACTATGCCCCCAGCCGATGAAGGAGGAGTACCTGCTCACCGGCCCGCTGGAGCCCACCAACCAGCCGTACGCGATCGCCAAGATCGCGGGGATCGAGATGTGCTGGGCCTACAACCGGCAGCACGGCACCCGGTTCGTTACCGTCATGCCGCCGAACCTGTACGGCCCCGGAGACAATTACGATCTCGACAGCTCCCATTTTCTGCCCGCCCTCATCAGGAAAACTCATGATGCCAAGGCGCGCGGAGCCTCCGATGTGGAGGTGTGGGGAACCGGAACTCCCCGCCGCGAAGTCCTTTACAGCGACGACATGGCGGATGCCTGTGTTCTTGTCATGAGCCTGGACGACGAGCGCCTCGGAACGCTCTTCCCGCATGATCGCCCTCCCCTGATCAACATCGGTTGTGGCGAGGACCTTACGATTCGCGAGTTCGCCGAGACCGTGTCGCGCGTACTGGGGTTCAAAGGGCGGCTGCGGTTCGACCCATCGAGGCCCGACGGCATGCCCAGGAAAATCGTGGACGTAGCGAGATTCAGTGAATTGGGGTGGAAGCCGCGCGTCGGCCTCGAGGAAGGGGTGCGCCTCGCCCATCAGGATTTTCAGGCGCGCCTGAAATCCGTCGCGGTTTCATGATGTCCGCGCTCTGGACCCCGCTTACGGCCTTTACTGCATCCTTCGTCGTCATCTGGTGGCTTCTTCGCAGCCGGTTGTCCTTTATCGCTCTCGACCGTCCGAACCCCCGCTCGCTGCACGAGGCGCCGGTCCCCCGCATCGGCGGGCTGGGATTGCACTTCGGCGCGCTGCTGGCGATAGGGATCATCGCGCCGCGCCTTCCCATCGCGCTGTGGATCGCCTTCGCGGTGATCCTGCTGGTTTCATTCCTCGATGACCTGCGCGGAATACCCGCACTGCTGCGGCTCGTCCTGCACGTGGCGGTGTGCGCCTTGTTCTCGGCAGCGATACTCACCGGCGAGCACGGCATCCCGACGGTCGCGGCGGCAGCGCTTGCGATTGCCTGGATGGCCAACCTCTACAATTTCATGGACGGGTCCGACGGGCTTGCGGGCGGCATGGCATCGATCGGATTCTCGTTCTACGGTGCGGCAGCCTGGTTCGCCGGCAGCACCGAGTTCGCGCTCGTCAATTTCAGCATCGCCGCCGCGGCTGCCGCGTTCCTCGTCTTCAATTTCCATCCCGCGCGCATCTTCCTGGGCGATGCGGGATCGGTGCCGCTCGGCTTCCTTGCCGCGGCGCTTGGGCTCATCGGCTGGCTCCAGCGCGACTGGACGTGGTGGTTTCCGGCGCTCGTGTTCTCCCCCTTTATCGTGGACGCGAGCGTGACGCTGGCGCGCCGGCTCCTGCGGCGCGAAAAAGTCTGGCAGGCGCACCGCGACCATTACTATCAGCGGCTGGTGCAGCTCGGCTGGGGCCACCGCAACACGGCGCTCGCGGAATATGCGCTGATGCTCGCGTGCGGCCTCCTTGCGCTCGCCGTGCTCGCGCTTCCTGCAGCGCTGCAGGCAGTCGCGCTCACAGCCGCAGCGGGAGCTTACCTGCTCATCATGGTTTCGATCGAGCGCGCCTGGCGCGCCGCGGGTGCCGACAGATGAAATTTAACTGGCGCACCCTGCCGGCATTTGCCCACGACGCAACCGCCTGCGCGGCGGCGTGGCTGTGCGTGTACTGGCTGCGGTTTACCCCGGAACCGATTCCCGAGCACTACGCGCAGCAGGCGCTGGCGACCCTCACGGTGGTGGTGCCGGCCTACGCGGTGCTGTTCTGGGGGTTCGGGCTGTACCGCGGCATGTGGCGCTTCGCGAGCATCCCCGATCTCAGGCGCATCCTGATGGCGGTGGCCACAGGCGCCATCCTGGTCCCGGCGTTGATGTTCATGCTGCAGATCGCGGTGCCGCGGACCGTCCTCATCCTGACTCCCATTCTCATCCTGCTCGCGGTGGGCGGCAGCCGGCTCGCGTACCGCGCCTGGAAGGAGCGGAGATTGAGCGCACTCATTCCCGCCAAGCGCGAGCCGGTGCTGGTCCTGGGCGCGGAAGACGCGGCCGTCAACCTGATCAAGGAGCTCGCGCGCAGCCCGCAATGGCGCGTCGTCGGCGTGCTCGACGATGACGAGGCCAAAATCGGCCTGGAACTGCACGGCGTCAACGTCCTGGGCCGGTTCGACGAGATCCCGCGCTGGAAACGCCGGCTGGGGGTAGTCCAGGCGATCATCGCAATGCCAGAGGCGACCCACATCGCGCGCCGCCGAGTCCTCGAGTTTTGTAACGATGCTGGGCTCAGGGTGCTGACGGTCCCTTCGTACGACGACCTCGTGAGCGGACGGGTCACGGTATCGCAGGTGCGTCATGTCGAGCTCGACGACCTGCTCGGGCGTGATCCGGTACAGCTCGACACTGCGGGGCTGCGCGACTGGCTTGCCGGCCGCGTAGTCATGGTCACCGGTGCCGGCGGCTCCATCGGCTCCGAGCTCGCCCGGCAGATCGCGCGCTTTGAGCCGCGCCAGCTCGTGATGTTCGAGCAGAACGAGCTCGCGCTCTACACGATCGAGCAGGAATTCGCCTCGTCCCAGCCCGGCGTGCCCGCAGCCTACGCGATCGGCGACGTGAAGGATGCGGCGCGGGTCGAGCACGTCATCCACACCCACAACCCCTCGGTGATCTTTCACGCCGCCGCCTACAAGCACGTGCCGCTGATGGAAAGGGAGAACGCCTGGCAGGCGCTCCTTAACAACGTTGCGGGCACGCACGTCATTGCGCGCGCCGCCGCGGCCGCGGGGGTGGAAAAGTTCGTCTTCGTGTCGTCCGACAAGGCGGTCAATCCCACCAGCGTGATGGGCGCGAGCAAACGGCTTGGCGAGATGGTGTGCCAGGCCCTGCAGCGTCCTCAAGGCACGCGTTTCGTCATGTTGCGATTCGGCAACGTGCTGGGCTCGACCGGCAGCGTGATACCGAGGTTCCGCGAGCAGATCGCGCAGGGCGGTCCGATCACGGTCACGCATCCGGATATCACGCGTTATTTCATGTCGATCCCCGAAGCGGCGCAGCTCGTCCTCCAGGCAGGGCTGATGGGCAGGGGCGGCGAGATCTTCGCGCTCGATATGGGCGAGCCGGTACGCATCGTGGATCTCGCGCGCGACATGATCCGGCTTTCCGGATTGACCGAGGACGACATCAAGATCGTTTTTACCGGGTTGCGGCCCGGCGAGAAGCTTTTCGAGGAAGTCCTCGCCGATGGCGAGCGGACACTCCCGACGCCGCATCCGAAGGTTCGGATCGCCCGCGCGCGGTCGGTCGATGACGGCTGGCTCGACGCGCTGATGGGCTGGCTTCAGAAAGCCGCATCCCCGGAAGATCGTGAGGTGCGATCGGCGCTCGCGCGCTGGGTGCCGGAATACGGCTCCGGGCAGATCACGCGGGAATCAGTTTCACGCACGGTCGCAAGCGAGTGAGTTCAATCGGACCTTGGATGAGTCGCCGTGCGATTGTGAGAGAATGAACAACCCCTTATCAAGACCATCGGTGTCAAATTAATGTGACGCAAGCGATGGCGAGTTCATCGAAAGCGGGCCATATCCTTGTTACCGGCGGCGCGGGCTATATTGGCTCGCACACCGTGCGGCAGCTTCTCGGCGCGGGGTATCGCGTCGTCGTGCTCGACGATCTTTCGACCGGTCATCGCTGGGCGGTGTCGCCGCAGGCGGCGCTGGTAGTAGGCAACGCGGGGGACAAGGCCCTGGTGGGGGCGCTGATCGAAGAACATTCGGTAGGCGCGGTCGTGCATTTCGCAGGAAGCATTGTCGTTCCCGAGTCGGTCGCGGATCCGCTGAAATACTATGGGAACAACAGCGGCGCTTCTCGGAACCTGGTCGAGGCGTGTCTGGAGAGGGGTGTCGAGAGATTCGTTTTCTCGTCGACCGCCGCGGTTTACGGCATTCCCGAGAAGCTGCCGGTGGCGGAGACGGCTGCAACCCGGCCGATCAATCCTTACGGCAGATCGAAACTCATCACCGAGTGGATGCTCGAAGACGTCGCGGCGAGCCCTGATGCGCGCGGGTTCAGGCACGTGATCCTGCGCTACTTCAACGTCGCTGGCGCGAGCTTGGACGGGACGCTGGGGCAGGCGACCGAGGCGGCGACGCATTTGATCAAGGTAGCGTGCGAGACAGCGTGCGGGGCTCGGGAGAAGGTGACGGTATTTGGCACGGACTATTCAACGCCGGACGGGACCTGCATCCGGGATTACATCCACGTGGAGGACCTTGCACGCGCGCATCTGGATGCGCTTCGCTACCTTGAAACGAGCGGCGCGTCGGACACGTTCAACGTGGGCTACGGGTGCGGCTACAGCGTGCGCGAGGTGCTGCGCATGGTGGAGAAGGTCTCGGGCGTGAAGCTGCGGATCGAGGACGGGCCGCGGCGCGCGGGGGATGCCGCGGAGCTGGTGGCGGAAACGTCTCGGATAAGAAGGGTACTCGGGTGGGCCCCGCGACATGAGGAATTGGAAGTGATCTGTTCGACCGCATACCGGTGGGAGGTCATAAGCCGGGCGTCGCCGGTACCAAAAGCGCAAGTGTCCGGGTAGGACACGCCAAGACGTGTAAGAAAATCCGACGTTGGTCATCGACGCCGAACGCGCAGAACGCCACTATTGGCTTGGCCCTCTGCTACCGCCTTTCCCGCGTGACTCTCGCGCTCCTATGGAAGCGTGCCGACCTCGGTGAAGTCCCCGGCGATGCCCCCCTCACGCGCGACGACGCAGTACCGACTCTTTCCGAAAGAGTGGTTACGTAGGGGCTGGCAATGCGCATCCGCTAACAGGGGCAGCCATGGCCTGATATCACGCCCGGGTACGCGTGCTGGCAGGCCTCGGTGTAGTCGGCAGCAGTATCGAAAGTTTCACCGGCATGCGAGCGACTTCCGGAATATGGCGGTATAAGCACTGCCCTTACCCTCCACCCTCTCGATCGGCGCAAAGAGCAGCGCTGGAAATCAGCTGGCTAGGCGCAGAAAGCGCCTCAACACGGCAATGCTAGTGAAATTCGCCAGCGAAAAACTCCAGCCGAACCGGTTCCATCCGAGGCTGCCCGGGTCCTTCGTGGTCACCAGCAACTCCTTGAGACCAAGCCCATTCAGCTTCGCGCGAAGCAGGGCGGGAGGAATCAAATGAACGTGCCGCGGCGCGTCCACATGCGTCCACCTCCGCCCGAAGATCTTGAACTGGGGAGCTTCCGTGTTGGGGGTCGCCAAGATCATGATTCCGCCGGGCGCGAGGCGTTCAGCCGCCCGCGCAAGCAGCGTCCAGGGATCACGCAAATGCTCGATCACGTACCACATGGCAATCACGTCCGGGGGTGACGCCCTGTCCAGTGCCGCACATTCGTCGTCGCTTTGTATCGCCCGGATCCCGAGCCTCGTTGTCAGAAAAGCGCAGCAATCGCGGTCCGTCTCGATCGCTTCGACCGCAAAACCGGCGCGCTTGGCGAGGAGGCAAAACGCGCCCCACGAAGGGCCGATTTCCAGGAGACGCCCGGACGTCGCGTAGTGCTGCGTCAGCTCTATCTTGTAGTGCTCGTGCCGCAGGCTGCGATCGATCTCCGCCTCCGAGGACGGAAGTAGATGATAGCCCGACGCGTAATATCTCCAGAGGTCATCCGGAACGTTGATCAGCGAGATCAAACCGCACTTCGGGCAGCGTCCGTAATGGAACACATGGCGCGATATTCCGCGATTGTAATCACGCGTATCGAACAGCGGCGCCATCCCCGTACCGCACGCGCTACAGTCGGCGACGGAAACCTCAGATAGGTGAGATTGGGCTTGGGTCATCCGCCACCGTGCCCGCGCTGCTCCTGGAACACCTCCGGATACTTGACGTGCAGGTAATCGGCAAGGGCATCACGCCAGGGGCGCAATACGATACCCAGAGCCCGTGCGCGCGTATTGGCGAGCACCGAGTAGACCGGACGACGCATGTCACCGCTTCGTCCGCCACGGTCCACCGGGACGACCTCGACGCTTGCGCCCAGGATGTCCACGATCGCACGGGTGAATTCATACCAGGAGCATTGCCCTTCGTTCACGAGATGGTAAATGCCCGCCGCAAGCCGGGGATGGGCGATCAGGGACAGCACCGCACGGCTCAGATCATCGGTCGAAGTGGGTGCGAGGACCTGCTCCGAGGCCATCTCGATGCGTTTTCCCGAGCGCGCGTCTGCTACGCGGCCGTCAACGAAGTTCCCGCCCTTCGATCGGGCGCCGGAGCGGCCGTACAGCCCGCAGGTTCGAATGACGACGGCGCGGTCCGGCGCCGTCGCAAGCGCCGCGTGCTCCCCGGCGAGCCTGGTAATGCCGTAGACCTGGAGCGGAGCGGGACGGTCGTTCTCGAGATAAGGGTTCCGCTTCTCGCCCCCGAACACGTAGTCGCTGCTGAAGGTCATCAGCCACGCCGCGATCTCCCTGCAAACGGCGGCGAGATCGCGCACCGCCGCACAATTGATGCGAAAAGCCCGTTCCGGTTCTTCCTCGCACAGAGGAACGTTGTGGAAGGCCGCGCAATTGATGATCATCTCCGGCCGGAGCCCGCGGACGTAATCAGCCATCTGCGCGGGCTTGGCGAGATCGAGCGTGCCGCGGTCCGGCGCTACGATGTCGTGGTCCTTGTTGTTGCGGAGGATGTCGCCGCCGACCTGGCCGGTGGCTCCGATCAGGAGGACTTTCATCGGGCTGCGCCGTCCAGCGTCGGAAACGCCCGGTCGCGCGAGGAGATGATCGCCTGCTTGATCGGCCACCGTATCGCGAGTGTACGGTCATCCCAGCGCACGCCGCGGGCCAGTCCCGGGTCATAGTACTCCGACATCTGATAGAGAACCTCGGAGTCGTCCGCGAGCGTCTGGAAACCATGCGCGAAGCCGGCCGGGATGTAGAGTGCGCGTCGATTCTCCGCGGTCAGCTCCGCCGCGTGCCATTTGTGGATCGTCGGCGAGTCCTTGCGCAGGTCGACGATCACGTCCCAGATTGCGCCGCGCGTGCAGCGCACGAGCTTCGCCTCGGCATGCGGCTCGGCCTGGTAATGGAGGCCGCGCAGGGTGCCCCGTTTGCGATTGAACGATACGTTGCATTGCGCCACGACCGGATCGAGGCCGTGCGCCTTGAATTCGTTCTGGCAGAAGGAGCGCGCAAAGAACCCCCGCTCGTCCTCGAGCTGTTCCAGTTCGATCAGATAGGCGCCGGCGAGCGGTGTGGGCGTGAACTTCAATCCAGAACTTTCACCTCGGGAATGGGCACGACGAATTTTCCGCCCCAGGACCGGACGTGGGCCATCTGCCGCACGATCTCGTCCTTGAGGTTCCACGGAAGGATGAGCACATAGTCCGGCTTCACCTCGTCTATGCGCTGCGGCGCGTGGACCGGGATATGCGTGCCCGGCAGGAAAGTCCCCTGCTTGTGTGGACTGCGGTCCACGGTGAAATCGAGGAAGTCGCTGCGGATGCCGCAGTAGTTGAGCAAAGTATTGCCCTTGGCCGGAGCGCCGTATCCCGCCACTTTCTTTCCGGAGCGCTTCGCCGAGATCAGGAACTCGAGCAGCTGTCGCTTGGTCTCCTGGACTCGGGCCGAGAAAGCGCGATAAGTCTCGAGGCTTTCGAACCTGAGCCGGCGCTCCCGCCCGACAAGCTCTTTCACGCGCTCGCCCGGCTGCCCCCCTTGCCTGGCGTGGCGCGCGTAGATGCGCAGCGACCCCCCGTGCGTCGGGATCTCCTCCACATCGAAAAGCTGCAGGCCGTGACGGTCGAACACCCGCTGCGCCGAGAGCAGCGAAAAGTACGAAAAGTGCTCGTGGTAGATGGTGTCGAACTGGTTCTCCTCGATGAGGTGCTGCAGGTGAGGAAACTCCATCGTGATCACGCCTTCCGGCTTGAGGACCACTTTCATGCCGGAGACGAAGTCGTTGAGGCCCGGAACGTGGGCAAGCACGTTGTTGCCGAGCAGGAGATCGGCGCGCTTGCCTTGCGCCGCGAGCTCGTTCGCGGTCTCGACCCCGAAGAAGCGGGTCAGCGTGGGGATGCCCTTCGCGACCGCCGCCTCGGCCACGTTCCGCGCCGGCTCGATGCCGAGCACCGGTACGCCTTTCTGCTTGAAGTACTGCAGCAGGTAGCCATCGTTGCTCGCGATCTCGATTACCTGGCTTTTCGGACCGAAGCCGAAGCGGGCGATCATCTGGTCCGTATAACGGCGCGCGTGCTCGAGCCAGGTGTCGGAATAGGACGAAAAATACGCGTAGTTGTCCCCGAAAATGCGTTGCGGGCTCTCGAATTCCTCGAGCTGCACGAGGAAACAACTGCCGCATACCCAGGCGTGCAGCGGATAGAACGGCTCCATGCGGTTCAACTCATCCGCCTTGAGAAACGCGTTCGAGATGGGCGTCATCCCGAGATCGGCAAACGTGTCGGTGAGAGCAGCGCCACAGGAGCGGCAGGTGCTCACCGTGATCGCTCCCCTGCCGCGAGCCGCTCGTAGCGCTCGAACTGCTCGAGCGAGAGCGCCTTGACATCGCGCTTGTCGCGCCACGCGCGGTACCACTCCATGGTCCAGTCCACCGCCTGCTCCACGCTAAGCAGCGGCCGCCATCCGGCACCGGCAGCTTTGGAGCAATCGAGCTTGAGCGTCACGGTCTCGCGCGGCTGCCGGGCGTCGCCCATCGTCCATTTCAGCTTATCGTCCCACCGCTGCGCTGCGAGCTTCACGATTTCCTCGACCGTCCTGTCGTCCTCCTCGCGCGGTCCGAAATTCCAGGCTTCCGCATAGCGCGTGCGCTCTTCCCACAAGCGTTGCCCCAGCAGGAGGTATCCGCCGAGCGGTTCCAGCACGTGCTGCCACGGGCGCGTGGATTCCGGATTGCGCAGCACCAGCGGCTTTCCTGCAACCGCGGCCCGTACCAGGTCCGGGATCAACCGGTCCACTGCCCAGTCACCGCCGCCGATTACGTTTCCCGCGCGGGCGGAGGCAATCCCTGCCTTTCCACCATCGCTGAAGAAGGACCGCCGATAGGAATCGACCGCCAGCTCCGCGCATGCCTTGCTGTTGCTGTACGGATCGTGGCCTCCCAGCCGGTCCGTCTCGCGATAGCCCTTGGCCGATTCCCGGTTCTCGTAGCACTTGTCGGTCGTCACCATCACGGCGCCGCGGACGCTTTCGGAGTGCCGCACCGCCTCCAGCACGTGCACCGTGCCCAAGAGGTTGGTCGAATAGGTCTCGACGGGGCTGTCATAGGAACCCCGCACGAGGGGCTGCGCGGCGAGATGGAACACCACTTCCGGGGCGAATTCGCGGAACACGGCCTTGAGCCGCGCCAGGTCGCGCACGTCCGCAATGACGCCCTGAATGCTTTCCGAGACCCGTGCGGTCTCGAACAGGCTGGGCTGAGTCGGAGCGGGCAGCGAGTAGCCCATGACCCGCGCCCCCAGACGCTGGAGCCACAACGCGAGCCAGCCACCCTTGAAGCCGGTGTGGCCCGTCAGTAGAACTCGCTTGCCCGACCAGAACTCGCGCGCGATCACCACATCTTCCAGGGCGGCGAGCTGCTTGCCCACAGCTCTTCGAGATGGTTCTTGTCCCGCAGCGTGTCCATGGGCTGCCAGAAGCCGCGATGAAAATACGCGGCGAGCGAACGCTCGCGGGCAAGCTTCTCCATCGGCTCCCGCTCCCAGACGGTGGCGTCCCCCTCGATGTAGTCGATTACCTGGGGCGAGAGGACGAAGAAGCCGCCGTTGATCCAGCCGCCGTCCCCCTTGGGCTTCTCTTGGAAACTCGTGATCAGCCTATCTTCCAACACGAGCGCACCAAACCGCCCCGGCGGCTGCACCGCGGTGACCGTGGCCTTGACCTTGCGCGACTTGTGGTAGTCGATCAGTTCACGGATGTTGACGTCCGCCACGCCGTCCCCGTAGGTGAAGCAGAAATCCTCGGCCCCGAGGTAGCCTGCAATGCGCTTTAACCGTCCTCCAGTTTGCGTATTCTCCCCCGTGTCCACCAGCGTAACGCGCCACGGTTCCGCCCCCTTCTGGTGGACCTCCATCTTGTTGTGCGCCATGTCCAATGTGACGTCCGACATGTGCAGGAAGTAGTTGGCGAAGTATTCCTTGATGACGTAGCCCTTGTAGCCCAAGCACACAATGAAATCGTTGATCCCGTGCGCAGAGTAGTTCTTCATGATGTGCCAGATGATCGGTCTTCCGCCGATCTCGATCATCGGCTTGGGTTTGAGGACGGACTCCTCGCTGATGCGCGTGCCGAAGCCGCCGGCGAGAATGACCGCTTTCATCATGGTGATTTTCTCTGCGCAAAATAGATATGTTATCAGGGCTGCCCGACGTATGAGCAACCACGGCGATGGTGGATGTATCCCTGGAATTTCCCCCTGACGTTCGCGCGTGGTGATGCCAAATGCTTCAGCCATCCACGGGGTATGAGGCATTGCCAAAACCACACACGGAAATGTCAGCCCAAGGGTCGAAAAGCTCCATAGCAGAATCGCGTACGACCGAACATCGGAAGGCATGACGATACGCACGGCAACGCCCACGCCCAGGCCGACTACAACCGGCATTCCGACATCCTTCCAGTACCATTGGCCCTTGCCGTCCTTGAGCACACGCCTGTGTGTCACCGGAACTGCAAACGGGAAGGCAACGTTTCACTTAATCGGTAAGAGCCTGCTTGGGTGAAACCAGTCGCTTGAGCATAAACGCAATGAAATCCATGTCTTTGGGCATGCGGTGTCTGAGGTCGGCCTCGCCGAGATATCTCGGAAGATATTTCGGGCTCACCGAGCGGTGCCGAGCCACCAGGGTGGGTTTCACGTGGCCCCAGTGGCCTTCGATGCCCTGGGTATGCGACTGACCTCGAGTAAAGCGTTCACTGTGCTTGACGCGGCGATGGCAAAATCCCAGGCGACGAACACGCCGGTAGCTCGGAAGCTCGTCGGTGAAGAGACGCGCCCCTTTGCTCACATGGGTCTTGAGGACGGCGTGGATATCGCGCGTGGCGACCGAAGGCAAGACGAGTGAGCGCACGCGGCCATTGCGCACCTTCAGCCCGAGCACGATAGTCCTGTGCGCTCCGCGCCCGCGCTTGCCCTTATGGCGCCCGCTGATAAATGAACCAGTAGCAAGTCCGCTTGTTGGCAATAATATGTCGGTAGTCGTAGAGCCCCATGAGAACACCCCCCGAAGGCTCACCATACCAACGAGGCTTTTACCCACTAAGTGGAACATTGCCTAAAATTGAGCTTTCCCTGATTCGCGGCTCGGGCTGCGCGGGTCGCCATGGAAACCGAATCTTGGCCGTTGATCGAATGAAAAGCCTGTGGAACGACGCCGAGGCCGGCCGTTTCAGGACGGATCTGGAGTTACGCGTCTACACCTCCCGCCTGCTCGGGCAGGGCGCCTCGCTGGTGCTGCATCGCGGCGGCAACACTTCGGTCAAGGTGCGCATCCGCAACGTCGTGGGCGAGGAGGAGGACATCCTCTACGTGAAGGGCAGCGGCTGGGACCTCGAGACCATCGAGACGGTCGGGTTTGCGCCGGTGCGGTTGGAACACGCGCCGGGTGCCGGAATACAGCCCGGGGCGGACGAGGCGAGAAACAAATTTGCACACGGTGGCGAGTGAGTGAGCTGGGATCGTGAGTTGCCGTGCGATTGTGAGAGAATAAACAGCCGGTTTTCGGCAACGGTAGCGTTCGACGGGGCGGAGACCGGGCCGGGCTGGCGAGCGTTCCGGGCAAATTCGTCTATCGGTGCTTAATGGTCATCGTGCGGCTGATCGGCGGGCTCGGCAATCAGCTCTTCCAGTACGCGCTTGGCAGAACCCTCGCGGCACGGCACGCCACTAAGCTCAAGCTCGACATCAGGGGTTACGGAAGCTATGCGCTCTATTCGTACGCCCTGGACCGTTTCAACATCATCGAGTCCATTGCAACGCCCGATGAGGTCCGGCGGTTGCGGGGCGGTGGGTGGATCGGCGAGCAATTGCCGCGTGGGCTGCAGAAGCTGAACGCCTTTCGCAGAGCAAGCCACATTCTGGAACGGCGTTTTTCGTTCGATCCCGCAGTTCTGGAGTCTCCGGACAATATTTACTTGGACGGCTACTGGCAAAGCGAGAAGTACTTCAAGAACATGGAGAGCGTGCTGCGGCGTGAATTCACGGTCCGGACCGCCCTGACCGGCCCCAATCGGGCAATGGCTGCTCGGATCGCCGCCTGCGATGCGGTATCCCTGCACGTACGAAGAGGCGATTACGCCTCCAATCCAAACGCGCGCCGTGTACACGGGCTATGCGGCATCGATTATTACCAAGCTGCGGTCCGCCGTATTGCGGAACGCATTCCGCATCCGCACTTCTTTGTTTTTTCCGACGAACCGGAATGGGCGGCGGCCAATCTGGGTCTCGATCATCCGTTGACTGTCGTGACCGGCAATGATGCGAGCCACGGCCACGAAGACCTACGCCTCATGAGCCTCTGCCGGCACCATATCATTGCTAATAGTACCTTCAGTTGGTGGGGTGCCTGGCTAAACCCCAATGCGGACAAAATCGTGATCGCACCGGCACGCTGGTTCGCCGATGAGCAGCGCAACACGCGCGACCTTTTCCCTCGCTCCTGGCTGGCTATTTGAGCGATGGGCTTTCAAAATATCCTATGAGCGAAGGAACATGCGTGAAGATCGCGATTGACACCAGAAGGAGAGAAATCTCCGTGGAGGATTGCGGCAACGTCTGCAAGCTGCCGCTCTACTCGAAACGAGCCTTCGAGATCCTCTCGCAGCTTTGGCTCAAGGTCGGATGGGACCAGAAGTATCCATACACATTCGCCTGGCTAGGTAGGCCAATCATCCAGGCGCCGGAAGATATGGTGCGCGCGCAGGAGGTCATTTATCGCGCTAAGCCCGATGTCCTGGTGGAAACCGGCGTCGCACATGGAGGTTCGTTGATTTTCTACGCGAGCCTTTTCAAGGCGATTGGCCGGGGGCGGGTGATCGGCGTAGACATCGAAATTCGCGCAAAGAACCGGTGCGCAATCGAAACGCACGAGCTGTCTCCGTTGATCACGCTGATCGAGGGCAGCTCGATCGATCCGGCAGTCGTGCGGCGAGTGAAATCGCTGATCAAGCCCGGCGAAACCGTGATGGTCGTGCTCGATTCCGATCACAGCAAAAACCATGTGTTGGCGGAACTCGACGCTTACCACGTCCTAGTCACGCCCGGTTCCTACATCGTTGCTACCGACGGCAGCATGAAAGACCTCCACGACGTGCCGCGCGGAAGGCCTGAATGGGTCTCGGACAATCCCGCGGCCGCCGCCGCGGAATTCGCGCGAGCCCACCCCGAATTCAAAATCGAGCAACCCGCCTGGCCATTTAACGAGAGCGATCTATCGGAGAACGTTACCCACTGGCCGTGTGCTTGGCTGCGCCGTTCCTAAGAGTGTCAGACAGCGGTGGGTAGCAGGATTGTTCTTCGGACGGACTTAGCTTGGGTAAAATTTTCATCCGCATGCCGCAATATAACGGCGCGAGGTTTCTGCGAGAGGCGCTTGAATTCCTTTGCTCTCAAGTATTCGAGGATTGGACTCTGCTTATCGGCGACAATTACTCTACGGACGAAACGCCCCAGATATGCAAGGAACTTGCTGCCAGGGACAGAAGGATCAACTGCATCAGGCGGAATAAGAAACTGGGCCCCCACGCAAACTTCATCAAGCTGCTGGAGGCTGCGGACGCGGAGTATTTCATGTGGGCGGATTGCGACGATGTCTGGCTGCCGGATTACCTGCGCATGTGCATCAATAATCTCGACCAGCATCAGGAATATCGGTTTACCGCCACGACGCTTGTCAACATCGACTCCTACGGGACGGTTATCCGAGAATATTCCGATTTCCACAAGCCCGCCGGCAAGTGGGGCATTGCTACCATCGTGCGTTTTCTAAATGCGCCCGAAATCATGGGAAACGCCAACCTAATATACGATCTGTATCGACTGGGAATTTGCCGGGACGCGCTGCGCCGCAGTTCACTCCCCAACAATTTTGGGGGCCGACGTCTATTTCGTCCTCGCAGCCTTGAGTTTTTGGGGCGTAATCATCCATTCGAGGCCTCTTTTCTGCAAGCGCATCGTCCGTGACGAAGACATCCCTGGCAGTCCCCGCCTCATTGAAATCCCCAGCCTCAATGGTGCTGTCATTCCCGCAAAGCGGCATTTCGAACATGTCGAAGGGCTACTGCACGCAATCCGATATACCCGCTTTTAGTTGCCGGCGCTTTACGTCATGCTAAAAAGGCGGTCTCCAAATGCTTCTTACGATAACGATATCGTGAATACGGTCAGGTCGTGTGTGATGAAATTTCGGCTGCCTAGGCGTCTTGAAGAAAGAAAGTGCGCTTCGGATCAACTGGATTCACCCTCAACCGGTCACTAAGGATGGGGCACCTCAAATCACATTGCTGTTGCCTGCTCCTTGACTGTTAAGCGTAACGTCGTCTCCAATTACCTCGGCAGCGGTTGGGGCGCGCTGATGGGGTTGGCTTTCGTCCCCCTCTATATACATTACCTGGGGATCGAATCCTACGGGTTGATCGGTGTGTTTTCCCTGCTGCAATCATTGCTGGTCGTGCTCGACATGGGTCTTACGCCGACGCTTGGCCGTGAGATGGCCCGATTCCGTGCCGGGGAACACACTCCTCGGAGCATCCACGAGCTGTTCCGGTCTCTCGAAATTGCGTCGCTAGTACTGGCGATTGTCACAGGATCTATGTTGACGGCAATGGCACCTTGGCTGGCTGGCGAGTGGGTGCGTGCCGAACACTTATCGCAAGACGTGGTAACGCAGGCGCTCGCTATTATGGGTAGTGTTGTGGCTCTTAGTTGGCTGGCCAGCTTATACCGCGGCGCCATTTTGGGCTTGCAGAGACAAGTTTGGCTTAATGGCTGTATCGCCATATTCGCTACGGTGCGTGGCGTTGGAGTCCTAGCGGTCTTGGCGTGGATTTCTCCAACTATTCAGGCGTTTTTTATTTTTCAGTGCGTCGCGGCGCTGGTCGAAACAGTCGTGCTTGCAATCCAAATACGCCGTTGGTTACCACGTTTGTCTGGTTCCGCCAAACTCGCTTGGACTGAGTTTCGACGAGTCTCACGCTTCGCTGCAGGAATGACGACAATCGCTTTGCTTTCCATTATTCTTGTTCAAGCGGACAAAATGATTCTGTCCAAGCTGCTGTCTCTGACGGAATTTGGTTATTACACTCTCGCTGCAACTGTAGCGGGCGCATTGCTTCGGCTTGTTTATCCCGTAACTGGTGCCGCCTACCCCAGGCTAGTGGAGCTGATTGGTCGCGGTGATACAACGCAGCTTAAATATACCTATCATCGATTGTCTCAACTCATAACAATAGTCGTAGTTCCTGCGGCTCTTGTGGTATCAACTTTCTCGGAGCATTTTCTATTACTCTGGACACGCGATCCGACTGTTACGGCCGCCGTACACCCCTTGGTGTCGCTCCTCGTAATTGGCACAATGCTTAACGCTCTAGTAAATCTTCCATATTTGCTTCAGTTAGCGCATGGGCGAACCCGGCTTGCAATCGGCATCAACATCGTGGCGATCATGCTCCTGGTACCCTCGTTATATGTTGGTGTATCCCATTACGGCGCAATCGCCGCTGCTGTGGCGTGGGTCGTGCTAAATACCGGCTACGTCGTGTTTGGCGTACCGCTTATGCACCGATATCTCTTGCCGGATGAAATGCGGCGCTGGTATTGGAAGGATGTTTTTTTACCCGCATTCGGTGCTTTGGCCGCCACCGCGGCGGTGCGCTTTTTTGCTCCGTCGCCGGTCCTGGCGAATCCCGTTGAGTCGGCGCTGATCGTGTCCTCGGCCGCCCTCCTGGCAATACTCGCCGCAATTATTGCGTCTCCAGTTCGATCGGAACTTCTGAATTGGTGCCGGCAATATCACGAGTAGGGTTGGTCCGATATGACGGCTGCCACTCCACCTGGAATTACCGCCAGAAATGCAAACAGACCGCTCGTCAGCGTCGGCATCCCAACGTTTAATCGGCCCGAAGGTCTTAGACGCATATTGGAGTGCCTGGCTGCACAGTCTTACGGACAACTGGAAATCATCGTTTCCGACAATGCCAGTCCGGGAAAAGAAACTGGGCTGGTGGTTCGCGACTTCATGAGTCGTGATTCACGGTTCAAATATTATCGCCAGCGAGAGAATCGCGGCCCCCTATTCAATTTCCGGTTTGTCCTGGAACAATCTTCGGGTGAGTACTTCATGTGGGCCGCAGACGATGACCGGTTGCACTCGCGATTCGTGGAAGTCCTGATGGGCCATTTCGTGAACGGTGACGATTCGATCGTCGCCATTGCGTGCGAGGCACAATATACCGTGCGGGACGAGGCACAACCCTTGGTCAGGGAAGGCGTCCAATTTTACGGCACCAAGTTCGACTCGGCATACGACCGAGTGCGCCACGTCATTCAGAATGGTTACGGAAACCTCTGGTATTCCATCTACAAAAAACGCGCTTTGTTCAGGAATAACCGCGTGGTGTTTGATCGGCTTACGTCAACTTCCCTGAATGAAATCCCCTATTTCATACAGGTAGCCGAAAGCGGAAACTGGTGCGTGGTACCGGAGGTGCTTTTCTACAAGGAAACTACGCAACAAATCTATCTTCGAGCACGCTGGGAAGCCGAAGGTGGCCATTTTGAGGAAAGGTTCTGGAAGCGCCCATTTTCCGTGGCAATAAGCGTGATCTACCACGGGAAGGCACTCTGTGCGATATTCGCAAGCATTTCGCAGCTAAGAGTGGTGTCGCGCAGGGAGAGGAACCGACTTTATCTCCTAGCAGTCAGTGTCCTGTCCAAGCATTTGTTTCGGTGGATTACAAATCGAAAACCACGTGTTCTCGATAACTGGTAGTCTTTTGAGCGAGAACGATTGAAGTGGCGATCCTAACTTCCGAACCGTCCGATTGAAGCGGAAGCCGCATCACCACATATTAACTTGCGTTACCTGCCGCAATATAACGCGCACACGGATTGATCAATTACTGAGGTTCGCACACGTTGATTTAGCGCAATGGAATCGTGCTGAAATTTCGCGTCTACGGAAAACTCAGGTCCTGACGCCGCTGCCGGAACCCGAAACCGATGCTTCGGCTTCTACATCTACACGTGTCGAGGTAGCGAACTATTTTCGGACACTTGGTTGGGATACTTCGAAATGTCGCATTGAAGAGCGGTTGACTGACGGTGCTGAAAGAAAACGGAAAATTATTCCTGCTGACCCCGTCAATCTCCCAACCCGGGCAGGTTTCAATGCCGTGACACATCCCGTCGTCAGCATCGGCATGCCGGTCTATAACGGGGAGCCGTTCCTCGCCCAGGCGCTCGATTCCCTGCTCGCACAGAGCTTCGGGGACTTCGAGCTCATTATCTCTGACAACGCCTCGACGGATCGCACTCAGTCGATTTGCGAGAGCCGTCGGCAGCAGGATCCGCGCATTCGCTATTTCCGTCAGGCCGTGAATAAGGGGCCCAACCGGAACTTCGATTTCGTTCTGCGCCAAGCAACGGGAAAATATTTCATGTGGGCGGCGCACGACGACCTCTGGGATCGGGAGTGGATCGCCACGCTGCTGTGCAATTTCCTGACCGGCACAGCGATTTCGTTCGGGCACATCGTGTTGATCGGGCCGGATGGTAAGGTTCTCATGAGCCACGGGGACCTTGCTTTCACCGGGTCCCGACTGTCCAGGCTTACCCGCTTTTTTCTTGCCGACGAGCACCATGGGAAGGCGAATCTCATATACGGCCTGCATCTGACGGACACCATCAAAGATATCGGGTTTACTACCTATAATAGATGCGAAATCGGCCAGGACATGCACGTCGTGTTCGATTGCCTCCAACGGGGGGAGATCAGAACTGATCCAGCGGTCCGGCTCTACAAGCGCGTGGCAAATCCCGTGCCTGCTGCGCTCACGCTCCGCAGGGTTGGTAGGTCGTTGTTTCTTATTGGTCGCGTCCGATACTTCGCTACGTATGTGCTCATTGTGCACGGTGGCACGTACAAGACCGCGTTCGCTTTCCTGCTCCCCGTCAAAATCCTGGCGGCTGGCGTGCTCAACTTTTTTTACGGACTGCGGCTCAGGCTCGTTTTGCTGATTGAGCACAAACACGCAAAAACAATCATCAACCGGAGATGAACACGGACAAATGCGGATAGAATCAACACAAATATCAAGTCACGACCCACGGTATTTGGAAACCGCGGATGAACAAGTGGTCGAAAGCAATTAGGTCACAGAGAGAATCATCGGAAGCATCCATCGCGTTGGCAATATACTTAGGTTCGACCCATGCGTTGTTGCCTGATAGGAGGAAGCAGCTTCATCGGGAGCCATCTCGCGCCGCTGCTCGCACCGAGTTGAAGAGAACTCACCGTCGTAGGACGAAGCGCCGCGCCGATCCGGAAGCTTCCCCCGGGGCATGAATTACGTACGTGGAGACTACGGAGACCAAGAACGCCTGCGAAAGCGCATGTCGCAGACTGTTGAAGAGATAGACCTCGTATACGCCACGGTTCCGCAGACTGGTTTTGCAGACCTGATATTTGACATTCAGGCCAACAACTTGCCTCCAAGCGATTCGATGCTTAGGGGTGCTGTCGAATTCGGTGTGCGGCGCGTCGTGCTAATTTCTTCGGGCAGCGATATTTACGGAGTGGCACGATTACTTCCTGTCAATGAAGAGCATTCGACCAACTCAAATTCACTGTTCGGCATCACGAAGCTGGCTATAGAAAAATACGGCCTGATGTTCCATCGGCTGACCGAACTGTAGGTGATCATTATCAGGCTTGGCAATGCCTTCGGGCGTGGCCAGACAGCGAAGACCGGGCAAGAGTTCGTCGCCGCCGGGAGCGCTCGCGTCCTAAGCGATCTTGAAGTTACGCAATACGATCAGGAAGGAACCATACGAGACTACATCCAAGTCAGGGAGCTCGCGAGGGGAATCACCTCGGCCCGGGAGCGGGGCCATCCAAGATGCTGTTGCAACATGGGCACCGGTGTCGGGAAATCAAATCTAGACCTGCTGAAGACAGTCGAATCGCTGGCAACCATCCACGGACACTGTATTGAACCGCGCGTCGCCGAGAAATGCGGATTTGACGTGCCTACAACCATTCTCGACAACGCAAGGCTGCGAGAAGGCTTAGGCTGGAAGCCGCTAATTCCATTCGAGCGGAGGATCGAACAGATGTGGAATTTCCTCGCGAGCGCCCAATAGGTCGGGTCCCTATTGTGGCTACCCCAGTAGTCAGTGTGGTGTTGCCGGTGTACAACGCCGGCGCTCTTCTGCCGCAGGCGGTTGCGTCGATTTGCTGTCAAACGTTCCGCGAGTGGGAGTTGATTCTCATCGACGACGGCTCGACGGACAACTGCATGGCAGCTTTTAGCACTTCGGACAGTAGGGTCAGGATAGTCCAGGACGGAAGGAATCTGGGTCTGGCAGCCCGCCTCAATCAAGGGATCGACCTAGCCAGGGGAAAGTTTCTTGCGCGAATGGACCAGGACGATATCGCCTATCCTGGGCGCCTGGAGGCCCAGGTAAGGTTCCTCGAAGAGCACCTCGATGTCGACCTCACGGCAACAAGGGCGGTGGTGTTCCGGGACGACGGTTCCGTCGTCGGACTGTTTCCTTTTCGCCGGACGCATGCCGAGATCTGTGCCACGCCATGGCGAGGATTTTATTTTCCCCATCCCACCTGGATGGGGAGGATCGAATGGTTTCGGCGATATCGGTATTACATTCCGGAAACTGTGCGGGCGGAGGACCAGGAATTGTTGCTGCGGAGCTATAGCTCCAGCCGTTTTGCCTGCCTTCCAGAGGTATTATTGGGCTATCGGCAGACGCGGCTCTCCCTCAGGAAGGTCCTGACCGCGCGCAAGCATCTTGCCCTCGTCCAGTGGTCTGTGAACCTTCAGCAGGGGCGCCCTTTTCATGCAGTGCTGGGCTTTCTCGCTTTTGCCATCAAAGCCCTGGCCGATGCCGCAATAGCAGTGGCAGGCGCCCGGCATTTGTTCGTCACGCGCATGGGGCGCGCCGCTCCGCAGGACGAAATCGACCGGTGGAAAAATGTTTGGAGGGAAATCCGGCAGTCGTCTAACGACAACCCGTCTGCGTTGCGCGCCGCACGGATCGTGTCGTGAAAAAGATCTGTTTCGTCACGACCAAACCCCTCATCGTCAACTCTTTCCTAGTGCCGTGCCTCGCCACCCTGACGCGAGTATACCGCGTGCGCCTCGCGCTAAATCCGGACGAGGACACGGGGCATTGGCGGAAGTGCATCGCGCCGAAGTGATCATCCTACCGATCCGGCGCAAAATCTTCCACTGCGCGATCTAAGCATGCTTGCAGCCGTGGTACGGCTGTTCCGTGAAGGACGGTTCGATGCCGTTCACTCCTTCAGCCCGAAATCCGAGTTGCTCGCGACGATCGCGGGATGGATCGCCAGCGCGCCGACTTGCATCACACCTACACCGGACAGGCGTGGATGACACGTCCCGGCATCATGAAATCGCTGCTTGCCGCCGTGCGCAGGGAACTGGGGATCACCCCCGACGCGTCGGTGTTCCTCTTCCTCGGCAGGATGACAAGTGACAGAGGCGTATCCGACCTTGCGCAGGCGTGTGCCAGGCTTGCCACGGTACAATGGCGCAACTTCGTGGCGGGCGCCGGCCTTGCGTGGGCGGGTGCTGCTCTGTTGACAATGGCTAAGGCAACCCTGCGCTCGGTTCGTCAGCGGTGAGAACGAAGACTCGCTCGATCAACGTCCAATATTACGAAGCACGTAGCTCCCAGAGCAAGCAAATGCTGCCGGATCGGCTGATCGCTACGGGCAAAAAAGAGCTATCACCTGAGCGATGAAAATTCTGTTGGTAATTACCAAAGGAAACTACGGGGGAGCTCAGAGGTACTTGTGCGACGTCGCATCCGGCATGATCGCGAAAGGCGACCAGGTCACGGTGGCGTTTGGTGGGCCGGGTTTCCTGGCCGCGCGTCTGGCCGCGCTTGGGATTTCAAACCTTATACTTCCACGCCTGGCCAGAGACCCTGCCCCGCTGAACGATATTCGCGCCATTCTCGATCTGAGGCGGCTCATTCATAAAGAGCAGCCTGACGTCGTCCATTTGAACAGTTCGAAGGCTGGCTTTCTGGGCGCCGTAGCTGCGCGCACAATATCGAGGAACAGGCCAACGGTGGTATTCACGGTTCACGGATGGCCATTTAACGAGAAGAGATCCAGGCCGGTCAGGTTGCTGTATTACGTTCTGAGCATGGTTACAGTTGCCCTCTCGGACGTGATTATCTGTGTTTCAAAAACGGCGTTGAGTGACTTATGGCCCCCAATCCTGCGAAGACGCGCCACAGTAATTCATAATGGAATACGGCCGGAGGCGTGCGATCCGCCAATGGG
>Ga0187892_10002554_pt1 | contig 35931 bp, 31 predicted proteins | sample MA1701073metaG_FD_139345 | JGI IMG/M metagenome (GOLD analysis project Ga0187892, IMG submission 139345) | Bio-ooze microbial communities from a basaltic lava cave in the Kipuka Kanohina Cave System on the Island of Hawaii, USA - MA170107-3 metaG ... | reverse complement strand
GTGCAGGAGAGCGAGGCGCTGCGCCGCCGGTCGCTCGTCGACACGCGCACCCAGCTCTGGAACCGCCACGCGATGTTCGAGCTGCTCGACCGCGAGTTCCACCGCGCGCGCCGCGAGCGCGAGGCGGTCGGCGTCATCCTCGGCGAGATCGACCGCTTCGACGCGGTCGTGAAGGAGCACGGCACGGCCGCCGGCGACAACGTGCTCGTCGAGGTGACGAACCGCATCCGCGGCGTCGTCCGGCGTTCGGACACCGTCGCGCGCTTCGGTCCCGACGAGTTCCTGGTGTTCCTCGGACGCTGCGACCTCGAGAACGCCGCCGCGCTCGCCGAGCGCATGCGCCACCGCATCCGCAAGGCGCCGATCGCGGCCGGCGCGAAGCAGATCAACATCACCATGACCTTCGGCGTGGCGGCGAGCGACGAGACCGCCGACTGGACGCCCGACACCCTGGTCCGCCGCGCCGACGAGGCGCTCGCCGACGCCGTCAAGAACGGGCGCGACCAGGTCGTCACCCGCAAGCTCTAGGTCCGGCGCCGCTGGGTCGCTACGCTCCCGGGGCGGGCTTTCGTCCGCCCAGCCAGCCGGGCGCGCTGCAGCGCGCCGGGCCCAAGCGGGAAGGGAAGGGTCCCACCCCTTCCCTCGGCCGGCTCGGACGTGCGCAGGCGCGTCCTTCGAACCCCCGGCTTACCGTGTAGGCTGCGCGTTTTCGCGCGGGCCGGCCAAATGCAGCAACCGTTCGCGACGGGCGTCGCCATGGCGCTCGCCGCGGTGCTCCTCTGGGGCGCGCAGTTCCCGATCGCGAAGAGCGTGTTCGCGACCGTCGATCCCTACCACGTCTCCCTCATCCGCTACGCCGTCGCGACGCTGCTGCTCGTGCCGATCCTCGCTTGGCGCGAGGGGCCGGCGGCGCTGCGGTACTACGGCGGCGGCTGGCCGGCGAGCATGCTCGGCCTCGTCGGCATGTGCGGCTCGCCGCTGCTCGTGTTCGCCGGGCTCTCGGCCACGCGGCCCGAGCACGCCGCGATCATCGTGTCGCTGCAGCCGTCGATGACCGCGATCGCCGACTGGGCGCGGCACGGCCGCCGGCCGGCGAGCTTCACGCAGGCGTGCATCGCGACCGCGTTCGTCGGAGTGGTGCTGGTGGTCACCAAGGGCGATCCCGCGCTCGCGTTCGGCAAGGGCGAGCTCCTCGGCGACCTGCTCGTGCTGGTCGGCGCGGCCTGCTGGGTGGTCTACACGATGGGCACCCTGCGCTTCAGCGGCTGGTCGTCGCTGAAGCTGACGGTGCTGACGCTCGTCCCCGGCTCGATCGGGCTCGCCGTCGCGACCGCGGCGCTCGTGGCGCTCGGGGTCGCGCGCGTGCCGAGCGCGCGGGAGCTCGGCGCGGTCGGCGCCGAGCTCGCGTTCCTTGCGCTCTTCGGCGTGCTGGTCGCGATGATCTGCTGGAACGCCGGCAACAAGCGCATCGGCGCGCTCAACTCGATGCTGATGCTGAACCTGGTGCCGGTGGTGGTCTTCGTCATCGGCTTCCTCCAGGGACAGCGGTTCGAGCCGGTCGAGCTCGCCGGCGCGGGGCTGGTGATCGCGGCGCTCGCCGCGAACAATCTCTATCTGCGCCACGTGCACGCGCGGCGCGTGCATCCCTGATCTGCGTTGCCTGACCGACGCGGGCGCATGCAAGACACCGCGTTTCCGAGCGGCCGCCTCGGCGCCGCGCGCGGGCCTTGGGCCGCGCCCTCCGTGACGGGCTCGAAAGCGGGCCGCGTCACGATGCTGCGAACCCCTTCGTGGCGGGCTGTCGTGTGTTGACTGCCCGCCGCGAGCCGGGGACCCGTAGGTGGGCGTTTGCGGCCCCAGGTCCGCGCGCGGCGCCGAGACGGCCGCTCGAGCCTAGGTCCTCGACCAGCGCTACGCGAGCTCGCGCCGCACGAACTCGTGGAAGTGCACCATGCCGTCCTCGTGCGGCGAATGGTACGGGCCGCGGTCGTCCTGGCCGAGCGCGCGCAGCGCCCGCCGCCCGCGGTGGAGCTGCGTGCAGATCTGCGCGTCCTCGGCGGCCGACTCCATGTACGCCGCCTGGTGCGCCTCGACTAGGCCGCGCTCGAAGAGCGCGATCTCCTCGGGGTAGTAGAACTCGACGACGTTGGTGGTGTGCTCGGGCGCGCGCGGGATCAGCGTGCTGACGACGAGCGAGTACGGATACCACTCGAGCATGACGTTCGGGTAGTAGATCGACCAGATCGTCCCGTACTTCGGGAACTCGCCCCCGCTGTAGGCGAGGATCGCGTCGCGGTAGCGGGTGTAGTTCGCCGACACCTGGTTCTCCCACCGGCCTTTGACGCCGAGGATCTGGTAGGACCAGCGCTCGCCGAAGCCCCACTTGTAGTTGCCGGCGTCGACGAACTGCTGCAGCCCGGGGTGGAACGGCTGCACGTGGTAGAGCTCCAGGTAGATCTCGAGGAACGTCTTCCAGTTGAACGCGCATTCGTCGACCGCCATCCGGTCGAACACGTAGTCGGCGAAGTCGTACTCGGGCGCCAGGCGGAAGTCGGCGAGGTCCTCGGCCACGTCGCGCCGGCCGGCGAAGAGCAGCCCGTGCCAGGACTGGAGCGGCGTGCTCGGGAGCGGAAGGTCGGGCGTCGCGGCGAACTCGGGAGCGCCGAGGAGCTTCCCTTCGAGGTCGTAGGTCCAGCGATGGAGCGGGCAGACGATGTTCCGCACCTTGCCGCGGCCCTCGAGCAGCAGCGACTGCCGGTGGCGGCAGACGTTCCCGAGCAGGTTCACCCCGCGCTCGCCCCGCACCAGGACCCGTGCCTGCCGGCTTCCCTCGAGCGCGATGTAGTCGCCTTCCTTGGGCACCATCAGCTCGTGCCCGACGTACTGCGGCCCGCGGTCGAAGAGCGCCGCCTGCTCGCGCGCGAAGACCTCCGGATCGAAGTACCAGGCGATCGGGAGCTGCGGTGCGGCCGGCTGGAGCCGGCCGCGGCGGGCGGGCTCGGTCATGGTTGCGGAGTCCTCGGGCTCAATCGGAGCGTTGGACACGGCGCGCCACGCCGCGGTTCACTGCTGCTGTTGGGCCTGCTGGGCGCGCTTCTTGAGCAGCCGCTCGCGCACCTTGTCGACGGCGACGACGAAGCGCTCGTGGGTTCCCCGCAGCACGTCGTCTGCGCCGTCCTTCACCGTCGCCTCGAAGGTCACCCGCCGGCCGTCGACGCTCGTCACCTTGACGTCGATCGACACCTCCGCGCCGAGCAGCGCCGGGCCGACGTGCTCGACGTTGACCCGCGTGCCGACCGAGTCCTCGCCCGGGTCGAGATGCTGGAGGAGGAAGTTGCGGCACGTGTACTCGATGTCGCTGATGATCCGCGGCGTCGCGTACACGCGGCAGTCCTCGCCCATGAACGCGATGACGCGCGCCTCGTCGACGGTGATGCGCTTGTTGGCGGTGAGGCCGGCGGTGAGGGAGGCTTTCATACGGGTTCCCGGGAGCGGGCGGATCGCGCGCGAGAGCCTACACCAAGCCCGACGGGTCGGGCACACGGCGGGCGCCAGCGGCACTAGACTTGGGTGGGACCTTTCCCGCCCGGCACTCATGGACCGACTTTTCGCGGGTGCGGTCGCCCTGGCGATCGCGGTCGTCGCGGGGCTCGCGTGGCAGTGGCTCGCCGGCCCGGCGCCGATCGTGCGCGGCCCGGGCGTCGTCGCCGCGCAGGTGCCGGCGCAGTCGCCGCTCGGCGGCGCGGCGCCGGTGTTCGAGAAGGACGGCTTCCGCATCGTCGGTCTCGCCGCGTTCGCCATGGAGGCGCGCGTGGTGCGCAAGCAGAACTACTGCTGCAGCGCCCCGGACCGGCTCGCGCCGACCGACGTGGTGTTCGGCTGGGGCCGGATGTCCGACGAGGCGGTGCTCGCACGCATCGGCATCCGCCAGTCGGACCGCTTCTACTATTGGCGCTACCACGGAACGCCGCCGATCCCGGACCGGGAGATCGAGCGCTCGAGCGCGAACATGCATCTCATCCCGGCGACGCGGGCGATCGCGAAACAGGTCGAGCGGCTGCGGGAGGGCAGCGTCGTGACCCTGAGGGGCTACCTCGTCGAGCTGACGGGCACGGGCGGTTTCGTCTGGCGCAGCTCGCTCACGCGCGAGGACACGGGAAGCGGCGCGTGTGAGCTCGTCTGGGTAGAGGAGCTAGAGGCGAGCTGAGCCGGGGATCGGCCGCAGGCGCTGCTAGCGGACCGCGGCCTCCCACGCGGCCTTCACCCGCTCGTGCAGGGTCATCGGATCGAAGGGCTTCGTGAGGACGTCCGCGGCGCCGAGCGCGCGGAGCCGCTCGACCTCGTCCTTCGTCGCCTTGGCGGTGAGGAACACGACCGGGATTCCCTTGGTGTCGGGCCGCTCGCGGAGGCGGACGAGGACCCCCGGCCCGTCGAGGTCGGGCATCATCACGTCGAGCAGGATGAGCTGCGGCGCGAAGCCCGCCACCGCCGCGAGCGCCTCGGCGCCCGATTCGCACGCGCGGACCTCGAACCCGCCCACGCTCTCGAGCGCCGCCTTCACGATCGTGCGGATGTCGTGGTTGTCCTCCACCAGGAGGATGGTCCGCAGCGCGCGCGTCACGGTCCGGCGCTCACTCCGCCGTGCCCGCCCGGTTCAGCGCGTCGAGCAGCCGTTCGAGCTCGGCCCGTTTCGCCGCTCCGGGCAGGCGGCTGCGCCGGCAGTACGGCTCGAGCAGCGACTCGGCCGCGGCCGCGGCCTCGCTCACGCCGGCCACGCCGAACGTCCGTGCCGTCCCGGCGAGCGTGTGGAGCTCGCGATGCAGCTCGGCGAGGCGACCGGGGCTCAGGGCGCCGCTCGCGAGCCCGCGCCACAGCTCGCCGAGCGCCCCGAGCTTCGCCGGCAGATCGCGCCGGTACTCGGCGCGGTGCGCTTCGAGCTGGCGCTTGAACTCCTCCGCGTTCATTCGCGCTCACCGGGCGCGGCTCGGCCAGGGTGCGCCGGCGCGCGTCTGTTCGGCGGGCGCCTTCGGCAGCCCGAGGACCGCCCTCACCGCCTTGATCAGCGTTTCGGACTCGACCGGCTTGGTGACGTAGCCGTCGGCGCCGCCCGCGAGCCCCTTCAGCACCGCCTCCCGCGTCGCCTTCGCCGTCAGCATGATCACCGGCACGGCCTTCAGCACCGGATGCTGGCGCATCTTGAGCAGCACGTCGAAGCCGTCCACGTCCGGCAGCATCACGTCGAGCAGGACGAGATCGGGCACCGGCGGGCGGCGGAACTCGGCCACGATCTCGTCCCGGTTGGTCGCGACGCCGGCATCGAACCCTTCGAACGCGAGATACTGCCGGACGAACTTGGCGAGATGCGGCTCGTCCTCGACCACGACCACCCGCGGCTTGCGGTCCTCCGGCAGCTTGGCGAGGATCGCCGGGCGGCGCGCGATGCGGACGTCGTAGCCCTGCTTCTGCAGCCGCGCGACGCTCGCCGCGGCCGCCGACTTCGCCTTCGCCACGGCGCTCGACGACAGCCTGAGGCGCGCGGTCGTGAAGAAGTCGGCGATGTCGAGCGCGTCCACCCGCCGGCTGGGCGCGGGCTCGATATAGCCGCCGCGCGCGAGCCGGCGGTACGCCTCGAGCACCGCGTCCCCCCGGACCGACCGCACCGCCGCGCTGACCTGGGCGACGGTCGCTATCCCGTCGGTGCGGACGAGCAGCTCGATCTCGCCCGGCGAGAGCGACGTCTCCGCGCCGCGCAACTCCTGCTCGCCCTTGTCGGTGAGCGCGTAGATCTCGTCCTGGAGCGCCGTGTTGGGTGACGCCGTAGCCATGTCTCGCCGCCTCGCAGACCGTCGGACCGGGCGTTATTCTAGGCGCTTCGGCCTTGCCGTCGCGGCGGTCGCGACCGGCGAGGCGCCCGAATGACGACGCACCGCACGCTCGCCGTCCGCGACCCCGGGCCGCGCGCCGCGGCCGCCGAGGAGACGCCATGCCCCGAACGCGGACGTTGACCGACGCGATCGCGCGCGTGCTCGTGCGCAGCGAGTCCGCCCCGCGCTGGGTCACGGCCGCGGTCGAGCTCGCGCTCCTCGCCGGGATCACCTACGCGGCGTGGGCGTTCGCCTGGCGCGGGGCCCAGCAGGAGGCCGAGATCCGGTTCGAGTTCCGCGCGAGCCAGATGGCGGACGCGATCCGCGGTCGGATGACGGACTACGCGCAGGTGCTGCGGGGCGGGGTGGGGCTGTTCGCCGCGTCGGAGCGCGTCACGCGCGACGAATGGCGCGCCTACGTGACCGAGCTGCGGCTCGAAGAGAACTATCCCGGGATTCTCGGCATCGGCTTCGCCCCCCGGGTCCCGGCGGCGGCGCGGGCGGCGCACGAGCGCGCGGTCCGGGCGGAGGGCTTTCCCGGCTACGCCATCCATCCTTCGGGACAGCGGGACGAGTACGCCGCCGTCGTCTACATCGAGCCCTTCGCCGGGCAGAACGCGCGCACCCTCGGCTTCGACATGCTCGCCGAACCGACGCGGCGGGCCGCGATGCTGCGCGCGCGGGACGGCGGCGAGCCGGCGATCAGCGGCCGGGTGACGCTCGTCCAGGACGCCGACCAGGGCGCCCGCGCGGGCTTCCTCATGTACGTGCCCGTCTACCGCAAGGCGCTGCCGACCGAAGGGATCGCGCAGCGCGGGGCGTCGGTCGCCGGCTACGTGTTCAGCCCGTTTCGGGTCGACGATCTGATCCGCGGCATCCTGGGGGAGGCCGCCGACGTCCGCCTGCAGATCTACGACGGCCCGCCGGAGGCGCCCGGCCCGCTGCTCTACGACGGCAGCCCGACCGGGGAGGCGGCCGGCCACGTCCCGAGATACCGGGTCACCGCGGCGCTGCCGGTCGGGGGGCGGACCTGGACGTTGCGCCTCGGCTCGCTGCCCGGCCTGGAGGCGACGGTCGACTGGCGCACGCCGCTGCTCATCGCCCTCGCGACCGCCGCGATCAGCGCCTTCGCGCTCGGCATGATCGGCTCGCTCGCCCAGATGCGGGCGAAGGCGGCGCGCCTCGCGCGCGCGATGACGCGCGAGCTGAGCGACAGCCGCGAGCGCCTGGCGCTCGCGATCGAGGGCTCGAACCAGGCGCTGTTCGACTGGGACGTAGCGACCGGCAAAGTGGTCCTGAGCGAGCAGTGGTCGCGGATCACCGGCGCCGGCGGGGTGGCGGTGACGACCACGATCGCCGAGCTCGAGGCGCTCGTGCACCCGGAGGACCTGCCGCGCGTGCGCGAGCAGGCCGCCGACCTGCTCCGCGACCGCCAGCCCTTCTACCACGTTGAGCACCGCGTCCGGACCGTCGCCGGCGCCTGGCGCTGGATCGCGAGCCGCGCGAAGGTGGTCGAGCGCGACGCCCGCGGGTGGGCGGTGCGCGTCGCGGGCACCAACGTCGACATCACCGAGCGCAAGGAGATGGAGCAGCACAAGAACGAGTTCATCGCCACGGTCAGCCACGAGCTGCGCACCCCGCTCACCGCGATCATCGGGGCGCTCGGGCTGCTGAAGAAGAAGGTCGCCGCCGACCTTCCGCCCGACGCCGCCATGTTCCTCGGCATGGCGCAGCAGAACAGCGAGCAGCTCGCCGCGCTGATCAACGACGTCCTCGACCTCGAGAAGATCGAGTCCGGGCTGATGACCTTCCGCGACGACGCGGTCGCGGTCGGCCCGCTGCTCGAGCGGGCGACGGCGCTCAACACGCCCTACGCCGACCGGTTCGACGTCCGCCTCGAGCTGCGCCGGCCGCCGCCCGCCGCGACCGTCTCCGGGGACGAGGACCGGCTGCTGCAGGTGATGGCGAACCTGATCTCGAACGCGGTCAAGTTCTCCCCCGCCGGCAGCCTCGTCGCGGTGTCCGCCGAGCTGCGCGACTCCGGGGTGCGCATCGGCGTGGCCGATTCCGGGCCTGGGGTGCCGGAGGCGTTCCGCGGCCGCATCTTCGAGAAGTTCGCCCAGGCCGACGGCTCCGATGCGCGCCGCAAGGGCGGGACCGGGCTGGGGCTCTCGATCTGCCGCGCCATCGTCGAGCGCCTCGGCGGCACCATCGACTACGAGTCCGCGCCCGGGCGCGGCACCGTCTTCTACTTCGACCTGCCGCTGCGGGCGTGATCCGCCGCGGCCGTCCCGCGCCGGCCGCGCGGCGTCGCCCGGCAACGAACGTTCCGGGGGCGGTTCTGCGCCGCCGGCGCTTCGTGATCTAGTTCCTCTTCCGAACCGGCAGCCCCGCGCGGCGGTGTCGGGCGGGGACGACAGCCGCGGCGATTTTCCGGGCGTCGCGAACTATTACGTTGGTGCCCTGCGGCGCGCGACCTACGATGCCACCGGCATAGATCCGATCGGGGAGCGCGGACATGGACTACGCCAGGACAAGTGCGATCGCGACCGTGACGTTGGCGCTGCTGCTCGGGGGCTGCGCCGCGAGCATCTCCGGGACCGTGAAGGTCGTCGACCGGGAGAACAAGCCGGTGCCCGACGCCAAGGTCGAGGGCATCGTCGTCAACATGATCAACACCACGGCGCCGATCGAGCAGGCGTCGTACTCGGTGAAGACCGACGCGAAGGGGCGCTTCGCCGCCGATCCCAAGCAGATCAAGCCCGGGACCTACAAGATCGAGGCGAACGAGGTCGGCTACCTGCCGGCGAGCAAGACGGTCGAGTTCAAGGAGGCCTCGCGCGAGGTCGACCTCGAGCTGAAGCCGGTGCCGGCGGGCGGGTCGCGTTCCTATCGCGGCGCGCCCTCGGACCGGGACAAGATCATCAATCCGGGCGAGGTCAACATCCAGCCGCCCTCGATGTGAGCGGTCCCGGTCTCGGACCCGCAGTGAAGCTCAGCCGGAAGCAGACCTCCGCGCCCCCGGGCGGCGGCGCCGGCTGAGAGCGATCGCCAGTCAGGTCTCTCCCCCAATCCAGATCAGCGGAATCCCCCATGCGCACGAAAGCGTTGTGCCTGTTCGTGATCGTGTCGGCCCTGGCGCTCGCCGCCGGGTGCGCCGACAAGCCGGTCGACTTCCCGCTCGAGGTCAAAGTGCTGCTCGACGGACGCCCGGTGAAGGACGCCGACATCGTCGTCGACGGCACGGCCGAGGGCCGGACCGACGCCCAGGGCCTGTTCGCGAAGCGCTTCGCCCGGCTGCCCGAGCAGCCGGTCCGGCTGGAGGTCCGGAAGGAGGCCGACAAGTTCCGCGCCAAGCCGTGGGAGAAGACCTTCGCCCTCAAGCGGCGCGGCGGGAGCGAGCCGCGGGAGGCGCAGGCGTTCACCGTGGAGCTGCAGCGCTACGTCGTGGTCGCGGTCAGCCACGACGGGAAGCCGGTGGCCGGCGCGGAGGTGACCGTCGAAGGCAACCCCGCCGGCGCCACGTCCGAGAGCGGCGAGCTCGAGCACACGTTCGACAAGTGGCCCAAGTCCGGCTTGCGCGTGGCGGTGCGGAAGGAGGGCTACGGCGATGCGAGCCTCGTGCACCGCGGCGAGTCGGGCGACCGGATCGGCGTTCCGCTCCACAACTCGGCGGTGGTGACGGTCGAGGCGCTCGAGGAGCGCAACGGCGTCGGCCGCCCGATCGAAGGCGCGACCGTCGCCATCGGCGGCAACGAGGTCGGCAAGACCGGGAAGAACGGGATCCTCGTCTATCGCCACAAGGGGAAGCTGGGCGGGACGGTGCCGGTGCGCATCAGCGCCGCCGGCTATCTGCCGTCCGCCGCGACCCGTTCGGTCACCCTCGCCGGCAACCGCAAGATCCGCCACTACTTCCAGTCGACCGCCGGCGAGCGTCCGCGCGCCGCCTTCCTCGGCTTCGCCGCCAACACCCGCGGCGAGGACATCGACGACGTGGTGAAGCGGGTCGAGTCGGCCTTCGTCCAGGAACTCTTCGGCGCGAAGGCGTTCACGCAGGTGCCGGCCGCGACGGCCCGCGATCTCATCAAGCGCTCGAAGCTGACCTACGAGAAGCTCCAGACCACCGGCTGGCGCGGGACCGCCCTCGCCGAAGCGGTCGACGTGATCGTCTTCGGCAGCGTCGCGCGCGCCGAGGGCGACTCGTTCGTGATCGAGGTGAGCTTCTTCACGCCCGACGGCAAGCTCGCGATGAGCCAGGCGGCGGTCGCGGCGTCGAGCGGCAGCTGGCGCGTCGGGCGGGCCGTGAACGCGCTGGTCGCGAACGTGTTGTCCGCGTATCCGGTCGCCGGCGTCGTCACCGCGGTGAGCGGCGAGACCGTCCAGATCAACGTCGGCCGCAACCAGTTCCCGATCAACGGCGAGGACCTCTTCGTCGTCCAGTCGGTGAAGCGCGGCGAGGACGGGCGCATCACCGGCCACAGCGAAGGCGGCACCGTGAAAGTGCGGCGCGCGCGCGACGACTACGCCGAGGCGCAGGCCGAGGCCCTGCGCGGCGAGCCGCGTCCCGGCGACCGCGTCGTGCGGCTCGACGCCGCCGCGCGCGCCGACGGCGCCGACTGGGTCGTCATCGCGGTGAAGGGCGGGAAGAGCGGCGAGGAAGCCGCGCTCCGCGGAGCGAACGTCTACGTCGACCAGCGCTGGGTCGGCACCACGAACCGCAGGGGCGAGGTCGGCGTGAGCTTGCGCCCCGGGCGCAAGTACCAGGTCATCGTCTATCGCCACGGCTACGAGCAGGGCACCGCAAGCATCGAGCCGGCCAAGAAGGGCGAGCGCCACGAGTTCGCGCTCAAGTCGTTCATCAGCGACTTCACCGTCGAGAGCGAGCCCTCGGGCGCGACGGTGCAGCTCGACGATCAGCGCATCGGCACGACCCCGATCACCAAACCCTATCCGGTCACGCTCGGCTTCCGGAGCGTGCGCATCGACGCCGGCGGTGACTGGCGCGCGTGGGAGGAGGTGGTCGAGTTCAAGCGGCCGGAGGAGAACCGCAAGATCGTGCTGCACAAGGACTACCTCAAGCTCGCCGACCGCGCCGAGAACGCGCGCCAGTTCGACGAGGCGATCCGCCTCTACACCGCCGCGCCCAAGGAGCATCCCGACTACGCCGAGCTGCGCCATCGCCTCGGGCAGCTCTATCTCGACGACAAGCGCGACTACGACCGCGCGATCGCCGAGCTCGAGCTCGTGCAGGCCATTCCCGAGGTCGACGAGCTGGTGCTGAAGCAGTACGCGGTCGTGTACACCAACCTCGGCAAGGCCTACTACGCCAAGGGCGAGTCGCTGCTGCGCGGCAATCGCAACGACGCGCTCCAGTACTTCGCCAAGGCCGCCAAGGCGCTCGACCGCGCGCGCGAGAACACGCGGTTCTTCCCGAACGAGCGCCACGACGAGGCGGTCCACGACACTTACTACTATCGTGCGCTCGCCTACCACAACCTCTACCAGGTGACCAAGCGCGACGCGCTGCTGCCGAGCGTCGAGCTCGCGTGGCACGAGTACGTGGACTTCTTCCCGGCCAGGCTCCGCGGCAGGCCCGAGTTCGAGCAGCTGCGCGAGTCGGGCGAGAAGCTGGCGAAGCAGGTTCAGGGCCGCTAGCGATGCGCCGCTTCCGCCTCGGCCTCGCCGCGGCGCTCGCGGCCGGATCGGCCGCGGCGCTGGCGGACGCCCCGGCGGCCGCCCCGGCGGACGCCGCGGCGGACATCGTGCCGGCGTTCGTGCGCCCGCTCTTTCCCCAGCTGCAGAAGGGCCGCAACGACTCGAGCCCGAGCTGGGCACCCGACGGCGAGCTGATCGCGGTCGAGCGCGCCGAGGACGCGCGGCGCGAGATCGTCATCGCCTGGCCGGACGGCACGGTGGCGCGGACCGTCTATTACCAGGCGAACGAGGACGACCCGGGGCTCGCGAGCCTGCTGCTCGGCCTGGGGAAGAACGTGAGCTACAACTCCGGGTTCACCTGGTCGCCGGCCGGCGTCCGGTTCGTCTTCATGAGCAACGCCGGCGAGGGCAACTACGATCTCTACCTCGGCCATTTCGGCGGCAAGGCGCAGCGCCTGACGCAGGATCCGCAGAAGGACGGCCAGCCCCACTGGTCGCCGAACGGCGGCCGGGTCGTCTTCGTCTCGGGCCGCAGCGGCGCGGCGCAGCTCTTCCTCCTCGACGTCGACCGCCGCGAGACGGTGCCGATCTCGAACGGCGAGGGCGCCTACCTGTACCCGCGCTGGTCGCCCGACGGCAGGCGCATCGCCGCGATGCACGGCGCCAACGAGAACCACGACATCGTCGTGCTCGACGACCTCCCGCTGCGCGCCGACGCGGCGCAGCCGCAGGTCGCGCAGCGCGCGCTGACGACGTGGCGCTACGACGATCTGAGCCCGTCGTGGTCGCCCGACGGCAAGCGCATCGCCTTCTACTCCAACTACAACGCCGAGAACGATCCCAAGATCTGGTCGCTCGTCGTGATCGAGGCCGACGGCAGCGCGCCCACCGAGGGCGACGGGCTCGCGGCGCGGGTGGTCGCCCACAACGTGATCCCCGACGTGTCGATGGGCCCGGCCTGGCTGCCCGACGGCAAGCGCATCGCCTACGTGCGCAACGACAAGGACGCCTATCACCCCATCTACATCGTCGACGTCGAGTCCAGGCAGAGCCGGCGGCTCGCGACGGGAACGCACATCAATCACGATCTCGCCAGCTCGCCGAGCGGCGTCCTCGCGTTCCGCGCGCAGGTCGATCAGTGGGACCAGATCTTCCTGGTCAAGCTCGCCGAAGAGGAGCGCAGCCAGTGACGACCGCGCCGCTCGCACGCGTGGCCCTGGCGCTCGCGCTCGCCGCCGCGGTCGCGCCCGCGCAGGCCGCGGAGGATGGCGTGCGGCGGGCGGCGCAGCTCCTCGAGCGCAACCATTACGAATCGGCTGCCGCGGTCCTGCGCGCGGAGGGCCCGGGCGGCGAGGTGGGGGGCGCCGCGGCGCTGACGCTCGGGCGCGCCTACGCGCGCTCGGCCGAGCTGTACCGCGCGCTCCACCGCTCCTCGCTCGACGCCGGCACGCGCTATCTGCGCGCCGTGGCTGCCCAGGGCGGTCCCGACCGCAGCCGGCTCGCGGCGCTCTATTACGGGGAGTATCTGGTCGAGGCGGGCAGGACCGCGGAAGGCGTCGCCCAGCTCCGCCGGTTCCTCGCGCAGAAGGACGCTCCCGCGCCGTATCGCGATCTCGCCGAAGCGGCGCTCGCGGCCGCGCAAGCGCGCACGGTTCCGGCACAGGCGAAGGCGGCCGATCCGGTGGTTCGCATCCAGGCGGCGGCGGCGATGAGCCGCTGGGAGGCCAAGCGCCCGGAAGCCGTCGCGCTCGTCGACCAGGCGATCGGGGAGCTGCGCAAGGCGGGCAAGCCGCCGACCCGGGCGACGACGCACGCGATCGGCGTGTACGTCCGCGGCGGCCGGCACGACAAGGCATTCGCGCTCGCCGACGCCGCCGACCTCGGCGCCCCCTCGCACGAGGAGGCGATCGGCAAGAGCAAGGTGCTCCGCTTCTACGACGCGGCGCTGCTCGGCAACCTCGCCGCGCTCCATCAGGCGGCGGCCGAGCGGCTGCTCGCGGAGGCGCGCAACGACGCGCGCTTGAAAGGGATGGCCGGGTATTTCCTCGTCGAGCTCCATCTCCAGGCGGGCGAGACGGCCAAGGCGGCGGCGGTGCTGTCGGCGCTCGTCGCCGCCGGCGATCTTCCGGCGGCCTTTCGCGACCGCGCCGCGGTCATGCAGGCGGCGCTCGACGCGCGCAGCGGCCACGGCGTCCGCGGCAACGCCGCATTCGCCCAGCTCGCGCAGCAGCACGCGCAGGAGCCGGTGCTGCTCGCCGAGACCTTGCGCGCCTGCGTGCGCGCCGGCGCGAGCTGCGCGGGCGTCGCGGAGAGCGCGCGCGCGCTCGCGCTCACGAGCCAGGCCGAGCGCTTCCGCAATCTCCACCGCGCCGTCGGCGAGCACTACGCCGCCGCGGGCCAGACCGAGCGCGCGCTCGCCTTTCTCGAGACGGCGCGCGATAAGAGCAACAAGAACAAGATCGACACCAACGATCCGCTGCTGCTCGTGCGGCTCGCGGACCTGCATCTCGCGGCGAAGAGCTTCTCCGAGAACCTGGAGATCTACTTCGAGCTGGCGAAGGAGTTCCCCGCGGTGCGCCAGCTGCAGGAGGCGGGGCAAGGCATCTACTCCACCGAGTACCGCAGCGCGGGCGACGTCAAGATCTTCTAGCGGGACAGTTTCTACAAGCAGAGGACTCGAGCCATGAGCAAGACAGCGGCGCGGATTTGTTGGGCACTGGCCGTCGCGTTCGGCGCGGCCGTAGGCACGGCGGCGGGGCAACAGGCGGCACCGCCGCTGCAGCTCGCGGCCACGGCGCAGGCCTCGGGCGCCCCGAGCGGCGCCCTGAGCTACGGCGAGTACGGGCGGCCGACGACGCTCGACCCGATCACGAGCAACGACATGATCTCGCTCCGCATCACCGAGCTCGTGTTCAACGGCCTGGTCGGCATCGACGCCAAGCAGCAGGTCGTCCCCGAGCTCGCCGAGAGCTGGGAGGTCTCCGCCGACGCCCTCGAGTACACGTTCCGGCTGCGCAAGGACGTGCGCTGGCACCCGCGACCGGGCGAGGAGCCGCGGCCGTTCACCGCCGACGACGTGATCTTCACCTACAACGTCATGATGCATCCGCGCACCGTCACGCCGCTCAAGGTGCGCTACGAGTTCATCGCCGAGGCGAAGAAGCTCGACCAGCACGCGGTGCGGTTCGTTCTCAAGCGACCGATCCTCAACGCGCTGCCCAAGTTCACCTTCAAGATCATCCCGGAGTTCGGGCCGGCGAACGCGGCCTATCTCGGACGCGACGATCCGTTCGTGCGCCACCCGATCGGCACCGGCCCGTACCGCTACAAGGAGACGACCGTGAACGGCGAGGTCGTGCTCGAGGCGAACCCCGAGTACTTCAAGGGGCCGCCCCGGATCGGGCGCTACGTGGCGAAGCCCTTCGCCGACCAGAACGTCATGAACCAGGCGCTGCTGTACAACCACATCGACATGTCGGTGCTGGTCAACCCGCGGAACGTCCCGGAGATCCAGGGCGACAAGCGCCTGCGGCTGCAGTCCTACAGCGCGCTGTCGTACTCGTTCTTCGGCTACAACGTGCGCAACCCCATGCTCGCCGACAAGCGCGTGCGCAAGGCGTTCACGCTCGCGATCAACCGGTCCGAGATGCTGAAGTCGTTCTTCAACGGCCAGGGCACGGTGATCTCGGGGCCGTTCGCGCCCGGGAGCTGGGCCTACAACCTGGATGTGAAGCCGCTCCCCTACAGCACGGCCGAGGCGGAGAAGCTCCTCGCGCAAGCCGGCTTCAGCAGGGGCGCCGACGGGGTGCTCGTCAAGGACGGCAAGCGGCTCGCGCTCTCGCTCAAGGTGCCGATCGCGCAGGAGAGCGAGGCGGTGAAGCGCGTCGTGCTCGCGTTCAAGAACTACCTGGGCCGGGTGGGCGCGGACATCCGCGTCGAGTTCCTCGAGTGGCAGGCGTGGAAGGAGGCGGTGTTCGTCAACCAGGAGTTCGACGTCGTCTTCGCCTCCTGGGTGTTCGACGACTCGGCCGACATCTCGTCGCTGTTCCATTCGGCCGAGATCGGGCCGTGGAAGAACAACTTCGGCGGGTACTCGAACCCCGAGGTGGACAGCCTGCTCGTCGAGGCGAAGAACACGCTCGACCACGAGAAGCGGCGCACGATCTACCGCAAGCTCCACGAGCTGCTGGCGGAGGAGAACCCCTACTCCTTCCTCTGGACGCTGACCAACTACGCCGCGTACCACCGCAAGGTGCGCGCGGTCCAGGTCCATCCGTACAAGTTCTTCTCCTATGCCGACACGTGGTACATCGGCGAGGGCGACGATCGGCGCGAGGCAGCGCCGGCGAGAGCGAAGTAGCGCGCGGGCGGCCGGCGCCGGGGAGGCCCCCGGCGCCCGGCCCTAGGCGCGCAGAGCGATCGATGTGAACGGGCCCGCCTGGCGGCCGATCGCCGCCGTCCTGTCGCGCGAGCTTGCGATGACTGCGGCGCTGCTCGCCGGCGTCACCTTCGTCGCGTTCCTGATCCTCTTTCTCGCCCCGGGCGATCCGTTCGCGGCGCTCCTTGGCGGGCGCACGCTCGCCGGGCCGGAGCGCGAGGCGGCCTACGACGCGCTCGGCATTCCCCGGACCTGGTACGGCCAGTACCTCGCGTGGATGGGGAACGTCCTGCACGGCGACTTCGGCGTCTCGTTGCGCACCGGCCAGCCGGTGGCGCGCGAGCTCGTCGCGAGCGGCGCACGCACGCTGTTCCTGACGCTCGGCTCGCTCCTGGTCACGCTCGCCGTCGCCATCCCGATCGGCGCCTACGCCGCGGTCCGGCCGGCGAGTCGCCGCGCCTGGGCGCTCACGATGTCCGCCTACGTGGTCTCGGCGCTGCCCACATTCTGGCTCGGCTACCTCGCGATCTACGTCTTCACCCGCCAGCTCGGGCTCTTCCCCATCCTGTCGGGCACGGGCGGGCCGCAGGAGCACGCCTGGCTCTACGCGGCGCTGCCGGTGGTGCTGCTGGGTCTCGGCAGCGGCGCGCTCTCCGAGGTGGTGCGCTACGTGCGCGAGGAGGTCGCGCGCGTGATGGCCGAGGAGTACGTGCGCACCGCCCGCGCCAAGGGCGCGGCGCTGTGGCGCCACGTCTACAAGGAGGGGCTGCTGCTGCCGGTCGCCGAGATCGTCGCCTCGAAGATGCCGTTCGTGCTGAGCGGCGCGATCATCGTCGAGCAGGTGTTCAACTGGCCGGGGCTCGGCCGGCTCGCATGGCAGGCGGCCCAGGACCGCGACTACCCGGTCATCATGGCGATCACGCTCGCCGCCGCCGTGGTGGTGCGCCTCGGCAGCTTCCTGCACCGCGCGGTGTACGTCGCGGTGAACCCGCGCGCCTCGCACGAGTGACCCGTGCCTAACGCCTACGTCCAGACCGTCGACGAGGTAAGCGAATACTCGCAGCTCTCGGCATGGCGGAGCGCGGGCGGCATCGACCGCCTGTACGTCGGCTACGGCGCGACGGTCGCAGCCATCGTCGTCCTGTCGTACATCCTCGGCGCCCTCAAGTGGCTCCCGCACGATCCCGAGGCGATGGACCTCGGCGCGATGATGGCCGGGCCGTTCACCGGCAGCTACCTCCTCGGCACCGACTTTCTCGGCCGCGACCTCGCCACCCGCCTCATCCTCGGCATCCAGGCCTACTTCCTCCCGGGGCTCGCGGCGATCGCCATCGCGCTCGTCCTCGGCTCGGGGCTCGGCGTGGCCGCGGGCTATCGCGGCGGGCGCGCCGACGCCGCGGTCACCTATCTCGCCGGCCTGATCGACGCCTTGCCGCGGCTGGTGCTGATGCTGCTCGTGATCGCGGCGTTCAAGCCGCAGATCTACACGATCATGATCGTCTTCGGCATCACGACCGCGCCGGCGATCGCGACCATGGTCAGGGGCAAGGTCCTGATGCTGAAGAGCCGCAACTTCATCGAGTCGGCGGTGGCGCTCGGGCTCTCTCCCCGGACCATCATCCTGAAGCACATCCTCTGGTACAACTGCCGCGCCCTGCTGCTGATCCAGGCGACGATCGGCATGGCCGAGGCGGTGCTGCTCGAGACGAGCCTGAGCTACCTCGGCTTCGGCGTGCAGGAGCCCACGCCGTCGTGGGGCAACATGATCCAGGCCGGCGCGAACTACCTCCTCCAGGGCAACTTCTGGAGCTCGACCGCGCCGGCGCTCGCCATCCTCGCCACGGTGCTCGGCTTCCATCTGCTCGGCGACGGCCTCAACAACATCTTCGAAGGCAAGCGCCAGCGATGAGCGCGCCGCCGCTGCTCGGCATCGAGGACCTGCGCACGTACTTCTACTCGCGCGTGAAGCAGGCGTTCATCCGCTCGGTCGACGGCGTCGATCTGGAGGTGGCACGCGGCGAGACGCTCGGCATCGTCGGCGAGTCGGGCAGCGGCAAGAGCGTCGCGATGCTCTCGGTGATGGGACTCGTGAGCGCCGCGCCGGGCGTCATCACCGGGCGCGTCATTTTCCGCGACGAACGCCCGACCGAGCTGCTCGCAGGGCTCGACCGGCTGGTGACGGTCGAGCGGCGCGGCGATCGCATCGTGAGCGTCGTCAAGGATGATCGCGCGTGGCAGGCACAGGCCGAACGCAACCTCGACGGTGTGCGCGGCGGCAAGATCGCGATGATCTTCCAGAATCCGCGCGCGGCGCTGAATCCGTTCGAAACGGTCGGGCAGCAGATTGCGGAGGCGGTTCGGCTGCACACCGGCGCGAAGCATCCGGCGCGGGCGAAAGAGCGGGCCTTGCACTGGCTCGAGCAGGTACGCATCGATTCGCCGCGCCTGCGCTACGACAATCATCCGTATGGGCTCTCGGGCGGCATGTGCCAGCGCGCCATGATCGCGATGGCGCTCGCCGCCGAGCCGCGCATGCTGATCGCCGACGAGCCCACCACCGGGCTCGACGCGACCATCCAGGCGCGCATCGTGGAGCTGCTCGCCGACCTCAAGGCGCGGCTCGGCATGACGATGGTGCTGATCAGCCACGACATCGGGGTCGTCGGCCGGCTCGCGGATCGCGTCGCGGTGATGTACGGCGGGCGCGTGATGGAGTCCGGACCGGCCGCCGAGGTGCTGGGCGGGCAGGGCGACGGCCACCCCTACACCGGCGCGCTGCTCGCGTCGATGCCGCGCGAGGAGAACCTGCAGGCCAAGGGGCGCCTGCCGGCGATCGAGGGCGAGGTGCTCGACACCATCAACACGCCGCGGGGCTGCCGGTTTCGCGCCCGCTGCCAGCGCATCCACGACGGCGTACGCGCGCGCTGCGCGGAAGCCGAGCCGCCGCTGGCCGAGGTGGCGCCCGGCCGGCGCGTGCGATGCTGGCTGCATCAGCCCTGACCGTGCCCGAGCCGATCCTCGAAGTCGTCGACCTGCGCAAGCACTTCGCGCAGCGCCGCGGGTTGCTCGCCGGGCTCGCGCGCGCGGCCGGCACCGGCACGATCCCCGCGGTCGACGGCGTGAGCTTCGAGCTCCGCGAGCACGAGACCCTGGGGCTCGTCGGCGAGTCCGGCTGCGGCAAGACCACCACCGGCAAGGCGATCCTCAAGCTCATGCCGGTCACCGGCGGCGAGATCCGCTACCGGGGCGCCGAGATCACGCGGCTTTCCGCCGCGCAGTTCCGGCCGCTCAGGCGCGAGCTGCAGATGATCTTCCAGGACCTGGACGCGGCGCTGAACCCGCGGATGCGCATCGAATCCATCCTGCGCGAGGCGGTGGCGCTGCGCGACCCGGGCCTCGACGCCGCGGCCGAGCGGACGCGTGTCTACGAGCTGCTCGAGCTGGTGAACCTGAAGAAGAACAAGCTCGCCAACTTTCCCGCGGAGCTCTCGGGCGGGGAGAAGCGGCGCGTGGGTATCGCGCGCGTGCTGGCGATGCGGCCGAAGCTCATCGTCGCCGACGAGCCGACCAGCGCGCTCGACGTGTCGATCCAGGCGCAGGTCATCAATCTCCTGCGCGACCTGCAGGCGCGGCTCGGGCTGTCCTATCTCTTCATCTCCCACGACCTGCAGCTCGTCGAGCTGGTGAGCCATCGCGTCGCCGTCATGTATCTCGGGCGGATCGTCGAGATCGGGCCGGCCGAGCGGATCGCGCGCGCGCCGCGTCATCCCTACACCGCGGCGCTCTGGTCGTCGCTCGTCGAGAAACGCTCGCGCGAGGCCGCGGCCGGGGCCGGCTGGAGCGTGTTCGACTTCGAGCGCCCCACCGGCGGCTGCCGCTTTGCGCCGCGCTGCCCGGTTTACGCCGCGCGCGGCCGGCCGCGCGAGTGCACCGACCCGGCGAGCACGCCCGGGCTCACGCCGACGGGCGAGGGCCACGCCGTGGCCTGTCACTTTCCGCTGTAGCCGGAGGGCGCTACCCTCGATGGATTACCGGTACTCGCGCGATCCTGCAGTCGAGCGATCGCTGCGCTACTCGGTGCGCGACGGCGTCGCGTGGTCGCTGATGTTCGGCGCCGGCGAGTCGTATCTCCAGGCGTTCGCCATTCTTCTCAAGGCGACCACCGCCCAGATCACGCTGCTCAGCGCGCTCCCCTCCTTGCTCGGCTCGATCGCGCAGCTCGCCTCGGCCTGGGTGGCGGGGCGCGCGGTCCGGCGGAAGCTCCTGATCTTCGCCGGCGTGTCGCTGCAGTCGCTCGCGTGGCTTCCGATCATCGCGCTCGCGTTCCTGCCCTCCGAGCACTCGGTCGCGCTCCTCATCACGTGCGTGGCGCTCTACTACATCGGCGGCCAGTTCGCGGCGCCGCCGTGGAGCAGCCTCATCAGCGATCTCGTGCCGGAGCGCCGGCGCGGCCGGTTCTTCGGCGAGCGCACGCAGCTCATGAGCATGATGACGTTCGCGAGCCTGGGCGCCGCGGGCCTCGCGCTGGAGTTCTTCGCCCAGCGGGCGCTGGCGCATTGGGGTTTCGCGGCGATCTTCGCCGTCGCGCTGGCCTCACGCCTGTACTCGCTCGCCCAGCTGATGCGCATGCACGAGCCGCTCGCGCGACTCGCGCCGTTGACCGTCCCGCCGCTCGGCGGGCTGCTCGACCGGATGCGCGGCTCCGCTTTCGCGCAGTTCGCGCTCTTCATCGGGTTCATGAACCTGGCGGTCGCCATCGCCTCGCCGTTCTTCACGCTCTACATGCTCCGCGATCTGCGGTTCTCGTACCTCGAGTTCACCGCGGTCACCGCGTTCTACGTCCTGATGCAGTTCACGGCGCTCAAGCTGTGGGGGCGGCTGGCCGACGTGTTCGGCAACCTCCGCGTGGTGCAGGTCACGAGCATCGTGTTTCCCGCGCTGCCGATCCTGTGGCTGATCCTCCCGAACTTCTGGGCGATTCTCGTGTTTCAGTTCATCGGCGGCGTGGCCTGGGCGGGGTTCAGCCTGGCCGCGGGAAACTTTCTCTACGACGTCGTGCCGCCGGAGAAGCGCGCGGCCTACAGCGCGGTGCATCAGACGCTGTCGAACACGGCCGTCTTCGGCGGCGCGTTGATCGGCGGCTTTCTCGCGACGCACGCGCCGCACGAGCTCCGGTTGGGCGGCTACTCGGTCGCGTTCGCCAGCGGCTTGTGGCTCGCGCTGTGCGCGTCCACGCTCGTGCGCGCGATCGTGGTCGCGGTCTTTCTCCCGTTGTTGCGCGAGCCCCGTCCGGTGCGGCCGATCTCGCCGGCGGCGCTGGCGATCCGCGTCATTCGCGCCAACGTCCTGGCCGAGTGGCTGTTCGAGCTGCTGCCGAACCGCGCTCGCGCGCGGGAGAACCGCCGCGCGCCAAGGCGCTGACCCCGGAGCGTCGTTCGTCCGCCGGCAGTAACATCACGGCGGGCGACGCCTCCATGAGCCTCACCGACCGGACCTCCGCCTACCCCACCGCGCGCCGCCCGACGGTGGCGGTGAACGCGGTCTGCACCTCGCAGCCGTTGGGGGCGCAGGCGGCGCTTACGCATGCTCCCCGATGCTGATGGGGCGGACCGCCTTCGTCGGCGTGCTCGGCGAGGTGCCGCGGCGGGGCGACCCGAAGATCGACTAGAGCCGGATCCGGGGCCATCTTGCGCCGCTCCGGCGCTCGCGGGGCCGCGCCCGCGAATGCCGCGACGGCGGACGCTCCTCTGGAAATACGCCGCGTATTCCGCGGCCCTGGTCAGCGCCGTGCTCGTCGCGGTGGGCGCCGTCACCGGCTACTTCGCCTATCGCGACGCCGAAGCGGCGCAAGGCGTGCTGCTCCGCGAGAAGGCCGGCGCGGTCGCGATCCACATCGGGAGCTTCGTCTGGGGGATCGAGGAGCCGCTCGCGTGGGAGCTCGAAGCCGCGGTGCATCCCGGCGCCGAGCGCGCGAACCGCCGGGTCGAGATGCTCGGCCTTCTGCGGCGCCTGCCGCAAGTCGCCGAGCTGCGCTGGATCGATCCGGCGGGCCGGGAGCGGCTCTTCGTCTCGCGTGTCGGGCTCGACCGGGTGGAGAGCGACGCCGATTTCTCGGCCGATCCCCGCTTCCGCGGCGCGCGCGGCGGCGGCACCCATGTGAGCCCGGTCTACTTCCGGGGGGAGAGCGAGCCGTTCCTCTCGCTGGCGGTCGGCAGCCGCGCGCCGGCGGCCGGAGTCCTGATCGCCGAGGTGAATCTCAGGTTCGTGTGGGAGGTCGTGTCGCGCGTGCGGATCGGCCAGAACGGGCTCGCCTACGTGGCCGATGCGCGCGGACGGCTCGTGTCGCATCCCGACCTCGGCCTCGTGCTTGCCCGCCCCGACCTCTCGCGGCTCCCGCACGTGAGCGACGCGATCGCGCGGGCGCCGGCGGCGCGGCTCCATACGCGCGACCTCGCCGGCGCGACGGTCCTCGCCGCGGGGGTGCCGATCTCGCGCCTCGGTTGGACGGTGTTCGCCGAGCTGCCGGCGGGCGAGGCGCTCGCGCCGGTGTACGCCGGGGTGAACCGCACGGCGCTCCTCGGTGCGCTCGGCCTCCTCGGCGCCCTCGCGGCGAGCTATTTCCTGGCGCGCCGCATGGTGCGGCCGATCCGGGCGCTCGGCGAGGGCGCGGACCGGATCGGTGCCGGCCAGCTCGGCGAGCGGATCCACGTCGGTACCGGCGACGAGCTCGACGCGCTCGGCGCGCAGTTCAACCACATGGCCGAGCGGCTCGCGGACTCCTACGCGACGCTCGAGGCCCGTATCGTGGAGCGCACCGAGCAGCTCGCGCGGGCGAACCAGGCGAAGACGCGATTCCTCGCCGCGGCGAGCCACGATCTGCGCCAGCCGATGCATGCCCTCGCGCTCACCGTCGGCGAGCTGCGCGAGATCGCGCGCGCGCCCGAGCTCGCGGCCCTGGCGCGGCGCATCGACCGCTCGGTCGCCGCCCTCGAGGACCTGCTCGATGCGCTGCTCGACGTCTCGAAGCTCGACGCGGGAGCGATCCGGCCCGAGCGGAGCGCCTTCCCGCTGCAACCCCTTCTCGAGCGCCTTGCCGACGAGTTCGCGCCCGCCGCCGAAGCGAAGGGGTTGCGCTTCCGGGTCGTGCCGACCTCGCTCTGGACCGAGAGCGACTCGACGCTCCTCGGCCGGATCCTGCTCAATCTCGTCGCGAATGCGGTTCGCTATACGCGCGCGGGCGGCGTCGTCGTCGGCTGCCGGCGGCACGGCGCGCACGCCGAGATCGTCGTCGCCGACTCCGGCATCGGCATCGCCGCCGCCGACCAGGCGCGCATCTTCGAGGAGTTCTATCAGGCGGGCGGCCCGCAGCGCGACCGGGCGACGGGCCTGGGGCTCGGACTCGCGATCGTCGACCGCGTCGCGCGGCTGCTCGGCCATGCGGTCACCGTGAAGTCGCAGGTCGGACGCGGCGCGGTGTTCGGCGTCCGCGTGCCGATCGTCCCGCCGCGCCCCGGCGAGGCCGCGTCGGCCGCGCCCGGGACCGGCGCGCAGCTTGCGGGCCTGCGCGTGCTGGTCGTCGACGACGAGCCCGACGTGCGCGCGGCGCTCGACGGCCTGCTCCGGCGCTGGGGCTGCAGCGTCGCGACCGCGGCGAGCGGCGGGGAAGCGCTCGCCGCCGGCCGCGAGTCGCCGGACCTCGTGCTCTGCGACCTGCGCCTCGGCGAGGACGCGAGCGGCTTCGACGTCCTCGATCGGCTGAAGGCCCGCTGGGGTGCGAGCCTGCAGGGCGTCGTCGTCACCGCCGACGCGTCTCCCGAGCGCATCGCGGACGCGCACGCGCGCGGCTACCCCCTGCTCCACAAGCCGGTGCGGCCGGCGAAGCTGCGGGCGCTCGTCGAGCAGCTCCTGCGCGAGCGCGTCCCGGGCTAGGACGGCTTCGCCTCGTCGGCGGCGCCTAGGCCGAGCTTGGCCGCGGCGAGGGCCGCCTGCGTGCGCGTCGTGACGCCCAGCGCGCGGAACACGGCCGAGACGTGCGCCTTCACCGTGCGCTCGGCGAGATCGAGCTCGCGGCAGATCAGCTTGTTCGACTTGCCCGCGGCGAGGAGCTTCAGCACCTGCGCCTGGCGATCGGTCAGACCGAGCGTCGCGAGCGAAAGCGCTCGCTCCGCCGCCACGCGCGCGGCCTTCGCGCCCGAGCCGGCGGCGGGCGCCAGCGCCTCGGGCGGCAGGTACTTGCCGCCCGCGAGCACGAGTCGCAGCGCATTGAGCAGTACCTCGTTCGGCGACGACTTCGGGATGAAGCCCGCCGCGCCGGCGGCGATCGCCGCGAGCACGGTCGGGCGGTCGTCCGCGCTCGACAGCACCACCACCGGCACCTCGGGGTAGCGGCGCCGCCACGCCTGCAACGCGGGAATCCCCGCGAGGCCGGGGAGGTTGAGGTCGAGCAGCACGAGGTCGAGATCGGGCTCGGCCGCGGCGATCGCGAACCCCCGCTCCGAGTCCCCCACGGCGAGCACCGTCGCTCCCGGCTCGAGCCGCGCGACCACGCCTTGCACCGCCTCGCGCAGCAGCGGGTGATCGTCGACCACCAGGATCTTCATCTCGAGCGCGCCCCCTCGGGCTAGCCCTTTCGGGCCGGTCAAGTGTAGCGCACCGGGCAGATCCTCCAGCGGGAACAGACGCTTGCGGTTGTGCTTCCGGCCGGTGGCGAGTGCCGCGACCGCCTCTCGCGCGCCGGACGCGCCCGTCCGTCCGATGTTCCGCGCGCAAGGTACGCAGCACGATCCCTTGCCGCCGCGGGTCGACGCAGGCCGCAGGAGGACACGATGCGACTCATCCTCAAGTTCAACCTGGCGTTCGTCGCGATCTTTCTGATCGGGCTCGGCGTCGCCGGGTACACGTCCAATCAGCTGCTGCAACAGAACGCCCGCGAGGAGATTCTGCAGAACGCGCGGCTGGTGATGGAGACCGCGCTCGCGACGCGCGCGTACACGGCGAGCCAGGTCGGGCCGCTGCTCGAGACGCAGATGAAATACGCGTTCCTGCCGCAGTCGATACCGGCCTACTCCGCCGCCGAGGTCTTGACCGGCCTGCGCAAGAAGTTCGGCGACTACGCCTACAAGGAGGCGACGCTCAACCCGACCAATCCCCGCAACCGCGCGGTCGAGTGGGAGACCGACATCGTCAACCAGTTCCGCGGCGGCTACGACCGGGGCGAGATCATCGGCGAGCGCGAGACGCCGACCGGCCGCTCGCTCTACATCGCGCGCCCCATCCAGATCAAGGACCCCTCGTGCCTCGCCTGCCACAGCACCGTGGAGGCCGCGCCGAAAACGCTGGTCGAGCGCTATGGTCCGGCGAACGGCTTCGGCTGGCAGCTGAACGAGATCATCGGCGCGCAGGTGGTCTCGGTCCCGACGGCGGTGCCGCAGCAGCGCGCGCAGGCGGCCTACCGCACCTTCATGCTGTCGCTCACCGGCGTGTTCGTCTTCATCGGCATCGCGCTGAACCTGATGCTGTTCGCAACGGTGATCCGGCCGGTCACCAGGCTCTCCCGGCTCGCCGACCAGGTGAGCCTCGGCAACATGGACGTGCCCGACTTCCATGCCCGCGCCAAGGACGAGATCGGCGTGCTGGCCGACTCGTTCAACCGCATGAAGAAGAGCGTAGTGCAGGCGATGAAGATGCTCGAGCAGTAACCGCGGCCAAGGCCTGGCGCGAAGCGCCCGGTTGTCAGCGGTCGCGCGACCCGGGAGACTACCGGCGTGCGATTTCCGACAATTGTCTGTGCACTGCTCGTCGCGGGCTGCGCTGCCGGGGCTGGCAGCGGCGAGACGCCGGACGCGGCGCAAGCGCCGCGCCCGGCCTATCCGGGGTACGAGCCGACGGCGATGGAGGTCGTCGACGCGATGCTGCGCCTTGCCCGGGTGACCCGCACCGACGTGGTGTACGACCTGGGCTGCGGCGACGGGCGCATCGTGATCGCGGCGGCGGCCCGCTTCGGCGCGCGCGGGGTGTGCGTCGAGATCGATCCGGAGCGCCTCGCCGAAAGCCGCGCGAACGCCCACGCTGCGGGGGTCGCCGATCGGATCCGGTTCCTGAACGAGGACCTCCTGGCGGCCGACCTCGGCGGCGCGACGGTCGTCACCCTCTTCCTGTCGAGCGAGCTGAACCTCGCGCTCCGCCCGAAGCTCGCGCGCGAGCTCAAGCCGGGGACCCGGGTCGTCTCGCACTGGCACGCCATGCCTGGCTGGAAGCCAGAGCAAGCCGTGGCCGTCCAAACCTTCCTGGGAGGGGAGCGCTACATCTACCTCTGGACGATCCGGTGACCCGTCCTCCGCGCAGTCGCCCGCCGCGGCGGCTGTTCGCCGATGCGGCACCAGGCAGAAATACCGGCCGCAGCGACGGCGTCGGTCAACCGTTTGGTCGGGCCGGAAGTTTCAAGGAGCATGGCTCGTCGCGCCGCGCTCCTGGTCGTCAGTGGGATCCTCGCCCTCGGGGCGCTCGCGCACTTCGCGGGCAAGGGGGCCCTGCTCGGGCCGCTCGAGCACAAGCTCCTCTTCAGCCCGGCGCCGGTCGAGGCCGAGTGGCTGGCGCGGATCGCGTCCCACGAGAGCGGCATGGAGGAGGTCCGCCTCGCGACCGCCGACGGCGTGACCCTTCACGGCTGGCTCAAGCGCCCGGCCAGGCTGCGCCCGGGCGAGCGCTACCCGCTCGTGATCGTCTACGGCGGCGTGCGGCACGAGCTGTCCGGGTTCGCGCGCCGCGCCAGAGCGCCGGGCAAATGGGGCTGGCTGCTGGTGAACTACCGCGGCTTCGGGCTCTCCGAGGGCGTGCCGACCGAGCGCCACGTCATCGAGGACGCGAAGCGCATCTATGATTGGGCGGCGGCGCGCCCCGACGTCGACGCCTCGAACATCGTGGTCCTCGGCCGCAGCCTCGGCGCGTACGTGGCGGTCACGGTCGCGGCGGCCCGCCAGGCTCGCGCGGCGATCCTCGCCACTCCGTTCGACAGCTTCCTCGCGCTCGCCGAGAAGCGCTACCCGCATCTGCCCCTGGGGTGGCTGGTGGACGGACGGTTCGACGCCCTGGCGCTCGCGCCCACGGTCTCCGCGCCGGCGCTCTTCGTCCTCGCGGAGCACGACGACGTGACGCCGGTCGAGCACGGGCGCGCGCTCGCCGCCGCCTGGGGCGGCCGCACGCAGACCGTGCTGCTGCGCGGGGCGAGTCACTACGGCATCGAGGGCCGGGACGAGTTCTGGCGCTCGGTCGGGGACTACCTGGCGACGCTTCGCGCGCCGCGCGCGACCCGCGCAGACGTTGCCGCAGCGCCGGCTCCTTCTTCCGGGCAACAATCCCGCAGGAGATGACGGGGCCGTTGAGCTCGAGGGCGCCAGCGACCGCACGTCGCATCTCGACGACCTGCTTGCCCTTGGCCGCTTGGCTGCCAGCGCACGGGTTAGCGTGCTGTGCCTGCCAGATCCTTGGAAGTGGCACCAGTGAAAGCCACCTTGGCGCACGTGCCGTTCCTTCCGCTCCCCCGCTCGATGTTGAAGCTGATCTCCCGGTAGCCGATCACCACCGGGCGATCGAACACCCGCGTGAGCCCGACGCCGTGATTGGATGACGATTGCACATTGAGCGTGATGCCCGGGACGGCCTGCCGCGCGGCAAGCACCTCCGCCACCGCGCTCGCGAGGGACTTCGTGTCGGCGCGAAGCTCGTCTTCCCGCGAAGCGGTCGGGTCTGGTTTCTTTGGCGGCTGCCGCACCGGCAGGCTTCGAGGCTGTCCCCCGTGCGCCGCCGGCGACCGGTCCCGATTGAGACCGGCCACGAAGCTCTGCTTGAAGCCGATGGACGATTCGATCGCGCGCGTCGCGAACACCTCCCGTACCACCGTCAGAAGAAGGACCGGGTCGGCGGAGGGCGGCCGCGAGGTCGCGGCTTTTCTGCGGGTCGGCGGAGGTGCCAGGGACTTGAGCTCGTCGTAGGTGAGCCCCAGTACCGTGGCGTAGAGTCCGTTCGCCTTCCGGCACGAGTCGTTCTCTTCGAACACCCGTCGCTGGTCAGCCTGTTTCTTGTCAAGAAGAGACATCAAGGTCACGGCAGGCAGGCCGTACGACTCTGCCACCGGCACCGAGATGGAAGCGGACTCGACGGCGTCGATGCCGAAACCGAGATCCGACATCACCCCGTGGATGGGGACGATCGCGCCGAGCTCCGCGCCGGTCACACGCACGGACATGAAGTCCGGGAAACCGACCTGGCGAAAGCGCTTGTCGCTCTTCGACTCGAACACCGACACGTCGGGGCTTTCCGGGACCCCGAAGCCCGACACCTGTACCTCGTCGTTCTGGATGAAGACCTTTGCCTGGTCCGTCCGCGGCGCGTTCAGGCGCGTCCCGTAGTATTTCGTGAGTGCGCTCGCGACCCCTTCCACCGTCCCGATGTGCAACGGGATCGACACGAAATCGGCGAGGTTTGCCGGGTCGCAGTAGTCGCCGGCCTCATCGCCCGACGTGTCCACCGTGCGCAGATAAATATCCCCGACCTGAATATCCTCGCGTGGCGGGAAAGTCGGATTGATCTGAAGCTCCCGCAGCTTGCAGCTCCAGTCGAGGGCCACGGAGCCGCGTGCCGGAGCCTGCGCGCACCCCACCAGGAAGCTGAGTGCCAGGGCGAGGCCGACGCCAGTCAGTGCAGTAGTTGAGCGCATAAACACCCCCGTCTCGTCAGTCCCGACAGGGTGCTTCAGCGCTCGCGACGCCGGCGCTCCGATCGGGCCGACGGTAAGCGATCCGGGATATCGGCAGATCGATCCCCCGACTTGCCCCAAGTGGCCATGTTGAGCCGCCGGCTCCGGCAACTCAATAACCTGTTCAGCCTAGGCTCGAGTTGCGCGCCCGTAACGTTGCCGGTGGGTCGCCGCGCGCCCCGGCCGCGGCGCCGACGATGCGCCGCGTCGCGTTGAGCTCCGGAGCGCGCAGTCCCGTCAAAGGAAAGCCGGGCGCCCAGACCGACTCGCCCGCCTCCAGCGGCACGCCGGCGCGCGAAGGCGGCCGGTTCGCGCACACGCCGAGCGCCCGGCATCCGCGGACGAAATGGGCATTCGGCGGACGGCGTCGCCGTTCGAGATGGCACGGCCGCTACGCGGTCAATCGAATCGATCTGGACCGGCTCCGGCGCGGAGCGTGACATCTGCCATTGGGCGCGCGGCCGCCGCTGCGTAACCTTGGCGGGCTTGGCGGTCCCCGTGGACTCTGGACCGAATGGAGGCAGCATGAAAAGGTACTTGGCATTCGTCCCCGCGATCGCGATCGTCGTCTCCGGTTGCGCGAGCGAAGGCAGCGCGAGCGGGACCCGTCCCATGACCAACATGGAGACCGGCGCCATCATCGGCGCGGTCGGCGGTGCGGTCGTGGGCGCGGTGGCGTACAAGAAGAATCGCACCAAGGGCGCGATCATCGGCGCCGTCGGCGGCGGCCTCGCCGGAGGCGCGGTGGGCGCGTACATGGACAGCCAGAAGAAGGATCTCGAGAAGAACCTCAGCCGCGAGATCCAATCCGGGCAGGCGCGCGTCGAGAAGTTGCCGAATCACGTCGTCCGCGTCACGATGACTTCCCAGACGGCGTTCGACACCAACCGGTCGGACATCAAGCCCGGCTTCCGGAGCACGATGGACAAGCTCTCCGACGTGGTGATCCGCTACGGCAAGACCACGCTCACGGTCGTCGGACACACCGACAGCACCGGCTCGGACGAGTACAACCAGAAGCTCTCCGAGCGGCGCGCCCTGGCCGTGGCCGGCTACTTCGAGTCGAAGGACGTCAATCCGCTGCGGCTCGCGACGCTCGGCCGCGGCGAGGGCGAGCCGGTCGCGAGCAACGCTTCGGAGAGCGGCCGACAGGCGAACCGCCGCGTCGAGATCTACGTCGAGCCGGTGGTCGAAGGCTGAGGTAGCCGGTCGTTTCGGCCGGGCCGATCAGCGAGCGCATGCCGGAGGCGGAGCAGGTCCCGGGCGCCGTGCTGGACGGCGCCGAGATCCTCGAGACCATCCGCAAGCTCGAGCGCCGGATCGGCGAGCGGTTTCCCGGCTCGGGGCTGAGCGGGATCGGCGGCCAGCTTGCCCGGCTCGCGGCCGAGGCGGGCGCGGAGATCGCGCGCCTGGGCAAGCCCCTCTGGGCACCCCGGATCGGGACCGTCCTGGGAATCGCGGGGCTCCTGGTGATCGCCGTCGAAGTGCTGCTCCTCGGCCTGCCGGCGTCGCTCGAGCTGGGGAACCTGTCCGAGTTCCTCCAGGCGAGCGAGGCGGCGATCAACCTCGCCGTGCTGCTGGCGATCGGGGTCTACTTCACCGTCACGCTCGAAGCCCGGTTCAAGCGACGGGCGGCGCTCGCCGCGCTGTATCGGCTGCGCAGCGTCATCCACATCGTGGACATGCACCAGCTCACCAAGGACCCGGAGTTCGTGCTCTCGCCGGGCGGACCGGCGACCGCCTCGTCGCCGCGGCGCACGCTGACGCGGTTCGAGCTGGTGCGCTACCTCAACTACTGCTCGGAGATGTTCGCGCTCTGCAGCAAGGTGGCCGCCTTGTACGTCCAGCACCTCAACGACGCCGTCGTGCTGGAGGCGGTCAACGACATCGAGTCGCTCGCGGCCAGCCTGTCGCACAAGGTCTGGCAGAAGATCATGATCCTCGACACCGCGCACGGGGAGGAGACGCTCTGGCGGACGCCGGAAAGGCGCGACGGCCCGGGCGAGCCCGCCCCGCCTGCTCTGCGTGGACCGGGGCGCGCACCCGACTAGTCGACGTCGAACTTGATCCCCTGCGCGAGCGGCAGCTCGCGCGAGAAGTTGATCGTGTTCGTCGCGCGCCGCATGTAGCCCTTCCAGGCGTCCGACCCCGACTCGCGCCCGCCGCCGGTCTCCTTCTCGCCGCCGAACGCGCCGCCGATCTCGGCCCCGCTCGGGCCGATGTTGACGTTCGCGATGCCGCAGTCGCTGCCGGCGCCCGAGACGAACCGCTCGGCCTCGCGCAGGTCGTTGGTGAAGATCGACGAGGCGAGCCCCTGCGGGACGGCGTTGTGCAGCGCGATCGCCTCCTCGAGCTCGCGGTAGCGCAGGCAATAGAGGATCGGCGCGAAGGTCTCGCGGCACACGAGCGGCGTCTGCGCGGGCATCTCGACCAGCGCCGGCCGCGCGTACCAGCCGCCTTCGTTCCCGGGGACCGCAAAGCGCCCGCCGCCGCGGACCTTGCCGCCTTGCGCGCGCGCTTCGGTGAGCGCCGCCTCCATCTCGCGGAAAGCGCGCTCGTCGATCAGCGGGCCGACGAGAGTGCCGTCCTCGAGCGGATTGCCGATCTTCACCCGGCCGTATACGTCCGCGAGCCGGGCGACCAGACGGTCGTGGATCGATTCGTGCGCGATCAGCCGCCGCAGCGTCGTGCAGCGCTGCCCGGCGGTGCCCGCGGCCGCGAAGACCACCGCCCGCACGACGAGGTCGAGGTCGGCGCTCGGCGCGACGATCGCGGCGTTGTTGCCGCCGAGCTCGAGGATCGTGCGGCCCAGGCGCTGCGCGACGCGCGGCGCCACCTCGCGGCCCATGCGGGTGCTGCCGGTCGCCGACAGCACCGCGACGCGCGCATCGTCGGCCAGCAGCTCGCCGAGCTCGCGCCCGCCGAAGAGCACCTGCGAGAGCCCCGCCGGCGCCGCGCCGAAGCGCCGCAGCGCGCGCTCGAGCAGCGCGTTGGCGGCCGCCGCGCACAGCGGCGTCTTCTCCGAGGGCTTCCACACCACCGGGTCGCCGCACACCAGCGCCAGCGCCGCGTTCCACGCCCAGACCGCGACCGGGAAGTTGAACGCCGAAATGACGCCGCATACCCCGAGCGGATGCCACGTCTCCATCATGCGGTGCGCCGGCCGCTCGGAGGCGATCGTGAGCCCGTACAGCTGCCGTGACAGCCCGACGGCGAAATCGCAGATGTCGATCATCTCCTGCACTTCGCCCAGGCCTTCCTGAAGGATCTTGCCGTTCTCCAGCGTGACGAGGCGTCCGAGCGCGTCCTTGTTCGCCCGCAGCTCCTCGCCGTACAGGCGCACGAGCTCGCCGCGCCGCGGCGCGGGCACCGTGCGCCACTCGAGGAAGGCGCGGTGCGCCGCGGCGATCGCGGCGCGCGCCGCGTCGGCTCCGGTCTCGGGCACGCGCCCGAGCACCGCGCCGTCGATCGGCGAGCGCGAGACGAGGCCGCCGCCGGCCGGATCGCGTCCGACGACGAGGCCGAGCTGGGTGAAGAGGGCATCGACGTTCATGGCTGGACTCCCGGACCCTCAGGCGAAGTGGCGGCCGAAGCGGTTCGCGAGGAACTCGTCGAGCCGCGCCTCCTCCTGCCGCACGAACCCGCGGCCCGGCAGGCGGCCCGCGACGAGGAGGTCGACCATCGCGCACACCCCGGCCGCGGTGGTGAGCTGGATCGCGCTCAGCTGCCGCCCCTCGACGGCGCGGCCGTAGATCTTCTTCGCGTAGCTCTCCTGCACGAGCTGCCCCTCGCGCCGCCCGCTCACCGTGACGAAGACCAGCACGACGTCCTGCCAGGTCATCGGGAGCGCGTTCTCCAGCACGTCCTTGAGCAGGGGGCGCCGCTCGCCCAGGCGCAGGTCGCGCAGGAGCAGCTTCATCGCATCGCGGTGCCCCGGGTAGCGGACCGTCTTGTAGTTGAGGTTCTGCACCCGGCCGGCGAGCGTCTCCCACAGCGTGCCGAGCCCGCCGGAGGTGTTGAAGGCCTCGTAGGTCACGCCGTCGAGCGAGAACTGCTCGATCTCCTCGAGCGGCGGCGTCTCGACGTAGCGGCCGTCGACGATGGCCTCGCACGGGTTGCAGTACTCGTTGATGAGCCCGTCGGTGCTCCAGGTCAGGTTGTAGAGGAGCGCGTTCGTGGGATAGACGGGCAGCGCCCCCACGCGCAGGAAGACGTCGCGCGCCGGGTCGAACCGCTGGGCGAGATCATGGGCGACGATCCCGACGAAACCGGGCGCGAGCCCGCACTGCGGGACGAAGGCGGTGGGGGCGTCGCGCGCGATCTCGCGGATCCGCCGGGTGCTCTCGACGTCCTCGGTCAGATCGAAGTAATGCACGCCGGCGGCGCGCGCCGCCGCGCCGATCCCCGGCGCGAGGTAATACGGACAGGCGCTCAACGCGACGTCGTGGCCGCGCAGCGCCTGCGCGACCGCCGCCGAGTCGGCGAGGTCGAGGGCGCGGGTGTCGAGCCCGGCGGCGCGCGAGCGCTCGAGGAGCGCGGCGTCGCTGTCGACGACCGTCAGGCGGTAGTCGCCGGTCGGGCCGAGGAGCGCCGTGATGGCGGTGCCGATCTTGCCGGCGCCGAGCAACGCGAGTTTCGTCATTGCGCGCCGATGATACGGCGTTCCGGCGCGCGTCGGCGACGCCGCCCGCTCAGGGCGTTCCGTAGGCCTTCAGCGGCCGCAGGAGCGGCGCGAGCGCGGCGAGGCCGAGGATCGGACCGACCGTCAACGGCACGAAGATCCAGCTCGGGGGCACGGCGGGCGCGACCGCGTTCAGCAGCTGGATGCTCGGGATGGTGATCGCGAAGCCGATCGAGTTCGCGATCGTGAGCGCGGAGCCGACGAGCTGCGGCGGCGCGTTGCGCGCGTTGAGCGTGGAGAACTGCGGCGAGTCGCCGGCGACCACCACCCCCCAGAAGAGCAGGAACGCGAGAAACACCGGCGTCGGCGCGTGGAACGCGAGCGGCGACAGCGCGCAGCACGCGCCCGAGGCCGCGAGCTGCGCGAACGCCACCCGCGCGCTGCCGGCCTTGAGCGAGACGAGGCCGCCGCCAGCGCAGCCTAGGCTCCCGGCGGCGATGACGAGAAACGCCCAGAGCGAGATCCCCAGGTCGGCGCCCCCCTGCGCCGCGGCGTGCGCGGCGAGCGCGACGGGCACGAACGCCCAGAACGCGTAGAGCTCCCACATGTGGCCGAAGTACCCGAAGGCGGAGGCGCGGAAGGCGCGCGACCGGAAGATGACGGCGAGCGCGCGCGGGTCGAACGGCGCGCCCTGGGCGAGGTGCGGGCCGTCCGCGACGGCGAGCATCGCCAGCCCGCCGACGACCGCGATCGCCGAGACCCCGACCATCACCGCCTCCCACGGCAGGCTCTGGCCGAGGGCCTTCAGCAGATGCGGAAAGGCGGTGCCGAGGACGAGCGCGCCGACGAGGAATCCGATCGCGTTGCCGAGATCGCGCCGGTACCAGCCGGCGGCGATCTTCATGCCGACCGGATAGATCCCGGCGAGGAAGAATCCGGCCGCGAAGCGCGAGCCGAGGAGCGGCCAGAGGCTCTCCGGGAGCACGAGGACGCCGGCGTTCGCGACCGCGCCGGCGAGCGAGCAGGCGCAGAACACGAGCCGCGGCGAGAACCGGTCCGAGATCGCGAAGAACGCGAAGGCGAGCGTGCCGAGGATGAACCCGAGCTGGACCGCGGAGGTCGCGTCGCCGAGCGCCGCGGCCGGGAGCCCCCACTCGCGCTGCAGGTCGCCGAGCACCGCGTTCGCCGCGAACCACAGCGAACCGCCCGCGAACTGGGAGGCGACGATGATCGGCAGGATCAGGCGAGGGCGGCGCTGCACCGGGCGCTCGTGGTTCTTCGGCGGCTATTCTGCCCGGCGTCGGGCGCGCCGTCGACGCGAGTCTCGCGCCGCGCGCCGGCGGGTTGCGTCGCGCGCTTGCTCTATCCTCTATGGACCGAGCCAGATCGTGCTCGAGAGCAGCGCCGCGCACTGCGGGTCGGTGATGTGCATCTCCAGCAGCGCACCCGCGATTTGCGCCCGGTCGCTGCGGCCGTGGAGAAGAAGCCGCGCCTCGAGCTTCTCCAGGCAGCGCTGCGCCTCGGGCGTGCACGGCGGCGGGAAGGCCCACGCCCAGGGCTCGTCCCGCCCGGTGCCGCCGAATCCCGGCGCTGCGGCGAATAGCGACGCCGCGGCAAGCGCTGCGGCGAGTCGATCGGGTCTCAAAACGTCCTCCATCGCTACGGATCGCCGGCACGCGCCGGCGACAACCGATGGGGCGAGACTACGCGCCGGCGGCCGCGCGGTCTGCGCAATGCGGCACCGGAGTGCCGTGACTTCTTCACCTCCGGCGCGTGCCTTTCCCACGGCGAACGGCCCGGGGTCGATGCTTCGGCCGGCCTGCGCCTTAACGAGCCGGCGCTGGGCTATGATAGGCGCCGAACGCGCATGCTCTCCGTCACCGATTCGCTGAAGGCGGTTCCGCTCTTCGCCACGCTCTCGCAGGACGAGATCGCCACGCTCGCCGAGGCGGCGATCGTGCGCACGTTCCCGAAGAACACCATCGTGGTGACCGAGGGCGAGCGCAGCGATTCGCTGTACGTGATCCTCACCGGCCGCGTCAAGGTGTTCGTCAGCGACGAGAACGGCAAGGATCTGGTGCTGAACGTCCAGGACGCCGGCGAGTACTTCGGCGAGCTCGCGCTCGACGAGGGGCCGCGGTCGGCGTCGGTGGCGACGCTCGAGCCGTGCAAGATGGCGGTGATCGCGAACGACGTCCTCCGGAAGTTCCTTGCCGGCAATCCCGATGCGGCGCTGCAGCTCATCCGCGGGCTCATCGGCCGCACCCGCCACATGACCGAGAGCCTCAAGGACCTGGCGCTGCTCGACGTGTACGGACGGGTGGCGAAGCTTCTGCTCGAGCTCGCGCAGGAGGCGGACGGCAAGCTGGTCATCGACGAGCGGCTCACCCAGCAGGACATCGCCGATCGCGTGAGCGCGTCGCGCGAGATGGTCAGCCGCATCTTCAAGGATCTGACGACCGGCGGTTACGTCACCACCGAGGGCGGAAAGATCGTCATCCACCGCCGGCCCCCGCGCGCCTGGTAGCGGCAGCGCAAACGGGATAGGGGCCGATCATCGCTGATCGGGCCCCTCCCACACCACCCGGCATGCGGGTCCGCACCGGGCGGTTGGAACAGTTGAGGTGAGCGCGCGGGAGTGAATCCCGGCACGCCTCCT
>Ga0187892_10002552_pt1 | contig 35937 bp, 30 predicted proteins | sample MA1701073metaG_FD_139345 | JGI IMG/M metagenome (GOLD analysis project Ga0187892, IMG submission 139345) | Bio-ooze microbial communities from a basaltic lava cave in the Kipuka Kanohina Cave System on the Island of Hawaii, USA - MA170107-3 metaG ... | reverse complement strand
GAAAGCCCTCGACCTGCTCGCTGTCCGCCTCGTGTAGGCAGACACCGTCCTCCCGATTTCAGCGATTCCTCTTGGAATTCAATGGGCTGTCTGGTCGCGGGCCGGGTAACTTCGGCCTAGGGGTGCCCGAGCTCTTCCCCCCGCTCGCCCTCCTCACCTGGCTCGGCGTGCCCCTGTATGCGCTGCGCGCCCGCGGCCGGCCCTATGCGCTCTTCGGCTTCCTCCTGCTCTGCGCCACGCTGCCGGGAGCCCTCGTCACCCACGCCAGGCTCTCGGGCTGGGTCGCGGCGGACCTGCGTCCCTGGCTCGACGTGGCCTTCGCCGGGGCCATGGCCGCGGCGGGGCTCCATCTCGCGCACCTGGTGCGCGCGCGGCTGCGGGGCACCGCGTTCCGCCTGGCCGTGAGCGTCCCGGGCCAGGCCTTCCTGGCGGCGGGCCTGCTGGCGGGCGCCTGGCAGCTGGCGCTCCTGCCCGCGCGGGGAGCGCTGGCGGCGCTCGACGCAGGGGCCGCCCTCCAGGCGCTCCGCCCCCTCGACCTGGTGCCCCTCCTCGTCGCCGCGCTCTCGATCGTCACCTCGGCCGGGCGCAGGCTCGAGTGGGTTCGGGTGCGCGTGGGAGGCGACGGACCCGCCGAGCTCCGCCGGGTCCCCGTCGAGCGCCACCGCCGCCGCGCACCGCGGCCGCTGGCGCGCCGCCCGCTGCGGCTGGTCCAGATCGCCGATCCCCACCTGGGCCCCTGGCAGCCCGTGGCGCGCCTGAAGAGCAGTCTGGAGCGGCTCCTGGCCTGCGATCCCGATCTCGTGCTCTTGACCGGCGACTTCCTCACCATGGAGAGCCATGGCTCGCCGGGCGCCCTGGCGCGCGCGCTCGCGCCCCTCGCGCGGGCTCCGGGGCGCTGCTTCGCGGTCTTCGGCAACCACGACCACGAAGCGCGCGAAGAGGTGCGCGCCGCGCTGCGGACCAACGGGGTGCGCCTGCTCCTGGACGAGGAGGCGGTGGCCGAGACCGCCTTCGGACCCATCCAGCTCCTCGGTGCCGATTACGTCCGCCGCGGTCGCCGTCGCCACCTCGAGGGGCTCGTGGCGCGCTTCCCGCGCCGGCCGGGGCACGGCAGGATCCTGCTCCTCCACGACCCCTCCGCCTTCGCGCACCTCGCGCCGGGCGAGATCGACCTCGCGCTCTCGGGCCACACCCACGGCGGGCAGCTCGGCCTCCTGAGTCTCGGGCTCGACTGGACGGTCCTCTCCCGCAGCCGCTGGCCCGATCACGGGCTCTTCGCGCGCGGCGCGAGCCGGCTCTACGTGCACCGCGGCACGGGCTTCTACGGCTTCCCGCTGCGGGTGGGAGTGCCGGGCGAGCTCTCGGTGCTCGAGGTGGCCTGGGACTGAGCGGCCGCCGGGGTGCCTCACAGCCTCACAGGTAGCCCAGCGCCTCGAGTCGCTCGCGCAGCTCCGGGTCGAGGGGCGCCGCGGGGGCGGTGGCGCCCGCGCCCGCCCGCTCGCGCAGGGCGCGCAGCTCCGCGCCCAGGTAGCCCGCCCAGACGGGCTCGAAGAGGGCCAGGTTGCGCCGCTCGCCCGGGTCGAGGCGCAGGTCGAAGAGGGCCAGCCGGAGGCCCGCGGCGTCGGGCCCCAGGGAGCGCACGAGCTTCCTCCCGCCACGCAGCGCGGACTCGAGCTCCAGGCCGTCGCGCTCCAGGTGCGAGAAGGCCGGGGCCGCCGGCGCCGCGGCCGCGGCGCCGGCGAGCGCGGGCAGCAGGCTCCGCCCCTCGACCCGCGCGGGGATCTCGAGGCCGAGGGCGTCGAGCAGGGTGGGGAGCACGTCGATCGGGCCGGCGGGGGAGGCGACGCGCAGGCCCCACCCGCGACCGTCGGGGAGGCGGATCAGGAGCGGGATCGCGAGCTCCTCCTCGAAGAGGGCATTCCCGTGCTGCCAGGCTCCGTGCTCCCGGAAGGCCTCGCCGTGGTCCGAGAGGAAGACGATCAGGCTGTTCTGGTAGCGGCCGCGCGTGCGCAGCCCCGCGAGCAGCGCTCCGAAGCTCGCGTCGTTGTGGGCGATCTCCGCGTCGTAGAGGGCGATCAGGTCGGCGGGCGCGCCGCGCGTCAGGGGCGCCCCCTGGGCCAGGGCGCGCAGCTGCGCCGTCGCGCCGATCTCGGGGTCGGCCACGCCGGGGGCGAGGCGCGCGCGCTGCGGCGCCGGTGGCGTGTAGGGCGCGTGGGGATCCGCCGTGTGCAGGTAGAGCAGGAAGGGCTGCTCGGGAGCCAGCTCGTCGAGCCAGGCGAAGGCCACCTCGTTCAGGCGCTCGGAGGGCTGGTGGACCTCGCGGGTGAAGCCCTCGGGCAGCTGCCGGTGGCGGTCGAAGCCCCGCGCGAAGCCGAAGGCCGGCGCGATGTTCCCGTTCGCGACCACGGCCAGGGTCCGGTAGCCGGCGCGCTGCAAGAGCTCCGGGAGGAGCTCGCCGGTCGCGGCCAGCGCGCTCCGCTTTCCGGTGACTCCGTGGGTCTGCGGGTTCTGACCGGTGAAGAGCGAGGCCACGGCGGGCCGGGTCCAGGAGGACTGGGAGCTGGCGGCGCTGAAGAGGGCGGACTCGGCGGCGAAGGCGTCGAGCTCCGGGGAGGTGGGACGCGGGTAGCCGTAGATGCCCAGGTGGTCCCGGCGGAGCGTGTCGACCAGATAGATCACGATGTCGGGCCGGCGCGCGCCGGAAGCGGGCCCCCCCCCGATCGCCGGCGCTGCCTCGGCCGCCGGACCGTGGAGGACGGGCCGCACCAGGCGCAGCCCCGCCGCGACCGGCGCGCTGCCCCCGCCCAGCGCGCGCAGCCTGAGGCGCGTGGGCTCCGAGCCCGAGGCCGGGAGCTCGAGCGGCGCGCGGCGGGCCTGCCCCGCCGCCGCGGGCAGGACCACGACCCGGGGCCCGGGCGCGCCCGCTGGAAGGACCGACACCTCCAGCTGCAGATCCTCCGAGGCCTGCGCCGAGCCCCAGGGCTCGATGGAATCGAAGCCGAGCGCGCTCCCCGCCGCGAGCCAGAGGTGGTAGTCCACCTGGGCGTCGAAGGGGAGCGTGAGCGAGGGCGGCTCGTCCTGCGGGTGGGCCCGGGGCTCGCCGTGGTAGCGCGCATTCCGCACCGAGAGCGCGTCCCAGGCCACCTCCGGGGGCGCGCCCCCCGCCGGGCTGCCGGGCGGCGCGTAGACCAGGTCGAGTCGGTTCTGGCCAACCACGAGGGCCTCCCCCGGCAGCACGACCTGGTACTCGCGCGGGGCCGACGCGAGCTCGAGCTCCGCCACCGATCGCCCGTTCACCTCGAGCGTCACGAGCGGCGCCGGGTCGCCGGCGCCGCCCAGAGACCAGCCCCGCAGGCCGAGCTCGAGGTCGCGGGGCAGGCCCACGCGCAAGCGCAGGGTCGAGCGCGGCGCGAGCCCGCGCGCGAAGCTGCTCCCCTGCCAGGCGTCGGCTCCCCAGCCTCCCACCAGGTGCTCGTGGGCCGCGGGGGTCCCGAAGTCGATGCGGCGCGTCTCGGCGCCGACCTCGGCGAAAGCGAAGAGCGCGCTCAGGTCCTGCGGCGGGGCCGGGGGTGCGGCGGCCGGGTCGCCGCCGCCGCCGCCCGAAGGCGCGCCGCAGGCGAGCCCGATCGCCAGCGCGGCGAGCCCCGCGCGTGCGCGCGCTCCTCCGCCGCGCCCCGAGCTTCGCGCTGCGCGATCCACGCCGCGAGTATAGGGGCGGGGTGCGGGGGAACGGCGTGGTAGCCTAGGCTGCGGCGGGCCGCAGGGCGGCCGATCGGCCCCGCGAGAAGCTCCGCCGGAGGCCTTGCCTTGGATCTGCGCCCGAGCCCCTCCGAGCGGAGCTTCGGCGCCGAGCTCCGCGCCTGGCTCGAGCAGGAGGTCCCCGCCTGGGGGCCGCCTCCGCCCCCCGGCGACTGGCCCGCGCGGCGCGCCTACGACACGGGCTGGCAGCGCAGGCTCGCCGACGCGGGCTACGCCGGTGTCCACTGGCCCGCCGCGTACGGCGGCCGCGGCGCCTCCCCCCGCGAGCAGCTCGTCTACTACGAGGAACTCACCCGCGCCCGCGCGCCCTACATCGGCGCGAACTTCATCGGCATGATGCACGGGGGCCCGACGCTGATCGCCGAGGGCACTCCGGAGCAGAAGGCCCGCCACCTGCCGCGCATCCTGCGCGGCGAGGAGGTCTGGTGCCAGGGCTTCTCGGAGCCCGGGGCGGGCTCCGACCTGGCCGCCGTGCGCACCCGCGCGGAGCGCTGCGGCGACCACTACCTCGTGAACGGCCACAAGATCTGGACCACGCGGGCGCAGATCGCCGACTACTGCGAGCTCCTCTGCCGCACGGATCCGGGCGCGCCGAAGCACGAGGGCATCAGCTGGCTCGTGCTCCCCATGCGGAGCCCGGGAGTCTCGGTCCGGCCGCTTCCGACCCTGGAGGGCGAGGGCGAGTTCAGCGAGGTCTTCCTCGAGGACGTCCGGGTTCCGCTGGACCATCGGGTCGGCGCCGAGAACGAGGGCTGGCGCGTCGCCAACGTGACGCTGCGCTTCGAGCGCGGGACGGCCTTCAGCGCCCACATCGCGGGTCTGCGCCGCGTGGTCGCCGATCTGCGCGCCCAGGCCGCGCGCGCGCCGCGGCGCGGCGGGTCGGCCTGGGAGGACGTCGGCCTGCGGCGCGAGCTCGGGGGCGTCGCCGCCGAGGTGGAGGGTCTGTGGGCGCTCGTCGTGCTCTGCGTCTGCGAGTCCGAGCGGACCGGCCTCCCCTCGCTCACGGGCTCCGCCATCAAGCTCCGCTTCAGCGACCTCTACGAGCGGATCGGGCAGCTGGCGCTGCGCCTGCTGGGCCGGGCCGGGCTCTCCCGCTCGGACCTGGCGGGGCTTCCGGTCGGAGAGCTCGCGCACCACTACCTCTGGTCCATGTCGTTCTCCATCGCCGCCGGCACGACGCAGATCCAGAGGAACATCCTCTCGGAGCGCGTCCTGGGCCTGCCCAAGGACCGCTGAACCGGGTTTTCACCAGGAGGAAGCCATGGGACGTCTCGAGGACAAGGTGGCCATCGTCACGGGCTCCGGGCAGGGCATCGGCCGGGGCATCGCGCATCGCTTCGCCCGCGAGGGGGCGCGGCTCGTGCTGGCCGAGTGGAAGGCGCATCGCGCCGAGCGGGTGAAGAAGGAGCTCGAGGAGCTGGGCGCCGAGTCGATCGTGGTGCCGACGGACATCTCCGTCCACGCCCAGCTCGAGCACATGGTGGACGAGGCGGTGCGGGCCTTCGGTACCGTCGACATCCTCGTGAACAACGCCCAGACCTTCACGCCCAACGTGCCCTTCCAGGAGAAGACCGACGAGATGTGGAACGTCTCGCTGCTCACGGGGCCGATGGCCACCTGGTGGGCGATGTGCGCGGTCTACCCGGTCATGAAGAAGAACGGCGGGGGCCGCATCGTCAACTTCGCCTCCCTGAACGGCGTGCTCGGCCAGCGCCTCACCGTGGACTACAACGCCAGCAAGGAGGCGATCCGCGCCATCACCCGCACGGCGGCGCGCGAGTGGGGCCACGACGGGATCCTCGTGAACTGCATCGCGCCGGGCGCGGCCTCGCCGGTCTATCTGGCCTGGGCCGCGCGCCAGCCCGCGGAGGCGGAGCGCATGCAGCAGGCGAAGCCGATCCCGCGCCCCGGCGATCCGGAGGAGGACATCGGCGGCGTGGCGCTCTTCCTCGCCTCCGAGGACTCGCGCTACGTCACCGGCCACACGATCTTCGCCGACGGCGGGAGCTGGCTCGGCCGCTCCAACGACCGCGTCACCGACGACCCGGCCACCTGGAGGCGGCCGGAGAAGTTCTCCCGCATCCGCTTCGAGCCGGAGGAGGAGTAGCGGGGGATCCCTAGAAGGAGAGGGCCCGCGCCGTCGTGCTGCCGCCGCTCACCGGGAGGTCGATCCCGGTGATGACCTCGGACTCCCGGCTGGCGAGGAAGAGCGCCGCATAGGCCACGTCGCGCGCGGTGGCGAGGCGCGTCAGGTGCTGTGCCTCGCGCCGCGCGCGGTCCGCGGGCGTCATGTCCCGGTCGCGGCTCTCGTGCAGGATGTAGCCCGGCGTGATCGAGTTGCAGCGGATCCCCTGGCGTCCGTAGTCGAAGGCGATGGAGCGGGTGAGGGCGTTGAGCCCCCCCTTGCTCGCGGTGTAGGCGGCGAGCCCGGGCGTTCCGCGCTCGGCGGCACGCGTCGAGACGTTGACGATCGATCCGTGCCCCGCCTTCGCCATCTCCGGGATCGCGGCCCGGCACAGCCAGGCGGCGGCGGTGAGGTTCACGCGCAGCTTGGTCTCCCAGGACTCGAGGCTCACCTGGGTCACGGGACCCTCCACGCCACCGCCGCGCCCGACGGCGTTGTTCACCAGGATCGTGAGCCCGCCGAGCTGCTCCACCACGCGCGGCACGAGCTCCTCGCACTGGTCGAGCTCCGAGAGGTCGATGGCGAAGAATGCGGCCTGGCCGCCGGCGGAGAGGATCGCGTCCACCACGGCCTTGCCGCGCTCGGCGCTCCGGCCCGTCACGGCCACGCGCGCACCCTCCTCGGCGAAGAGCCTCGCGATCTCCTTGCCGAGCCCGGAGGTCGATCCCGTGACGAGGGCGATCTCCCCTGCGAGCCTCATGCTCCCTCCCGCCGCGACGGGCTACCGGCGCAGGCTTCCCGGGTCCCAGTACTCGCGCCACTCCTGGATCAGGCCGCCCTCGAGCCGGCAGATGCTCATGCCGCGCCAGGAGACGATCCTTCCGGCCTCCCGGCGCTCGCCGGAGATCGTCCACTCGGAGAGCACGTGGTCGCCGTCGATGGCCAGGCGGTGGAACTCCCAGCTCACCGGCTTCATGTGGAGGAAGGACCGCTCGACCAGCGCCGCGTAGGCCGCCTTGCCGCGGATCGGCTCCGGGTGGCTGGGGAGCTCGATCACCATGTCCTCGGCCCAGAGGTCGAGGTAGCCGCGCGCGTCGCCCGCCAGCCAGGCGCGGCGGCGGCGCTGGAAGAGGTCCAGGACCTCGGCTCGCGCGAGATCTGCCATGTCTCCTCCGCTCGCGACCGGGGAGCGTATCCCGCGCGCAGCCCGGGCGCCGCCGCCCCGGGGCCCGCGCGGCGCTTGACGGGGCCGCGGGCGAGGTGGCCTAATCGGCGCCGTGGCGAAGCTGCAGCTCGCGATCTGGCGCGACCCGGCGGTGGAGGCCGGCGCCTTCCAGCGCGACCTCGCGGAGGGCTTTGGGCGGAGCCTCCTGGCGGACCCGCGGATCGCGGGACTCGCGCTCCACCAGGTCGCCGCGGACCAGCGCTGGCCGCAGGCCCCGGCCTCCGCCGGCTCCCGCGGCGAGCGCGCCCCGGACGCCCTGGCGAGCCTCTGGCTCCCCGAGGAGCTCCTGACCTCGCTGCAACCGGCGCTCCGGGCTGGTGCCGGCGCTGCGCGCGGCGGCCTGCCCCTTCCCGACGGCACCGCGCAGGTCTGGGCCTGGCGCGTGAACGAGGTGCGCCAGATCGTCGCCCCGCGCAGCGGGGCCGACGGAGAGCCGAGCCCCGGCGTCGTCAACGTCTCGCTGGTGCGCCCGGCGCCCGGCCGGAGCCTCGAGGAGTTCACCCGGCACTGGGAGCTCCGCCACGGCCCGCTGGCCCGGCGCGTCCACGTGGGTCTCTGGGGCTACGTGCAGAACCAGGTGCGGGAGGCGCTGACCGGCGGGGGCCGAGACGTCTTCGGCGTGGGCGAGCTCCAGTTCCGATCGCTGCGCGACTTCCACGAGCGGATGTTCGGCTCGGAGGAGGGCAAGCGCGAGGTCTTCGAGGACCTCCCGCGCTTCATGTCCCTCGAGGCCACCCTGTCCGCGAACATGACCGAGCTGGTGCTGCGCACACCGCCCGAGCACCGCCCGACCTGAGGCGGCGCGCGCCTCGGGCGGGCGCCGGGGCCCTTCTCAGGGCCTCTCGCCGCGCCGCAGGCGCCGGTCGATGTCGTCGAGGCACGGGAAGATGTCGGGGAGACCGTCGACGACGTAGTGGGCGCCCGCCTGGTGCAGCCTCGTGTAGGCGCGGTCGAGCCGGCGCTCGACCTCGTCTCGGGGGAGCGCCTCGATCTCGGCCTCGTCGAGGCCCATCTCGTTGCCCGTCTTTGCCAGCCCGATGGTCCACATCCCGGCGTTGAGGCCCTCGGTGACGTCCGGCAGCGTGTCCCCGACCTTCACGAGCGCCTCCATGGGGAAGATCCCGAGCCGCTGGGCGTTGGCGAGGCACATCCAGGGCTCCGGGCGACCGGCCGGGACGTCCGTGGCGCAGACCGTGGAGTCCGGCTCGTAGCCGCGCTTGCGGGCCTCCTCCATCAGGATCTTCATCATCTCGCCGGTGTAGCCCGTGGTGGACCCGATCTTGAGGCCCCGTTTGCGAAGCTCCGCGACGGCCTCGAGGCAGCCCGGGGTCAGGTCCGCGTAGTCCGCCAGGCAATCCAGCTGGAGCGGCACGAAGAGCTGGAAGAGCTCCTCGACGTCCTCCTCGGTGCAGGGCGCCCCATGGAGCTTCTGCCAGCTCCGGGCCACCTCCGGGATCTGCGAGATCTGCCGGATGTGGACCTTCTTGTGCGCTCCCATGGGAACGCGCGCCTGCTCGATCGACACCTCCACGCCCTTCCGCTTGAAGATCTCGACGAACACGACGGCGGGGGCGTAGCAGCCGTAGTCCATGGTCGTTCCCGCCCAGTCGAGCAGGACCCCGCGGAGCCCGCGCCGATAGCTTCTCTGGTAGCTGAAGTCCCTGCCGTTCATGTCTCTCCTCGCCTCCGGCGAGCTCGCGCCACGTCCCGCAAGGAGCGCTCCAGGATCTCGAGGGCGGCGTCCAGCTGCTCCCGCTGGATCACGAGGGGCGGGCTCAGGGTCAGCACGTTGCCGTCGGAAACCTTGAAGCTCAGGCCCTGCTCGAGGCAGCGGTACAGCACCTGCTCCGCCTCGTCCAAGGCCTTGCGCCCGTCGAGCGAGAGCTCGACCGCGAGCTGGAGCCCCAGCCCGCGCACGTCGGAGATCAGGGTACAGCCCGCGCGCATCTCGTCGAGCCGCGCCAGCGCGCGCTGCCCGAGCTCCCGAGTGCGCTCCAGCAGGCCCTCCTCCTCGATGCAGCGGATCGTGGCCAGCGCCGCCGCGGCCCCGACGGGGCTCTTCTCGTGGGAATAGTGGCCCAGCGCCCGGTCCGCGGCGACGTCGAGCTCCGCCCGGGCGACCACGGCCGCCAGGGGGAACACGCCGCCGCCCAGGCCCTTGCCGAGCACCAGGATGTCCGGCTCGACGCCGTAGTGCTCGCAGCAGAACATCCGGCCCGTGCGCCCCAGGGCGATCGGGATCTCGTCGAATACGAGGAGGGCACCGTGCCGATCGCAGCTCCGGCGCACCCGCTGCCAGTACTCGGGGGGCGGGGATACCACCGTCGTGCAGCGCATCGGCTCGGCGATCACCGCCCCCACGTCGCCCTCCTTCTCGAGGAGGTAGTCGATGTAGTCGGCCGAGTCGCGGCCGATCCCGTCGGGCGCCCAGGGAGGAACGTGCAGCGCACCCGGCAGCAGCGGCCCGAGGCCCCTGCGGAAGAGCGCCTCGCCGCCCACCGAGATCGCGTCCAGCGAGGCGCCGTGGAAGGAGTCCCACATCGAGATCGTCTTGTAACGCCCCGTGGCGTGGCGGGCCAGCTTGAGGGCGATGCCGATGGCCTCGGCGCCCCCCGGCGCCAGGAGCGTCTTGCACAGCTTTCCGGGGGCCAGCTCCGCGAGCTTCGCCGCCAGCGCGGTGGCGGTGCGATTGGAGAAGCGACGGGGGCAGAACGCCAACTCATCGAGCTGCCGCTTGACCGCCTCGACGACGCGCGGGTGGGCGTGGCCGACCTGGTGGGCGCTGTTGCCGTGGAAGTCCATGATCCGACGCCCCTGGGCGTCGATCAGGAAGATCCCCTCGCAGCCCGTGAGCGCGTTGAGACACGGGGTCGAGAGCGACTGCCGCAGGAAGACCCGCGCATCCTCGGCCAGGAGCGAGCGCGTGCCGGCGTCGAGATGCCGCTCCTGAAAGTCCCGGCGCCGCGGCGAGAGATTGACGTCCCCCTCGATCCGGAGGTCCGGGCTCGGGGCGTCGGGAGGGGCGCGCCGGCCCGCCTTCATCGCATCTCCCGGGCGGCCGGAATCGAGCGCCGGTTCCAGAGTGGAATCAGGATCAGGGTCGAGAAGGTCAGCACGGCGACGAAGACGTAGAATAGCTGCGTCCAATCGCCGTTGCTCGTCATCCGTCCGGGCAGGTACCCGCCCAGGATGCCGCCGAAGGAGCCGATTCCGTTGATCAGGCCCGCCGCGGTGCCCGCGCCCCTCTTGGTCCCGAAGTCCTGGGCGGCGCTTCCGCTGATGATCGCGTCGGGACCGAAGAGGAAGAGGCCCAACGCGAAGAAGAATCCCGCGGCGGCCCAGACGTCGGCGATGGGCCGCAGCACCCCGACCAACACGACCCCCACGGCCAGGGCCAGGGAGAGGATGGCGACGGGCATGCGGCGGGAGCGGAAGGGCCAGTCCGAGAGCTGACCGGTCAGGATCACGCCGAGCACCCCGCCGATGGGCAGGGCGGCCGAGGTGATCGCGCTCACCAGAGTGCTCTCGCCGACCGCCTCTTTGACGTACACGGTGCCCCAGAAGAGCACCGCGTAGCGCGCGAGCTTCACCCCGAAGAAGGAGAGCCCGAGCATCCAGACCGCCTTCACGCGCAACACCTTGCCCACGGTGGCCCAGGAGCGCTCGGGCTCGTCCTCGGGTCGGTCGAAGGCTGAGATCACCGACTCGGCCTCGCCGTGATACGACTCGATCGGCGGGAGCCCGGCGTCGAGGGGCCGCTCCCGGAGCCGGAGGGCGACCAGCAGCAGGACCGCGAGCAGAACCCCGGCCGGAGCCCAGAAGCCGGCCGGCCAGAAGGGCGCGGCCTCCCCGCCGCCCGGCAGCGCGCCTCCGGCTGCGACCATCATCCAGGCGGCGAAGGGGCCGGCGACGGCACCGCCGAGCGCGTAGTTCGAGCACCACCAGCCCATGACGCGTCCGCGCTCGCGGACGGAGAACCAGGAGCTCATCACCTTGACCAGGGTCGACCAGCCCGTCGATTGCCCCAGGCCCTGCACCACCCCGAGGGCGAGGAAGGGCGCGGCCGCCGTCGCCAGGCCGGAGAGGACCGCCGCGGCGACCGAGAGGGCCATTCCGAGCAGCAGGACCCTCCGGGCGCCGAAGCGATCGGAGAGGGGCCCCCAGAAGAACTGTCCGAGCGCGTAGGTGACGAGGTAGGCGGTGTCGACGAGCCCGCAGAGCTCCCGGCTGAGCCCGACCCCCGTGCCGGCCCCCGCGTTCGCGATCAGCTCGACCTTCACCACGGAGAACGAGTTGCGGGTCAGGTAGAACGAGGCGTAGGTCAGCCAGGTGAGGGCGAAGACCTCCCCGCGCCATCTCCGGTAGCTCGGGACGGATCGGTTCGACACGGCGTCTCGCCGGGGCTCGACCCGACCCTAGCGGAAGGCCGGCATCACGTGGGCGGCGAACCACTCGAGCTGCTTCAGGTAGTCGGCCGGCGTCTCCCAGCCGAAGCTCACGGTCAGGTGGCGGAAGCCGAGCTCGCGGTAGACGCTGGCGCGGTCGATGACCTCCTGGGGCGAGGTCGGGGGCTTGCGCCCGCTGGGCGTCGCGTGGGCGGCGTGGGAGCGGGCGAGGTCGCGCTCGGGATCCGGCGGGCCGAAGGAGAGGCCGAAGGCGAAGGTCAACGACGCGGGGTCGCGCCCGCGCGCGGCGAGCTGCTCGCGGATCCAGTCACCCTGTCGGCGCAGCTCCTCCGGCGTCCCCACCATCGGGGTCCAGCCGTCGCCGAGCTCGACCACCCGGCGCAGGGGGCCGCGCCCGCTCCCGCCGATCCAGAGCGGAACGTGGGGCTTCTGCACGCAGCGGGGCTCGAAGGCGATCTTCGAGAAGGAGGTGTAGCGCCCCTCGAAGCGCGGCTCCTCCTCGGTCCAGAGCACCTTCATGGCGCGCAGGTACTCGTCGGTCATGGCGCCGCGCTCCTCGAAGGGGAGCCCCAGCACGCGGAACTCGCCCTTGAGCCAGCCGGCGCCGACGCCCACGATGAGCCGACCGCCCGAGACCACGTCGAGGGTCGAGATCAGCTTGGCGAGCACGAGGGGCGGGCGGTAGGGGACCACCAGCACGTTGAAGAGGAAGCGCAGGCGGCGGGTCAGCGCGGCCAGGTGCGCGCTCAGCACGAAGTTGTCGTACCAGACGGTGCTGACCGGCGGGACGTCCTTGCGCAGCGTCATGATCACGTGATCGGGGAGCGAGAGCGCGTGGTAGCCGAGCTCGTCGGCGCCGCGCGCGGCCTGGCCCAGGGCCTCGATGCTGCCCCAGCGGTCGTAGGGGAAGAGGGGCGCGCTGAACGTCATCTCCGGGTCGGGCATGGGCTCTCCTTGGCGAAGGCGGCGCCCCGGCTACGGGCTTGCGAGGGGTCCGCGGGGGTCCTGCGGCAGGTCGCGCTCGGTCCACGCTAGCGCGATTCCCCGGGTGTCGTCCGGGTGGCTCACGAGCTCCCCGGCGCCCGCCTCCCCGCGCAGCACCCGCACCCCCTCGCGGGCGAAGAGATCCCGCACCTGCCCCAGGTCCCGGACCCGCAGCGCCATCAGGTGGACGCGCGGGCGCAGCGGCAACGGCCCCCACAGGCGCGCCATCTCGGCCTCGTCCGCGGGCAGGCGGTAGAGCAGCAGCGAGCCCTGGCCCAGCGAGAAGCCGGCGGCGGGAGTGGGCCCCGAGGCGCCCTCTTCCTCGAAGAGCGCCGGCGCGCCCCAGAGCTGCGAAAGCCGCGCGCTCGCCGCCGCCGGGTCCTCGACCAGGGCGCCGAAGAAGGCCACGCGGGGAACCCGGAGGAGCGGCGGGCGGCGGAGCGGGGGCAGCGCGCCGCCGAAGCGGGGGTCGAAGGGGAAGGGCTTGTCGGCCCACTCGAGGGAGATCCCGGCCGTGTCCCTGGGGTGGGTGAAGGCGTAGCCCCGGGAGGGCTCGCCGACGATCGCGACGTCCCGGGCCCGGAAGTGCCGGACCGCCTGGTCCAGGTCCTCCACCTGGAGGGCCACGCCGTACATCCCCGGCCCGCAGCGCGCCAGGAAGCGCGCCGGCGGGCCCTCGGGCCGGGTCGGCTCCATGAGCTCGAGCCCCGTGTCGCCGATCCAGCAGACGCCGCCCTTGCGAGCCACCAGGGGATCCGGGTGGTCCGAGTACTCGAGGGCGCGGCAGCCGCAGAAGCGCTCGAGCCAGGCGAGAGCCGCGTCGTAGCTGCGCACCACGGCCGTCCCGTGGAAGCACCAGCGCAGGCGCGGCGCGGGGCTCACGCGCGCCCCCCGCGCGCGCGGGAGGTGGGGAGGCTGAGCCCGCCGTCGACGGGAAGGATCGCGCCGGTCACGAAGGCACCGGCGCGCGAGGCGAGGAAGAGCACGCCGCCGGCGACGTCCTCCGGCGCTCCCAGGCGGGCGAGGGGCGTCGCGTCGACCACCTGGCTCTCGCCGTAGCGCTCGAGCACGGGGGCCAGCATGTCCGTGGCGAAGGAGCCGGGCGCGATGGCGTTGACCGTGATGCGGCGCCGCGCCAGGCGCCGCGCCAGGTGGCGGGTCAGGTGGTGGAGCGCCGCCTTGCTGGCCCCGTAGGCGTAGCTCTCGAGGGCGGGCACCCGGATCCCGTCGGCGGAGCCCACGTGGACCACGCGCGCCGGATCCCCGGGCGCGGCGGCCGCCTCGAGGCGAGGCAGGAGCTCTCGGACCAGCAGGAAGGCCGCCGTCACGTTGAGGGCGAAGATCTCCTCGAAGTCGCGGCCGCTGTGCTCCGCGAGAGGGGCGGTGCGCTGGAGCGCGGCGTCGTGGACCAGGAGGTGGAGGGCGGGCTCGCGCTCCGCGAAGGCCGCGGCCAGGGCTTGCACGCCCGCCTCGCTCGAGAGGTCGGCCGGGAGCGCAGCGCAGGCGCCCGCCCCGGCGGCGCCCGAGAGCTCGCGGGCGGCCGCCTCGCAGCGGGCCGCATCCCGGGATGCGATGTAGACGCGGGCGCCCCCCAGGGCCAGTCCGCGCGCGATCATGAAGCCGATGCCCCGGCTCCCGCCGGTCACGAGGGCGACCTTTCCCTCCACGGAAAAGAGATCCCGCACGGCGCGCAGCGTACCACGGGCGTGGTCGGCGACGTTATGCTGGTTCCCGCCATGCGCACCAGGTGCCGGATCCCGTGCGGCGCGTTGCTGGCGACCGCCCTCCTCGCCGGGCTCTCGGGCTGCGCGAGCCGGGTCGCCGCGCCGCCCGCCTCCCTCGAGGAGCGCGTACGCAGGCTCGCCTCCGAGGACTTCGCCGGGCGGATGACCGGAAGCGAGGGAGAGCGCCGGGCCGCCGACTATCTGGTGCAGGAGCTCGAGCGGCTCGGCGCCTCGCCGCTCTCCGGGCGCGGCTTCCGGCTGACCTTCGGATTCGCGGCGGGGACGAGGGACGCGGGCTCCTCCCTTCTCCTCGAGCCGGCCGCCGGCGGGGCTCCCGCCCCGCGCTTCGCGGCGCCCTCGCAGGTGCGCGCTCTCTCCTTCTCCTCCAGCGGAAGCGTCGAAGGCCCGCTGGTCTTCGCCGGCTACGGCCTGGTGGTCCCCGAGTCCCTGGGCCGCTCCTACGACAGCTACGCGGGCCTCGACGTGGCGGGGAAGATCGTGCTGGTGCTGCGCTACTTCCCGGAGGACCTGCCCGCAAAGGAGCGCCAGCTCCTCTCGCGCTACGCGGGCCTGCGCACCAAGGCGATGCTGGCCCGGGAGCGCGGCGCCCGGGCCCTGCTCGTGGCCGCGGGGCCGCGCTCGCCCCACGCCGGCGAGGTCGTCCCCATGACCTTCGACGCGGCGGTCTCCGGCTCCGGGATCGCTGCCGCGAGCGTGAGCGGCGAGGTGGCCGAGGCGCTCTTCGCCGGCGCGCCCGTGCCGCTGGCGGAGCTGCAGGCCGCCCTCGACGCAGGCGACCCGCACGCCCGTGGATTCGAGCTCCCGGGGTTCGCGCTGCGCCTCGAAACCAGGCTCGAGCGCGAGCACCGGGAGGCGATCAACGTGGTGGGCGTGCTGCCGGCCAGCGGAGAGCCGGCGCCCAGGCCCTGGGTGATCGTCGGCGCGCACTACGATCACCTGGGCAGCGGAGCCCACGGGAACTCCCTCGCGCGGGAGGAGGAGCGGGGGGCGCTCCATCCGGGAGCCGACGACAACGCCTCGGGAGTCGCCGCCGTGCTGCGGATCGGAGAGCTCCTGACCCGGGAGCCCGCCCGCCGGCGGAACGTGCTGCTCGCCTTCTGGTCCGGCGAGGAGCTGGGCCTCCTGGGCTCCACGGCCTTCGGCGAATCCGGTGCGCTCGAGCCCGGGCAGATCGCCGGGGTCCTGAACCTCGACATGGTGGGCCGCGTCCGCGCGAACCGGCTCGCGCTCCAGGCGGTGGGCACGAGCCCCGACTGGCCGGCGCTGCTCGAGCGGGCCAACGCGCCCGTGGGCCTCGACCTCGAGCTCCAGGAGGATCCCTACCTCCCGACCGACAGCGCGAGCTTCGACCGCCTGGACGTGCCCACGCTGAATCTGTTCTCGGGTGCCCACGCCGACTACCACCGGCCCAGCGACACCCCCGACCGGATCGAGTACGCGGGCCTCGAGCGCGTGGCGCAACTCGGCGCTCGCATCGCCGGGGAGCTCGCAGCCCTGCCCACGCCCCCGACCTTCGCGCGCGCCCCGCGCCGCTCCGGGCCCGCAGCGGGTCGAGATTCGCTGCGCGCCTATACGGGGACGGTGCCCGACTACGTGGCCGATGTGGAGGGCCTCGCGCTGGCCTCCGTCGCCTCCGGCGGCCCCGCCGACCTGGCCGGGCTGCGCGCCGGCGACGTGATCGTGGAGTTCGCCGGCCAGCAGATCGCCAACATCTACGACTACACCTACGCCCTCGAGGCGGCCCGGATCGGCGAGCCGGTGCGCGTCGTCTACCTGCGCGGCGGGGAGCGGCGCGAGGCGTCGATCACGCCGCGCGAGCGGTAGGGAAGGAGGAGCGCCATGGACGCGACGACCCGCGAGCTCCTGGCGCAGCTCGACCGGCTGCGCTCGACCGAGGAGATCCGCCAGCTCGTGGCTCGCTACTGCCTGGCCCTCGACGTGCGGGACCTCGATGCCCTGTGCGGGCTCTTCCCCGAGGACGTCCGGGTCGGGCGCGACCGCCGCGGTCGGGCCGAGCTCAAGCTCTGGTTCGACGAGACCCTGCGCAGCCAGTTCACCGGAACCGCCCACGTGACCGGGAACCACGTGATCGAGTTCGAGGATCCCGACCACGCGCGCGGCGTCGTCTACAGCCGAAACGAGCACGAGACCGGCTCCCGCTGGATCCTCATGACCATGATGTACTGGGACGAGTACGAGCGCAGCGACGGGCGCTGGTACTTCCGCCGGCGTCTCCCGATCTACTGGTACGCCAGCGACCTGAACGAGCGGCCCGTCGGCCCGCGCAAGATGCGCTGGCCCGACCGGGAGCCCTACGACGGGGCCTGGGCGGAGTTCTGGCCCTCCTGGCGCGAGTTCTGGGAGAGCGCCCCCGAGGACAGGAGCGACGTGCCGCCGCCGGCGCCCCTCGACGAATTCCTGCTGCGCATGCGCCGCAGCGGCAAGGACCTCCCCTCGGTGCGCGTGCGCTGAGCGCTCCCAGGGCCCGCCCGCCGGCTGCTCGACGCCTGGCGCTGGACCCGGCCCTGGCCACAGCTGTGCTTGAGGCTCACCCTCGTCTCGGCCGGAAGCGGGCTCGCGCCGGGGACGATCGGGCGGAAGGCGAAGTGGACCTTGACGACGGATAGCTTCGGTTCCCCGGGGCGTCCGGCGTTGAACTCGCGGCACAACCAGCGCCCGTAGCGGCGCTTGAGGGCATCGTCGCCCTTGTCCATCTGCTCGACGTACATCTTGAAGCGCCGGTTGCGGTGGATCTCGCGCATGCGCTCCCAGCTGGGGCCGCCGCCGTCTCGGTCGAGGTCCAGCCGCGTGCCGTCCGGCAGGAAACCTTCGCGCGTGAACCAGTAGTCGTAGCTGCCGGGGGCCGGCGCGTACATCGTCCAGAACTGGGTCAGGCGGAGTACGCTCAGGACGTGGCCCAGCCGCGCGTCGAGGACTCCGAGGTTGGCGGCGACCACGAGGACGAGCAGGGCGGCCACGAAGCCGTTCCCGACCCGGGAGAGCCAGCAGGCGGCGCCCCCGCCTGCGCTGTCGGGGACGGGCGGCGGCGGGGGAGGGCCCGCCGGCGGCGGATCCGCGCCCCGCAGCCGGGCGGCCCGGTCCCAGAGCCAGGTCGGCACGAAGGGCAGGATCGCGACGGTGCAGACCCAGGGAAAGACGCCGAGCTCGATGGCGAGACCGAGAGAATGCTGGAAGATCCAGAAGGCCGGGATCATCAGGCAGCGGAGCGGCCCGGTGGCCACGGGACTGAAGAGCAAGAGCGGCCCCACGATCTCGAAAACGGGCACGGCGGGCGTCAGGACCCGGAGCAGCGCCGGGTAGGAGAGGAGCATCTCGCCGAGGGGGCGCGACCAGTAGCTATGGCTCAGCGCCTGGTAGATCGCACTTCCCTCGCCGTGCCACTCCGAGCCCGTCTTGTTGAGGCCGGCGAACACGTACACGAAGGCGAACTGGAGCAGCAGCGCCGCGGACGCCGGTGAGAGGACTGCCCCACGGGTGTCCGCCGCTCGCGCGCGAGCGTCGAGGGATGCCACCGCGCCGAGTGGCAGGAAGAGGCTCAGGAAGAGGACGACGGCGAGGATGTTGTCTCCAGCGTTCTGGACCAGGGGATTTCGCACCTGCAGGGAGACGAGCAGGTACCAGGATGCGATCTGCGCGAGGCGCGTCCGGTAGCCGACGAGCAGCATCAGGGCAAAGACACCCGCGAGCCCGAAGAGGAATGCCTCGAAGGCGACGGAGCCACCCAGCGCGTGCGCGGAAGGGAAGGGCGCCGACGGTCGGGCCGCGAGCAGCGAGCGGGGAAGGACGCCGAGGTCGGTGTAGTTCTCGCGAAGCCAACGCGAGCGCTCCACCAGGTCGGCCAGGAGGACGATTCCCAGTCCGCCGCGGAATAGCGCGAGAGAGCGCACGTCCACGCCGAGAATCGTTACGGCCTTCGCGCCCCAGGGGACGCTCGAGGCCGACGCGCCATCCGGCATTCTCACCCCGCGGCCTGGAGCGGCGCCCCGATCGCGATTCTTTGGAGATGCGACACTAGCTCCGGTCGAAGTGCGGGATGATGTGCTTGCCGAAAAGCTCAATGGACTTCATCACCGCCCGGTGGGGGATGCGGCTCGCCTGCATCAGGCACAGCACCCGGTCCGCGCCGGCGTCCCGGTAGCGCTCGAGTTTTTGAATGCAGTGGTCCACGTCGCCGATGATGACCATGTCCTCCCGGTCGAGCTCCTCGTAGGTGACCTCGCCCTTGATCATCTTGGGCAGCAGGGGGTATTCCTTCTCGAGGTTCATGGAGAGGTAGGGCTGGTCCCCGGACCTGGCCCGCTCCGGGGTGATGCCGCTGGCGAAGACCTTGAAGGCGTAGTTCAGGTACTCGATGGCCGCCTCGTGGGCCTGGTTCGCGACGACCTTCTTCTCGTTCTCGGCGCAGTGAACGATGGTGAAGACCCCGGCCTGGTTGTTCACGAACTTGCCCACCGGCCGGGCGTTCTGGATGTCCTTGCGATAGCTCGCGATCTGCCGCGCGACCGCGTGGACGGGCACGTAGATCGAGAGCACCAGCATTCCGATCCCATTCCTGGCGGCCAGCGCCCAGGAGTCCGGGCTCGTGCCCGCCATCCAGATCGGCGGATGGGGATCCTGGACGGGCTTCGGAATCACGTCGCGCTCGGGAACGTCGTAGTACCGGCCCTTGTGGGAGAAGCGCTTCCTCTCCCACATGCGCGGGATCATCTCGAGGGCCTCCTGCCACTGATCCCGGGACTGCTCGAGGGGCACCTCGAAGCCCTCCTGCTCGTAGGGGCTCGAGCGGCCGGTCCCGAACTCGAGGCGCCCGTTGCTCACGATGTCGAGGGTCGCGCTGCGCTCGGCCACCCGGAGGGCGTGGTTGAAGCCCCGGGGGAGCAAGCTGACGCCCTGGCCGATGCGGATGCGCTCGGTTCGCGCCGCGGCTGCCGCCAGCCAGACCTCGGGGGCCGACGAGTGGGCGAAGGAGGTCAGGAAGTGGTGCTCGACGGCCCAGACGCAGCCGAAGCCGGCCCGGTCCGCGGCCTCGATCTGCTCGAGGGCATCGTGGAAGTAGCGGCGCTCCGTGCCGGGCTCGTCGGGATTCGGGATCTGGATCTCGTAGAGCAGGTCGATCTTCACGGCTTCTCTCCCTGGCGGGCCCGAGGTCTCTCGGGACAGTCGGTCTCCAGGCTAGCCCGGTGCCGGCAGCCGGACCACGCGCGCGCCGGCGGGCGCGGCGGTCTCAGACCCGCGACATCACCTCCCCGGCGAAGCGTTCGATCTCGCCGAGCAGCTCCGGCAGGGTCTCGCCGGGCAGGCGGATCGCCATCCACCCGACCCCGAGCTTCGAGAGCTCCTCCACGTCGCGCAAGAGCGAGCCCGCCTCCCAGCGCCCGCCCAGCGTGCGCGAGAGCGGCGCAAAGCTGATGTCGAGGGGCGCCTTCCGCCCCACCGAGCTCGCGTACTCGCGCAGGTAGGCGATGCGTGCGCCCAGCTCCTTCAGCGTCTCGAGCGCCGGTGTCTTCACGAACTTCTCGTGAACGTCGGGATTCGGAAAGGGGACCCAGCCGTCGCCGAGGTCCACCGCGCGGCGGATGGCGCGCTTCGAGTTCCCGCCCACCCAGACCGGCGGATGTGGCTCCTGGACGGGCCTCGGGAGCATGGTGTGCCCCCGGGCGTCGAAGTGGAGCCCTTCGAAGCGGAAGCTCTCGCCGGTCCAGGCGGCCTTCATGGCCCGGATCGCCTCGTCGGCGAGCTCGTTGCGCTCGTCGTAGTCGACGCCGAGCGCCCGGAATTCGGGCCGCAGGTAGCCGGCGGCGACTCCCAGGATCACGCGGCCGCCGGACAGGCGGTCGAGGGTCATGACCCCCTTCGCGAGCAAGAACGGATTGCGGTAGCCGAGCACCACGATGTGGGTGTGAAGGCGCAGCCTCGTGGTCGCCGCTCCGGCCTGGGTCAGGACCACCAGGGGGTCGAGGGCGTGGTGGCCTCCCCCGGCCATCCAGCGGTCCTCGGGAATCGGGTGATCGGTCACGTTGACCGCCGCGAATCCCGCGGCCTCGGCGGCGCGCGCCATCTTCGTCACGGCCTCGCCGGTGATGAACTCGTTCGCCAGGGCGGGGATCTCGACGGGCAGGCACAGGCTGAACTTCACGGAACGGCTCCTCCACGGGCTGGTCGGGAATCAGGTGGGGAGCGGCGCGCGGGGCTCCGGGGTCTCGCGGTCCAGGCCCTCGAGGCGGCGGGCCACGGCGCCCGGGAGCTGGGTGCGGCGGGCCAGCACCGCGTAGGCGACCGGCACCACGAAGAGCGTGAAGCTGGTGGCGAAGAGCACGCCCGAGAAGACCACCACCCCGATCGCGCGGCGCCCGCCGGCGCCGGCTCCGTTCGCGAGCATCAGCGGCAGGGCGCCGATCGCCGTCGAGATCCCGGTCATCAGGATCGGGCGCAGTCGCGTCTGCGCGGCCTCGACCACGGCCTGCTCGAGCTGGCGTCCGGCGTCTCGCAGCTGATTCGCGAACTCGACGATCAGGATGCCGTTCTTGGCGGCGAGCCCGATCAGGATGGTGATCCCGATCTGGCTATAGATGTTGAGGCTACCGCCCTCCATGATCCAGAGGCCGAAGAGCGCGCCGGTCACGGCCAGGGGCACCGTGAGCATGATCACGAGCGGGTGCACGAAGCTCTCGAACTGGGCGGACAACACCAGGAACACGATGAGGAGGGCCAGCGCGAAGGTGAAGTAGGCCGCGGAGCTCGACTCCCGGAACTCGAGGGAGCTGCCCTTGTAGGCCAGGTGGGTGGTCGCGGGGAGCTCGTCGCGGACCAGCCGCTCCAGCGCGTCGAGGGCCGGGCCCAGGGTCGTCCCCGGCGCCAGGCTCGCCTCGAGGGTGGCCGCCGGGAGCCGGTTGTAGCGCCGCAGGCTCGCGGCGTCCGCCACCTCGCGCAGGCTCACGAGGTTGGAGAGCGGGATGAGCTCGCCCGTGGCCTCCGAGCGCACGTAGAGGTTGGCCAGGTCGCCCGGCGAGCCGCGCTGCTCCTGGGGCGCCTGCAGGATCACGTCGTACTCCTCGCCCCCGCTCACGTAGGACGTGACGCGGCGCGAGCCGAGCATGGTCTCGAGAGTGCGCCCGACGGCTGCCACGGAGACGCCGAGGTCCGCGGCGCGCGTGTGGTCGATCTCGACCCGGAGCTGTGGATTCGTGGGCCGGTAGTCCCCCTCCAGGCCGACGATGCCCGGGAGCTGCGCGGCGCGGGCCAGGAGCCGCTCCTGCCAGGCCCCGACCTCCTCGTGCTGGGTCCCGCCCAGGGCCACCTGCACCGGGCGCCCCCAGCCTCGTCGCCCGAGCCCTCCCGGCGCGCTCGGGAAGGCGCGCACGCCGGGGATCGCGGCCAGCGGGCCCTCCAGGGAGGAGACGATCTCCTGCGCCGAGCGCTCGCGCGCCTCCCATCGCTCGAGCGCGATGATGGCGACCCCTCCGTTCATCGCGCCCCCACCGCCCCAGCCCGACGGGACCCGGGTCAGCACGCGCTTGGCCTCTCCCGCCTCCACCAGGGGGGTGAGCACGCGCTCGACCTCGCGCATGTGGCGGATCGAGTAGTCGTAGCTCGCGCCTTCGGGTCCGCGCATGTAGACCACGAACGAGCTGCGATCCTCGGCGGGCTCGAGCTCGCTCGGCACCGCCTCGAAGAAGGCGAGACTCGCGCCGACGAGGCCCAGCAGGGCGAGCCCCAGGAGGCCGCGGTGGCGCATGGAGCTATCGAGGGCCGCGGCGTAGCCCCGGCGCAGCGCCTCGAAGGTTCCGTGGGTGAGGCGGTTCAGGCCGCGGTCGTGCTCCTTCGCGCTCAGCAGCTTCGAGCACAGCATGGCCGAGAGCGAGAGCGCCACCACGCCCGAGAAGCCCACGGCGGCGGAGATCGTGATGGCGAGCTCCCGGAAGATACGGCCGGTGAGCCCCTGGAGGAAGGCGATGGGCACGAAGACCGCGATCACGACGAGGGTCGTGGCGATCACCGCGAAGGCCACCTCCCGCGCGCCACGCACGGCGGCCACGAGCGGCGGCTCGCCGAGATCGATGCGGCGCTGCACGTTCTCGAGGACGACGATCGAGTCGTCCACCACGAGCCCGATGGAGAGTACAAGCGCGAGAAGCGTGAGCAGGTTGATGGAGAGGCCGAGGGCGTAGAGGACGCTGAAGGTCGCCACCAGCGAGATGGGCACCGTGAGCGCCGGGACGAGGGCGGCCCGCGCCGTGCCCAGGAAGAGGTAGATCACGGCCACCACGAGCAGCATGGCGAGGAGCAGGGTCTCGTAGACCTCGGCGATGGCCGCCTCGATGAAGATCGAGCTGTCCCAGCTGTCGTGGAGCGTCGTCCCTTCGGGGAGGGTGGCCCGGATCCGCTCCACCTCGGCGCGGGCGGCGCGGGCCACGGCCAGGGTGTTGGCGCCCGACTGCTTGACGATGCCGATCCCGACCTGGGGCTCCCCGTTGCCTCGGAAGTCGTTGCGCCACTCCTCCGGTCCGACCTCCACCCGCGCCACCTCGGCGAGGCGGATCAGGTGCCCGTCCTCGCCGCGTGCCACCACGAGGTCGCGGAACTCCTCGGCCGTAGCGTAGCGCCGCTGCACCCGAACCGTGAAATCGCGCTGGCGCGACTCGAGGTGGCCCGCCGGGAGCTCCACGTTCTGCGTCCGAAGCGCGGACTCCACGTCGACGACGGTCAGCTGCCGCGCCGCCAGCGCCACGCGGTCGAGCCACACCCGCATGGAGTAGCGGCGCGCTCCCGAGAGCCGGATGCGCGCCACGCCGTCGAGCACGGAGAGCCGGTCCACCAGGTAGCGATCCGCGTAGTCGGTGAGCTGGAGCCGATCCTGCGTGGTGCTCGCCAGGTTGAACCACATGATGGGGTCGGAATCGGCGTCGGCCTTGTAGATCTCCGGCGGCTCGGCCTCTTCGGGGATGTCGTCGACGATCTGCGACACGCGATCGCGTACGTCGTTGGCAGCGGCCTCGATGTCGCGCTCGAGCACGAACTCGAGGGTGATCGACGAGCGCCCGTCGCGACTCTCGGAGCTGATGGTGCGGATCCCCTCGATCCCGCTCAGGCGGTCCTCGAGGAGCCGCGTGATCCGGTTCTCCACCACGTTGGCCGCGGCCCCGGTGTAGCTGGTCTCGACGGCGATGGTGGGCGGGTCCACGTCGGGGAGCTCGCGCAGGGGCAGGTTCGCGAAGGAGAGGATCCCGAAGGCCACCAGGAGGGCCGAGATGACCGTGGCGAGGACGGGGCGGCGTACCGAGAGGTCCGAGAGCAGCAGGGCTCAACCTCCCGCCGCGCTGCCGGCGCTCGTGACCCGGACGAGTCCGCCGGGCCGCACCTGATCCGCTCCCTCCAGGATCACGATCTCGCTGCCGTCGAGGCCGCCGCGCAGCTCGACCAGGCCCGGGCGACGGCCCCCGATCTCGACCTGGACGCGCCGCGCGCGCTCCTCCGCGTCCACGACGAAGACGTACTGGTGCGGCCCCACCGGCACCAGCGCCTCCTCGGGGAGCGCCAGGGAGGTGCGCCGGTTCGCGATCAGCTGCACCGTGAGGAGCATGCCGGGCCGGAGGGCATGGTCCTGGTTCGAGAGGATCGCCCGGGCGCGCACGGCGCGGGTGCGGGGATCCACCCGTGTGTCCACCGCCGTGACCTCGCCCGAGAAGCTGCGCTCGGGAAAGGCGACGCTGCGGGCCTCGATCTCGAGGCCCGGGCGGAGATCGCCGAGGAAGATCTCGGGGACGGTGAAGTCGAGCTTCAGGACGTCGATGTCGTCCAGGGTCGTGATGGGATCGCCGGGTCGCACCAGGGTCCCCGGGCTCACCCCCCGGAGCCCGAGCACGCCGCGGAACGGGGCGCGGATCAGGCGGTCGGCGAGCCGCGCCTCGAGCTCCTGGAGGCGGGCCCGGGCGGCGTCCCGGGCGGCGGTGCGCTCGTCGAGGCGGGCCCGCGACTCGCTGCCGCCCGCCACGAGCTCCGAGCTGCGCTGGTGCTGACGCAGGGCTTCGGCGTGGTTGGTGCGCGCCTCGGCCAGCTGGGCCGACTCCTCGCCGCTCGTGAGCTCGACCAGGACGTCCCCGGCCTCGACCTCCTGGCCGTCCTGGAAGCCCACGCGCTGGACGGTCTCGGCCACCTGCGCCGTCAGGACCACCGACTCGTTCGCCAGCGTCGTGCCGATCGCTTCGATCCGGTCGGCGAACTCCTCGCGGGCGACCGGGGTCACCACGACCGGCGTGGACTGCTCCGGCGCGGCCCCGCGCGGGTCCGCCGCCGCTGCGCCGGGGCCGGCCGAGCCCGGCGCGGCCGCGCCGGCCGCCGGATCGGAGTCGCCCCCGCAGCCCGTCGCGGCCAGCAGCAGGGCCAGCGCGGCGGCCCGGCGGGCCAGCGCCCAGGGGGTCGCGACCGGGGAGGCGCCGGTGCCCGCGTGCCTGGAATCCGTGTCCCGTTCAGCCATGCCTGCGCCCTGGTCTGGCCCCATCCTACCAGCCCGCTTCAAAGCCAGCCCGTCTCGGATACCCTGTAGCAAGCGCGCCGCGCTGCCCGAACGAGGACCCCATGCGCACCGAGCTCTGCGACCGGCTGGGTATCGAGTTTCCCATCTTCGCCTTCACCCATTGCCGCGACGTGGCAGCGGCCGTGAGCCAGGCCGGGGGATTCGGCGTGCTCGGCGCCGTCGGCTTCTCCCCCAAGCAGCTCGAGGTCGAGCTCCAGTGGATCGACGCCCACGTGGGCGACCGGCCCTACGGCGTCGACATCGTGATCCCCGGGAAGTACGAGGGCATGGGCGAGCCGGATCCCGCCCGCCTCGAGGCCCAGCTGCGGGCCGCCATCCCCTTGCAGCACCGCGAGTTCGTCGCCAAGCTGCTGGCCGACCACGGCGTGCCCGAGATCCCTCCCGACGAGAAGCGCCACCACGAGCTCCTCGGCTGGACCTCCGCCACCGCACTGCCCCAGGTCGAGGTCCTCCTCGCGCACGAGAAGGTCCGGCTCCTGGCCAATGCCCTCGGCACGCCGCCGGCGGACGTGATCGAGCGCGTCCACGCCTCGGGCCGGCTCGTGGCCGCCCTCTGCGGCCGGCCCGAGCAGGCACGGGCCCACCAGCGCGCGGGGGTCGACATCGTGATCGCCCAGGGCAGCGAGGGCGGCGGCCACACCGGCGACGTCGGGAGCGTCGTGCTCTGGCCGCAGGTGATCGATGCCGTGGCGCCCACGCCCGTGCTGGCGGCGGGCGGGATCGGGACCGGTCGCCAGGTGGCGGCGGCGCTGGCGATGGGCGCCCAGGGCGTGTGGACGGGATCGATCTGGCTCACGGTCGAAGAGGCGGAGGCGCCGCCGCCGCAGCGCGATTCCTACCTGGCTGCCTCGAGCAACGACACGGTGCGCTCGCGCTCCTGGACCGGCAAGCCCTGCCGCATGCTGCGCAACGACTGGACCGAGGCCTGGGAGGCCTCGGACGCCCCGGCTCCCCTCCCCATGCCGCTCCAGGGCATGGTGACCATGGAGGCCGTGGCGCGCACCAGCCGCTACGCCAAGGCGGCCCAGAAGGTCGCCTTCAGCCCCGTCGGCCAGATCGTGGGCGCCATGAACGAGGTGCGCCCGGTGCGCGAGGTGGTCTTCTCGCTCGTGGAGGAGTACCTCGAGGCGGTCGAGCGCCTCGCGAAGCTCGCGCCGGCGGAGGAGCGGAGCCGCTAGCCCAGCCAGGAGCGGCGCGAGGCGAGCCCGCCGTCCACGGGGATCACGGCGCCGGTCACGTAGCTCGAGGCGTCGGAGGCGAGGAAGAGCGCCGTCTGCACCACCTCCTCGGCGCGCCCGAGCCGGCGCATGGGCGAGCTCGCCGCCACCTGCCGGCGCATGCCCTCCGGGTCCGGGGCCCGCGCGCTGACGCGCATGAAGAGGCCCGCGTCCGTCGCGGAGGGCGCGATCAGGTTCACCCGCACCCCCTCCGCCGCGTGCTCGACCGCCGCCTGCTTGCAGAGGTTGGCGAGCGCCCCCTTGCTCGCGCAGTAGGCCGGGTAGCCCGGTGCGCTCACGAGGCCGAGCGTCGAACCGAGCGCCACGACCGATCCCCCGCCGGCCAGGACCATGTGCGGGAGGGCCGCCCGCATGCACAGGAAGGGGCCCTTCAGGTTCACGTCGAGGACGCGCCGCCACTCCTCGTCGCTGCACTCGGTGACGCTCTTCCGGGACTCGACGGCGGCGGAGAGCACCAGCACGCGCAGGGGTCCGCGTCGGGCCGCCTCGTCCATGAGCGCCGCCACGGAGCCCGCGTCGGTCACGTCCACGGGGGTGGCGCTGGCGCCCCCGCCGGCCCGCTCGATGGACGCGGCCACCCGCGCGGCTCCGGCGGCATCGAGGTCGGCCACCAGCACTGCGGCGCCCTCCCGGGCGAGGCCGTGAGCGATGGCCTCGCCCAGGCCCGAGGCGCCCCCGGTCACCACGGCCACCCGGCCCTCGAGCGCGCGTTGGAGCCCGCTCATCGCAGGGCCGCGAGCCCCCCGTCCGCCGGGAGCACGGCGCCGGAGGTGTAGGCCGAGAGATCCGAGGCCAGGAAGAGGGCCACGCCCGCCACGTCCTCGGCGCGGCCGAGGCGGTGGAGCGGGACGCTCCGGAGCAGCCCCGCGAGGAAGCGCTCCCTCTCCGGGGTCTTCTCCAGCACGCGGCGGAAGCGCGGCGTATCGATGGAGCCCGGCGCGATGACGTTGGCGCGGATCTCGGGCGCGTACTCGCAGGCGATCTGGCGCGTGAGCGCGACGAGCCCCGCCTTGGCAGCCCCGTACGCCGCGAACCCCTCGGAGCCGATCAGCCCCAGCGTCGAGGCCGTGTTGATGATGCTGCCATTCCCCCCGGCGCGCATCACGGGAATCGCAGCGCGGCAGGCCCAGAAGATGGCGTCGAGGTTGGTCGCCACGGTGAGGTCCCAGTCGGCCTCGCTGCAGTCCACCAGGCGCCCGGACATCTGGACCGCCGCATTGTTGTAGAGCACATCGAGGCGCCCGAAGGCCGCCCGCGTCTCCTCCACCATGGCGTCGCAGTCGCCGCGCCGCGAAACGTCGGCCTCGAGGGCCAGGGCCTCGCTCCCCTCTTCCTCGACCAGGCGCACCGTCCCGGCGGCGCCGGCCAGGTCGATCTCCGCGATGGCGACGCGGGCGCCGTGGTGGGCGAAGAGCCGCGCCGTCGCCCGGCCCTGTCCCGAGCCGGCGCCGGTGATGAGCGCGACCCGCCCGTCGAGGAGCCGTCCCTCTGCCAGCACGGGCGCATCTTCCGTCGGGAGGCGCCGCAGCGTCAAGCCCGGGCGCGCGCGGCTCATTCCGGCGGGGAGAGAGCCCAGCCGCGCAGGATCTCCTTGTCGCCCTCGCTGAGCCGGGCCCGGGGGTGGAGGGGGAGGTAGTACCAGAGCGGCATCGCCCCCTTCTCCACCTCCTCCCAGAGCTCTTCGAGCTTCTCCCGGCGCTCGTCCGCGTCGTAGCGGTTCCAGGTGTGGAAGTTCATGTGCTCGCGCGCGTGCTCCACGTCGTAGGCCACGAGCCAGGAGACCGGAGCGACCCGGGAGTACCAGGGCCAACGCGTCGCCAGGGAGTGGCAGTCGTAGCAGGACCGCTCGAGGATCGCGCGCACGGCGGTGGGCGCCGGGACCTCGGTCTCCACGGGCGGGTTGCTCCGCTCGACCGGGACCAGCTGGGCGAGGGCCAGCGCGCCCAGCGCCGCCCCGAAGGCGGCGTTCCTCCTCATCGGATCTCCTCCTCCGGCGCCCCTCCCCGGGGACCCCGCGGCCCGGGGAGCCTATCACGCGGATCCGCCGGCCGGCGCTGGGCTCAGGCGCCGGGCCCCAGGGCCTGGGCCGTCGGGGCGGGAGCTCCCGCCTCCGCGCCGCTGGATCGGCGGGGCGCCCGCCGCCCGGCCTCGGTGAGCCGCAGGAGCGGGCGCTCGATCGCGTAGAAGGACGCGGTCGCGACGAGGAGCGAGGCCAGGAGCGCGCTGCCGATGGCCCCCAGGTCCGGCGGATGGCCCGGCGCGGAACCCTGGACGCCGAACGCGTAGAGGATCGGGAGGTGGTAGAGGTAGACGCCGTAGCTGATGCGGCCGGCGAAGCGGAGCGGAGGCAGGGTGAGGAGCCGCGCCGGGAGCCCGCCGGTTCCGTGCGCCGCGAGCCCCGCCAGGAAGAGCGCGCTCGAGAGGAGCGAGAACCCCACCAGCATGATCGGCCCCACGAAGCGGTGATCGACCAGGAGGGCCGTCGGGAGGACGAGGAGCGCGGGGACGAGGAAGCGCGCGGCGGTCCACCAGAGCCGCGCCGGGTCGGCGCGCAGCTCCCGTTCGCCGAAGGCGAAGAGGGCGCCCAGGCCGAGCGAGAGTATGCGGTACCAGGTGATGCGGTAGATGAGCGAGTCGGCCTGGGCGGGGAGCCAGGGCTCGAGGGCCGCCGTCGCCAGGGCGAGCCCCACCGCCAGGGGCAGGATGCCCAGGAGCGCCACGCGCCGGCTCGTCGCCACCGGGAGCCAGGTGACCGCGAGGGGCCAGACCAGGTAGAAGTGCTCCTCCACCGCGAGCGACCAGGTGTGCTCCATGGGCGAGGGGGCGCGCTGGACGGCGTAGTAGAAGTTCGAGAGGTAGCCGGCGCACCAGGCGAGATGGCTCCCCGGATCGAGGAGCCACATCGCCAGGATCAGGAGGTAGTAGATCGGGAAGATGCGGGCGAAGCGCCGGACCAGGAAGTGGCGCAGGGGCCGGCCGCGGGCCCGGTCCGCCAGCAGGATCCGCGTGATCAGGAAGCCGCTCAGGACGAAGAAGAGGTCGACGCCCAGGTAGCCGGGCTGGACCGCGAAGTAGAGGGCCCTGCCCGCCGGGCCGAAGAGATCCACCGGCAGGTGCGCCCACAGCACGAGCAGCACGGCCAGGCCCCGCAGGCCATCGAGGGTGGGGATGCGGTCCTTCACGGCGATCCCCTGTATCGCCCGTTCTCCGCCCCCGGACGAGGCGCCGCGCCGGGCGAGGGAAGAGGGCTCTGGCCTTCAGGGGGGCGCAGGCGGACCGGGAAAAGCGCGGGGTCTCCCGGGCTTGGAGCGCCACTTGCACGAGCCGGGGCCCCGGGCGCACGGGCGGCGGGGCGCGCGCGCCGGGTCAACCCCGCCGCCGGCCCGGCCGAAGAGCGGCGTGCCATGGATGCGGAGCAGAAGGGGGCGCTCAGGGCCGCCACGTCCTGGCCGGAGCTGCGCCGGCTCCTCGGCGCCCTCGACCTCGAGGCCCTCGGCCCGCGCGACGCGCACCTGATCCACCGAGCGCTCGGGCGCTGCGGGGGAGAGCCCGACCTGCGCGTGGCCTTCCTCGGCAATCACACCCTCGAGCCGCTGCCGGCCTTCGTAGCGGCCTGCTCGGCCCTCGAGGGCCTCCTCGTCGCCACCTTCGTGGGACCCTACGGCCAGCACTTCCAGGAGGTCCTGAGCCCGGAGAGCGAGCTCGCGGCCTTCGACCCCGACGTGATCCTCCTGGAGCTCGGGATGCGCGGGCTGGCGCCGCGGGTCGCCGGCGAATTCCTGTCCCTCACGGCGGAGGAACGGCACAAGGAGCGCGACCAGCTGCTGCACGGCCTCCTCGACTGGGTGCAGGTGGCTCGCGAGAGGACGCGGGCCACGCTGCTGGTGGCCAACTTCCCGCCGCCCCCCTTTCCGCAGGCGGGAATCGCGGACGCCAAGGTCGAGTGCGGGGAGGCGGAGTTCTACGCGCAGCTCAACCTCGATCTCCTGCGCGCGCTGCGGCCCGATCCGCGCGCTCGGCTCTTCGACCTCGCCGGGGCCCTGGGCCGGGCGGGCACCCTGCGCGCCCGGGACCCCAAGCTCTTCTACCTGGCGAAGATGGCCTGGAGCGAGGCCTGCCATCCCCACGTGGCCGAGGAGATCCTGCGCCACCTGCGCGCGCTCCGGGGCCTCACCCGCAAGTGCCTCGTCCTGGACCTCGACGATACGCTCTGGGGCGGCATCGTGGGCGAGGACGGGCCCCTGGGCGTCCGGATCGGCGAGGGCGATCCCGAGAGCGAGGCCTTCGCGGACTTCCAGCGCGCCATCCGCTGCATCGAGCAGCGCGGCGTGCTCCTCGCGATCTGCAGCAAGAACAATCCCGAGGACGCCCTCGAGGTCTTCGAGAAGCGGCCCTCGATGCCGCTCTCCCTCGACGACTTCGCCGCGGTGCGGATCAACTGGGAGCCCAAGCACCTGAACCTCCAGAGCATCGCGCGGGAGCTGAACCTCGGGATCGACAGCCTGGTCTTCGTCGACGACAACCCGGCCGAGTGCGAGCTCGTGCGCCAGATGCTTCCCGAGGTGAAGACGATCGAGCTCCCGCGCGACCCGGCGCTCTACGCGGGCCTGCTCCAGCGCTCCAGCGAGTTCGAGAAGCTGGTCCTCACGGCGGACGACCGGGAGAAGTCCAGCCAGTACCGGGGGAACGCGCGGCGCGAGGCGCACAAGCAGCAGGTGGGCGACCTGGCGGCCTTCCTGGAGAGCCTCGGCACCGTGATCCGGATCGGCCGCGCGGGTCCGCAGCACGTGGCGCGCATCCACCAGCTCTTCAGCAAGACGAACCAGTTCAACGTCACCACCCGGCGCTACGGCCAGGCCGAGGTGGAGCGGTTCGTCGCCGACGAGGGCTGGGAGGTGGGGGTCCTGGAGGTCTCCGACCGCTTCGGCGACCTGGGGATCGTGGGCCTCTACCTGGTCGAGCGGCTGCCGGACCGGGCGCGCATCGACAGCGTGGTCCTGAGCTGCCGGGCCATGGGGAGGGGCGTCGAGACGGCCCTCATGAATCGCATCAAGCAGGACTTCCTGCTCGACGGGAGCTTCCTCGGGCTCGAGGCCCTGTACCTCCCGACTGCGAAGAACAAGCCCGCCGAGCGCTACTTCGAGTCGGAAGGCTTCGCCGTGTGCGAAGTGCTCGAGGGCGGCGGCAAGCGCTATCGCATGGAACGCCGCGACGCCGGGCTCCTGGCCTGCCCCGGGACCTCGGTGCGCGGACTCGAGGAGACCTGATGGACGCGAAATTCGACGACCTGGTGGCCGAGATCTTCGAGCTCGAAGAGGGCGCCGTGAAGGACGACCTCACGCCCGAGACCGTGGACCTGTGGGATTCCCTGCTCCAGCTGCGGCTCGTGACGACGCTGGAGGAGGAGTTCGGGATCCGGCTCTCGATGGAGGAGATCGAGTCGATCCAGTCCATCGGCGGCCTCCGGGAGATCGTGCGCCGGCACGCGGGGTCCGCGTGAAGCTCGGCGTCCTGCTGCGGCGGTTCCTGGTCCCGTCGCCGGTGGTGACGATCGTCTACCTGATCCGCTTCCGCTGCAAGGTGAGCCTGCGGGCCGAGGTCGATCTCTGTCGGGAGATCCGCCTGGGGCGCGGCACCGAGATCGGGCCCTTCGCCAAGCTCAAGGCGACGGTTGGCGAGCTCCGGGTGGGATCCCACGTCTCGATCGGGAGCGGCTGCTTCATCGCCGCCGACCGCGGGGGGGTCGAGATCGGCGACCACTGCATGATCGGACCGAACAGCTGCATCGTCGGGAACAACTACCGCTACGACCGGCTCGACGTGCCGACCTGCCTGCAGGAGAAGACCTCCAAGGGGATCCGGATCGGCGACAACGTCTGGATCGGCGCCGGCGCGGTGGTGATGGACGGTGCGCGCATCGAGAGCGGGGCGATCGTCGCGCCGAACTCGGTGGTTGCGGGCAAGGTGCCGAAGGACGCCATCGTCCAGGGCAATCCGGCGCGCGTGGTCTTCACCCGCCGCTGAGCCTTGTGGTCCCGGGCCGGGCGAAGCCCGGCCCACCCCCTTCGCTCGGCTTCGCCTCGCTGCGCGCGCTTCGCGCTTGCCTTGTGGTCCCGGTCCGGGCGAAGCCCGGCGCACCCCGCTCAAGCGAAGGGCGGCTCCCCGAGGTTCAGCACGATCTGCTGGCCCGTGATGGCGTCGGCCCAGCGCGACGCGGCGAAGGCCACCGCCTGGGCGACCTCGATCGGCTGTACGTGCCGCTTCGCAGCCCTCGACTCGGCCATCCGCTCGCGAAAGGAGGCGGGAATCCCCGCCACGAGATCCGTCTCGGTCAGGTTCGGCACGACCACGTTGGCCTGGACGTTCCAGGGGAGGAGCTCGACGGCGAGGCTCTTCGTGTACCCGACCACCGCGCTCTTCGCGGTGATGTAGCGGCTCTGGCCGGAGACCGGGTTGTCGACGGCCACCGTGGAGAGGTTCACGATCTTCCCGCGGCGCTTCTCCTTCAGGATCGGGATGACCTCCCGGCAGCAGGCGTGCAGGCCCTTGAGCGAGACCTCCAGCTCGGCCAGGTAGTCCTCCCAGCGGAGCTCCGGGAGCGCGCGGGGCGTGAACTCCTGGACCGCGTTGTTCACGAGCACGTCCACGGTGCCGAAGGCGTCCAGGGCCCCGCGCACGAGGGCGCGCACCTCCGCGTCGCTCCGCACGTCGCAGGGGAGGGCAACGGCCTGGCCGCCCTCGGCGTGGATCTCCGCCGCGATGCGCTCGGCGTCCTGCCGCCCGCGGTGGTAGGTCAGCACCACCCGGGACCCCAGCAGGGCCAGGAGCTTGGCCGTGGTCTCGCCGATCCCCCGGCTCGCACCGGTCACGAGGGCCACCGCCCCGCGCAGGCCCAGGTCCAGGTGGCTCGCCCGGATCTCGCCGCAGGCGAGCATCGCGCGCGGGGGAGCGTTCACCAGCACGTCGACGGCGCCCGTCGCGAGGGCGTGCTCCCCGGCCCGGATCGAGACCGAGGCGGTGAGCGTTTCCGCGGCCGCGGAGGCGCGCTCGACGCCGGCGTGGAGCGCGTAGGCGCCGCCCAGCGCGAGGGGGCGCTCGAAGTCGAGGCGAAAGCCCAGGAAGGTCGCGCGCCGGCCCGGGAGCCGCATGCCCACCAGGGGCGAGAGCATGAGCGCAGCGAGCAGGTTCGGACAGGGCGCCGCGCCCGCGGCGGCGCCGCCCTCGGCGGCGGAGAGGATCTCCCGCGCGAGCGCGCCGGCGGCCCGGCTCCCGAGCCCGAAGCGGAGCTCCTCCCGGCCTCCGCGCAGCTCCTCGATCCCGCAGTCGCGCTCCGCCAGGCGCTCGGCCGCGAAGGACGGACCGGCAACCGGCGCTTCGCCGAGCTCCGCGGCTCCGTCGGCGCCGGGGCTCGAGGCCGGCCCGCCGGCGGCCTGCGGCTCCGGATCGGAGAGGCGGATGCGTCCACTGGCGCGGGTCACGCGCTCGCCGGAGTCCGCCCTGCGAAAGCTGGCGCTGAACTCCGCCAACGGGGCGGCGGGCTCCGGGACCTGGAGCTCGAGCTCGATCTCGTCGCCGGGGTGGACCGGCTGCTCGAAGCGGACCCGCAGCCTCTCGAAGCGGAGCGCGCGGCCCGGGAAGTCCCGCTCCAGGAGCTGGAGGAAGCTCACGGGCAGCATGCCGTGGACGATGCGGCGCCGGAAGCGCGAGCGCCGCGCCATCTCCTCGTCCATGTGCAGCGAGCTCCGGTCGCCGGTCAGGCGGGCGAACGCCTCCACCATCTCCTCGCTCACACGGAAGCGCACGCCCCGCGACTTCATGGCCCGGCTCCCCCGCGCGCTAGCCGCGCACCGCGTCCGTGGGCCCGGGCTCGACCAGCTGGTCCCGCGCCTGCTCGAGCGCGCGGATCGCCTGGCGCGCGCTCCACTCCCGGCCGAAGATGGCCTTCCGAGCCCGCTCCGCCAGGCGCCGGGCGCGCTCGAGGTCCAGCACGGCCTCCGGGTGGAGACCGCCGCCGCCCAGCACGCGGATCGCATCGCCGATCTCCGCCGCGGCGCGCCCGCGCAGCGCCGCGATCCGAGAGGGGCCCCGCTGGCGCCGCTCCAGAGAGTCCTGGAGCAGCGCGACGGCGCCGCGGATGTTCTCGAGGCCATTGATCACCCGCAGGAAGGCCGCGATGGCCACGATCTGCGTTCCATCCAGCTCGATCGAGGCCCCCTCCGGGTCGAGGCTGGCCAGCGTGCGCCCGGCCGGGGACTGGTTGAAGGCCTCCCCGTCGTAGAAGGCGACGGCGCCCTCGATGGTCTCGATGGAGTTGTTGTGGAAGAAGGGACCCGTGTCGGCGGACTCCACCAGGGGAGGCGTGTTGAAGGTGCCGTCGCCGGGCCTTCCGAAGCCGTCGTCCGGCGGCACCTCCTCTCCGGTGAGGTCCGCGGGCTGGTCGGGGAGGGCCTCGACGCCGGTGTCGAAGTTCCCGTTGCCCGGCGGCTGGCCCGGAAAGCGCGAATTCGCCCCGGCGTTGGCGTGGCAGAGGTTGCACTTCCCGAGCGAGTCGTCGAGGAAGATCTCCTGACCGCGCCGGGGGACGGTCCCCCGCAGCGGGAGCGGGAGCGGCGGGTCGCGCCGGCGGCCCAGCGAGAACTGGAAGGCCTCGAGGGCGTCGAGCTCCTCGTCGGTCGGCAGGCGGAAATCGACGCCGGGCACGCGATTCAGGGTCTTCGTGAAGTGCTGCCTCACCGCTCCGGTGGCGAAGGAGCGCAGCGAGCCGTCGCCCGGGGAACCGTCCCCGGACCAGCCCAGGCGCGGCCCGGCCGGGCTCCCGATCGAGGTCGCGAGGGCGAGCGTGTGGGGTACGCCGCGCAGGACGAAGCGCCGCTCGAGGTCGTCGAAGTCGCCGAGATTCTCGAGGATCAGGCCGAACTCCCGCATGAGGCGCGGATTCTCGAAGTTCGCGGCCAGGTTGGGATCGAACTCCGCCACGAAGAGGGGGTCGTCGCCGGGGAGGCTCGCGATGAAGGCCGGGTCGAGGGTGAAGTCGTTCTCGGCCGGGTGGCAGGTGCCGCAGGTGCGGCCGTTTCCGCCGAAGGTCTCGTTGAAGAAGATCTGCTCGCCCCGGGCCACGAGCTCCGCCTGCGGGTCCGGCGGCGGCAGGGGGTCGCTGACGCAGGAGGGGAGGACGGCCAGGCCGGCGAGCCCGGCGAGAGCCGCGAGGCGTGCAGTCGACATGCAGGTCTCATCGGCAGGCCGCCGCCCCACTTGCGTGATCTGCGCCACGGCCGCCCCGCGGCGCCGGCTCCCGCGTCAGGGGCTCTCGGGGGCCCCGGGCGGCGCCCCGGGGCCGGCCTCGATCCGGCCCAGGAGCTCGCGCCGTACCGAGTCGACCTCCGCGAGCGGGGGATTCCGGTGACGCGCCACCTCCTCACTGCTGAAGGGCTCGAGCGTCGCCGCGATCTCCGCGGGGCCGAAGGCGCGGATCATCCAGGTCAGGACCGCGGCGAGCTCCGCATCGGAGAGCGACGACTGGGCGCTCCCGGGCACCCGCACCAGGTATTCGCGGCCGCCGGGGACCGTGACGAAGCGCCCGATCTGGTCGCGCAGGGAGGGCACCGCCCCGGAGGCGCCGCTCCCGTCCGCCAGGTGGCAGCCCTGGCAGTGGAGCATGTAGTGGACCTGCGGCTGCTCCGCCGCTGTCGCGCCCGCCTGGAGAAGCGCGCCCGCGCCGACGAGCGCGGCCCGGAGCGCCGGGAGCCCGGCTGGCCCGCGGGGGGTCGCGCGCCGGCCCCCGCCCCCGCTCACCCCGGCTCGCTCGCCACGCCGAGCACGATCGAGACGGTCGAGTTGTAGACGACGCCCGCCGTCCCCATGCACCAGTCGATGTCGTTGCTCTTGTGGGTGTAGTAGACG
>Ga0187892_10002551_pt1 | contig 35948 bp, 26 predicted proteins | sample MA1701073metaG_FD_139345 | JGI IMG/M metagenome (GOLD analysis project Ga0187892, IMG submission 139345) | Bio-ooze microbial communities from a basaltic lava cave in the Kipuka Kanohina Cave System on the Island of Hawaii, USA - MA170107-3 metaG ... | reverse complement strand
GAGAGTCGCTCGCGGACCAACCCCAAGGTAGGACAGGCGTCCCGCCTGTCACGTTCGCGGAGGAAGACCGGCGTGACGCCTGTCCTACTTTTGCATGCACCAACTGCGCATGTGCAAAGTTTGCCGCCGATTGTCCGAGCAACGTCCCCCGTTCGTCGAGCCAGAGGCCGTTGATGTACTGCATGAACAATCCGCCGCCCTGCCAGCCGGGGACGAGATAACGAACGTGATGACGCTCCTCGGTGCCGCGATCAAGTGCGTTCCACGATTCAGCCGGCACTTTGCCGGATGCAATGCCCAGCACATACGCAAGCCGCGAATCGGCGCCGAGCAGCGAGAGATGCCAGTTGGGATTGAACTTGCCCGTCTGCGTGTTGAATCCGCCGAGCAGCAGCTTTTTCTTCGGATCATAGAAAGCGCCCCAATCCATCGGCTCGACAAGTTTCCGGCAATCATCGCGGAACTTCGGAAATGCCTCGCCCACGGCGATCAGCCCGCCACAGAGATTCCCGGAGTCGAGAATCGAAACCCATGGATCATGTGTTGCCGGCTGGAGAGTTTTCACCGAGTTCCAGCATTGCTGAAAGCCGTGCCAGGTCTTGAGTCTATTCACCGAATCGAGCGTCTTCGCGATCTTCCGCTCCGCCACGGCGCGACTGATGAATCCCATCTCCTTCGCCGCGACGAGATCGGTGAGATACAGGCCGATGTTGCTGACGGAAGTGAACTCGCCGCGCTTCCAATTGTCGTACGGCATCCCGGTCTTCGGCTCGACCATCTTGTCAATGCATTGCCAAGTGTCGAGCGCCAGCCGCCGCAGGTATTTCTTGTCGTCCGGCGTCGCGGGTGCGGTGCTGCGAAATCCGGCAATCTGCATCGCGCGTTGGATTTCCGGGTTGCGCATGAAGTATTTCCACACGAACCCGCTGCGATGGTTCTCGGCCATCAGGAGCGTGATGCCGACATCAATCCCGATCACATCGCTCGCCACCCAGCCGGTTTGCGGATTGAACGCGTCTGCGAAGCCATACCGCTTCCACACTTTATCGCCGTACATCTCGTGCATGTGCCGCAACGCAGCGATGCACTCGCGTGACGCGAACGGAATCGAGCCGCCGGGCGCGCACGGCACGACCGTCCCATCAATCGGCGGCTGCGCCGTCGCGGGCGGGCCGCCCCAGGATTTGTAGCCGTCGGGACCGTCGGAGGACGTGATGCCCCAGAGGTTCGGGCCGTACTTCGGGAATTTGTCGCGAATGTCCATGCAGAACTGCCGCTGGGCGAGAGTGGCGAGCGTCGAGTTGCGGAAGTAGTCGGCGTAGGCGTCACGCTTGTCGCGAAAATCCACCCACGCGTGCGAATACTGATGGGTGAACAACGGCGGGCATTGGAGGAACGACCGTCCGGCATAGTTCACAACCGGTGTTCGCTGCCACGCGTGCCAGCATTCCGCCGGCAACGGATGCGACGGCGAACCAAGTCCGAGCAGATACAGGATCATCAACTCGCAGTAGCCGTTCCACCGTGCGTCGAGGAAACCGCCCTCGGGCGTCCAACCCATCGAGAGCGTTTTGCCGCCGTTGAGCATCCACGGCCAATCGACGCGCTCGTAAATTTTCGTCGCCAGCGTCTCGACTTCGGTGCCTTTGTAATATTGCCGGGCAGTCAGCACGCCGGCCATGAGCAACGCGGTGTCGATCGAGGACAACTCGCATTTCCACGCGCGGGCGCCGGTGTTCATGTCCACGAAGTGGTAGTAGAACCCGTGCTCGTTCGGCAGGCCGTCCCGGAGGCAACTTAATGTGTTGAGCACCCGCTCGTAGGCCTGCTTGCGCGAAATCCAGCCGCGTTCGTCCGCGATGCAGATGCCGGTGAGACCAAACCCAACCGAAGCGATGCTGGCGGTCGGGAATTTTTCGCTCCCGTCCGCTTTCGCCCGGTCAGCGATCAGCCCGTTGGTTGGGTTGGCTTGTTCCCAGAAAAAGTGGAAGCTGCGGCGTTCGAGTTCATTGAGGAAGCGATCGTCGCTGACGGCAGCATTCCCTGGAATGGACCCGAGAAGAAGGAAAGCTACGAGCCCCGCCCGTGCACTCAGGGACACGCGGGACATATGTCCAAGCCTCCGTTGACGAGGCCCCAACGCCACCAAGGACAGCAACCGAACGGGTCTTTGGCCGTGGACGCCTCAGGTTGGTATTGCTCGCGGCGTTTCCATTCCACGTGGCCGTCGAGGAAGGCGAGGTTTTGTCCCTGCCCGTGACGCAAGCGCGGCTCCCAATCGAGATCGAGCGCGACCGGCACCCAGGTCGGGTCGCGGAAAACCGTGATGCGCGCCGGCATGATCAGGGTGTTGTCATTCAACTTGTAGTCGGCGCAGACCTGCATGCCGTTCGTCGTGATGCAATAAAACGCCAGCCAGGACGAATCCCAGTCTTCATGGCGGGCGGTTGGACATTGGAAGGCTTTCAGGTCGGGCATGTAGCGGGCGAGCAGTCCGAACTGCTGATATTGCGTGTTCCAGAACACGTTGGGCAGATGCTCGTCGTAGTCGTGGGCGTACATCAGGATCGCAAAGGCCATTTGGTGCAAGTTGGCGGAGCAAGTGGTCTGCTTCGCTCGGGACCGGGCCGCGCCGAGTGCCGGCAACAACATCGCCGCGAGCACCGAGATGATGGCGATCACGACCAGAAGCTCGATCAACGTAAAACCGATTCTGCGTCTGCAGGTCATGGCAATCTTACTGTTGTCTCTTCACCGACACATCGTCCACCAAGAACGCGCCGCTGCCCGATTCGTCCTTGCCGTCGAACTGGGTGACAACGAAGTGGCCCGTCGAGGCATTGGCGGGCGGACGGACTGTCATCTCCACTTTCTTCCAACCCGTCGCCGGCAACGATTCGGTCCATTCCGGGCCCCAAGAGCGTTCGATTTCATTCCCACTTGCGTCCTTCCACTCGATCGAGAGTTGCCCGCGAGTTTTCCCCTTCAACGGATTTGCGCCGTCGTTGCGGACGTGGGCGGTGAAGCTGTACGTCGCGCCGAGCGTGGCCGGCAACTTCTGGAACAGACCTTGATAAGAATCGGCCTTGCCCTGCGCGACGAACCGCGCCGCCTGTTGGCCGGCGTGTGAATGCTTCGAGGTCATGCCGATCTTCTCACTGCCGGTCACGCTGGAAAACAACTGCCAGCCATCGGGGTTCTGTTCGCTGTCCTTGTCCACGGCGACCGGTGGTTGTTCGAATCCGGGATTGGCCAGCGATTCCTCGGCTGCGCTCGGCCGGGGCGTGCCAAGCGCTGCGACGAGCGCGAACGCGACGAGCGGGCGGTTCATGGTTCCTTACGAAGAACGCCGGCGCATCAGCAATGCCGCTCCACACAGCAGCAAGCCCGCTGTTGCCGGCTCGGGAATGAACGTGAAATCATCGCCGAACACCGAGCCGCCGCCGACGTTGTTGTCGCTTTCGACGTGGAACGTCGCGTGGTGCGCAGTGGCTGGCGACAGGAATTGCGCGGTGATCTGCACCCATTGATCGGCCGGCGAGGTGCCGTTGTGGTTCGCCGTGTAGTCGTTGCCGAGCGAGTTGTTGCCGATGTCGAACCACTCGACGTGCATGAAGATGCGGGTGCTATTCGGATCATTGGCGATCACGTCCTCCGTCGAGCTGTGGTAGAACCATCCGCTCAGGTCGTAGAGGGTGTTGGGCAGCACGGAAATGTTGGCTTGCGCCAAGTCGGCCTCGCCGCCGAACTCCTTGACGGCATACAACCCGTCTTTCATCGCCGAGCCGGTGAAGCCGAACACCGGAATGGATTCCCGAAACGTGTCGCCCGAGTGCAACGTCCAGAACGTTGCATCGGTCGTGCTCGTGCCGAGTTCGAGGCTGCCGTTTTGCAACAAGTTTCCCGCGTGGCTCGGGGTCAATGCCAGCGACAACGCCGCAACGATCCAGGGCACGCGCCAATGGATTAGTGATTTCATATGTGAACTCCTAGTTGATGCTGTCTGTTCTGCCATTCCCGGCGCAACCGCACGATCTGCGGACGACCAACTCGGTCGCCACGACCCGGGACGGTCGCGCCTGACGATTGGAAATCTGTTCGATGGCCGCTTCCGCCGCCAAACGCCCCATCTCCCGCATCGGAACACAAACGCTGGTGAGTTCCAGGTGCCGGGCGGACTCGGTATCATCGAATCCGACCAGCGCCACGTCTTGCGGCGAACGGAGTCCGCGTTCGCGAAGGCCGGCAAGCACGCCCAACGCCATTGCGTCGTTGGTGGCGAAGATCGCTTCGGGGAGCGGTTTTCCCTGGGCGAGCCAGTTTTCGATCGCCACCCGGCCGGACTCCTCGGTGAAACCTCCCTGCCAGACATGGACTTTCGTTGCAGGTATGCCGGCGCGGGCAAGCGCCTCCTTGCAGCCTTGAAAGCGATGCTGGGCATCGTAATTGTCGCTCGGGCCGATCAGGATTGCGAAGCTCTTGTACTCATGCGATATCAAATGCGCCATCGCCGCCTCGGCGCCACCGCGGTTGTCCATACTGACCGCGAACAACTCGGCGCCTTCCACGGGCCGATCGAGCAGGATGATCGGTATGCCGCGTCGCGACGCGTCGCGCACAAAATCGTCGGACAACAACAGGTTCATCAAGATGAGAGCATCGACACGGCGCTCTTGCAGCAGGCGGGAGACAAATTGTTGTTCATCGCTGAGCCCGTGGGAGAATGCGGTCATCAAGTGGAAACTTCGTTCCGCGGCAACCTCATCGATCCCTCGCAGCACCTCGGAGAAGAACCCGCTCGCAATTTCCGGGAAGACCACTCCGAGGAGTTCCGTTCGCTGGCGCGCCAGCGTCCGCGCGGCATGACTCGGCCTGTAACCCAGGGCCTGCATTGCTTCGAGCACTTTCGTCCTTGTCTCGCGCGTAACGAGCGGGCTTTGATTGATGACGCGCGACACGGTCGCGGTAGAAACACCCGCTCGGCGGCAAACATCGTGCAAGGTCGTGTGCATGTTTGTAAGCGGTTACAATTAAGCAAAAATGCAAATTCTGTGCAAGCTTTTTATTTGGAAATCTCGCGACGACGTAAGCAGCTGAACCCAAGTCGCTTACCGAAGCCGGCCCGAAACGCCAATTTGGCTGTTACTTGGGCGTTTCCGCTGGCGGCGGTGCCGGGGCAGGAGCAGCGCCGCCGGTCGGGGGTAGGACCAATGAGGGTATGCTCGGCTCGGCCGGGGCTGACGGTTTGAGTTTCCGCTTCAAGATGGCGAGCCGGGCGGCGGCCTCACGCCCCCATTGTGTGTGACCCAGGCTGGCCATCGTGTTCTCAAGACGTTGGGCTGCCTGCTCGAGCGCTCCCTGCGCTTCCATGCAACGCGCGATCCCAAGGTTGGCTTCGCCCGCATGGATCGTGTCCCGGTAGGTTGCCAACAGGGATTCGTAGGCGGCCGCCGCCCGCGCATGATCATCCGGGCTTTTCGCCTGCGCTTCCATGCAAGCGGCGATTCCGAACTGCGCCGAGGCGGCGAAAGGGTCGCGCGGGTAGGTGCGGAGAAATCGCTCGTAGGCCTTCACGGCTTCCTCGTATCTGTTCTGATTGAAATTCCGGTCTGCCGCCAGCAACAGCGCTCGAGGCGCGACTTTGGAATCAGGGTAGGTATCGACGACCTTCATCCAGGCCTCGACCGAACCGGCTTTGGCCATGGCTTGCTTGGCGGCTGTTTCGGTTTCCGAGCGTTTCCAGTGCACGACGATATACGCGCCGGCGGCGAGGATGACGACCAGGCACGAGAGGATCACCGTGGCCCGATTCTTTTCGAACCAGAGATGGAACTTATCCTCGATGTGCAGATTGCCGGATGCCGCCGGTGTCTCTGTCTTTGTTTCAGCCATGATGTTTCTGTCCAGACCACATAAGGTGACGGCACATCTTGCTGCCAAACATCGAAAACGCAAGCATGTTTCAGCCTTGACCCTGTGATTTGGACCACGCCAGCCATTCGCTGAGAACGATCAGCGTCCACAACGGGCGAGCGTAATCGGCGCGACGCTCCCGGTGGGCAGTCAGAAGATCCTTTGCCGCGGCCCGCCGCACGCCCGTCTCTTCGAGCAATTCGGATTGCAGCCGCGATTCCGCCCAGTCGTACAACGGTCCGCGCAGCCAATGGCTCAACGGCACGGAAAGCCCGCGCTTCCGGCGATGCACAATCTCTCGCGGCAGGTAGCGTTCGGCATAGCGCTTGAGAAACACCTTCGTGGTCAGCCCGCTCACCCGGCTGGTCACGGGCAACGTGGCAGCGAATTCCATCACCGACCGATCCAGGAACGGCGCGCGCAGCTCGAATGCGGCGCTCATGCTCGCGCGGTCCGCCTTGGTCAACAACCCTTCGGCGAGCGACGTTTCGAGGTCGTGGAGTTGCACGCGATCCAGCAAGTCCTGGCCGGTGAGGTCCACCGACGGCGGTTCGCTGGCGGGCACGCCCAGGCTTTCCAAAAGCGCGGGCGGGATGTTTGAGGTCCAGAGCCGGTGCCGGGCCAGGCCTTCCATCTCCGCGCCGTTCACGAATCGCTTCAGCACATAGGAGATCGTCACTTTCTTGTCGCTCGGGGGCCAGCTATCGACCAGAGACCGAAGCGCTGCTTTCAATGGTCGCGGAAGCCGCGCGAATCGCTCCGCGTAGATCGCGCCCAGGTACGTGGGATACCCGGCGAACAACTCGTCTCCGCCCTCACCGACGAGCGAGAGGCGCGCGTCCTGCGCGGCGCGACGCGCCAGAAGGGCGGTCGGGACCAACGCCGGGTCCGCCAGCGGTTCGCCGACCTGGCTGATCATCTCCGCGATCCCGGTCGGGAAATGCTCCGGTTTCACCCAGACTGCCACGGGCTCGATCCCGAGGTGCCGGGCCACCCGTTCGGCGAACACGCCTTCATCGTACGATGCTTCGCTGAACCGCAGCGTGTACGCGCGCAACGGACGCTCCGGGCGGAGGCTTCGCGCGACGGCGGCCACGAGCGACGAATCGACGCCGCCGCTGAGGAACGCCGCGAAGTTGACGTCCACCTCGCTCTGACGCCGCACCGCCTCGCGAAAGATGGGATCGAACGCCTCGACCGTCGGCGGCGACTTGCGCGATTCCAGGATGCTCCAGCGCCAATACCGACGGCGTCGCACACCGCGCGCGTCGAGTATGACCATCTCGGCAGGACCAACCTTCTGCACCTCGGTGTAGGGTGTCTGCGGCGCGGCGAAACACCCATAGCGAAGGTAGTGATGAAGCGAGGGTTTTGAGAGCGTCAGCGGCAGGCGTGCGTGGGAAACGATGGCGCTCAGTTCGGTCGCGAACCGCACTCCGCCGGGACGCATCGCGAAAAACAGCGGGCGCTCTCCCGCGCGATCGCGCGCCAAGAGGAGACGCTCCTCACGGGGGTCCCAAACGGCGATGGCGAAAGCGCCGACCAGCCGCTCGACGAACGCCTCGCCGAGTTCCAGGTAGAGTCCCGGGATGACCGCGATGTCGGTCGCCTGTTGGACGGGGCGTCCCCGGTCGGCGAGCCAGCGACGCAATTCCGCGTGGTTATCGATCTCGCCGTTGCAGACGACGACCACGCCGGTGGCCGGGTCGCGGATCGGTTGTTTGCCGTCATGGATTCCGCGGATCGCCAACCGGGTTGCGCCGAGGATCGCGTTGCCACTGGTTTCGTGCCCCGAAGCGTCCGGTCCACGATGGGCGAGCGCTTCGACCATGGCAGTGATGCGCTGCACGGCGAATTCGCGTTCGAGCGGCGCGGTGAACGAAACGATTCCACAGATGCCGCACATGTCGGGGCCCTTCCCGGACTAGGGGATTCGGCGCCCGCTGTGCAGCGCCTTCGGGTCGGGCTCGACGACCGTGAGCGGCGCGAGGAACTCGAACAACTGGTCCGCGTTCGTTTCGTCGTACAGGGCGTTGATCCCCTTGATCTCGCCGCTGGAGATTTTGCGTTGGACGTTGGCGATGTGTTTCTTGTCGGAATCGAGAGAGAGCAGGAAAAACTTCGACTGCGGGAAGAGGTTTCGCAGCGCGTGTGCTTCGAGGTCGGCCTGCTTGTAGCGCTCGCGCAGGCTGGTCTTCGGACTGAGCACCACCGGGCCGTGCTCTTTCGTGAACAGGACGATGTCGTAGAAGTTGTTGCGGAAGTCCGCGAACTCGGCCTGCCAGTACAACGGAGATTTCTTTTCCTCCTTGAGCGCCACGAGAAGGCTGTATTCCATCCACGTTCCCGCGAGCGTCCCGATCGAATTCGGAGATTTGCCCATCTCGACGGCGCGCGCCCGGCAACGCTTGTCGGTTTGGGCCAGGAATGTTCCGACGCCCTTCTCCAAGTCTGCCAGATTTACGACTTCATGGTAGATCTGCGTGACGACCTTGCGGTTGTCCTTTTCGATCCCCAGGCGGGCGAGGAGGGGAGCCGCCTTCTCCTCCGCATCCACCCCTGACGCCAGTATGATCAGCAACACAACCCAAATCGCCAGTTCCCGAGAGCCTTTCATCGGCCCTACAATACACCGAAGAAAGTCCCGCACTGCAAAGAAAAAGCGTGCACGGCTCAAGGCGTGCAGCTCGCCAATCACTTGCCAACGTCCGCTGCCTCTGGAATGCTGCGCGAATGCCACCGGCCGATACATGTCCGCAAGGGACGACCTCCCTTGCAAGCGCGCCTGCCGTCACACCGGCTCGTTGGCGAATACTCGTCGTCGCCGTGGCCGTAACGGCGTTGTTTTTTCAGCTCGGCGCCCGCGCGCTGAACGACCCCGACGAAGGCCGCTATGCCGAGATCGCCCGGGAGATGCTCGTCAGTGGCGACTACCTGACGCCGCGGTTCAACGGCGTCGTTCACCTGGCCAAGCCGCCCGTCACGTACTGGCTGGCGGCGGCAAGCATGAAGCTGTTCGGCGTAAACGAGTTTGCCGCCCGGCTTCCTGCTGCGCTGGCCGCGCTCGGCACGCTCGCGGCGATGTATTTGCTTCTTCGAAACGCCGTCGGCGAAGCCGTCGCCCTGTGCAGCGTGCTGGTGTTGCTGACATGCACCCAGTTTTTCGTGATGGCGCGAGTGATCACAACGGACATGCTCATGACGTGCTGGACGTGCTGGAGCGTCTGGTTCCTTTGGCGCTGGTACGCGCCGGCGGATCGAAGCTGGCGCAAACTCGTCTGGTTCTACGTCTTCCTGGGGCTGAACCTCTTGACCAAAGGTCCCGTGGGCGTAGCACTCACGCTGCTGGCGGTCGCGGGCCTGCGCTGGCGGAACAACGACATGCTCCTCCGTCAGATGCACTGGGGGAAAGGCGCGCTGGTGGTGCTCGCGATCGCAACGCCCTGGTTCGTCGCGTTGGCAGTGCGCGATCCATCGGCCTGGGAGTATTTTTTGCTGCGGGAAGTGGTGGATCGCGTGGCCGGCGACGCACACGATCGCCGGGAAGTCTGGTGGTATTTCGCGCCGGTGCTCGCGGGAGGCATGCTGCCGTGGACGATTTTTTTGATTCCTGCCACCATTCTCTTGCGCGGGGCCGGCGGGCGCGCCGGCCATCTGTTGCGAATGCTGGCCGTGTGGGCCGGAGGCGGCTTTGTCCTGTTCACGTTGAGCCAGTCGAAGCTGCCGTCGTACACGCTGCCCCTTTGTCCGCCGCTCGCCGCGCTCGTCGGCGCCACACTCATGCAGATCGTGACGGACAAACGTCTCGCGCGGGGCAACCGGCTGGTCCCCGCCATCTGCAGCGTCGCTCTGTTGTCGTACGCCGGCTCCGTCGTTGCCCTCACCCTGTGGCTGCGCGGCAAGTTCGACGTGGACTGGACGGTGATGGTCCCGGTATTCCTTGTGACGGCGCTCGGCCTCGTCGCCTGCGGCGTCTGCGCGTTCCTCCGGCGGGAGCGGGCATTCGCCTGCGCACTGGGCGCGACGGCCCTGGCGACGCTGCTTGGGTGCGTGTCAGTTGTCCCTTCGATGGAGCGGAACCTGGGCTACAAAGCCGGCGCAAAATTCCTGGCCGCAGCGATCGTCCAGCGAGACCCGACGGGGGAGGCGGCGGTGGTGAGTTACAACGTCCTGATGCCGGCGGTCCCGTTCTACCTTCAGCGGACGGTGATCTGGTACGTGTCACCCCGGGCTGGCAGAAACAAGAGCAAGCCGAAGAGCACGCTCGACCGGTCCAGTCTGGAGGTCAGGGCGAGCGTCCCACCGAATACCGAGGCCTTGCGAGGGGCGCTGGCTGGCTCTGCCCGCGTTTTTTGGGTTGCTCCTACGAAGAACGTCCCTCGAATCGAGAATGAGCTCGGTCTCCAGCTCGAAGTGATTGAACAAGTTGGGACTTTTGCGGCGGCCATGAGTTCGTCCACCAACGCGGTTGCAGCGAGTACAGCGGCGCCACCCTGAAGAGGTCGCGCCCCGGTCAACGATCCGATCCGTTCCGCCGCCGGCGCAACGCCAAACCGATCCCCGCCAGGACGAGGATGGCGGCGGATGGCTCGGGGACGGGGATCAGGAAGCCGCCGCCGTCGAGCGGGTAAGTGAGACCGCCCAGATAGGTGTTCTCGGTCAGACCGTTGCGGTAGTAGATGTTGAACGGCGTGTGCAACAGCGAGAGGTTGTTTGTGGTGCCGCCGATGTCGAGCACGCCGATGTAGAGCGCGTTGGTGTTGGCAGCGTTCCCGTCGCCGTCGATGAGGTGGAGATTGTCCGAAGCGCCGAGTTGCAACATTCCGTACGCGAAATTCGTCGCCGTGAAACCGTGGCTCTCTCCAAAGAGCGGGTCGCTGTCAAAGTCCAGCCCGGTGATGGCGTTGGTATGATCGCCGCCGCCGCTGAACGAAACGCCGCTCAACACCAGGTTGAATTGCCCCGTGTTGGTCGAGTTGATGATCAGGTTCTTCTTGAAATCGAACCGGTCGCCGGTTCCGCCTTCCAGTGTGCCGCTGGCGGTGACGGTCAGGTCGTCCACGAAGGTGTTGGTCGAGGGATCGCTGATGTAACGGCCGCTGTTCACGACGGCGTTGGAGAACGTGAGCTGGCTGTTCACGACGCGGATCGTGCCGGAGTTGGCGACGGTGCCGGAGAAGCTCGCCACGGTGTTGGACGCGAGCAAGGAGGACCCACCGGCGATGGTGGTCGAGCCGGAGACGGTCAGCGTGTTGTTGCCCGAGGCCATGACGATGTTGCCGGGGCCGACGATGCTGCCGTTGACCAACTCGCCGCCGGTCAGGTGGATCGTACCGTTGTTGGTCAGCACCGTCGTGCCGTTGCCGATCACAAGCCGGCCAGCGTTCGTGGCGCCGACCGTGCCAGCCTGGGTGTTGTTGACGAACCCGTTGTCGAGCGTAAGCGTGCCGCCGCTGGCGAGGACGGTGGCTCCCGCGTTGTTCAGGATGCGAGCGCCGGTGTTGTAGGTCGTCGTCACGAGCGTCTCGCCGGAATAAGAGTTGGTCGTGTCCAGCGACTGGATTGTGCCGAAGCCGATGATACGACCGCCGCTGTGGTTGGTGATCGCGCCCACATTGAGAACGCCATCGGGAGCGATCAAGCCGGAGTTGGCGATGTTCCTCGTGAAGAAATGCCGGACGAAATTCGTGGTGAGCGTGGTGCCCGAAACCAGGTTCGATAACGCGACACGTCCGAGGTCGCCGTTCCCTTCGATGGTTGCGGTCGGGGTGTTGCTGACACCGTTCACGGCGAACGTGCCGCCTTTGAGACGGATCGTGCCTTCGTTGGTGAACGAGACCGTGCCGGCGGTGATGAGTCCGCGCCCGATCGTCCCGCTGCCGGTGTTGGCTCCGATTGCGAGTACGGAATTGGTCTCGACTTGCAACGCGCCCAAATTTCGGACCGCGCCAACGAACCCGAGCACCGACCCGTTGGTGGCGATGATGGTTCCCGCCGCCTGGTTGGTCACCGGTGAGGCAATGCCGTTGAACGGTAGCTGGTTACTCATCAGCGTGCCGAATGGGCCGATGCCCATGATGGTGCCGTTATTGATGAGATTGGTCACGATGAGCGTCGCATTGAAGAAGGACGCGGGCGCGGTGGGGCGATACAAGAGCATGGTGCCGTTATTGGTGTATGGCCCGCCGAGGAACATGCCAGGGCTGCTTTGCTGAATGTTACTGACGATCATCGTGCCGTTGTTCTCGGTGGACACGGCACTGAAGGTGCCGCCGGCGCCGAAGACGACTCCCGTTCCGTTGTTAATTAGGGACCCGTTGACGACCCGGAACGCGCCGCCGTTGACGTTGCGAATGAGTCCATCGTTGACCACGTCACCGTTGTGAACGAGCAGCGCGGCGGTGCTGTTGGCCACGGTCACTGTTCCCTTGTTGGAGGGAAGCGCCCACAGGTTCATGCTTACGCTCAGTGTGCTGGTAGTAATGAACCCGTTGGTGTCATTGTGCACCACGGCGTTGACGTTGGCCAACGTGCTGTGGCTGCCGGACATCTGGATTGTCCCCTGGTTGAAGAGGCCGACCCCGTTGGTGCTGGCATTGAGAGTTCCGCCAGAGGCCAGACTGCTGCCGCTGCCAAAGGTGATGGAGGCGCCGGGGCGATTGGTCAGAGTGTACACCGCGGCGTTGGCCGTGGCCTGATCGGTGCCGAAAATGTTGAGCACGGCGTTGTTGGTGCGGAGGTTGATGGAGCCGAAGTTGACCATGCCGTCGGTGAGCGAGAATACCGAGTCATCACCGGCAACGCTGACCGTGCCGCTGTTGAAAACGAATCCCGTGACCGTGCCGACGCCGGCCAGATTCTGGATGAAGGCGACGTTTAGATTCGAGATGGCGCCGGCCGTCAGTGAACTGCCGTTGCCTACGTTGATAAACGTCACCACACCGCCGCTGAACCCCGTAATCACCAGGCTGCCGCCGACCGCCAGGGAATTGCCGTTGGTCACGAACACCTTGCCGAAGTTGGAAATGACCATGTTCCCGCCGACGACCGCGTCAAAGCCGTTGAGATCCCAGTTGGCGATGCGTCCGATGAACACGTTGCCCGTGGGATTGAAACCGCCGGCGGTGTTGATCATCGTCACGCCACCGACGCCGAGGCTCTGCATGGTGAGATTGGCGATCGTGTTGTTGAGAATGTCGTTAGTCGAGACGTAGGAGACGCCGACGGTGTTGGTCAGGAACACGTTCGTACCCGAGCCGGGCACCGCGCTCGGGCTCCAGTTGCCGGCGACGGACCAGTTCCCTCCAAAGGCGGAGTTTGTCCAGGCAACGGACTGGGCAGTCGCCTGGCCGGCAAGCACGGCCAGTAAAGTGAGTGAAACCGCGAACCGCATGCCCCAAGCCCTCATTGGGTTTGACTTGTTAACTAAACTTGTTTAACAATGCAAGCACAAAAGCATGCTTGCCAGATCAAGACCACCGACCATGCGCGATATCGCAACACGCGTCGGCGTCTCGCCTGCCACCGTCTCGCTCGTGCTGAGCAATCATCCTTCGATCAGCAAACCGACGCGCGATCGCGTGCTGCGGGCGCAACGTGAGTTGGGTTACACGGTCAATCGCTTCGCGCAGCAGTTTGTCCGCAACACGCGGCGCAGGCCGGAGCGGCGCAAGCTGGATCAACTCGCATTCTGCTTGATCGGCACGACCTTCGACAACGTCGCTTATGCGCCGTTCCTGCACGGGATCGTCAGCGAATCGCAGGATCGCCATCTGCACCTGATTACCCAGGCCCTGGAAGTTTCCGCGGATGGAGCGGTGGTCCTGTCGGCGGCGATCCGCAATGGCGGCGCGGATGGGATCATCGTTTCCGGCCTCGTGGACGACACCGTGATCTCCTTTCTGCAACAATTCCGGGCGCCGCTGGTCGTGCTGGGCAACCATTATCTCCAGTCCCGGGTTGCCCGCGTCGAGATCGATATTCGGCGAGTCGGCGCAACCGTGGCCGAAGATCTGGCGGAACGCGGACATCGCAACCTTGCATTCGTCGTCGAGAAGCTGGAGTTCGCCTACGAGCGGGAATGCCTCGAAGGCGTGAAGTCTGGCCTCGGCGCGCGCGGACTCGTCCTTCCCCAGTCCCACGTCATTTGCGCCGGCCAGTCGTATGCGCCATCGGCAGACCTGATCGCTCCTTTCCTGAAGCTCGACCCGCTGCCGACGGCGATCGTCACCACTGATGTGCGTGCCGCCGACGAATGCGTGGCGGAGCTTCGGGCGCGTCAGATCGATCTGCCGGCCCAAGTAGAGGTCGTCACGATGACCGTAAGCGGACAGGCGCGTCGCGGTGTGCGGTACCGGCGGTACAACCTCGGCCTCGAGCGCTGCGGCCGACTGGCAGTACGGCGATTGGTGGAACTGGTGGAGAATCCCGCCATGGAACCCTCGGTCAGCATTCTGCCCCCTTTGGGTTGGGTCGCCGATGACCCACACCCCACTCCCTCAAGTGCGAGGCTTGTGACTGCATGAAAAAGCCGAAGGCATTTACGTTGATCGAATTGTTGGTTGTGGTCGCAATCATCTCCGTGCTTGCTGCGATGTTGTTACCCGCTCTCCAAAAAGCCAAGGACACAGGAATGCAAATCCGCTGCGTCGGGAACATACGCCAGGTCGCCATGGCGATGCTCATGTACGTGGACGACAACAACAGCTATCTACCGTGTGTCCGCGATCCGTCACTCGGGTACGATTACGGTGGGTGGATGTATCAGATCGCCTCCTATCTGCGCGCCAACATGAGCAGCATTCCGCGAAACTCCGTCCTCTATTGTCCGGTCGAGGCCCGGGATCCTCAGGCCGGGGCCAACAAACGATTCTTCTACGCCATGAATCATGACTTGCGATACAACGGTGCGGTTTCCAATCCGCAAGCGACCAAGAAGATCAGCCAGGTCGTGAGCGTTTCCAAAGCCATGGCCTTCACCGAAAATGGCATGTACGAAGACGTGCTCCATGTCCCCTTCTTGGAATACGGGTTCTATGGCCATCCGGCGGGGTACTCCGTGGCCGGGCCGAGCCACGGCGGCAAAGGAGTCAGCATCGCGTACGTCGATGGCCATGCGGAATTCTGGAGACGGATTCCGCCGCCCAACGAGTACACCGTCGATCCGTCCGTGCCCTGGACGCACAAGCTGTTTTGGGGAATGCCGGCCGCCGGGGCCAGTTCTGCAAACGGTTCCTGGGGCACCGCGACCGCGCCGTACAATCCGTGATCGCTTCTCGTCAGACGTGTTCGTGCTTCACAAATGATCGAACTCATCGTTGTCGTGGCCATCATCAGCATCCTGGCGGCGCTGTTGCCCGCTCTCGACAAAGCCAGGGAAAACTCGCGTCGCTCGTATTGCATGAACAACCTGGCAACGACGGTGACGGCACGCTCACCGGTGCCTGGTTCGGGCACGACTATTACGTCTATTGGTACAAGTAGCCGGGAAGCCCTGCGTTCCTTCGTTTTGCGGGCAGGCCATTCTGCAATGCGCATTGTATTTTCTTGTTGCCTTCCGCGCCGGTTTTTGCTACTCCAGTGCGCGTGAATCGCAGACCCGTGCAGCCACCCGGCGAGACCTCCAGCGTGCGAGATATCGCTCGCGCGGCTCGTGTCTCGGTCGCCACCGCCTCGTTGGCGCTCAACAACCACCACCGGGTTGCCGATCGCACGAAATTGCGCGTACTCGAGGCTGCCACGCGGTTGGGGTATGTGCCCAACCAGGCCGCGCGAAGACTGGCCCGATCCCGATTTGCGAGGGAAACAAACCCGTTCGACCAGGTCGGGTTCGTGTTTTTCGATCGACACGGAAGCGAACTGGATGGCGTGTACCTCTCGATGCTCCGCGGCACCGAGCACCAACTCTCCAGCTTCGGCGCGGCGATGACCTTCGTGCGAGTGGCCACCGAGGCGGATCGCAACAAGGTAGCCAGGCTGGTCAAAGCCGGCTGGGTAGATGGCTGGTTGCTTACCGGAATGGTGGACGATGATGCGTTGCGATTGGTGCACAGGCCGGGTCACCCGTGCGTCGTGCTCGGGGGACACCAGTGCGCGAAAGCCGTCCACTCGTCCGACATCGATTTCGTCGCGTCCGGCAAGCTCGCGGTGCAACATCTCGCTTCGCTCGGGCATCGGCGAATCGGGTTTATCGGCGGGAGCATGCTCTACGCGTATCAACAGGACACGCTGCGCGGGTTTCGTACGGCGGTGCGCGAATGGGGACTCGACGCGGACGATACGCTCGTGCAGACGCTCGAGAACAAGACGCCCTCGCCGGTCATCGACCGGCTTTCGGCGTTGCTGGCGCTGCGTCCGATGCCGACCGCGATTGTGACCGGCGAGTTGACTTACGCCGCCACCGTGCTGGATCTGCTGCGGCAGTACGAATTGCAGGTCCCCGGTGAGATCAGCGTGCTGGGCTGCCAGTTGGAAAGTAAAACCAGCGCGACTCCGAACATCGCGCGCGTCGAACAGCCGTTTATCGAAGTCGGGCGGGCGGGCGCATCTTTGCTGCGCGAGATCGCAGGTTCGCCGGACTCGCCGCCGCGGAGGGCGTTGATTTCGCCGGTAGTTGTGGAGGGATGGAGTTGCGGTCAGCCTCGGCGGGAGACCGAGGACCGCGAGTTGGTCAGTCAGGGGAGGAGAATATCATGAAGAGGATTCCATGTGTTCTGGTTTTTGGTTTGTCGCTGGGGACGATCATGGCACAGGCACAAATCCCGCACTACACCAACGGCATGACGGGCACGTTCGGAAGCGCAGGAACTTGGAGCGACAATGCCAACGCCATGACCTTGAACTCGACCGACGACGAATATTCGACGCGCTTTACCGCCTACGAAAACGTGACGGTGGATCGCGGCTGGCAGAGCTTCGTCGGCATGGAGGCGGGTACGACGATTCAGGTTGGAATCATGGCGGACAACGGCAGCGGAAGTCCCAGTGGCACCTACCTGGCCAGCGGGACGCTCGCGTTCACCACCTCGGGGAACTTCATCACCAATGTGAACTTCGGCTCGTCCGTGTCTCTCAGCAGCGGTTCCGTCTATCATCTGGTGACGCGCGTCCCGAGCATCACCGGCGATTTCATCGTGCGCTTCGGCGGCGGGGAACAGATTCGCCCCTATGATCGCGCGGTGGACCCGAACATGCAGCATGTGCTGCGGCGGTTCAACGGGGGCGCATGGGGAACGCTATCCGGGAATCCATTCTTCACCTTGGGGAACGGGACCGACATCGTGGCTGCTCCCGGCCAACCCTACGATTCCACCTCGCCGAGTCAGTTCACGACCACGGGCGGGACAGGCACAGCCGCCGGCGAGCGATTTCAGATTTTCGACAAGGAGATCCCAGCCGGGCTGTGGGTCGCGGTCAAGGACATCACAATCGGGGCCTCGGCCCTCGGCGGTGCGACAGCAGATTTGTTGCTCCGGTTCCGCGAAACCAACGGCACCATCCTCGGCACCGCGACGGTGCCTCTGGCCCTGGCCGACGGCACGATTCAGACGTTCCGCTTGGACCAACAGATCGAACTGCAACAGGGTGTGCCATACCTGTTGACGACAGAGTTCGGTGGCCCAAGCACTTCGTCGCACCTGTACCGTTTCCGCGGGTTGACCACCGACGGCCATGGTCCGGCCACGTGGGGCGGGACAAACCTCGCCTTCGCCATCCGCAGCGGTTCGGCCAATAATTGGTCCACGTACACATTCGACGCGAGCCGGCCGAACACCGAACTCAGCTTTAGTTTTGAGGGCATCGTCGTTCCCGAGCCGGCCAGCGCCGCTCTGGTCGGCCTGGCAAGCTTGGCCTGGATATGGCGTCGCCGAAACCGATAGCCAGCGTACGATCCGCGTTCACATTGATCGAGCTCCTGATCGTCGTCGCGATCATCAGCATCCTCGCCGCAATGCTGTTGCCGGCGCTGCAGAAGGCGCAGGAATCCGCTCGACGTGCCCGGTGCGGATCGAACCTCAAGCAGATTTCTCTCGCCGCCCTGCTCTACACCGAGGAGAACAGCGGTTGGTTCCCCCAAACGGGGGCTGGAGTCACGGTGCCCAACCTCTTGCGCACCTACCTCGGGTATCGAGGCGCTGTCAATTGGCTGACCACGTCCCACGTGTTTTTCTGCCCGAGCGCGTTGAACAAGCCGTGGAAGAACAGCAACCTGGACAGCGACCCCGCCGGCGTGGATCAACTCGGGGGACCGTTTGGCGCCAGCGGGATGATTTGTTACGGCACGAACCGTCACCTCACCGACCGCATCAACCTGGTCAGCCCCAAACCCCTGCGCCTGATTCGTCAGCCGCATCGGACGTTGTATGCCGCTGACGCGCGGAACTACCAGGCGTTCTGCTTCGGCAGCGCGATCAACTGGACCTGGTTCATCTCGGACCTGCGCCACGGCGGAAGTTCCGTGGGACCGTCCTTGCCGGAGGATGGCGGACTGAACTATGCGTTCATGGACGGACACGTCGAGTGGTCCACGTACGCTCAATGGACCAAAAAGACAGCAGCCGGAGAATACCTGGCTTGCTGGGAGTATCACCCACAACACTGAGATGAAACGCAAGCGCAACAGCGCATTTACGCTGATCGAGCTTCTGGTGGTCGTCGCCATCCTCGCCATCCTCGCCGCGATGCTGTTGCCCGCGCTCCAGAAAGCCAAGGAGTCGAGCCGCCGCGCAACCTGCTCGACCAACCTTCGCCAGATCGGGATGGCGGTGCAGCTTTACTGCGATGACAACGGCGAATATTTTCCGACTTACGACCAGCAGGACTCTCATCTGTTGCTGTACCGGTACCTCGGTCTCCAAACTCTCCCTGCGCTCAGCACCAAGCACGTTTTTTATTGTCCCTCGGCCTTTGGGAAAGTCGTTGTGTTGGCCGATCCCGACAGCACCCGACATCTCGGCGGGGCTTTCCGCGCCAGCACGCTGCTTCCCCTGTATTGCTACGGGTACAACGCTCACCTGAAAATCAGTCAGGCTTCCGGCAATCCGATCTGGAACCCACCCTGGCAGGCGCTCCGACGCGGGCTGGTTTCTTCGCCGCCGCACGTGTTCTGGTCCACGGACGCCTTCAGCCATCGCGTGGACAGAAATTTCCCGTTCATCCCCGCGTTTCGCCACGGCGGTTACGGATGGGACGGCACGAACAGCAACTTGAACCAACAGCGCGGCGAGGGATTCAACGCCGTCTTTTTGGACGGACACGTCGAGTGGGTGCCGTTCTCGAAGTACATCAACTGGGTCAATGCCGGCTGGCCCTCTAAGAACCCGTTCGCGTGGAATTGAGCCGCTTCATGACCGCTGATTCATCGAAATTGTCCAAAGCCTACGCCCGCGGCATCGAAAAAGGCAGACAACTCCGGCTCAGCGACGATGCCGGCATCGCGCGTCGGTACTGGCACGACGCTGCCCGTTGTCTCGCGAAGATGCTCGGTTGGCCGAAAGAGAAGCTCGTCGCCGAAGTTCGCCAGTATCACCAGGAACGGCTCGACGCCGTGCCGGACTTCACGCGCTATCCGGAACTGCGTGGCTACCGCGATCTGCTCATGGAAGAACATCGCGGCATGCGCGACGCCGGGGCGGATGACGACGCCATCGCCCTGAGTCGGACGCTTCATTTCTGGCGCGACACACGGCTGCTGCAGCAAACCGGCCGCGGTTGGCACGCGCCGGTCATGCCCGAGAAATGCAGGGTGCTTTACGTGCCCGAGACCGAGGATGGAGCGATCCACGCCAAGAACGTGGACGACCCGCTCACGTACTGGAAACCGCGTGCGCCGTACCCGAAAAACGCCGCGTGGCCCTGGACCCATCCGCTTCGATTCGACGGCGTCGGCAGCGGACTGCACGTGGACGAAATTCCGCTGGAGATTTTTCCCGTTAACCCGCATGAGCTTTGCCTGGAGCATTGCACGACCGTCGAGGCGGCAACCGAATTCATGGTGCGTTACAACTATTTCTGGAGCAGCCAGAATCTGTTGATCCATGACCATCACGGAAACTCGATGGCGTTCGAGAAAACGCGATGTCGCGTCGCCACGCGCAAGCCGAACGCGAAGGGCATCAACTTCATCAACGGCATGGGCGCACTCGATCCCGAGATTTGCGAGCACCAGCGACGCATGCGGGCGAAACACCTCGAACAGACCGGCCAGGGTCCCGATTCAATCGAGGCGCGCTACTTCCAGTTCTGCGAGAAGAAATGGGAAAACATGACGCGTTACGTCGAGCAACTCACCCAGGACCCGACCGTCGAGGGCGTCAGGTCACTGATGGAGCAACGCGATCCGGGCGGACCGATGTGTTTGACCGGCAAGAAAGTCCACCCCGACGAGAAAGTGACCGCCTGCACGCTCGTGATGGACCTGTGGTTCATGGACAAGAAGAAGCTGCATCGCCGCCAGTGGCGCGGCGACATGCCTGCATATCTGGACAGGCCGGAGATCGTCCAGTTCAACTAGCTGACGGGCCGCGTGAAACGCCTCCGAGTTCCTATCACCATCCAGGACCACGATCTCGCCGGCCACTTCAGCCAGATGATCGGCGCGCCGCGGGAACGCTGGCCGTTGCGCTTTGGAGTGCCATTCCCGAAAGGGGTGCTGCGCGATCCAGCGTCGCTCGCGGTTCTCGACGGCGATCGCGTGTTGCCGTCGCAATTCCAGATTACGAATCGCTGGCCTGACGGTTCGATTCGCTGGCTGAGCGCGCTGGCACTCGTGGACTTGCGGGTGAGTGAAACCAAGCGCCTCTTCCTGCAAAGTGGGAACCCCGGCGAGCACCGACAGTCTCCCACTCCGGCTCTGGCGGCGAAAGAGCAGAACGGCTCGCTCCAGTTGTCGAACGGAATCCTGTCGATCGAAGCCTCTCGCTCGCTCGATTCGCTCATTCTGAAACACAGCGATACGGTTATCGCGGCGTCGCCGCCGACTCTGGAGTTGCAATTGGCAACTGATGAGCGCCTTCGTCCCGCCTGGAGTTCTGCCCGACTCGAAAGCGACGGCCCGCTGCGCAGCCGAATCGTTTATCGCGGACACTACGTCGCGCCGAGCGGCGAGACGAGTTTCGATGCGGAGTTCGGGGTCGAACTGACCGCCAGACAGTCCTGGATCGAATGCTTTCATCGAGTCATGCACAAGGTCCCCGGCACGCCGTCGCTGCCAGTGCGCCGGCTGGCGTTGCGACAGGATTGGGAGTTGGACGGCGCGCATTACGTGGTCCGCCAGTCGCATCGCGGCCACGAATGGTTGCCGCGCGACGTGCGTCGCGCGGGACATGTTGAGGTGCGCGTGACCGGCCAGCGTGCGTTCGTGACCGACCTGGACATGGCAGGCGAAGATGCCGGCGCGTATCCGCCGTACCTGCAAAAGGGACTCGACAGCGTCGAACCGTGGCTCGCGGCATCCGCCTCGAAACGGACGGTCCTTTTCTGGACACCGGAGCCGCTGGGAATTTCGCCGCAGGGTTGGTCGCTCGACGGCGGGACGATGACGATCGAGTTCATTCCGAGTTGGTCCGAGCCCGCGGAGTTTACGCAGGGCCGGGCGAAGACGCATCGCTGGCGCTGGCATTTCACGGAAACCCCGCCCGCCCCGTCGCTCGACCAGGAGACCGACCCGCGCCGGTGCTTCGGCTCGGCGTACAACCAAATGGCCTTGCTGCACGCGTTGCAGCCCATCGTCTCGGTCGATCCGGCATGGTCGCGCCGATGCAAGGTGGCCGGCCTGCACCGCGCCTTCGTTCACGATCCGCGCCGATATCCGCGCTTCGAAGCCGCCGTGAACCACCTCTTCGACCTGCAATGGCCGAAGGGCCTGATGAACTGGGGCGACGACGTGGACCCCGGCTACACCCGGAACTACGCGGCGACGGGCCTCAAGCTCGAAGGCGCAGTCTGGACCAACAACGAGTACGATTTCCTCTACGCCGCGATCCACCAGATGCTGCGCACGGGACAAGGACGCGTGTGGAAGATGGTCGAACGTTCCGCGCAACACGCGCTCGACGTGGACTTCGTGCATTACTCGGACGATCCATGGCTCCACCACGGCTCGCCCGCGCATAGCGCCAACCACACCGGCGCCGCGTCGTATCCGAGCCACATCTGGACGGAAGGCCTGCTCCATTATTATTACGTCTCCGGCGACGCGCGCGCTCTGGAGGTGGCCAGACAGTCCGGCGAGTTCATCCTCCGTTATCTGAAGAAGCGCTGGTGGGTTTTCGAGGAAACCGCGCGCGAGGCGGGCTGGGCGCTGCTGGCGTTGACGGAACTCTTCGCCGCGACGGGGGAACGCGCGTTTCTCGATGGCGCCCGGCGGATCAAGGGCTTCGTGGTCGAAGGGACGGAGAAACGCCATCCGTTGTTCCCCGGCGAAGCGAGTTTCTTTATCGCCGTGCTGGTGATGGGACTCGACAAACTCCACGAGCAGGACGGCGATCCGAAGATTTCCAGGACGATCGATCGTATCATGCAATGGCGGCTCGACCATCGGATGAGTCCCGAAGGCATCCCACTTTATCATTGGGACGCCTCGGGGCGGATGGTGAACTCGCGCGAGATCATGTTCCCGGCCGCGCTGGCCATCGCCCACCGTCACACGCGCAAGAAACAGTATCTCGATGCGATGCGACGCTGCCTCGACTACTGGCTCGACACGAACACATTCTATGGCACGCCGCAGTGCACCAAGAAAGCGGCGTCGTATTACCGGACCTGGATCGAGGCCTTGCAGGAGCTCGCCGGCAGAGGGCTGCTTCGCGAACGGGAATTCCGAACTTTCCGAAACCGGTAGGACTGGCTTCCCCGCATTTTCTGCGCTTTCGCTTTGGGGTGCATCCCCCTTTTTGAGCGATGGGAAATGGCATGGTGGCGCGAGCGTCCCGCTTGTCGCACTCCAAGAGCCAGCCGGGCGCGACAAGCGGGACGCTTGCGCCACCATGTAAGAGTTCGCACCTGACTGAACACCCGCAAGAAACGTGGGAAAAATTAAGCTGATCAAAAACTGGGATGCACCCTTCGCTTTCCTTCGCTTTGACTCCGGCCAATTTGACCTTGTCGGCTGACGCGAATACCATAGCATCAGTGCTTGACGCCTCATGAGTGGACCACTCACATCCCTCGTCGATCCCACCAGCCGCGAGTTCCGTGAGAACACGGAGGCCATGGAAAAGCTGGTCTATAAGCTGCGCGAGGACGAGATCGCGCTGAAACTCGGCGGCGGCGACGAGAACATCGACCGGCAACACAAGAAGAACCGGCTCACGGCGCGCGAGCGGATTGAGCTGTTGGTGGATAAGGGATCGAGTTTCTTCGAGCTGGGGATCTTCGCCGCGTACCAGATGTACGAGGAGTGGGGCGGCGCGCCGGCGGCTGGCGCGGTGGCCGGCATCGGTCGCGTGCACGGACGAACGTTCCTGATCGTCGCCAATGATGCGACGGTGAAAGCGGGCGCGTTCTTCCCCATGACGGCGAAAAAGGTGATTCGCGCCCAGACCATCGCGTTGGAGAACCACATCCCGACGATCTATCTCGTGGACTCGGCGGGCATTTTCCTGCCGTTGCAGGAGGACGTGTTCCCGGATCAGGACGACTTCGGGCGGGTCTATTACCTCAACTCGATCCTGAGCGCGCGCGGTATCCCGCAGATCGCCGCGATCATGGGCAACTGCGTCGCCGGCGGCGCGTACCTGCCGTTGATGTGTGATCACCTGTTGATGACCGAAGGCAGCGGGCTGTATCTGGCCGGGCCTGCGCTCGTGAAAGCGGCCATCGGGCAGGAGATCACCAGCGAGGAACTCGGCGGCGCCAAAGTCCACGCGGCCATCAGCGGCTCGATTGATTTCCGCGAGCCGGACGATCCCGCTTGCATCGCTCGGATTCGTTCGCTCGTGGACAAGATGGGCGAGCGCCCGCGCGGGCCGTTTCAGCGCACCGAGCCGGCCCCGCCGGCATACGATCCGAAGGAAGTGTACGGCATTTTCTCCAGCAACCCCGGCAAGGAATACGACATCAAGGAGATCATTGCCCGGCTCGTGGACCGCAGTGAATTCGACGAGTACAAGGCCGACTACGGCCAGACGCTCGTGTGCGGCTACGCGCGGATCGGCGGGTTCGCCGTCGGCGTCGTCGCCAACCAAAAGAAGCACATCCGGGTTAAAGGTCGCCCGATGGAGTTCGGCGGCGTCATTTACACCGAGAGCGCCGACAAAGCCGCCCGGTTCATCATGGACTGCAACCAGAACCTCGTGCCGTTGCTGTTCCTGCACGACGTGAACGGATTCATGGTCGGTCGCGACGCCGAGCACAGCGGCATCATCAAAGCCGGCGCGAAGATGGTGAACGCCGTCAGCAACAGCGTCGTCCCGAAGATCACTGTGATCCTCGGCGGCAGTTTCGGCGCCGGCCACTACGCGATGTGCGGCAAGGCGTACGCCCCGCGCTTCCTGTTCGCGTGGCCCACCGCGCGCTACGCCGTCATGGCCGGGGCGCAGGCGGCGAACACGCTGGCCGAGATTCGCCTGAAGCAATTGGAGAAGCAGGGCAAGAAACTGACCGACGCCGAGCGCAAGGAAATCGTCGGATCAATCGAGAAGGAATACGATCAGCAAGCCGACCCGCGTTACGGCGCCGCGCGCCTCTGGATCGATAAGATCATCGACCCCGCCGAAACGCGCGAGGCAGTGATCACCGCGTTGGAGGCAGCGAACCTGAATTCGGAGGTGGCGCAGTTCAGCGTGGGGGTGTTGCAGACATAGTTGTGTATGAACGCGAACGTGAAGAGAAGACTCGCGCTCACAATTTCCGCTGTTCTCGGCGTCGTGGTGCTCTGACCTTAACAGATATTGATGACTCAGTCCTCAGTCCTCAGTCCTCAGTCCTGTATCCTCGTCGAGTGCCCGCGCGATGCATTCCAAGGCTTGCCGCAGTTCATCCCGACGCAGGAGAAGATCGCTTACCTCAAGGCGCTCATTGACGCAGGCTTCACGCACATCGACTTCGGCAGTTTCGTTTCGCCAAAGGCGGTGCCGCAGATGCGCGACACGGAGGAAGTGTTTACGGCGGTGCGTGATAATGGGAAGGGGATCTACTACATCGCCATCGCCGCCAACGAACGCGGACTGGATCGTGCGCTGGCGGTCGGCGGTGTACCGGCGGTTGGGTATCCGTTCTCGATTTCGGAGACCTTCCAGCGAAATAACACCGGCAAGAGCATCGCCGAGTCGTGGCCGGTGCTGGGGACACTCCAGCGACGCGCGACGGCGGCGGAAGTCGAGTTGAGCGTTTATCTCTCGATGGGCTTCGGCAATCCGTACGGCGAAGTCTGGAGTGTCGCGCTCGTCACGGAAACGCTGGAGCGATTTCGCGACATGGGAATTCGGATCGTGATGCTGGCCGACACGACCGGATGCGCGACGCACACACAGATTCGCGAGACATTCGCCACATGCCGGGAACGCTGTCCCGAATTGTCGCTCGGCGCGCATTTCCATGCATCGCCGTCGAAGTGGCGCGCCAACGCCGAGGCAGCGCTGGATGCTGGCTGTGTGCGACTCGATTCGGCGCTCGGCGGCATCGGCGGGTGTCCGTTCGCGCAGGAGGAACTCGTAGGGAACATCCCCACGGAAGGCGTTCTCACGCTCTTCCGCGAGCGCAAGATCGCCGTGCCGGTCCTTGAAGATCGAGTACCCGCGGTGTTACAAATGGCACGAGGAATTTACGAACGGTACGCATGAGAACCTCGAAGCCATTCAAAACTGTTCCATGCGGTCTGGGGGAATGTGGGAGGCGCCTCAGCGCGCCGACCGTGCGTCATACAGAACGGTCCCATGCCGGTCGGCGCGCTGAGGCGCCTCCCACATTCACCTGTTCTGCTGTCGGACGGTCACTTGCGGTGCGAAAGTTGATCTCAAAGTGAAAGCCTTCCAAACCATCCGTTTAGAAGCCGAGCCGCCGCTCATTCTTATCACGCTCAACCGTCCCGACAAACGAAACGCGCTCAATCCGCAGATGATCGCCGAGTTGAGCGAAGCGTTCGCCGCCGCCGAAGCCGATGCGAAATGCCGTGTCGTCCTTCTGCGCGCGGAAGGCAAGGCATTCTGCGCAGGCATGGACCTGGAGGCACTCCAGCAAATCGCCGGGCAGTCCTACGAGAAAAACCTGGAAGACTCCCGTCAGTTGGCGCAACTCTTCCAGCGCATCTGCACATTGGTCAAACCCGTGATCGCTGTGGTCGAAGGCCCGGCCATCGCGGGAGGCTGCGGGCTGGCGACGGTCTGCGATATCACGCTCGCAACGCCAGAGGCGAAGTTCGGTTACACCGAAGCGAAAATCGGGTTTGTTGCCGGCATCGTTGCCGTATTCCTGATTGGGATGGTGGGAGAGAAACGAGCGCGCGAGCTGTTGCTCTCCGGCCGCTTGATGGACGCGGCGGAAGCGAAACAGATTGGGTTGGTGAATGAAGTCGTGCCGTCCGATGGAATTGCGACGCGCGCCAAACAGATCGCCGCCGAGCTGGCCGCCAACAGTCCCCAGAGCATCGCCGCCAACAAGCGATTTCTGGCCGACATCTCCGGTCTCGACGCGGCGTTGGAAAAAGCGTGCATCGCCAACGCTACGGCGCGTCAGAGCGAGGACTTCAAGGAAGGCGTGCGAGCGTTTCTGGAGAAGCGACCGCCTCGTTGGACGGGCCTGGCATGAACCCACCCGGCGACAGCGTTTGTAGTTCAAGCTTCAGCTTGTCGGGGAGAGCGTTCGGCAGCAAGCTGAAGCTTGAACTTACGAATATGACCCAGACATGAGCGGCATCTCCGTTACACCCGAAGTCGCGGCAAAAATCCGGAAGGCTCGCCGCGTCGGAAGCTGTCCCTACGAAGATCGCATGGTGCCGATCCCGAGCCTCGGCGTCATGCTGCGGGATCAGGCGGAGCGGTGCGGAGACCGCACGTATCTGGTTTACCGCGACCAACAGACCCGTGAAGCGTACACCTACCGGGAATTCTACGAACTCGTCTGCCGCACCGCCAATTTCCTGGTAAACGACCTCGGCGTGAAACCCGGTGACCGAGTCTCCACCGTCGCGTACAATCATCCGCATACGGTCGTCGTGTACTTTGCCACGCTCCTTGCTGGGGGCGTAATCGTCCCGATCAACGTTGCCGAGGAAGACAACCGGGTCGCGTTCATCCAGGAAAACTCAGACTGCCGGGTCGTCTTTGTCATGCACGACCTCGTGGAACGCTACGCCGCGGTTCCCCGGCCCGCCTGCATCCGGCACCTGGTGCAGATGGGTGGCACGCCTGCGCCCGGCTGCCTGGATTGGCAGAAGAGCATCGAACGCCAAGCGCCGCGCTTCGAGCGGATGGACCTTGCTGGTCCCGAGAGCGAGGCACTCATCGTCTATACGTCCGGCACGACGGGGCCACCGAAGGGTGTTGTGCTCGAACACTATAACCTCCTCGCAGACATCCACTCGATGGTGCAGTGGCACGGCTTTAACGCGGACGACCGGCTGATGTGTGTGCTACCAATCCATCACGTCAACGGGTTGATCGTGACGCTGATGAATCCCGTGTATGTCGGTGGCACGGTGATCCTCAATCGTAAATTTCAGTCGCCCACGTACTGGAAGGTCGCGAGCGAAGAAGGCGCCACCTGCGGCAGCGTCGTGCCGACGATCCTGCAATTCCTGTACGACCAGAATCAAGAAGCCGGTACTACAAACGCGTTTCGACTCAAGTATCTAATCTGTGGCGCGGGGCCGCTTACGGTGGAACTGGCGCAGCGTTTCGAGGTGCAACTCGGCGTGCGGATCGTCCACGGGTACGGCTTGTCCGAAACCACCTGCTACAACTGCTTTCTCCCGACCGACCTGCCGGCAACCGAGCACGCCCGCTGGATGACCGGGTACGGCTACCCGTCCATTGGTTGCCCGATCGCGTGCAATGAAATGACCATCCACGACGCGCAGGGACACGACGTTGCCGAGGGCGAGAAAGGTGAGATCGTCATTCGCGGCCACGACGTGATGAAGTATTATCTCAACCGGCCTGACGCCAACGAGACGACGTTCGCCTTTGATTGGTTCCGCAGCGGCGACGAGGGATTCTTCCGGTGCGATGCGCAGGGGCGGAAGTTTTTCTTCATCAGCGGCCGCATCAAGGAACTGATCATCCGCGAGCGGCGCGGCGTCAGGCCATGGCTCGCGCCCATTTTCGTGTAGAGGAGATAGCGCTGCTTGACGTGGTCAGCGTGGAGAATGGCCCAGTCGCCGTGACAGATGATCGGGTTGCGCGTGATTTGATGCCAACGCAGACCGTCGTCGGAGCCGAACAGATACATGCCGGGCCCGGTCCATTTCACATCCTCGCAAACGTCGGGCTCCGGCGCGGGCCATTTGTTCAGCGTGAGCGCGAGATACCTGCAGCCCGCGTTGGGCAACCCGCGCACCACGCTCATCACGCCGCCGGGGATGCCGGCCAGGTTGTTGCCGGGCCAGCGATGCTGGCCGGTGATTTTCAAATCCGGTTTCCGCCAATGAATGCCGTCGTCGCTCTCGGCGTAACAAGTGACCCAATGATCGGGGTCCTTGTCGCGATGACTGGCGTCCGGCATGCAGGCAAACCATTTTCGGAACAATCCGTTTTCCACCAGCGTCGAGCCGTAGGCCGACGTGATCCTCGCGTCCCACGAGCCTGGTGGACCTTGCTTCAACCCGGTGATCGGCACTTTCTCGGGCTGATAAAACCGTTGCTCCACGTTCAAGTCCCACTCGACGACGTTGTCCGTGTCGAAGAATACGTGGCGTGCCGGAAACGTGGTCGGGCCAAGCGTTGTGTTGTCGTGCATGGTCAGCTTCGTCATCGGTTTGGAGTGCATGTCAGGCCGCCGACTGTATTCAGGATCGGTCTGCCAACAAGGCCGTTTCGGAACCCTTTTTCGTAGGACAGCTCTTGTGGGCGTGTCCGTTCAGTATGTCCCCTGCACGGCAGCCGGGGCGCGATCGGGGTGGGCGCGACGAAAATCCTCGACTTCTTGCTCGTGCGGACAAAGTTGACCGTTCCCGCGCAGGCCGCCATGGGAGATATTGAAACTCATCGCCACTTCGTTCGAGGCCTCGACCCAATGCGGCGTCAGAAAAGCGTTCCACAACACATCGCCGGGCTTCATTTCGTAGCAGAGACCATCCTCGGGTTTCAGGTCGGCAGGCATTGATACGCTATCGGCCCGGTAATCCACCCGCATCTCGCGCGACGCCCAGCGGGTCGGGTCCTTTAAGCCGCAGAATCGCTTCGTGCCGTAACGTTGCCAGGCGAGGACGTGCGAGAAATCCATGTGGTAGTTCGTCGCGCAACCGGCGCCGCTGATGAAAATGATCGGGTAGCAACGCGTCCACGTGAATCCTTGTGCGCGCAACGCCTCCTGCCAGCGGTCGAGCACCTGCGTCTTGAAACCGTGGAGAAATTTCCCGGGCGCGTCGAACGCGGACAATCGGAAATGCGCGAGGGCGAAGGAGGATCGCAGCGCTTCCTCGATGGGCAATTTCAGGAACTGCTCGCGCATGTCGGTCATGTCGAGCTTGCTGCCTTTCTTGCCCGGCGTGATCCTCGCCTGCGGTTCGCGCCGCATTTCGTCCACGATGCGGTCCAGCGACGGCAGGGCGAACTCAAACGGGACGCATTCGCCCGCCATCAGGAAATTAAGAACGCCGTCCCAGCGCTGGCGGAACTCCGCCCAAGTGGTGACGGTTCTATGCAGTGAGGGGTCAGTGCCTTCCTTGCGCGTTTTCATCCCCGGCTACCTTGTTCCATGGTTCAGGTTCATCGCAAGCATTTCCGCAACGCCGCCAATCGTGCCGCCACGCTATCGGCGACGTGCCGGCTTGACCATCGTGATTTTGTGCTCAAATCTTTCGCTCACGATGAACTTTCTCCAGTCCCGCGCCGAGAAGCAAGCCCGGCCGTCGCCGTAAACCGAGAACTGTGAAGACCACTCTGGTCCGAAAGACGACGCACTGTTACGCGTCTCCGACGATCTCGCAGGCCTTGCTGCTGACCTTACTCCGATTGGCCTCGCTGTCTGGTTATCCGTGCGCTAGCGATGCCTTTGGAGTTGGAGAGATTGCCGGCACGCTAACAGGAGGGGCGGCACTTACGATTAGATCGATTATTTCAATCAAGAATACTTGGAACAACACCAAGACGAGCCCCTACACTCGAAAGTATCTGGCGTGACTTGAGCACGCTGACCCCGGAAACACCGCGGAAAGGTTTGAAAGGACCACCGAGGAATGCCAGGGCGTAAGGCATGCAGAAAGGTGCGCTGAAAATTCGAGCCTATCCATGTGAACGATTACCAGTTCATCAGTTACCTAGCTTTCCGTTTGCGCCCCTGTGTTGGGGGAGTGACACCGTACGTCCCCGACCCTTCATGTAACACCAACAACTCCGGCAAGGCCGCGCCTTTGCTCCACTGGTTTGTCTTGGGTTGATACTTCCAGCCTCTGGCCCGGAGTTCATGGGCGAAAGCCTCGCGCGTGACGAACAACGCCGACAGGCAGTTCTCCCTCCACGCCTCCAGGATCACCTGATTGAAAATGAATTCGCCTGTCAGCCCGGGGGCGTGAAGGACTGAGGACTGGGGACTGAGGACTGAGTCGAGAATCTCGGGCAGAGTCTTCTTCATTCGCAAGCGAGACGCTTGCGCCACTGGTTTCTTCGCGGTGCCGGGGCGTCGGTGCGCGGCGGGTTTGTAAAAGGTCAGGATCATCTCGCCGGAGAGGACGTTCTCGGAGTTCTTCTTCTTGTGCATGGACCAGATGACATCGCGTTCCTGGGTGACGGCGGCCCGGAGGTCCGCGCCGTGTTCGCTGGCGGTTTCGAGGATCGTGGCGAAGTACGAGGTGTCCCAGTGCTGAAAGACGATGGACAACCAGCGGTCGGGTTTGAGTAAGACCAGGCAGTCGCGGATGCTGTCGGCGAGCTTTCGCTTGTAATGATCTTCGGAAAAGTTGCATTCGCCGCCCACGATGGCTTCGGCCTGGCGTGTGGCGTCGCTGACGGCGAACCCGAGCCAGTGATTCCACAGGATCGAAAGGTCGAGGTAGGCGATGTGCGCGCCGTAAGGCGGATCGGTATAGATGTAATCCACGCTTTGCGGGCCGAGCGTGGCGGAGAGCGTGGCGGCATCCTGGGCCAACACAGTGAGGTTTTTCGCGCTATCAATCGGGAACTGCGGTTGGGTGCGATTGAAATGATCCCGGAGGTGAAACACCTCGTCTTTGGCTGACAGGACATTCAGGAAGCGGCCCTTGAACGTCTCCCAGATCGGCAGTTCGACGACGGACTTTGCCAGTTTGTAGCGGTAGATGCTGAAGATGCTCGATCCGCCCCGGCTCTCGGCCCGGCCTTCGGCGGAGAGAAAGGTTTTGTTCAGTTTGGCGACTGATGCCGACCAGGCCAGCAATAACGGGCCGCGTGCGTGGTCGTCTCGCTCGCCGTCAATCGCTTGTTTGAGCGCGGCGAGGCCGGCGAGTTGCCGCGGGGTGAACAGATCGAAGAAATGCTCGGCGTCGGAGTTGCTGGGCAAACGGATGTTCTCCGGCAGAGGCAATTGTTTGAGGAGTTTTCCCATCTCGGCCTCAGCGGCGGACTCGATGGTTTTGATCTTTGGTGCGCACGCTTCTTCTATCCGTGCAAAAGCCTGCTTCAAAGGCGTCGTGGACGGCAACGAGGTATCGGCGATGTTCTCAGTGATAAAATTGGCAAATGGATTGAGATCGTTATGCACCGCCTTTCGCCCCGAGAGAAGCGCCTCAATGGCCGTCACCCCGGTCCCGCCGAATGAATCCAGCACGATGTCACCCATCCGCGAATAGCGCTCGATGTAAGCGCGCACAACATTGGCAGGGCGACGCGTGAAGTAGGGGTGCACGCCATAATGTCGGGCCGAGGCCTGACGTTCCGCCGGGATCGCGGCGGCAATGGGTTCGATGTCCGCGCGAGTGAACGCTTTACGATTTGCCAACAAGTTCATTCAGGTATTTGCAGAGTTCCGCCAATTCAAGCACGTCAATGTGATCGGGGGAGTTCACCAGATTGTCGTCCACGCACAGCACGACCGCGCGCGGCAGCGGTTTGTATCGGAGCATTTGATACGCGAAGTTACGCGAATGCTTCTTCACTTCCACCGGGCAGAAGTATGGCAGCAGATTCAGAAACTGAAAGCGGCTCGGGTCGCAATCGTACGATTTGCCCACATACGGGCCGAGCTGCACGCCGAGCCGCGACAACGCCCCGGCAGCGCGTAGGACATCAGATTCGAGGATGTTCTTGATCTTCTTCCCATGATGGTCGTTGACTACACGACAAATCTCATCTCTCGCCCACTCGACGTCCGGCGTCTCAACCTTCGACCGATGCTCGATCTGTCTGCGCCAGAGGACGCTGCGATGGCGGTGATTGAATGACAGGGGATAGAGCGGACGTTCGATCTCAACCTCGCGGGCCTTTCCCCGGAGACTGGCGCGAAACGGAGCGAGGATGAAATGGCCGTCCCGGTGGATGTTTACCTCCACGTCAATCCGTTCGAAGTCACCACTCGGCAATCCATACCAGCGTCGAATGGCCTCACCGATCGATTCTGTCGCGCCTGCTTGCTGAATCCGGTCATGGCCGACCGCTCCTCTCATGACTCTTCCCGACCTGGTGAGTTTGTGATCGCGTCCAACGGCCATGAACGGGCTGGACGCGATGCCATAGGGCGTCTGCAGAACGACGCGGCATGCGCCTCTGCGTCGCAGGAAATCCTTTATGACCTCGGGAACATCATGGAAATAGTATTGCGGCCCGCCCGTTTCCCGGCTGCGGACCTTCGTTTGCTGCAGATGCATTGATTGCGGAGGGTAACAAGGCAGGTGCAATGCAGCAAGTTCGCACTCATGGGCATTACCAGAATCGCGTCCCGTCCGATCCGCGCCATCCGCGGCTGACAGTTCTGATCGTTGCCCGCAAGCCAAGCAACATCGGCGTTACAACGGAGCATCGTCGCACGGAGTCGCCGGATGGAGGACAGTTTCCAGAACAGCGAGCTCGCATTAAACGGCAACCTGCTCATGGGCCGCAGTTCAACATCACGATCACTGCCCGCAACGCGCCGGCGAAAGTCGGCCGACCGTGCCCGTAGGCGCAACCGTGCCGTAAGGTGTAGGTTCCGTAGCGCGACCATCCTGGTTGCGGCGGCATTTTGGCCGGACGCAAGCTGGAAGCTCGCGCGACTCTGTCGCTGTCGGCCGAAGGCCACGCTTTGTGTGGCCTTTCCTCTTTCCTTCCTCGGGCCCGACCAATTTTTTCCAGCTTTTTACCAAAGCGGATCTCTTGCTCCTCCCTCGGAAGTATTCCACGCTCGATATGACCAACCTACACCGCCTCAGACGGAACGATTTCCATTCATGAATCCAGAACTACTACCGAGCCATCGTTGGTGCACCGTGGAAAAGCGCACTCGCCTTTCCCCGCCATCCATTCGCGGGGAAATCTTGCGGCATGAAAACATTCAAGACGGCTTCACACTGACCGGCACGCCGGCGCCGGCGCGGGACAAGATGCTGTTCAAGGCGCATACCGACCGACGGCAACTGCTGATCTCCGTGGCGGTGTACGACACCGCCGGGCCTGCCTCACGCATGCCGCCCGCGCCGTTGCCCAATCGCCATTCGGTGGAGATTTTCTTCGCGCCATGGAACGACAAGCTGGGTTGGTATCAGTTTTGTTTCCTGCCGGACGGCAGCGTGCGGACGTTCAATCACCTGCCGTACCCCGAGACCGCCTCCACGGCGATGCCCCGGCTCAAGGTCGCACGCTTTCAGTGGATCGCCGACCTCGATCGCGCGGTCAGCCGGTTGTACTGGCTTCATGCCTGGTTTCCGCTGAAGGAGGTTTTTCGGGCAGGCGACATTTGTGGGTTCAACGTCGCGGGCGACTCGCCGGCGCTGGAGGAAACGAGTTCGTGGAATCATTCCGCCGCAGTCGGGGTTCAGGATGCGACCTGTTTCGGCACACTCGCGCTGCGTCCACCGCGCCGGAGCGAGATCAAACTGCTACCCATCCGTCACCCCACGCCCAAGCAAGCGCGCGAGTTCAAGTTCTCGGTGACGTATGACATACCGGACAACATCTCCTACGCGAATTATTACTCGCCGGCACGTCTCGAACGCGAACTCGCCACCTGGCAATCGTACGGCATCAACCGGATCAATTGGATCGAGTACGGACCGGTGAGCGAGTGGCCCAGTCTGTATTCGCCGGCCTTCTGGCAAATGTCGGCGGAACGGAAGAAGCGCTTCCTGCGGAACGTGGCCCTCACGCGGCGATACTGCGACGACACGTTGCGCCATGCGGTGAAGGCAGCCAAACGGCTCGGGATGGAAATCGTCGCCGTGTTCAAGCCGTTCGATCTCGCGTTCAACACTGCCCTCGCCGAAGACGATGGTCGGTCGAGCGTGAAAGACGTGGATCTTCGCTTCAAAGCTGCGCACCCCGACATCGCCGCGCACCCGGAGTTTACCATGCGAGCGCACCCCGACTGGCTGCGCCGCCCGGTCTTCCCGATCACGCGCCTGCGTTTTTGGTCGGAGACGCCGATCCAGTCGTTCGCGGCCTCCCGGCTGTCGCTTTGGACCAGCGCGGACAATGTCCGCTACACGAAATACCGGCGCGGGTTTCGCCATCGCACCGGCCACGCGCACCGGCCGCATTACCGCTGGAGTCCTGCCGGCAAGGTCGTTGAAAACGGACGCGCTAGGAACTGGTTCATCGAGCTGACCGGCCTCGATCTTCGCACGCCGTTTGTCGCCGTCGAAATTGGTGGCAAGAGCTTCCCGGTTTCGCATCGGATGTTTGCGTTTGCGGAGGCGTGGTCGGCAGACGGCAGTGAAGCCCCGGTCGAACTCGCCAGTGGCGGCAGCCGGGAGCAAGGGTACAGCTTCAATCGCTGCTGGCCAGGCTGGGCCAATCACACCGAGCCGATTTTCGACACGTACACATGGCGCGGACCGGACCTGGGGCTGCGCTTCGGCGATGCCGGGAACCTCGTCACGTTGTTTGAACCGACCTTTGCCGGTGCCCGCCAGATTTGGTTGGATCACATCCAACAGATGCTCGATACCGGCGTGGACGGCGTGGACGTTCGCACCATCGGCCACCACAACGGCACGGAGAGCTACCTGAGATTCGCGTTCGCCGAGCCGGTCCGGGCGGAATTTCACCGGCGGCATGGTCGCGAGGTAGAGCCGACCGACGCCGATTACGCGCGCGTCCGCCACATCCGCGGCGAGGCGTACACCCAATTCATCCGCGACGCGAGATCGCTGACGAACCGCTTCGGGAAGAAACTCGCGGCGCATGTCGAGTGGGGGACGGAAATCCCGGCGCATCTCCACACTCGGCTGCAGATGCAGATGACGCTCGAATGGGAACGCTGGATTCGCGAGCGGCTGGTGGACGAAGTCAGCTTGCGCGGTTGGGGTTGCTACAATCGTCATGTGCAGACGAAGGTCCTCCCCCTCGCCCGCAAACACGGCGTCGGCGTCCACATCATCAGCAAATGCCTGCCGGGCGGGCTAGATATTCGCGCCATGGAAATTTGCCAGCGGTACGTCACGGAAGCCTGCGCGGCTGGCTTCGCGGGTTTCAGCCTGTACGAAGCGAACGACTTGTTGCGCATGAACGCCGAGGGCATTCCCACGCCGATCGGGTTGGTGGATGAAGCGGTGCGCAAGGCCCGTCACGCGCTGGATCACCTCGAATGCGATGGGGCCGGATGACGCACAGAGTCGGAACGTTGGGGCGAATCGCGACCAGCGCAATTGGATATGGCGGATTCTCTTCTGCTCCAACTTTCGTTCTGACAGGTTCCTAGGGGATCGGGCTGGACTTCCCCTCCGCACTCCTTTAGCCTCGCCGCGTGAAATCTTCCCAACGCCCTTCTCTCTC
>Ga0187892_10002550_pt1 | contig 35952 bp, 40 predicted proteins | sample MA1701073metaG_FD_139345 | JGI IMG/M metagenome (GOLD analysis project Ga0187892, IMG submission 139345) | Bio-ooze microbial communities from a basaltic lava cave in the Kipuka Kanohina Cave System on the Island of Hawaii, USA - MA170107-3 metaG ... | reverse complement strand
TATTCACAACCTCTCAGGGATCGTTGGCCCCGGGCACGACCTGCCCTTTGGCGGCGGCAAAACGGAGCATCCGCTCCATCGGGATCCGCGCCCGCTCGACGATGTCGCGGTCGAGAAGCACCTTGTTCGCGCCCTTCGCTAACGCATTGGCGAGCTTTCGGAGCCCGTTAATCGCCATAGCCGCCGCATACGAGTGCGTCAAGGCGGAAGCAGGAATCGCTCTCCGTCGTAACTCAATACGACGCCTTTACGCGTGATGGTCTCGACCTTGAGTTTGCCTTCGATGACATCGCCCTCCACGTAGCGGCGGTTCTTGATGTAGACCAATCTTTCCGCTGGGTTCGGAACGTAGGCCATTAGACTGACCTTCAGGTCGGGCACCGCCGCCTGCACCTCGGCCGGCATCTCGACATAGGAGGGCATTTCGTCGAGCCTTGGATCCTCCGGCGGCGCCAGCACTGGCTTTTGTTCTAGCTGTTTTGGCATGGCCGCCGGCGGCGGCTTGGCGATTTCTTGCTTTTCCGAAAGCTTCGCCTTGGGGGCTTTGAACGGTGACGGCTGCGGTGATTTAAGGGCCTCGCGCATTTCGCGTTGCTGTTCCCGCGCCGGTGTATCGCGCGCCGCCTGCTGCCGCGGCGAGAGGGCGGTCTCCGCGCTAGGTGCGGCGGCGGCAGGCTGCGGAGGCCGAGGCTCAACGGCGGTTGGCGGCGCTGCGGCCTTGGCGCTCTCCTCTTCTACGTTTGAGCGGGCATGCGTATCGGTCGTGTTTTCGTGCCGCCATAAGAGTGCCCCGGCGACGGCCGCGTTGAGCACCAAGGCGCCGGAGATCACCCAGGGCCACGGGCTCCGGCGTGGCGCTTTTTCTTCGAGCGCAATCGAATGTAAGGTCGGCGTCTCCCGCGCCGCGCGTGCGCGCTCGACTTTTTTTAACGCTTCAAGGATGAACGACATAAGACTAGGATTTGGGAATCGTGAGCGACGGGTTCCCGGCCGTGCGCACGGCCGTGACTAGGTATAAGAGCGTTTCCGGCCCGATCATGCCATCGGGCGCCAGGGCGTGTCGATGCTGAAACGCAATCACGCGTTCCCGGAGCGCCTCGTCATAATACCCAGGTTTGTCTACATGCGCTTTCCTGCCATCCAGTTGGTCCAAGCGTTCCCGGAGCCAAAGCACGCCGGGGCCCTCGACGCCGGGCGAGATCAGTCGATCAACGCGTTCCGGGGGCCGCCACACCACCGTATAATAGCCGTTCCACAACGGCTCGATGGCCGCGCGCGGATAGGTTCCGGTCTTCCGATCGATGGTCAAGGTAACTTGATCGCCATCTAGTCCGCTGACGGTAACGAACCGCGCCTCGCCTGTCTTTAAGAACAGCCCAATGACCGCGGGCACGTCGAATGCGCGCAGACTATCCCAACCACCCCATCGCGACAGGCATTGCAGCCCGTGTTTCGGCGCCGAATCGCACGGTGCTTGCGTGACGCCGGAACCGTCGCCCACGCCCCATAACAACAGCATGCTTGCGAGGGCGGTATCACGATCGGCGCGAATACCGGGTTCACCGAGCCATGGGACCAGCGTCTCGGACAGCTCGCGCCGTGCGGCATTTTCGCTTTCAGAGCGACTCGCGCTTTTGTCTGTCGCGTCGGTTTTCTTCCGATCTGCACGGCCGGCGATGATGCCTATGTCAGCCGGTTTGACCGCCGCGCTGGCGGGAACCTCAGCACGGTATTCGGAGACCGGCGCCTTCCAGCCGGTGTCAAACGCCGGGGTGAACCACCAGGCAGCGCTGCCGGCACTTGCAAGCGCCGCCGCGGCGGCGAGCCACCGCCAGTGCTTGATCGTGATCGCGGCGCCCTTGACCTCGGCCACGGCTTTGCGCGCCGTTCCCGCGGTGACGCTGCCCTGATTGCGCACGAAGGCCCCGAGCAAGGCGCGATCGCAGTAGACATTGATTAGGCGTGGAAACCCTTGCGCGGCCCGGTGGATGAGACGGCGCGCGCTACGTTTGAATACCTGTCCGCCAGCGCCCGCGATCGCCATGCGATGGGTGATGTAATCCGAGGTCTCCTGTCTTGAAAACGGCAGCAAGTGATAGCGGGCCGAGATGCGTTGGGCGAGTTGCCGCAAATCGCTGCGGGCGAGGATATCGATCAGTTCCGGTTGTCCGATTAAAATGATCTGCAGAAGCTTCTTTTTTGTGGTTTCGAGGTTGGTGAGCAGCCGCACTTGTTCGAGGACCTGCGGGCTCAGGTTTTGGGCCTCATCGATGATCAGTACCGTCCGCCGTCCCTGTGCGTGCGCATCCAATGCGTGGCGATAAAGCGCATCGACGAGGAACTTTTGGGTGGCGTTTTCTCGTGAATATTCAATCCCAAACTCATCGCAGATCGTGGCCAGGAGATCGATGTCCGTGAGTCTCGGATTTAGGATAAACGCGACCTCCACTCCGTCCGGTAAGCGTTCGAGCAAGACTCGGCACAGGGTGGTCTTGCCGGTCCCGATTTCCCCGGTCAACTGTACGAACCCGCCGCCTTCTTCCAGGCCGTAGATGAGATGCGCGAGACCTTCGCGGTGACGATCGCTCAGGTATAGATAGCGCGGATCGGGGGTCAACGCGAAGGGCGGCTCTTGAAGATTGAAATGCGCCAGGTACATCGGGCCCCGCTCCGGGGTGGGATACCAAAATGATAACGTATCCAGGCAAGGATACGCGAGCCAAGCACGCGGGAGAAGAAACCTTGCGCGGGGAGCACGGGTTTTCACAGCGGGTACGCAGTGCGGGGCTCCAACCTGGCCGTGCACGCGCGGGGTCGTTCGGCCATGGCGCACGTGATGGCGAGCCGCGGGCTTCGCGCATTCGGTACACCACTCCTTGGTGAGGCGGGGACTGTCCTCCTTAGAACCTCCTGGCCACCAAGCAGATCCTTACGCTCAGTTCGCTTGCCGTCCTTGGCCCCTGTTTGTCTCTCACTACCGACACTTCCCGTGTCCGTGAGCAACAAATCCGCCCCGAAATTCACCTCAAAGCCTGAGGGGACACCAGTTCACGCGGACCGCACCGCGTACCCGATATCCAATCAGCAATCGCCGCGCCAGGTACCTAGAGTTCAATTAGATTTCGCCACCACGGGAGCGTCAATCCCCGTGGGGCGACCAAAGGGGAGAGCTGCGCCTCTCCCCTTTGGAAACCCCATCGCTAAGGTCCCCGCGGCAAGACCGCGGGGAATAGCTTTGATGACCGGCGCCATCGAAACGGAATCGCAATAGGGTAGGCTTGATGCACCGGCTTCCAAAGCGTTGGAACTTGACATACCGCCCCAAGTCTACAACGCTTTAAGTCGGTATCGGGTGGATGCTTGCGTAGTGTATAGGAATAAAAAATTCTTGACTCTGGCCCTCTTGGGCTTGCTCGGCCCGTTCCCTGCGCTCGCTATCGAGCTTCCCGACTTTGGCGATTCCGCCTCCGCCTCGGTGTCACCGGAACAGGAGCGGCGCCTCGGCCGCAGTCTCTTCCGGCATTTAAAGCGTCAGGAAAGGCTCGTGAACGACCCAGAAATTGAGGCTTATGTTCAATCCTTGGGTTCGGCGCTCACCGCCCAGGCCGAAAACGCGGCGCATAACTTCGAATTTTTCTTGGTAGGCGACCCAACGCTGAACGCGTTTGCCGCCCCGGGCGGTTTTATCGGAATCCACACCGGACTGTTGTTGCATACCGAAACGGAGAGCGAGCTAGCCGGTGTGGTCGCTCATGAAATCGCGCACGTGACCCAACGCCATATGGCTCGTACCTTCGAGAAAGCCTCCCAGCTCAGCATTCCCATGGCGGCGGCGATGCTGGGCGCAATCCTGCTCGGCACTCAGAACCCGGAAGCTGGCCAGGCCGCGTTCGCGGCCATTGCCGCGGGCAACGCCCAGTATCAACTCAACTTCACGCGCTCCCATGAAGAAGAAGCCGATCGGATCGGCATGCAGATTCTGGCGCAATCGGGATTCGATCCGCGCGGAATGCCGTCCTTCTTCGAGCGTATGCAGCGCGCGAACCGGCTCACCGACAATGCCCAGTTACCGGAATTCCTGCGGACTCACCCGGTCTCGGTGACGCGCATCGCCGACTCCAGAAGTCGCGCCGAACAGTACCCAACAAAACATCACCGTGACAGCCTCGCTTTTCATCTGGTGCGGACCAAACTCCGGTTAAGTTCATTGGGGCAACCCGCGGCAGCCGTAGCCTATTTCGAGCGGCAGCTAAAATCGGGCTTGTTCTTAAACGCCGGCGCCGCGCGCTATGGGTATGCTCTGGCGCTGACCGAAGCCGGCAACTACCGCGAAGCGCGGCGGCAGCTAGAGCAACTTCGGCACGCCGATCCCGAGCAGACCGCCTACCTGCTTGCGGCCGCGCGGCTGGCGCTCGCCGAGAAGCGGCCGGGCGAGGCGCTATCGATCTACGGCGAGACGCTGAAACTCTACCCCAACTACCGCCCCGCGGTTCTCGGACAAGCGCAAACGCTGCTCACATCGGGTCAAGCCGAGGAAGCCCGCCGGGTGCTGCGCAACTACGCCCTAAGCCACGAGGTGGACGCCGCCTACTATGGGCTTTTGGCGGAAGCGGAAGGAAAACTCGGGGCGGAAGTCGAAGCACAGATCGCGCTAGGAGAACAAAGTTACCTGGCCGGCGAGACCCACTTGGCGCGCGATCAACTCTGCTTCGCCCGCCGCTCACCATTGGTCGATCACTACCAGCGGCAACGCATCGAGGCGCGGCTCAAGAACGTCCTCGGCGATCTCATCGAGGAACAGGAAGCCGAACAAGAGGGACGCGCTCTCGGGCGCATCGGACGGAGCTCCGAAGAGCTCGACCCGGCGCGTCCTTGCCCGGGATGATTTCCGCTACGATCGACCTCGCTGTTTCCGTTGGCGCGAGACGCGCGCTACCATATGCTTACACCAGCCACAGGCACTCGTACTTCACAATGATTCGTTCAAGTACCGAAGACCTCCGCATCACGGAGACCCGCGAGGTCCTCGCACCCGCGACGCTGCACACCGACCTGCCCGTCACCGCCGCGGCCGCGGGCACCGTGCTGAGAGCGCGCGCCGCGATCCAGGCCTTACTGGGCAAACGGGACGACCGGCTGCTGGTCATTGCGGGACCCTGTTCGATCCATGATCCCGACGCCGCGCGTGACTACGCCGCACGCCTCATGCGCGCACTGGAAAACCATTGCAAAGACCTTTTGATCGTGATGCGCGTCTATTTCGAGAAACCGCGGACTACCGTAGGTTGGAAGGGTCTCATCAACGATCCAAAGCTCGACGGGAGCTTCCGGATCAACGACGGCTTGCATATCGCCCGGCGGCTGCTACTGGATCTGGCCGAGATGGGGGTCCCCGCCGGCACCGAATTTCTCGATCCGATCAGTCCGCAGTACTACGCCGATCTGATCGCCTGGGGCGCTATCGGCGCGCGAACTACCGAGAGCCAGGTGCACCGCGAGCTGGCCTCGGGATTGTCCTGCCCCATCGGCTTCAAGAACGCGACCGATGGGGGACTACAGATCGCGGTGGACGCGATCATCTCGGCACGGAATCCGCACCATTTCTTGGGCGTGACCAAAGGCGGGCATGCGGCCATTCTCTCCACGACGGGCAATCCCGATGGGCATATCATCCTGCGTGGAGGCCAACGCCAGCCGAACTACGATGCCGGGAGCATTGATGCGGCCGCGGCATTGTTGGCGAAGGCAGGGTTACCGCTGCACATCATGATCGATTGCAGCCACGCGAACAGCGCTAAGAACCACGAGCGCCAGGTACAGGTCGGCCACGAGATCGGTGCCCAGATCGCGGCGGGAGATCGGCGGATTTTGGGGCTGATGATCGAGAGCCATCTGGTGGCCGGGCGTCAGGATCAGGCGCCAGGCCGTCAACTGGTCTATGGTCAGAGCATCACGGACGCCTGCATCAGTTGGACCCAAACCGAGGCGCTTCTCGAGGATCTGGCCGCGGCGGCGCGGCGGCGGCGCGATCGCACGGGCGAGTATGGCATGGTCACGGCGAAATAACCCCAAAGCCGCTGAACGGGCCCGCGTTCAGAAGGGGCCCAATGATAGCAGCCTGCGCGCGTAGACATCCCACAGTCTCCCGAAATAAAAGACACCGAAGCGCGTGAGAGCGGCCGAGGCGCTCGCAAAGGACGACGCCCTCGATCGGCGCCTGGTGCTCCGGCATCGTAATAAAACGGTTCGCGCCGTCGACGCGGATGCTCAAGGATGAACGCGGCGGCCCTAGGCCCCGACGATTTGCTTACCGTCTCTGTTACAACAGTAAGCAAATCGTCGGCTTTTGAAACACTCCGGTAAGGTAGCCCGCTTACAGTGTCCCCCGGTAAATACATACGCCCCGGTTATCGGCGTCGGAGATATTGCAATGATCCTCGTTCACGCCCGTTCGTTTATCGCGCGTTACGCGCTGTTCATGTCAGTTGCAGTCAGCACCTGGTCAGACTCGGTCACAGCGATGCCGTCATCCCGTCCGGATAACCGCATTGTTGTTCCCAATGACAATCAGCGTCCGGCGGGCCTGCTCGCTGACGGTACATTGACTCTCAACCTTAGAGCCGGACGTGGCAGTTGGCAACCGGAAGGTCCTGCGGGCCCAGCGCTTTCGATTGAAGCATTGGGTGAAGCTGCTTCAGCGCTTACGGTGCCAGGACCACTGATCCGTGTTGCGGAAGGAACGTCGATCGCGGCGTCGATTCGTAACGATCTCGATACGCCGTTCCAGGTACACGGACTTTGCGCACGCGACGGCTCGCCTTGCCCAAGCATAGAGGTGCCGCCCGGTCAGGCACGCGAGGTGCGCTTCAAGAGCGGCCGCCCTGGCACTTATCATTATTGGGCAACGACCATGAACGCGCCTGTGCCGTTTCGTGAGCTGACTGGTGCGTTTATTGTTGATCCGGCCGGCGGCTCCGCCAAGCCGGATCGCGTTTTTGTCATCACGGAATGGTCGAACTTGACAGGGCGACAATTGCGCGATGTGTTTAGCGCCGATGATCCGAGCGCCCGTTTCCTTCAGCTTCGGCCTCGCATCGCGTTCATGATCAACGGCCTGGCATGGCCCTCGACTGAGCGGTTGACCTACCAGCTTGGGGAGATCGTGCGTTGGCGGGTCATCAATCTGAGTTCCCAGTCCCACCCGATGCATTTGCACGGCTTCTACTTCGACGTAAACGCGTTAGGCGATGGGCTACGTGATCAACAGGTCGATGCAGCACAGACACGGCGCGTCGTCACGCAGCTCATGCCGCCCGGTGGCACGATGGCGATGACCTGGATGCCGGAACGGGCCGGGAATTGGCTTTTTCATTGTCACATTATGCATCATGTGTCACCGCTGCGCCGCCTTACCGAGATGGGTAACCGCAATACGCGTCACCATCAGGCGGAGCACGACGGCTCGGGGGGTATGGCCGGCATGATTCTGGGGATCACGGTGCAGGGACCAGGGGAACCATCCGCGGTGGAAAGGCACACCTCCCCGACTGAAACGCCGCGCAAGCTCACCATGGTTATGCGGCCTGGAATCGCAGCAAAGGGCCATGCGCGCCCGGGGGGTTTCGTCCTGAGCGAAGGAACGACTGCGCAACCGTCCGATCCTGTTGGCATGCCTGGGCCGACACTTGTTCTACGCCGTGATGAACCGGTTGAGATCACCCTGGTGAACCGTCTGTCCGAAGCCACCGCAATTCATTGGCACGGCATGGAACTCGACAGCTATTACGACGGGGTCCACGGGTTGAGCGGTAACGGTAAGCACGTGGCGCAGATGATCGAACCGGGTGACAGATTTGTCGTGCGTTTTACACCGCCGCGCGCGGGAACGTTTATGTACCACACCCATTTGCACGATTATCGTCAGTTGTCTTCCGGATTGTACGGACCCATGATCGTGACCGATCCGAGTGAGTCGTTCGATCCGGCCACCGATCATGTGCTCATTCTCGGCCGCAGCGGCGTGACGTCCGAGGGGCCGACGATATTGAGCGATCCGGAGTCGGTGGTGTTGAACGGCGAACGATCGCCGCGATTCATCTGGAGGGCGGGCGAGCGCCACCGCGTGCGGTTTATTAACATCACGCCCGACGACATCTTCACGGTGTCGCTGCAGACGGCGGAAGGTCCCGAAGAATGGATGCCGCTCACTAAGGACGGCGCGCGCCTACCACCCGCCGAGGCGGTCCTCGGGCCGGCGCGCCAGACGCTGGCGGTCGGCGAAACCTATGATTTCGAATATCAAGCGCCCGCTGCCCGCAAGACTGTTTGGATCGAGATACGGAACAGAAGCGGCAAGTGGCAAGCGCAGGGGCAGGTTAACGTCAAGTAAGTCGGCGAGTGAAGCGAATAGATAATATGAAGGGTCGCCTCAGATTAGCCTTGGTGGCTTTCACGAACCAGACTAACGAGACCAAGGATGAACGCAGCGGCCCTATGCCCCAACGATTTGCTTATCGTTTCTGTTACAACGGTAAGCAAATCGTCGGTTTTTGACCGGTAAGGTAGCCCGCTTACGGTGCCCCCGATAAATACATACGCCCGGGTAATCAGCGTCGATCCGCATGCTGACCGCGCAGGCACGGCTGGAAGGCTTCACAGTGATAACCTCCGACCCCATCTTTCAACGCTATCGCGTGCCTGTGGTGTGGTAGCGGCTCGCGACCAAAGCAAGAGTCTCAACGTATTTGGGTTGTGCACGAATAGTCTTCCTTTGTGTTGTTATGGTCTGATCTATTGGGGGGCTATCCACGCGGCGTGGAGTGACTGGCGGTTAAATTGTTGTATATTTATGTCCTAGGTCGGTGATCCCGATCCCGACTAAAGCATGGTAGATCCCCCACACGGTCCCGAATAAGCCGATGAACGGTGCGGTGCTGCCCACCGAGGCCAGTGTGGTAAGACCCGCTTCCAAGCGCGCCGCCGCATAGTCGATGCTTTGACGTAGTGCACGGGTAATGAAATCACTGCGCGTGCAGGCCTCGCCCAGCGTCTTCGCTTGAAGCTTACGGTAATGCATGTCGGAACCGATCCCCTGGCGCAAGAGCTCGACAAATATATCGCGCCGGCTCTCCAGATCCGCCGCCGCTTGCGCCAGCGAAGGCGTTGCCCAGAAGTGGCGAACCACCTTGGAGGCTCGATGCCGCAATCTCCACGTGCGCACACCCTTGTTGATGATGAGATACCAGGTCGCTACCGACATCAACAGCAAGATCCCGAGTACCGAAAGAATGACCACGTCGGCTTGCGCCAAAAAAGTCTCCAAACCAAAGTCGGGCACCATCTCCACCGCGGGGGAAGCCAGTGGATCGGCCACTGCCCCCGGATTGACCTCTGCGAGCGGCGGCGCATGGGGCGGCTCAATCGTCTCCGCCGGCATTGCCGGTGGATACGGCAGTAACTCCGCAGCTTGCTGAACCGGATCGGCCAGTGATGCTGTCTCTATCGTTTGTGCCACGAGCTCTATCCTCTTAGTGTGAATACGATGGGAACGATAACCCAAGCCCGAACCGAACGATCTCCAAGCTTCGCCGGTACAAATCTCCACTGCGAAACCGCCTCTCGCGCCGCCGAATCAAGGCGCGCAAAACCACTGCTGCGGTTCACCTGAATACTCTCCGGATGACCTTCGGCATTGACCAAAACCCGCAGCAGCACCCGGCCCTTCTCCCCCAGACGACGCGAAAGCGCCGGGTAACGCGGCGCCGGGTTGTCTAAGTAATCAGCGGAAAACCGCGGCGACGCCGGATCCGGTGGCGCCTCGTTCTTCGGTCCCTTCAGCGCCGGGGCTGCCGCGGCCACCGGCTCGGGCTCCGGCGCAGACTCCTCGTGTATATGGATCGCCTTCGGTAAAGGGCTCTTATTGACCACCTTCTTGGATTTGGGCTTCGGTTTAGGTTTGGGCTGCGGAACTACTTCAACTTTCGGCGGCGGCGCCTCTATCATGGTGACCATCAGCGGGTGTGGTGCTTGTAACGGTACCGCCGTCACCGCCGGGTAGTGCGCAACGCTCATCAACGCAGCAAGGTGTAAGCCTATCACTAAGCATAAACTAACGAACGAATGATCCTCGCCCAAACCCGGACGACGCCGGCCATCGTCACACTGCCTCATCATCCTAATGCAGGCTGCCGAACAGTCCATCGGCCTCGCCGTTCGGTCCGGCGGTGAAGTATAGATAGTTCCCACGGCGAGGCTCGCACCGTTGCCGAAGGCGAGGCCCCAGAGCCCATTGATCTGGATGGCTTGCCTCGGTGAATATTTCTTCGCAGCCATTCTTCCCCCTGAATTGCTCAACGAGCTGCACATCATCTTGCTGGCGAATATGCCGTTGAGCGGGTGCTCATGCGCGTTTTTCGCTTGTGCCACCAGTTGATTAATCCGGTGACATACATCACCAGTGGTATTAGTCCCAGCAGGGCAACGATGATTTCTCCAGGCCTCCCGAATATCGTTCCAGAGTGAAGACCCTCTAGCCACACCTCTGCTGCTTCGCGCGATGACCGGGTTTCCGATGTTTCATGAACGGTAACGGTACCGCAACGTAGGTCGGCGATGACATGGGTATCGCCATGCTCGGCGTCGGTGTCGCGGCCTGTTTTGAACATGATCTCCCATTTTTGGGGATCTTCGTCATGCGGATATAGAGCTGTCCATCTGCTGCCGGTCGGAACCAATGCGCTTGCGCGAGCCAATGCTGCATCGAAACCGATCGCTTCCTGACACGCGCTCTGGTCATGTGATTTCTCTTCATGTCCATCGGGCAGAAGGGCGAGCGTTGGCTCTACCCAGGTGGGTTGGGCGAGGTACAGTCCGCTCGCAACCGAGACGAGCAGCGCAAGCAGAGTCCAGACACCTGTCCACTCGTGCAAGAGCGCTACGTTCGTCAACGTTGTCCGCCACGGTCGCGGAGAAAGCTTGCGTAAAATCCGCGCGGGCCGCGGCCACCAAAGATAGAGTCCGATCAGGAGAAACAGCAAACTGCCGATCGCCATGACGCCGTTGACGATGCGCCCCGCTTCTCCGGTCCAGAGATCGCGATGGAGAAAGAGCGGCGCGTATGCGGGCGAACGGTCCACATCGAAGGTACCCAGGACGCGGCCGGTCGCAGGCGCGACCAGCACACCCACAAGGCCCATGTTGCCGAGACCGCCGGGCTCGAGTCCTGCGAAGATCAGCATCCCCGCCTCGCTCACGTTATGGCTGACATGCGGGCGCCAGATGGCGATGGGCTCACCCAGGCCCGGCACGGTGGCGCGCCCGTTCTCGACCCAGGCATCGATGGAGCCAGGTTCCTGCACAAAACCGCCCGGAATCATATGCCCGTGCGCCCACTTGAAATACTGCGGTTGGAACAGGAGCAGACTGCCGCTCAGGGCTACAACGGCGAATATCAGGCCCAGGCTCAGCCCGAGCCAGCGATGCAGCCAGTGCAGAGCAGACCGCAAGCGGGCGTTCGCTGCCATCTCTAGAACGTGACCACCAAACCGGCTCAGAACGCCAGAGCGACGGGCTGAGCTTCGAAGGCTTCTCTTGCTTCCTCTGCTATCGGAGGTCAAAACTCGAACCTCAACGATCCAAGAATCGTGCGCTCCGGCGCGCGCTGCACTTCGGAAACACTGAAAGCGCCCGGCGCGTAGAAGAACTCCTCGTCCAACAGGTTCTTGATGTTGAGCTGCGCGCTCCAGTGCTTGCGCCGATAAAAGACCACCGCATCCAACTGCTCCCAGCCGGGTAGCTCCGCGGTGTCGAAGTTGTCCAGTTCCACGCGGTCAGAAACGAACAAGCCGCCGCCGCCCCCGAATCCTTGCAGCGGACCTGCCTGAATTTCGTAAGTGGTGAAAAACCCGCCGCTGTGCTCAGGGACACCGAAGCGGCGATTACCGGTAGTGACGCCCGTCGGATCCTCGGTGATTCGAGCATCGATGTAGGCGTAATTCGCCGTCAGGCGCCAGCCGGGTAGCGGCTCTCCTGCGATGTCGAACTCGATGCCGCGGCTCCGCTCTTTACCGCGGTTTATGGAGAAGAAGGGATTGTCGGGGTCGGTGCCGGCGACATCGTCCTTGTCGATCTGGAAGAGAGACGTGGTAGCGAAAAGGCGGCCGTCGAACATCTCGGCCTTGACACCCAGCTCGAATTGGCGCGCGCTTTCCTCCTCGAGAAGCTCTCCGGTCACGGTCCGCAGACTGATGTTTTGGAAGGAGAAAGTCGATTCCGAGTAGCTGCCGAAAAGCGAGAGGAAAGGCACTGGCTTGACGAGGAGACCGGCCGACGGATTGAAGGTCTGCTTGCCCAAGCCGTTGTCGCTGTCCGGGAAACAACACCCCGACGGGGAAAAGGTGCTCGTGCTGCTTGCGTCGAACCATTCGTATCTCCCGCCGAGCGACAGGATCACCGCCTCGCCGAAAGAGAGACGGTCGAGAAGCAGCACCGAGGTGGCCTCGGCTTCGATCGAGCGGTCTAAGAAGAAGACGGTCGGGAAGCCCGGCAGGAGCGGCTGCGGGGCGTAGCCCGTATAGCGTGGCCGAAGCGGATTCAGGGGGCTATGGCCGCTCAAAACTTGGTCGCCGTCGATCGCCTGGCGATCGAAGTCTACCGAGATGAGAAGCTGACTCTGCACGGCAGGAAACAGCCAGTCCGTCCTCTCGCCAGCCTTGCGGTCGGCTGACCGCGGCGACGCTCCCTCATGGATCGTCCAATCCCAGGTGTGGTCGATCCGGGCCGTGGAGTAGTCCCCGGTGAAATTGACGATCTCGGCGGCACGGGCAATGTCCCCGGTCACGGGATCCTGCAGAGGGCCCGCGAAGTTGAAGAGGATGAAGTTGCCGCCGTCGGCTTCGCTCCGGACTCCGTGAAGCGATACCGTCGTGGCGTGATCCTCGGTCCAGCGGTGATCCAACGTCGCGAGGCCGCGCCAGCTCTCGGCCTCGATTTCTGTGAACCCCGGCTCTCCGAAATAGCGGTCGTAGGGCACGTCGAGGACGCGACCGTCGACCACCGGTAGCGCCAAGGTCGTCGACTGATCGTCGTTCCCGTATTCGCCGCGCAGCGTCAACACGGTATCCGACCCGATCCGCCAGCGAGCGGACGGGGCGGCGAAGAAGCGCTCGCCCTCGACGAAATCAATGAACGACCCGTTCGTCTGGTAGGCGGCATCCAGCCTTGCGGCATATCTTTCGGACTCGGGAGCTTCGCCCGCAGGCGCGCCGTTCACGTGGACCTCGGTGCGGTAGAAATCGAAGGTGCCGAAATACTGCTGAAGATCGAGTCCGTTCTCGAAGGTCGGCGTGCGGGTGATGTAGTTGACCGTGCCTCCCGGCTCGCCGCGCCCGTAGAGAATGGCGGACGGGCCTTTGAGCACCTCGATGCGCTCGAGGTTCGCGACGTCGGTCGGCCCGTCGGACGTGAGCTCGGTGATCCCTGCGGACTGGCCGGCCCGGAAACCGTCTTTAAAGAGCGCTTGCTGAGGGAAGCCACGGATCAGGTAGGACTCGCCGACACCCGTCCGAGTCGCTCCACGCTGCACGCCGCTCACGTTCTGGATCGCTTCCTGCGGATCGAGGATCGCGCGATCTTCGATGAGGCTCTCTGGCACGACGTTGACCGACCTTGGAGTGTCCAGGATGGCCTCGGGCAAGCGCGTCGCGCTGCTCGCGACACCGGACGCGTAGCCCGCATCGCCCGTCGCTTGGCCCTCGACGGTGATGGGGTCGAGAACAATAAATCCGGTCTCGGTACCTCCTTCCGCCGCCTTCTCCTCGGCAAGCTCGGCTCCGTAAACGAGCGTCAGGCTACCATGCTCGGCGAATGACGTGATGGGCAATGCTTGCGATGCAGGACCCAACGGACCTGCTGGGATCCGATAAGCTCGTTTCGTCGATTCGGTACTCGGCTCGTTACCTGCGTGAGCGGAGCGAACCGTCATGCTTTCACCGCTCGCGACGGTCGCACCCACCAGTAGTGCGTGCATGGCCGAGGCAATAGGCTTTAACTTCGGTGAATATTTCTTCGCAGCCATGCTTCCCCCTGAACTCGGCCGGCTGGCTACGCAAGCGGGAGGCTTGATGGCTGGCAGGAATGGTTTGAAAACGATCTGGAGACTACTTCTTAAGTATTGATTTCCATCTCCTCCCCTCCCTTCACTCATCCACGAAGTGCAGGCTGCCGAACAGGCCATCGGCCTCGCTGTTCGGCCCGGCCGTGAAGTACAGATAATTCGCACGCCCCAGGCTCGCGCCGTTGCCAAAGGTGAGGCCCCAGAGGCCATTGATCTGGATGGCCTGCCCATCGCGGCCGCGGAGATAGCCCTTTTGCCGCCCGCTCTTCAAGCCGAAGGCCGCGAGCGTGCCATCGCCGAAGTTACCGACGATGAGCCGCTTGGAGAACGGCCCAAACCCCTCGGGGGCCACGGCCAACCCCCAGGGCGCGTTGACTCTGCGGCTCGTGTGGAGAGTACGTAGGGCTTGACCGTCGAGATCGAACTCCGCGATGACCCCGAGCCCCGGCCCCTGCTCCTCCTCGACCGGATCGGCCGTGGTCTTGGCGTAGGCAACGAAGAGACCCTGCCTCGCACTACCGTCGATCTCGTATTCCAGGAACTGGATATTGAAGGGCGCGAAATCCTCGGGCACGTCGGCGGGCCGCTCGAAGGCGCCGCGCAGGATCGGCTGGTAGGCGCCGTCGAAGCTATCGATCCGGCGCAGGCCGAAGTTGGCGGCATAGAGGCGGTTGCCGGAGGAAAAGGGCGTGATCGCGAGTCCCTTGTACACCGATCCCGACTCGCCGTTCACGGCGAGGGTGAAGGAGCGCATGCGCTCGGCCCGGCGCGATCCGGTCTCGGCCCAGCACTGGAGATTGCCGTCCTCGGTCACGACGAGGAACCGGCTCGGCGCCGCGATGGGGATACCGGTGAAGCTCGTGCCGAAACACGGGAACTCGTCCGACCCGCTGAAGACCTGGCCGGTCGGCGTCGGTGATTGTTCGGGCGTCGCCGGCGCCGGCTCGACTAGAACGGTCTTGAGTGCGTCCTGGGAGAGCGGCGTCGTATCGGTGTCGCCGACGTAGGTCACGACGGTCCCCGAATCGGTGTTGGCGATCCACCAATGCCCGCCCGCCCCGGCCGGACGCAAGGCCAGACCCCAGGCGTTCAAGACGAGGTCGTTTCGGAGCGTCTTCCGACCGGGCTCGAGGCGGGTGCGGTACTTGTCGCGGAAGTTGGTGATGAGGTTGCGTTGTAGGTAATAGCCCTCCGCGGCTACCGCGGTCTTCGATGCGACCGCGACGAGCGCGAGGAGGGTAAGAGCAATGGCGAGGTGGTTTGTGGTGTGTGTCATGGCTGTATCCGAAGTTTAAACCGGCACCAGCAGGCCATCGCCCGGGTGCCATTCGCAGGCGGTGAGCCCACCCGCCTGGAAAGCCGTGAGAAGGCGCAGCGTCTCGGCCGCGCTCCGGCCCACCTCCAGGAAGTCCTTGGGATAAAAGAACAGCACTGCCCAGCGACCAAGCAGCGCGCCGAGCCGCAGGCGTTCGAAGCGGCCATCCGGCATGAGCGCCTCGACCTCCAAGTCCGGTGTCGAGTTTCCGATCATCAACATAGTCGTGTCTCCTTGGGATTTTTGGTTTGGTTCAATGACGAATGTCCTGGCAGGCCTGATCCGACGCCTCGCAGGGCACATGCGCCGGTAGTTTTTCGGCGGCCTGCTGCATCGCTCCGCACAATGACTGGAAGACGTGCGGCGCGAGCTTCAGGCTCAGCGGCCCGATGCGCAGGTGGAGGACCTGGCATTGCGGGCACAGCGAGATGCCGCAGAGTTCGTTGTTGGCGAGGTCCAGAAGTTGACAGGCTGGGTGGGTATCCATCGTAGAGATTCCTCTTTTAAGTGGGTGGTGGTGTGTACGGGATAGCTCAGAGGTTGTGAAAAAATCGTCGCGAGTGCAGTAGATCCTCACGCAACCAATGTTCGAGGGATGTCCGGCGCGCCATACGCTGCCACTGCTGGGAGAGGTGTGTGGAGGCCCTCCCGAGCGGCGAGCGCGCACATTCCGGATGCTCGGCTATCCACTGGAGGTGTTGGGCCAGCGCCACCGCCGTGTCTGGGCGCCGCTCCTCGGCGTAACGCGTCATGAGATAGAGGCTCGCGGCCATGAGGACATCGAGCGGGGGTGGGGTCTCGGGATTCATACGGACCGATCTCCCACCAGGGCCAGAGCGGTGCGTGGACGGAGGAGCAACGGTGGCTTCTCCGCGCCTGAGGACCGGCAAAGCGATTCGACGCAACATGTGACAGCCTCCCACAAGTTTCGGGCTGGCTGCCTCGTGCCGTCCGGCACGCAGTGGCTCGCGTCTCGTTGAACTAGTTGATCAGATTACTACTTGGTCAGGATCAGTTTTCCCGCCCGCGTGTGGCGCAGGCGGTACTCCTGCCCGGCATGCTCGATGATGACCTCGTCCCGGCCGGCCAGGAGATCGTCACTCGTCAGCCGCCGCTTCGGGGCCGCCGTGTCGCGGGTCCCCGTTTCCTCCCAGGCGCTTTGATGCCGCTCGGATCTGTCGGGCATGCCCATAGCAGTTAATGATAATGCTTCTCATTCGCATGTCAAGGGGTCCCTGCTCTGAACCAAGGTTCACCGGCTACACCCACAAAACGGCGCCATCGCGCGTGCTCTGGCTCGCTGAGTCCACTCGATGCAAGCTGTTCGGCAGTTTCGCGTTGGCGACATGGAAGGACAAGGCCTCCGCCGAGGGTTTAAGGAGTTGCCATAGCTCTCTGATATCATAATCAAACCAACTGGATGAAGCACACGAGAATCTTAACTTCGTTTTTATCCTCCTCGCTCCCGAAAGCGTCAAGGGCCGTTTCCGGCGGGTCCATTAGACACGCGCGCGGATCGAATGGGTAAGCTAGGCCTTAGTGAACATGCTCGAAGACTGACCTTACCGGATGGCATGACGTTAACCTATCGCTTGCGGCTGGCGCAGCACCGACGGCACCGGCCGGTGCTCGTTTTGCTGCACGGGCTCGCGAGCAATTACTCCCGTTGGTCAGAGTTCGTCGAACACACCTCGCTGACCGAGCGGTGGGATGTGATGTGGCTGGATCTGCGCGGCCATGGGGAATCCTTCACGCGCGGCAAGATCAGTCTGATCCGCTGGTGTGAGGATTTGATCGCGCTCCTCGGTAAGGAAGGCTATTCCTCCGCCGTGCTCGTCGGCCACAGCTTGGGCGCACAAGTCGCGATGGCGTTTGCAGCCCGCTATTTGGAGCGCACGGAAGGCTTGGTATTGATCGATCCGTTGTTATCGGGAGCGCTCCGTGGCCGCGGGCGCTGGATCCGTCGACTTACGCCCCTGATCGCGAGCGTTGTCGCGATCGTACGCTTACTCAACCGGCTCGGGCTTTACCGGCGGAGCATCCCGATCCGCGATCTGCGCCGGCTCGATGATGAAACGCGCGCACAGCTGCTCGCCGCAGGAAAACAAAAGGAAATGATCGGTCTCTACGCATCACCGTGGGCCGATTTAAAATACTTCCCGACCGCGAATTATCTTCAGGAGCTCATCGAAGTTACTCGACCATTGCCGCCCTTGGCCGAGATAAACGTACGGACGCTCGTGCTCCTATCGCGCGGGGCGACGTTCACCGATCCCGGAATGACGGCGCGCCTTTTGGAACCACTTGCGCATGTGGAAATCCACGCCGTTTCTGCGCATCACTGGCCCATCACGGAAAACCCCGTTGAGGTGCGCCGCGCGATCGAAGCCTGGCTGTACAAACGGTTTTCGTAGCGGTATGACCCCCCAACCATATCTGCGCCGACGTGGCCAAGCAGGTCGAGGCCGGCGTGCTCCACGGCGCGGCCCTTCATCCTCGCGAACTGGCGGGATACGCTCGCCTAGCGGACTTAGGGAAGCTCTGCAAAAGTGTCGAGAGCAAGCCCAGATGCGCGAAGCCGCGGAGCGAGTCGCAAGACCTATCAGGTAGATAAGCGAGCGACGAGCGAGCACGCGACAAAGCAGATGGGCTGCGCAGCAACTTTTGCAGAGCTTCCTTAGACTTGGATCGCGTCGAAGTCGCGCACCTGGCGATGGCGCGCGGTGGGATCAGGCGTGCGATCTCGCATCAGCCAGCAGGTCTGCATGCCGGCGGCAAGCGCCGCATCTAGCTCCTCGCCGATGTCGGATAAAAACAGAAATTCGCCCGCCGGCCGGCTGATGGATTCACGGATTCGCTCGTAGCTTGCCGCCGCGCGCTTGTCGCCGATGCGGGTGTCGAAATACCCGCTGAACAGCGGCGTCAGGTCGCCATAGGGCGTGTAGCCGAAGAGCAGCTTCTGTGCCTGCACCGAGCCGGAGGAATACACGTAAAGCTTCTTGCCCGCCGCATGCCAGGCACGCAGATTCTTCTCGGCGTCGGGATAGACGTGGCCCTGGAAATCACCGGTCTTGTAGCCGGTTTCCCAGATCATGCCCTGGAGGGCCTTGAGTGGGGTAATCTTTTTATCCTCGTCAATCCAGCGGAGCAGTTGCCCGATGGTCTGATCAACCAAAAGCGGCCGCCCGACTTCCGCCGCGACGGCTTCAATCTGATCGCGTACTGCGGGATCCTGGGCGTGGGTGCGCACAAACTCACCGATGTGAACGCGCGCATAGGGGAACAGCACCTCGTGCACGAAGGCGATGTCGGTGGTGGTACCTTCGATATCCGTCAGAATTGCATGTATCACGTCAGCAGCTCTGAACCATCTCAGCCGAGCGTTCGCCGGTGTGAATGTCTACTGGACATTCACCTTTCCCGCCTTACCTCTCGATATCTGTTAGGGAACCTCTGCAAAAATCCACGATCTCTGCCTCACCGGTCAATGGGAAATCACGGAATATAACGAGTACACAGGTTATTTCAAAAAAGGTAGTCAGGCATTGGTAATTGGTCGGTATTCTACCTGTTGCAGCGAAACTCGGCGCGGTCATACTCGCTCTTTGTCGTTGGTCGGCAAACTGTTTCCAACCACGGATCCGAATCACGCTGAACGGCTGCGAACCGCCTCTTTTTTACTCAAGAAGATATTGGCGGCGCCCATTCCAACTATATTAATGAAGCTGAGCTTCGTAACGCACCGGATGTCACAGTCTGGCGGAAGGACTCCCGATCATCCTTATAGAAGGTCTCGTATTTACTCTGGTCGACGGCTTTTGCTACTGGAGATAAATGTAGTTATGCGGTGATCGATAATTACTCACGAAAGGCTGAGACCTACCCGGTAAGGAGTAAAACCGGTCGGGCGCCCGCGTCGGCTCGCCTCACGCCTCGCTTACAAAAGCTGAGTCCCTAGCCACCACGCGAGCGCGGCGACGGCGGCCGAACAGGGAATGGTGAGTATCCAGGCCCAGACGATCCCGCCTGCGACGCCCCATCGCACGGCAGAGAAGTTGCGCGCGGCCCCTACACCGATGATCGCACCGGTGATCGTGTGGGTGGTCGAGACCGGTATGCCGAAAGCGGTCGCGAGGAATAGTGTCATCGCGCCGCCGGTTTCGGCACAGAAGCCGCCCACCGGTTTCAACTTGGTGATTCGCTGTCCCATCGTCTTCACGATGCGCCAGCCGCCGAACAGCGTCCCCAGAGCGATCGTGATGTAGCAGGCGATGACGACCCATGTCGGAACATGATCGCTGATCGTCGAATACCCTGCCGCGATCAGCAGCAGCCAGATGATGCCCGCGGTCTTCTGCGCGTCGTTGCCGCCATGCCCGAGACTGTAGGCGGCAGCCGACACAAGCTGCAATTGCCTGAACCATCCATCCACGCGCCGCGGTGTCGCGCGCACGAACATCCACGACACCGCGATCATCAGCAGTCCGCCGAGCAGCATCCCCAGCAGCGGCGCTACGAATATGAACGCGATGATCTTTAAGAGACCGCTCGTGATGAGCGAGCTGACGCCGGCCTTGGCGAGTCCTGCACCGACCAGGCCCCCGATCAGCGCGTGCGACGAGCTCGACGGTATGCCGTAAAGCCAGGTAATCACGTTCCAGACGATGCCCCCCATCAGCGCGCCGAAGATCACATAGTGGTCGACGATCGTGGGATCGATGATCCCTTTGCCTATGGTGGCGGCGACTTTGGTCTCGAACAGAAAAAAGGCGAGAAAATTGAACCCGGCCGCCCAGGCGACGGCCCATGTCGGCCGCAGCACGCCGGTCGATACGACGGTTGCGATGGAGTTCGCCGCGTCGTGAAAACCGTTCATGAAGTCGAACGCGAGCGCGACGACAATGAGGAACGTCAGGACTTCGAACGACATGTGATGCGCGTTCGGATTCGGCCTGCGGGACCGGCTCAGGAGTTCTCTAGCACGATGCCCTGAATGACGTTCGCCACGTCTTCACAGCGATCAGTCACGCATTCGAGCATCTCGTAGACCGATCGCATCTTCATGACCTGCTTCACGTCGGGCTCGTCACGAAACAGCTTGGCCATCGCGGAGCGCATGACGTGATCGGCTTCGGACTCGAGACGGTCGATGTCCTCGCACACGATCATGATGGCTTTCGCGTTATCCATGTTCGACAGCATGCCGACCGCTGCCTTGACCTTGTCCACACAGGCGACGCAAAGCTCGGCAAGCCGTCGGGCCTCCGGCGTGATCGAATCAACGTCATACAAATAGATCGACTGCGATGTATCCTCGATGACGTCGAGGATGTCGTCCATCTTGCTCACCAGCTGATGGATGTCGTCGCGGTCGAGCGGCGTGATGAAGGTGCGATGGAGCAGCGCGATCGCCATGTGGGCGATCTTGTCGCCGCGCTTCTCGATGGACTCGATGTTGTACGCACGGCGCTCCGCGTCGTCACCGCTCATCATCAGCGTTGCAAGCTCGCGCGCACCGAGCACGAGCTCCTCGGCGTGCTCATTGAACAGCTCGAAAAACCGCCCTTCGCGCGGCATGAGTCGCCCGAACATAGCTATCTCCTAATGCATGCGGCGGTGCGCCGCGATTGGTGCCTGGCCAAGCGCTATTTTATCGGTTTCCCGTCATCGGTACGAGGCGGTTCACGGGCTCACGTATGCTCTCGCTCTTTTCGACAGGGGCGGCAATGCCACCCGGCCGGTATTGCAGACTTGGTTTTACCAATTGCGCTGGCTATGCTGTCCCTCCAAAATACTCGTGCAGGCCGATTTGCAGTTGATTTTCGAGACCACGTACGGATTTGGCCAGCTGCGCCATAACCTTTGGTACTTATTGGCCCAAATCGTCCCAAGACATTAAGGTGGGTACGACACAACGGCATCGTTTAGTAAAGCTTTTTTTTGTGACCCACACCGAGGTTCTTGCCCCGTGCTGTGGGTTGATGGTTCGACCGGGAAGAACCATGGTGCGACGGCATAATCGTATGATCCCACTTTCTTGAAGCGGCCTCCTACTCACACAGACGGCAAAGCGCTGGCCTCGCTCATCGCGGGCGCCCTGTGCATTGGCTTTGCGCCGATTTTCGTGCGTCTCATCGACGTCGGCTACACCGCAGCCGCATTTTGGCGCGTCGCCCTCTCTGTGCCGGTTTTGGGGCTGCTGTGGTATTTTCGGCAAAAGCACGCTTCTGAACGCAGCTCCCACCGGAAACGCTGGCTATGGCTAGCGGGTGTGTTTTTTGCCGCCGATCTGGCCGTGTGGCATCAGTCCATCCGCTTTACTTCAGTCACCAACGCCACCCTGCTCGCCAACCTCTCGCCGCTATTCGTCACCGCGGGCTCGGTGTGGTTGTTTAACGAGCGTATTAACCAGCGCTTTCTGGCCGGTCTGGCGCTGGCAGTCACCGGTGCAACGGTGCTGGTTGCGGACAGTTTCACGGTAAGCGCGCAGACTGTGTGGGGCGACTGCTTTGGCGTGGTCGCTGCGGTATTCTACGCAGGCTATTTGCTGGGCGTCAGCCGCCTGCGGCAGCGTGAGTCGACGGTGGAAGTGATGTGGTGGAGCACCCTGGCCTGCGCCGCAGCTTTGCTACCCGTGGTGCTGCTGCTCGACGAGCCGCTATGGCCGCAAAGCGGGCGTGGCTGGGCGGTGCTGCTGGGGCTTGCTTTCGTGAGCCAGATTACGGGACAGGGTTTGATCGCCTACGCGCTGGCTCTTCTGCCGGCATCGTTCTCATCGGTCACCCTGCTGGTGCAGCCGGTCGCAGCCGCGGTGTTTGCCTGGGGGCTGCTTGCCGAACCTTTCGGCGTGCAGCAAGCGCTCGGCGGCGCGATCGTTCTCGCCGGAATTATGACGTGCCATCGAACAACCGTTAAAACGTGAGCCCGGCGGTGCGTGCTGCTCTGCTTAGCCCTTTTTTCCCGGAAACCTTTATTCGATAGCTGTATAAATATAAAATTTCCGTGAAGTGCCTGTCGTGCCTTCGGATACCGTTCTCACATGGAAGACGGTCCAAACACATTAGTCGCCCGAGCAACCGCATGTTTCCATCCCGCGTAGAGCGCATCGCGCCGGTCCTGAGAGATCGCGGCCTTAAAGCGTCGCTCGGGGCGCCAGCCCACCGCGATCGCCTCTGTGCTTTCGAACAACCCCGTGGCGAGCCCGGCAAGATAGGCCGCCCCAAGCGCCGTCGTCTCGGTGATGGCGGTACGCGCCACCGGGATCCCCAGCAAATCGGCCTGAAGCTGCAGAAAGAAGTCGTTACGCGCCATGCCTCCGTCTACGCGCAGCTCGGAGAGCGGAGTGCCGGCATCCGCTTGCATGGCCTCGACAACGTCGCGGGTCTGATAGCACGCCGCCTCCAGGACGGCGCGCACGATGTGGGCACGCCCCGTCCCGCGCGTGAGGCCCGTGAGAGTACCACGGGCCTTGGGGTCCCAGTAGGGTGCCCCCAATCCAACGAAGGCCGGGACTATATACACCCCACCGTTGTCCGAGACCGAGCGGGCCAGGGCCTCGGTCTCGGCCGCATCGCGGATGAGCCCAAGACCGTCACGCAGCCACTGCACGGCCGCCCCGGTCACGAAGATACTGCCTTCGAGGGCGTAGGTGGGCCGCGCCTCAACGCCCAACTGCCAGGCGACGGTGGTCAAGAGCCGGTGGCGCGAGGCGACCGGCGTGTGGCCCGTGTTCATGAGGAGGAACGCACCGGTGCCGTAGGTATTCTTGAGCATGCCGGGATCGAAGCAGGCCTGGCCGAAGGTCGCGGCCTGCTGATCGCCCACCATCCCGCCAATCGGAATGGGCGCACCGAAGAGCCTCGCCGTTGTCTCGCCGAAGACGTGGGCGCTCGGCCGCACGTCGGGGAGCAGCGAGCGTGGGATTTCAAACAGTCGCAGCAGCTCCTCGTCCCAGGCTAAGGTGTGGATGTTGAAGAGCAGGGTACGGGCAGCGTTCGAGCAATCGGTCGCGTGCACGGTGCCGCCCGTGAGCCGAAAGAGCAGGAAGCTGTCGACCGTCCCGAAGCAGAGCTCCCCGCGCTCGGCCCGGGCGCGCGCGCCCGGCACCTGGTCGAGCAACCAGGTGAGCTTCGTGGCACTGAAATAGGGGTCAAGTAGGAGCCCGGTCTTGTCCCGGACCATGGGCTCGAGACCCGCCGCCCGCAGGCGCTCGCAGTGCCCCGTCGTGCGGCGGTCCTGCCAGACGATGGCTTTCGCGAGCGGCCGGCCACTCGTCCGCTCCCAAAGCAAGGTCGTCTCGCGCTGGTCGGTGATCCCGATAGCCGCGACCTCGCGTGCGCTCACTCGGGTCTCGACCAGCACTTGGCGGGCCGTCCGGAGCTGGGTCTGCCAGAGCAGCTCGGGATCGTGCTCGACCCATCCCGGATGCGGATAGTCCTGGGGATGCTCCTCCTGGGCCATCCCCAGCAAGGCTGCGTGCTCGTCGAAGAGCAAGGCGCGGGAGCTGGTCGTACCTTGGTCGAGGGCGAGGAGGTAGCGCATGGCCCGGCGCTTCAAGAATAAAGGAGCATCGCCTCTCGCTCCTCGATCCAGGAGGTTTCATCGGCTACTGTCAAAGCTTCCAGATCGGCCGAGGCTGCATTGGGGTCATCAACCCATGAGCGCAGCAGCTCGCTGCCGTTTATGACATCGATGGCCAAACGATCGTGCTCATATTCATAGGGAAAATTACGCCACAGGTCATAGTCGGGGCGCAGCCGGCGCAGCGCTTTGAATGCGAGGGCCTGCAGGCGCCAAGGTCGGAAAGCATGATGGTCATAGCCGCTGGCCTCGGCATGCACGTGCAGGCCGGCACATAGCGTGCCGGCATGTTTATGAAAGGTGGGCTCGAACCAGCAGGGCCGCAGACGGCAGCCTTGCACCCAGTGCGGCGCCAGCGAGCACATTTCCGCGAGGAGCGCGCGAGCATCGAGGTCGGGAGCACCGAATACTTCCAACGGGCGTGTGGTACCCCGGCCCTCGGACAAGGTGGTGCCTTCGAGCATGACCGTACCCGGATAACAACGCGCCATCCAGAGATTGGGGGCATTGGGACTAGGATTTACCCAGCAGCGTTCGCTGAGCGGCCAGCCGTAGCCCGGTCCCTGGTTGGGTAACCAGCCGTCCATGGGAATGACCCGATGATCCACATCCAAGCGCAAAGTTTCGATGAACCAACGCGCCAGCTCGCCTATGGTCAGGCCGTGCCGCATGGGCAGATGGCCGGCACCAACAAAACTATCCCAACCCGCACGCAAGCGCAGGCCTTCAACGGGGCGTCCTACCGGGTTCGGTCGGTCGAGCACCCATACCGTCTTACCGTGTCTTGCGGCCTCTTCCAAGACGTAGCGCAAGGTCGTAATGAACGTATAGATGCGGCAGCCTAGGTCTTGCAGATCGACCAGCAATAGGTCGAAAGCGTCCATCATGGCCGCGGTCGGACGGCGCGCCTCGCCGTATAGACTGAAGACGGGAATGCCGTGCACCGGATCGTAAAAATTGGGCGATTCGACCATGTTGTCCTGTTTGTCGCCGCGGAGCCCATGCTGCGGTCCCAGAGCCGCGCTGAGCTGGACGTCGCCAAGGGCCACCAGCGCATCGAGCGAATGGGTGAGATCCTGGGTCACCGACGCCGGGTGGGCGAGCAATCCCACGCGGCGGCCGGCGAGCGGCCGGCGCAGCGCAGGTTCTTCCAGCAGTCGGTCGATACCAAACCTCATAGCGGACGGTACCAATCTCCCAAAACGCCGGGTTGCTCAATTACCAGCGCGAAAGCGTCCGCATGATGGAAATCGGGCGGGTGGGGCGGATGCGCAAGGCGATGACGTTATTATTATGCTTAGACAACCCATGACGCCATCGCTAAAGCCTCGAGCCGGTTGGTTTTCATTAAGCGGAGTGTACCATGTCGATCTTGCGAGACGAGCGCACGTGTACAACCGACGTATAATGCGCGTATCTGGCACGAGATGGATTGCGACATGGCGGTGCAGGATTTAAACGCGATTGCTTTTCCGACACTGAGCGAGGCGCAGATCGCGCGGCTTGGGCGTTATGCGGGCGAAACGCCAAAAACGTTCCGGGCGGGGGACGCGCTTTTTCGTTGTGGCGATCGCGATTCCAACTTTTTTGTCATCAAGTCCCGCCGTCTATTTAGCACAGAGCGCGCGCAAGGTGTTCCTTTTGATCCGCGGCGATGATCTTGGCAAAAGCATGTCCAGTTATCTCGCCCATCGGATTATGAATACGCCGAATATCGAGATACTTCCCTGCACTACAGTCGGACGCATGCTCGGCGATGGCCATCTCAGCGCAGTTGAGATCGTCAACGAACGCACGGGCGAAACACGGACTCTGCAGACGGCCGCACTCTTCAGTTTCATCGGCGCGACGCCGCGGACCGATTGGTTGCCGCTCGAAATCGAGAAGGACGAAAAAGATTTTGTGCGCACTGGAATTGCTTTGGCCGATTCGGCGGACTGGACGTTGAAGCGCCAGCCGTTCCTGCTGGAAACGAGCCGGCCGGGCGTATTCGCCGCTGGAGATGTGCGTTCAGGCTCAGTCACGCGCGTCGCCTCCGCCGTCGGTGAAGGCTCAATGTCGGTCCAGTTCGTACACGAATTTTTGAAAGAGAGGTGAGCTGATGTCGAACGGAACCTGCGCTCATCTTCTCGCGATCACGACTGTCAAACATGCCCAACGGAGCGAGTGCGCTGAATGCGCGAAGATCGGCGCGCGATGGGTGCATCTGCGCACCTGTCAGAATTGCGGCGCGACGCTTTGTTGCGATGACTCGCCAAACCGACACGCGACAAAGCATTCGCGCGCGAGCGGGCATCCGGTGATTGCGTTGGCGGAGCTCGGCGAGCGTTGGCTATATTGTTATCCGGACGACGCGTTCGCGGAATACTGAGCAATAGGTGATCCCGACCAAGCGCCGACTGATCGCGATGCTCAACAGAAACCTGCCCGCGGACACAGGGGCTGAGTATTCACGGCTTATCAGCCTTGACGGCGATCGACGCCCGGATCTCGCGCAGCTTTGTCTTGACCGCCGCCGCGTTCGCGGGTCCCATGCGGATCAGAGTTTTCTGACCCCAGGAACGTTTTTCCACTTCCGGATCGGCGAACTGGTAGAGCACCTTGGGCTGGACGAGCTGGATGGGCTCGCTGATGTCGGGCGTTGCCAGCAAATGGTCGATGATCGGGATCAAGCGGTCGTTAAAGTAGCGGCCCGGATAGCCGAGGGCCTCGTAGGCTTCCTGAAAGAGCGGATAGTAGTGCCGGTACACATCCGCGAACCGTTTGGCGTCTACTGCGCGCAGTGCCGAGATGTAAGGCTCATAGCGCTTCGCATTGTCCGGCCTCAAGGTGATGATTGTGTCGCCCTTGGCGTTGACCACCGGCAGCCCAGGGACATACTTCACGGGGCGGAAGTGCAGCGGCACGGGGCCGCGATCCAGACTGTCGATCGTCGCGACCAAATGTCGAATGATCTCCGTCGGTAGGAGAAAGGCTTCAACGGGCGCCTTGCCGAAGCTTTTCTCCATGGAGTCCTGCACGGCTTCGTCGCTCTCGTCGAGCGCGGGCAGCGGCGGTGCCTGCTCCGGCGCTTCGGTCGCCGGAACGGGGTAGTGGATCTCCGGTTGAACGGTTTCGAGCGCCGGCGCTGGCGGCTGGGGCGGCGGAGCGCTCGCGGTCTCCGTTGGTTGCGGGCCTTGCCTGTAATAAAAAACCGCCGCAGCGACAGTGAGCACCGCCACAATCGCCAGGACAATCCATCTCGTTGTCGTCATGCACCTTAGCCCGGGATGGGTTTAATTTTGGCCTTCAACAAAGATCAGACCTCTTTCTAGGCTCGTCGTTCGGTTTGGGACTATTGCCTGTCGTGTCATATCATTCGGGCGAGAGCCGAATCCAGTCGGCCACGGCAGCGGGCGAATCGCCGCACTTTTTGCTTTCGAGCGCCTGCACCCATCAGCTTATCGCATCTGCTCGCCTTTACCGGCCGATGATCCCGACGTCGGCGAGGATGCAGGGCGGGCGTTGTCGCTAATCATGGTCGCGATCTTAATGATACAATGACGGTTCAGGTCGAGCTCGGTCATCTCGAGTTCGATGCAGATGAGATTGTCTGAGTGCTCCGGTCGTGAATCTTTTCTCGCTTGTCTTCGCCCTTGCGCTTATCGCACAAGCCGCGGTCCATCTATGGCTGGATCACCGCCAAATACGGCATGTGGCGCGCCATCGTCAGAGGGTTCCCGAAGCCTTTGCAAGGCGGATAGCGCTCGCCGATCACCAGAAAGCTGCCGATTACACCGTCACCCACACCCGCTTTGCTCAGTATGAGCTTTTGTTGGCGAGCGTGCTCCTTCTTATCTGGACGCTAGGCGGCGGGCTCGATCTACTGGATCGGGCTTGGCGATACCTCGAGTTGCCCGAGCTTATTACCGGCGTAGGGGTCATGCTTTCGGCCTTTGCGCTCATGGCGATGTTGGACCTTCCGACAGCGCTCTATCGTACCTTTGTGATCGAGGAGCGGTTCGGCTTCAATCGCACGACGCCCAAGGTGTTTTTTTACGATCTGCTAAAACGAGGGCTACTGCTGCTCCTGCTGGGGATCCCCTTGGCGACGCTAATGCTATGGTTAATGCAGACTCCTGGCGGGCTGGGGTGGCTCAAGGCATGGGTGGCCTGGGTAGGCTTTAGCCTGTTTATGACCTGGGCGTATCCGGTGTTTATCGCGCCCCTTTTCAATAAGTTCCGACCGCTCGATGATTTCGAGCTGCGAAGCCGCATCGAGGCGCTGCTCGCACGAAACGGGTTCTCGAGCAAGGGTTTTTTTGTCATGGATGGGTCGCTGCGCTCTACCCATGGCAACGCCTACTTCACTGGGTTTGCCAAAAACAAGCGCATCGTGTTCTTTGACACGCTGCTCAAGGAGCTGCAGCATAGCGAGGTGGAATCAGTGTTGGCCCATGAGCTTGGCCATTACAAATGCAGACATGTGTTGAAAAGGATGCTGCTGATGGCGGGTCTGAGCCTCGTTGGGGTCACGCTTCTAGCCTGGCTTATGGAGCAGCCATGGTTTTACCCAGGGCTCGGGGTCTCGCAGCCCTCCGTACATACTGCGATTGTATTGTTTCTCATGATAGCCCCGGTGTTTGGCGTGTTGCTACAGCCAGTGCTGGCCGCGTTCTCACGCCGCCACGAATTTGAAGCCGACAATTTTGCCGCAGAGCAAGCGGACGCCGGTAGCTTGATTCGGGCTTTAGTCAAGCTCTACAGGGAGAACGCCCGCACCCTCACCCCCGATCCCCTCTATTCGGCCTTTCACGATTCGCATCCGCCCGCGCCGTTACGCGTCGCGCAGTTAGCCGCCAAGACCAGATAAGGGAGTCATTCCCTCACCGATCCCAGGTTCGAGGCCTGGCGGCGTACTATCCTATTTTACCATCGCGCCCGTTCACGCTGCCTCGCGATAGTAGTGAGCGTTCCTCCGAGACGGTTGCGACGCTGAATGGTTCCATCGGTCAGCGAGGATACAGACTTATTTTTTCCCCGCGAACATCGCCTGCACGCGCTTCTGCATCTCCTCGGGCGCGATGTCTTCTTTATGAGTGGCCACCCACCAGAGATGCCCGAAAGGATCCTCGAGCTGGCCCGAGCGGTCGCCGTAAAACTGATCCATGACGGGCTTGTGTTCTTTGGCGCCGGCGGCCAGCGCTCGCTTGAAAAACGCATCGACGTCCTCGACATAAAGATGGATGCTGACGGGCGAGCCGCCCAGCGTTTCCGGCGCCTTACCGCCGTACTCCGGGAATTCATCCGACAGCATGATCACCGAATCGCCCAGGCGTATTTCCGCATGCCCTAAGCGTCCGTCAGGCATCATTAATCTAAAGCTCTCAGTCGCTCCAAACGCCTTCTTGTAGAACTCCAGCGCCTCGACGGCATTCTTGATGGCCAGATAAGGCGTTACGGTGTGGTGTCCGGCAGGGATGGCCTTTACACTCATGGGTGTCTCCTCAGCCACACAGACCGGCAGCGACCAGCCGGGCGGCCCGAGAAGACCAGGCTACGCGAAGCATCGAAGACGCGTGTCATCACGATCTCTCGCTCTGTGGGCGTCGCTACTTTCAATGTTCCAGTGTTCATCATGGTGATCTCCTCTCCGTGTTTGTTGTTGCACGCCGCTGCTCACTTTCGCGGATCATTTCGGTCAAGTTCTCAGCCGGGCGGATCTCGAAGGGTCCTGCCTTCACACCGGGGTGCCTCGACATCAACTGGATGGCGTGATTGAGGTCCTTGGCTTCGAGCACTAGGATTCCACCCAACTGCTCTTTCGTCTCGGCGTACGGGCCATCGGTGAAGGACACCTTGCCGTTTTTCCACCGCAGGGTGGTGGCGTTCCGAGCGCTTTGGAGCGCTTCCCCACCAACAAAGTGACCGCTCTTTCGAAGCACATCGTCGTAGGTGAAGCACTCGTCCATCATGGCGTTCCGCTCGCTTTCGGACATCGTTTCCCACTTCTTCTCGTCGTAGTATCCCAGGCAGATGTATTTCATAATTTTCTCCTCGTCTGTAGCGTTACGAGCCGTTGCGTTTTCCGATCTGCGCGCGCAGCCGATTCCTCTTGCGCGCGGAGTTCTTACCCGTAGGTTGGCTTCTGGGGCCACCCGGACGGCGAGTCCTCGAAGTCCTCCTGCCGGCCGTAGGGGGTTCTGTCGAGCAGGCTATAAGCGTCGGTTAGCCCTTCGCAGCCTCGGGCGTAGGTCGAATAACTGTGAAAGACGTCGTCGTTAACGCGAAAGAAGACGCTCAGGCCGTGTGACTCACCTGACATGAAATAGGGCTCCTTCGTCCGCTGCTCCAGCTCCGCCTTGCTGCGATAGTTGTACTCGGGAGGGGCGATGGATTCGTCCAGGGTCACGTGAAAATCATAGTTGAAAGGGGCTGCCGTAAGACGAAACCCACGGCCAGCTCCAGCTCCTGAGTGTCTTGTAAGCCTCAAGTTTGAGGAGCGGCGCGCGGGAGACAAGAACGAATGTCGTGTTGCGGGTCTGCAGCATTGAGAGATCGCCCAGCGCGTGACCACTCTTCCGCAAGGCCTCGACGTAGGCCAGAGTCTCGTTCCTGAGAGCGTCCCACTCGCTCCGGGACAGGGCGTTGAGCTTCTTCTCCTCCTCGTAGGCCAGGCACAGGTACCTCATTTCATGCTCCAGGTCGGTGGTTAGTGTTCCGGGTACTGAATAGTCGTTTGACGGGGCTTCAAATCGACATGCGCGGCTCGACCCTCACTCAGCTCTTACGGCCGGCCAGTTTCCCGGATCGGCCGCACCTCAACGCTGCCCACGCCTGCGGGATCTAACCAGGTGGCCTGCAATCAAGCAATGTTTATTTCAATGATCATTCCCGCCTGCCGCAGTCGTTCCACGAGCACCTCGCCGAGCCCGGTGGCCGGCGTCAGGACGCCTCCGCGCTTATACCCGCCAGGCAGGGCATCGGTGTTCGATATGAGGCCCAACGCCGACTCGCACAGGCGTTTCACCGTAACCCGGTTCCCTGGATCGCCTCGATCACCGATAAGACCACTCACTCTACGGCCATCGTCACCGAGCCCTAAGAGCGACAGCGGAACCAGCCATTTGCCATGGTGTTCTCAGAAGGACCGCTACCGGGCATAGGCAGCAAGGGTTTTAGCAGCCGACGGATAGAAGGTCGCCACATCGCGCTCTCGAACAGGGCTATGCCCGCCGTCGCGGCGGCGGCTTTGATCCGCGCGAACGGACGGTCGAACCTTTGATACTCTTGGTAGACGAACTCCGAGCCATACGGCTCTCCGCATTGAGCGTTTCTCTCGATCGCGGCCGGCGATGGCCCAACGCAGCTCTTGGGCATGCTGAGCGAAGTATTTGACCGCCTGTGTGCCGGTAAAGCCACCAGCCCCATACAACACTAGGTCATAATCACGCTCGGCCATTGGACGCATCGTTCCTTCCTAGTTAGGGAAACTCTGAATAAAGCTACTGCGCCGCCCATCTGCTTTGTCGCGTGCTCGCTCGCCGCTCGCCTATCTACATGATATGTCTCGCGTCTCGCTGCGCGGCTTCGCGCAGCTGGGCGTGCTCATAACACTTATTCAGAGTTTCCTTAGTCATAATATTACGCCGGCGGGAAGTACCCCATAGGCGAGCAACGGCGCAGTTGCACGACTCTACTCCTGTGGTACGCAATAGTTCTCCGGCACATTGCGTTCAACCGATCCCGCCACGATTGACGCAGGAAAGAGCCGTACGCGTTAGTCGATGCGAGAGGGTGTGTACATATAGCCAGTTAACATTGACGCAATATTAGCCCCTAGCGTCGCGTTTTTTTTGTCTACCGAAGCGCCGGTGCCAAAACTCAAATGGCTAAATCATACTAAGCCATTGCTTGTCGCGGGGTTCGGCCGCATAATACTCATTCGATAAACAGCATACTATGCGGAGGGCACATCGTGGCGAAACTATCTATTCGACTCAAGCGTAACACGGATGAGACACTGAATGCGCAAGTGTCGCGGCAAGTAAACGATTCGATCAAGAGCGGCAAGCTTAAACCCGGAGCTTTGCTGCCCTCGACCCAATCACTTGGTAAACAACTCGGCATTTCCCCGGAGACAGTCAGACGGGCGTATATACAGCTTCGGGATAAGAAGTTAATTACCCGTGAGGACGGGCTGGGATACCAGGTGCGGGGCAGCAATGCAAAGCGGCCCCCGACGGTCAAGCGTCCCCGGTAACGAAAGCTCCTCCGGCCCCAAAAGGGGCTCGGCACGCCCGGCATAATAATAAGCCCTGGTGCCACCCTAGCCTAGCCTCGAGGTTGAGGAAGCGGTGCACGCGCGTTTAGAATAGCGCGACGTGCGGGGATGGGAGATCCACCGTGGACGCGCAAGACCTACCTCCAAGATAGGGTCAGCGCGGGCAGCGCTGATCGGAGATACGTCTTACCGTGCAACGGCCCTCACGCGATGGCCCACTGTGATAAGAAACGCGTGCCGCTAGGCAATGGCCAAGCCGCTCGTGCTGAACGGGTCGTAGGACGGGCGGGCCTCAACCAGCATTCTCCAGCCGCGGGAAGCGGTCGGCGATCTCATCGCCGGTGAAGTTCGCCACCCAGCCTTCGGGGATGGTGAACAGACGGACGGCTTTGAAGAACGGGCGCGGGCCCATGTCGAACCAATGCGTAGTATTGGCCGGCACGCTGATCAGGTCACCGCGGGTACACAGCACGGCGTAGACCCTGCTGTTCTTGCGGATGTAGAACAGGCCCTCGCCGTCCACAAAGAAACGCACCTCAAAGTCGCTGTGGGTGTGCTCGTGCAGGAACTTGTCGCGCAGCACATCTTTCTCCGGATGGCCAGGATGCATGCTCACCAAGTCCACCGACTGGAAGTCGTACTTCTGCATCAGCCGGTCGAACGACTCGCGGTAGGCCTCGATCACCTCGTCCTGGGTGGCCTCGGCGTCGAGATCACGGTCCGCCGTCCAGCGTTCGAAAAGGACATCAATCGCGCCCAACTCGCGCACGATCTCCTCAAAGCGCGTGAGCACGCTCACCGGCTCTACCGCGGTTTCTCCATAGATGCGCAGTTCACTCATGATCCGATCCTCCTCCGCAACAACTCGCATTCAAACATGAATTCTAGGGCCTCGATCTGGATGGCGGCGTGACGCAGGTCGCGCGCCCAGGTGTAGAGGCCATGTCCCGAAATGAGATATGCGTGGAGGGCGCCGTGTTCCGTAGTCCAGGCGTCTACCTGGGCCGACAGGCGTGTCATGTCCTGGTCGTTGGCAAAGATCGGAATCCGGATCCGGGTCTCGTGACTATAAACGCCGGCAAAGGCCTTGAGCAGCTCATAGCCCTGCAATATCAGGGTGTTACCGACTGTAAGTGACAGGACCGTAGCGGCCGGCGAATGGGTATGCAACACGCCACCGACCTCAGTATGGCGGCGATAAAGGGCTGTGTGCAGCAGTGTCTCGGCAGATGGGCGCTTGCCGGGGGACAGGCTATTTCCGTCCAGATCCACCAGCATGATGTCGTCGGTTGTGAGGCGGGCCTTGTGACGGCCAGAGACGGTAATCGCGACGCGGCCGGCATCCACGCGGGCGGAAAAATTACCGCTGGTAGCCGGTACCCAGCCGCGCGCATGGAACTCGCGGCCCAATTCGAGCAGGGTCTCGGCCTGCTGGCGGTAATCCACGACGGGATGGCCCACGGGTGCTCTGCCTCACGCGCTGGGATTGAAACGGGGCGTACTCTAAGCCATCACAGCGGCTAAGAAAAGAGCTATATCTTATTGATTGGCGCGCCCTCCCGACTCCCTGGTTCGTAGCCGGATGTCCCGCTGACCTAATCACACCTGCTTCACCGGTCTTAGGCCACCAAATAATCGTAAGCGACCGCGCCCAGCGGGAGGGTAAGATCGGTCAGGATATGAACAGCGGAGATCACTTCCCAGACCGGCAATTCGGCGATTGGCGCCAGGGCGTGAGGGAAGAGTGCCAGCGCCCCGGGTCCGCTCCAGGCGCCTTTGATGGTGAGATCCCGCAAAGTATAACGCACGAGCTCGCAGATTCGCGGTGCCCCATCCACGTGGGGAATGATCTTCAATAGAAAGGTCGGGGCGCTTAGGGCGTCAAACACCGATTGCGAGTCCATGAGTTTGTGCTTGTAGCCCATGGTGCCAGTCGCGATTCGGATGCCATTGAAATCGAGGGTGCCGACGAGGGTATCCTTGTGTACTCGGAGATCGGGACAGCCCAACTTCTTCGGGAACCCCCAAAGCTCTCGTCCTCCGGCAATCGGGGCATGATCGTTGAGGTACATCGCGTGCTGATATCCACCCACTTGGCCTTGGAAGCTCACCGGGATCACCTGTCCCGACTCGCAGTAGTCGCCGAACCCCGTGGAGTCTGGCATTTTCATGAATTCGAACTTGACCAGAGGCTCATGCAGTTTGAGTGGTGCCGGAACGATTTTTTCCAGAAGCGCAGGATCACTGCGATAGGTAAAGATTAGATACTCCCTATCCACGAAACGATAAGGTCCTTTCGGATACGCCGGACTTGTCAATGGCATCGCGAAGGCGCGCTGTCGTACCTCGTCTTCTGTCATGGGATAACCCTGTGGCGCGCGATTAACGTTTGCACGTATTCGTCAAATTTCGTGGAGAGATTGACCAGATCGTGACCTCGGTAGGGTCCCCGATTTGGATGTTTTTGTCAAACGTCACGGTCGACATAGCTGGGCGAAAGCCAGACAGTCGATTTGCGCAGCTGCCTGATGAGTCAGGCGCGGCTACCGCGCCACGAGGCGCATCCAATTCTTTGTGGGCTGCATTATGATTACTGGCCAGGGCCGGTCGCAGCATAAGGCCGAAAGATTTTGCGGACGACAGTTCGAACAACTCCGGATCCCGGTGATCGATGAAACACCCCCGCCAGGCGCTTCAGAATATGCGTCCGCGACTCGCGGGCAGTGCCCCCATCGTCCCTCATCCCGAACCGGGCGTTCGCCCACAGATTTGCTGGCACCACAAAAACATCAATACCGTATGAGATCACACCTATAAAGCTTCCTCGGCGGCCAAGGTCACGAGCGCCGTGAGCGTGACGATCTTGAAGCCCCGGTCCTTCAGGATCGGTAACACCGCGCGCAGTGCGGCCGCGGTGCCTACGCCTCGGCTCAGGGCGTCGTGCAGGATGATGATGGAGCCGGGTTGGGCGTGCTGGAGAATATACCAGCGCTGGAAGCGGGGACTCGAAAGGCCCGAGTCGAGGGGAAATACATCGCCCAGCGCCAGACGATAGCCTTGCGCGCGGGCGAGCTTGAGCATCGCCCTCGAAAACAAGCCCGAACCGGGGCGAAACCACCGAATCGCACCAAAAGAACTTAGAGCCGCGTGCGTCATCGTAAGGCTGCGCGCAAGCTCGGCCGATGGCACGCATAAGCTCATGCGATCATCGTAGCTATGGTTGGCGAGCTCATGGCCTTCGCTCCGCATGCGCGCGAGTAAGGGCTCGTTACCCGGGATGCGGCTCCCGATGAGAAAGAACGTGCCGTGCGCGTCGTGATCCCGCAGAACATCGAGAATCGCAGGCGTCTCTTCGGGATCCGGACCGTCATCGATCGTCAACGCGACGGCGGGAACGGCGGTCTCGAGGAAGTATGTGACCCCCGGCGCGAAGGTGGCGAGAACGGTGGCGGCCGCTCTCGGATACACGAGATATGAGAGCAAAACCCCCGCCGCACACAGGCTACCCAAGGATGCAAGGACGACGGCACGTAGACGCAGCACGGTACTATGGGAAAGCGGCTAGCCCGGATTTCTCACCGATAGCCGAGAAAAAGGCCGTATCTCGTGGCATAATATGTGTTCGATCAGCATGTTATGCACAAGACGAGGACGGCCTTATGGAAACACAGTGTAATGCAG
>Ga0187892_10002549_pt1 | contig 35955 bp, 47 predicted proteins | sample MA1701073metaG_FD_139345 | JGI IMG/M metagenome (GOLD analysis project Ga0187892, IMG submission 139345) | Bio-ooze microbial communities from a basaltic lava cave in the Kipuka Kanohina Cave System on the Island of Hawaii, USA - MA170107-3 metaG ... | reverse complement strand
TAAGGAGCGTTGAAGGAGAAAAGAAGGAGCTGCTGATGCAGAATTACGTAGGAGAATTAACAATAGTGTCGGAGCATCATAATCAGAACACGATACCGATAAGGATAGAGTGGAAGAAGGTATCTGGCGAGCATTTTTCTATATACTCAAGAAGTGGGGCCGAAGATAAGGCCAAGCAGGTTCTTGACCTGCTAGAGCAGAATTATCAAGATATAACATCAAGGTTCGGGGAGATGAAAACCAAGACAGTAATTTACATGACTTCCAGTATAGATGAGATGAGACTCATCAACACGGATGGTCATTCATATTATTCCCATATAGATGATGTGATATTTGTGTGCAGTTGCGATAATCCAAAGTACAACTCTTTGAAGCAGTTTGTATATAGACTGATCATAAACAACTACCCGAGTTATCATAACATGGAGAAGATAATGTATGATAAGGAGAACTGGCTTGTAGACGGGATTGCAAGCTATGTAGCGGCAAGCATACGAACAGGAATGCTTGAGAAGTACATGGATGCACTAGCGAGCGATAATATAAGCTTACAATGGTATGGTTATGGCAGCGATGCGCAGTATGGAGCAACATACACATTCTTCGACTATTTGGACAATAAGTACGGAGATCTTGTAATACAAAAGGCTCTGAAGTACTTGGGGAGCAGCATGATAAGCAATCATAGATGTTCAACGTTGGAGAACTGTGTAATTTTGCGTGCAGTTTATGATATGAACGGCTTGGATTTGGACGACAAGAGACACGGCTTGAACTTTGATAAGATTGTAAAGGAATGGAAAGATTACGTTAAGCAAGGCTTAATTGACTGAAACGATGTATACGATGTAATGCCAAAAACTCCCGTGTATGTCGTTCTAGTAGATAAAAAACCTGTATGCAAAGGTAAAAGACTTAAAAGGATGCTGGAGGAGGCACGGAAGAAGTACCCGCGAAAGAAAATATCTATAAGATACGAATATCCAGAAGAGACTCTCGTTGCAAGATGGGATGAATTAAGAAAGAAGGAAGGGCTTGATGTCACCAAGAAAATGATATACGGGGACGATATGTATGAAGAGGTCAAGTGATCCATCTTGATGCGAATTTCTTTCTTTTTGCAATTTTCGATGTAACACATAAAGACGACGATGCAAGGAATATTCAAGAAATCATACTAAGGAAAGCAGTCTGCAAAAACTTCGGTGTTAACTCTAGATGAGATTATGTGTGTTCTTATCAAAATCAAGAAAAACTATATTCTGCGAACCGTTGTTGAAAAAACAAAGAGGATACCAATCTAGCTAATCTAGACCATTTCTTCTTCCGCTTCGCGCATGTTCGGGATATTCCGCAATGGTATTCTTCTGCCTCCAACAACCTTGAGGTCTATGTTCACTTTGCCCTTCTGTACTGTTATTATGTTGTAACTGTTTTCAAAGAAGCCTCTCATCCTATCACAAGAAACCGTTCCGGCAAATGCAATCGTCAACGGACCTAGATTCCAGATCCATGGTCTGTGCTTGTGACCGCAGAGAACAAGGTTCACCTTGGCGGCAAGCGCAGCTTGTAGAACGTCTCCAGCATCGAGAACAATTATCCTATCACTTCCCGTGTCAGGTGCAGATATCAGATGGTGATGCATGGCAATGATCTTTGTTTTGGTCTTATACTTTGAGAGCGTATGGTAAAGCCATACATTCTGTCTGTAACCAACTTCGCCTTCATCCCTATCTGGTCTTGCAGTGCCCAGCGTTACAAGGACAGAGTCATTATATTCGTAGAGTGATTTTGAAGGGAAGAATTTTTTAAAGATCAGGTAACCTGTGTTTCTGTAATCATGATTACCACTCAAAACTATGACATTCTTGGTCTTTAACTTCTTGATATGTTCCTTTGCTCGGTCATACTCCGAAAGCATGCCATTTTCAGTTAGATCGCCAGTAATTATGACCGTGTCTGGATCTAACTGATTAACCTCTTCCACGGCTCTTTCAAATACATCCTTCTTAAACTGTGGTCCAACATGTATATCGGATAATTGAACAATCATCAACTGCGATCCTGCTCCATAAATGGAGAAATGAGCATGCTATATAATGATATACACATCTTTAATGTATGAAAGGTAAGCATTTCATTAATGGTACGGATTCAATAACATCTCTCGACAACTATTTGAAAAGCATTAAATTGTTTGATACGGCTATCGCCGTGCATGGTGAAGCCGCGCAAGCCTCCTCAGGAAAAGAAAAGGAAGAAACTAACAAAAGCACAGCTCATCATACCAGTAGCTTTAGGCGGAGCTGGAACCGCTTTAGCTATCATAATAAATATGGTCCTTGTTGGTCCTCCACCGCTGGAGCAGTGCATCCCTGGCGAAGAGGTACCGTTCAATATACGGGCATACCTAAACGTTACGCTAGACGGACAGCCCTTCACAGTTCCTGCAAATATTGGCATAACTAGTGAATGCATAACGCCATTGCATACGCATGATGACGATGGAACAATTCACATACAGTTCTTTAAACCGACTAGATTCACATTAGGCAATTTCATCAAGTTATGGGATCTGGATCTAAATCAGTATGACGTGAAGATTTTCGTCAAGAACATTACTGAGGATGACTTTATCGAAGTAGAACCAGATGTCGACACTATATTCTTGGGTAAGGATATGAAGATAAGGATGGAATTAACTAGCAGGTAAAGTTAAATATTGTTCGGCTGGGTGAGCGGTAGATTTGGCAAAAGCTGCGATTATCAAGGGCGATGGAACTGGGCCCGAACTTGTTGATGCCATGCTGAAAGTACTGAAGGCATGCAACACAAAGGTTGAGCTGATACTATGCGATGCCGGCTCAGAGTGGTGGGAGAAAAATGGAGGCGATTCCTACATACCTCCAAACACTTGGGATCTCCTGCAAAAGTGCGATGCCTGCTTCAAGGGTCCTACGACAACAGTTCCTGTTCCAACAGCACCCAGAAGTGTTGCTGTCAGCATCAGGCAGAAGTTCGAGCTTTATGCTAACATCAGGCCGATCAAATCCTATGGTAAATCAGAAAAGAAGTTAGACTTTGTATGCGTTAGAGAAGCAACTGAAGGCCTCTATGCAGGCATAGAGTTCAAGGTCGGCGATGATGCTGCGGTCGCTGTCAGAAAGACAACGAGGGACAGATGCGAAAGAGTTTCCAGAAAGGGGTTTGAGGTTGCGAAGAGCAGGGGATTCAAGAGGGTTGTCGCAATAACAAAACGTAACATACTGAAGGAAACCGATGGGATATTCTGGGCAGCCGTGAACAAATACGCAGCAGAAAACAAGGGCATAGAGGTTGAAGAATATTTCATAGATAACATGTGCCAGCAGCTCGTCAAAAATCCTGAGAGATTTAACCAATCTATACTGCTAAGCACGAACCTGTTCATGGACATCGTTTCTGAAGCTGCATCAGGAAATCTTGGCTCCATTGGAAACGTGTATTCTGGGAATTATGGAGATAGGTATGCAATGTTCGAACCAGCACACGGGAGCGCTCCCAAGTACAGGGGCATGAACAAGATGAACCCTACAGCCACAATACTTTCAGGGGCATGGATGGTGGAGTATCTTGGGGAGAAGGATATTTCAAAAGCAATATTTGATGCAACTGAACAGGTGATCAACGAAGGCAAGTATCTTACCTACGATCTGGGAGGTAGTGCATCTACGAGTGAGATGGCCGAACAAATTGCCGCAAGGGCGTCGAAGATCCTCTAGTCAGGAAACGTAGGAAGATCATTAATGATAGCGAAAGTGCTGTTACAATGATTGACAAAGGAAACTCGGGTACGACAAAATATGAATTCGTCGTTTCATCGTCGTAAATGAAGATAACACTGCTAACGCTGCTAGGCACGATAAACATTATTTCTCCTGTTGCACTTTCATTAGGATCTAGTTCTCCGTTAAATGCTCCCTGTGTGCCAGATGTGTATACGTTGCCCATAGCATCCTTCACATACACATACGCTTGGTCGTATTTCATAGCGGTCTCACTCAGGTTCTTTATTGAAACCGTGATTACATACTGCTGTGGATCAGATTCTAGAAACTTTTCATCTAATATTGTAATCTCAATCTTTTCGCCGATGAGTTTCTTGCCTACATTGGAACCTGGTTCAAAGATACCAACTGGTTCATCATCAGGCGGTAATTTTGGATTGGTCAAGTTTACAGTCAGCCTAATCCCCCTAGAATCTTGATATATCAATAGGTCAGCAACAGCCTCGCTTGATATCTGAAAGTTCAATGTTCCTCTAACAATATCATCCGCCTGGATCCTGATCTTCTTCAAGGTGCTTTTCATCACATCTGGGCTGTACTCGTTCCCACTAAGATCCTTTAACACGAACGATGATGGATCAAACATCTTTGGTTGCGCACCATGATTTTTCAGAATTACATGTAGATCTATCGTCCTGTTTGTGCCGCTAGTTCCAGTTATCACCTCTACAACATAAAGCTCCGTCCCACCGTAACCAACTGCCTCATTTACAAATCCGTTTACCGGAAGCGATGAATCCGACGGAATAAGCTGCTTACCTATTGCATAAAGATTGTTATCAACAGATCCAACATAGATGGTTCCGTCAGCAGCTATTGCTGGCGATGAAAAAATTCTAGCATTTGTTTCAAACCTCCATTTCTCGCTACCGTCTGGGTTAATTGCGTAAAGGTTCATATCGACAGAACCGAAGTAGATCGTGCCATCAGAATCTATAGCTGGAGAAGAAACAACCAAATCGCCTGTCTTGAACCTCCACTTTTCCGTACCGTCTGGGTTGATCGCGTAAAGATTGCCATTAAATGATCCAACATAGATCGTGCCGTCTGGAGCTATTGCCGGTGATGCTTGTACTACATCTGCAGCAAAGAACCTCCACTTTTCCGTACCGTCTGGGTTGATCGCGTAAAGATTGCCATCATATGAACCAAAATAAATAGTTCCTTCGGGTGAGACTGATGGAGAAGAAAAAACGAATCCCCCTGTCCTGAACCTCCACTTTTCCGTTCCGTCAGAGTCGATTGCGTAGGTACTGTTATCAAAAGAGCCTACATATACGGTTCCATCAGGCGCAACTGCGGGAATTGAGACAATCCGTTCTCCAGTTCTAAAACTCCATTTAAGGTTGCCCTCTGAATCCAATGCGCGAAGAAAATCATCGTCAGAACCGAAGTAGATTGTACCATCAGGACCTATTGTAGGTGATGAGGCAATACGACCAGCAGTTTCTGCACTCCATATGCGGTTGCAATCAGCATCTATCTTGTAGAGTTTCTTGTCCCATGATCCGAAGTAGATCATTCCATCCGGCGCTATTGCCGGACTCGAATCAATGAACTCACCTGCCTTAAAGCTGCACCTTAGCGAACCATCTGGATTGATTGCGTAGAGATTGGTGTCGTGTGATCCAAAGTAAATGGTGCCATCTGAACCAACAGCAGGAGAGGAAGTTATACGCATTCCTGCAGGGAAGTTCCAACGGAGCGTATTTTCATCGCTCCCGTTAAAGGGGCTCTGTCCGGTGTGCTGAGGATTGCCCTTGAACATAGACCATGCTGGATCACTCGCAGAAAGGCTTGATATTGCAGGGAAGAAGAAAAGTACTGCTAGAAATATAATGATTGAAAATTTCTTGCAATGCAACATTGATCGTGCATGGTTGCCGATGTTATTATAAACTTTCCAGTAATTAGTAAAAACAGTGTAGTATAAAGTATACATTATTGTAACAAACCGCGTTAGGTAAGATTTATTTAGTTTAGTTATAGCATCACTATGCGTTGAATGAAGAATTAGAACTGGACAACATAGATGGCGTTGGGCCAGTAACAAAGCAAAAGTTAATGGATGCAGGCATTCATACTATCATGGATCTACTCGTTAGAGGTCCTATGGGCGTTTCTGACGCTACAGGTTTGGATATGGACAAGGCTACTACTATATGCAATAAGGCAAGGCTCAAGTTGGTCGAACTCGGTAAACTCGAGAATGATTTTGTTACAGCGACTGAGATCTACAAGAAGAGGCAGGCGATAGAACGCATTTCTACAGGCACAAAGAACCTTGACGATCTATTGGAAGGTGGCATTGAGACCCAAGCCGTTACTGAAATTTATGGCGAATATGGGTCTGGAAAGACACAGCTCTGTCACACATTGTGTGTTATGGTTCAACTGCCGAAAGACAAGGGCGGGTTGAATGCTGGCGCAATATACATCGACACGGAAGGCACGTTCAGACCCGAGCGAATTTACCATATAGCTGAAACTAAGGGTTTGGATCCAGATGAGGCGTTGGAGCAAGTCATAGTTGCAAAGGCTTTCAACAGCGCGCATCAGGAACTTATCATAGAAGAGGTTGGGTCAGTCATTGAAAAGAATAATGCAAAGCTTTTGATCGTAGACTCGGCAGTTGCACATTACCGTGCAGAGTTTCTTGGAAGAGGAACACTTGCAGAAAGACAGCAGCGCCTGAACAAGTTCATGCATATGTTGTTAAGAATCTCCGAAACGTTCAACATAGCTGCTATTGTAACGAACCAGATACAATCTTCGCCGGACTCGTTCTTTAGCGATCCATTCAAACCTACAGGAGGCCATGTTGTGGCCCATACTAGCACATATAGAATATACCTGAAGCGCTCAGGCAGAAACAGAATAGCTAGAATGGTTGACAGTCCTTACCATGCAGAGCGAGAGGTTTTGTTTACGCTAAGCGACAAGGGCGTTGAAGATCCTGAGGAGACGCCGACCAAAAAAAGCAGAGGATAGCAACATAACTGTTAAATTGAAGCCCTAGCAACGTATAGTGAGAAAATTGGCAAAATCGAGAGGATTCAGGAGAAAGACCAGATATGTTTTGCATACAAAATTTGTTAGGGGTCTTTCTTATCTACTTCACGATTACAAGGCTGGAGATAAAGTCGTAGTTGACATCGACCCGAGGGAGCACAAGGGCATGCCGCATAGAAGATTTCAAGGAAAGGTAGGTCATGTACATGAAGTGGGAAGAAGAGCACTAATTGTCAAGGTCAACATTGGAAATAAAGAGAAAACTGTGGCAGCAAGACTCAACCACATCAAACCAATAGGGTGAATGCATTGACAAACATAACCAAGAAAAACGTGATAACGTTACCAGAGGTCAAGGATATTCTTGACAAGGCTGATCCTGAAACGATGGATCAGATCCAGCGATGGACTCATGATTATACGACAAAGTTTGCCAAGATACCAGGCAAGAATGCAAAAAAGATGAAAGAAAAACTGATGCAAGAGTGTAGTTTGACCGAGGAGGAGGCTGTTGAAATAGTAAACATTTTACCCAACAGCATAGAAGAGTTGAGGGCCTTTACGTTCGGGTGGAAGAAACTCATACTTACAGACACTCTGGAAAAGATGCTGAAGATAATCAAGGAGAATCAGTAGCTAAAGGTAGCAGTGTTGTCCTTGGAAGGCACAGTACAGCCGAGGAAGTATGAGGAATATGCATACGTTCTCGATCTAACAACCCGTGGAAGATCCACTACAGTTAGAGGAAGAGAAGGTACGATAATACAGGCAATAGGAGAGGAAAGGCTCACACTGCTGGAATTATTGGGCGTACCAAACATGACCTTCGAAGTCGGAGAGCGACTCTACATAGGCAGGGAGGGAAGGACGAAGGTGCTTAGCGTGCTTGGAAGGCTGGAATATGAGAACATTTCTCCTAATGCGAAGAGCGAGCTGCCTTCTGTAATTGAAAGGTTGGTCAAGACAAACGAGAAAAGGTTCGTTGATTACATCAATCAAGCTCAGCCTATAAATCCTAGAATACATTCTTTAGAATTAATACCGGGCATTGGAAAGACATACATGATGACTATACTGAACGAAAGAGACAAGAAGCAGTTTGAAAACTTTGAGGATCTGCAGAAGAGAGTTGGTTTGAGAGATCCATCTAAACTGATGGCCAAGAGGATAATAGACGAAATATCAGGCACCGCAAGAATGAACATCTTCGTGCGAAAATGAACAAGAGAAGGCTGTTAGGCCAGCACATGCTAATTGATGATGACATTCTACGCAGAATGCTTGATTCAGCAGAACTGGACAGAAATAACGTAGTGTTTGAGATTGGAACGGGAAATGGCAACCTTACAGCGGAACTGTGCAAGCGAGCAAAGAGGGTAATATCATGCGAAGTTGATAAGGAACTGCATAAGGAAGCACAAAATACACTTGGTAAGTACAGCAACCTTCTCCTGATCAATGGCGACGGTTTCAAGACTAATCATGATTTCGATGTCTTTGCATCAAATCTTCCGTACTCTAGGAGCAGGGTTGCTATAGAATGGCTGGCGGAAAGGGATTTTGACAGGGCGATCGTGATGGTGCAGAAGGAGTTTGCTGCAAAACTTCTTGCTAATAGTGGTAAGAACTACAGAGCGGTTTCCGCACTGGCACAGTACTGCTTTGATATCAAACAGATAATGCAAATTGGCAAGAACTCGTTTTACCCGAGGCCGAAGGTTGATTCTGTTATATTGAAGATAGTCAAAAGACGAAAAGTTAGCAAGGACGTGATAAGAGCTCTTAAGCTTCTATTTTCCTTCAGAGGCAAGAAGCTGATAAGTGTAGGGAGAAAGTTGGGGATCAATGAAAATGGTGATATGCGAGTGGAAAGATTGAGCCCAGAAGAAGCCGTAAGGCTGGCTGAGAAAATTGTACATGAGCGATTACTACAAGCCGTCTGACGACACGTTTCTGCTGGCCGAATGTTTGCAGAATGCTAGCGGAAGCTCTGCTCTGGAGATAGGTGCAGGATCTGGCTACATCTGCGAACTGCTAACGAAACGCTTCAAGACAGTCGTGGCAACTGATATTGATCTAGATTCTATCAGACATGCAAAAGAACATGTTAAAGATGTAACGTTTGTTTGCTGCGACTCATCTTCCGCGATAACAAACATGAAGTTCGATCTCATAGTCATGAATCCTCCTTATCTACCATCAGAAGAAATCAAAGACGTAGCAGTAGATGGCGGCAAGGATGGAATAGAGATATCAACCAAGATGACCACAAACGCCGCAAGACTTTTGCACAAGGACGGGAAGATCATGATCGTTGTCTCATCGCTCTCAAACTACAGATTGTTGATGGAAAGACTGCATGATCTTGGTCTGAAGACAGACATAATCAACAAGAGGAAGCTTGGATTCGAGGAGATAATGATACTGCAGGCATCGTTCGGTCAACGTACGTAACCGTTCAGTAAAATCCGTGTCACGTACGCATTTCAAATACCTAAGAAATCCTACGGAAAGCAAGCGAAACTTGACGGAAACGCAATAATCGCTATTTAAAGAATCTATGGATTTCAAGTGAATTTCAAGTACGTCTCATATGCATTTCATATACGAATCAAGCACATTTCAAATACTTGGCATATCTTGCGTTAATGCAAAGAGAATTCAGGGAAACCTAGCACCTTAGCTGGATTTCATTAGATATTTCCCAATGAAAAGATCGTTCAATGAAAGATTCAATCTACTGTCCTTTATTAAGACCCCCCCCTCTATAGCTTACACAGGCGGGCGTTTTTTGGCGCATTAGGGAAAATCTGTTCTACACCTTACTCAATACTAACTCATACTGAAATCAGTAAAGCATCTAGCATCCAAACCACAATAGATTAAGAAAATTATCTTCTACGCCCAGCTTCCTTCCAGTTCTGACCAGGTTTCCTCTTCAACTCAAATCTCTTCAAAAAGTTAGACTTGTTTCTTAGCCTTGCGTTCAGACTGGTTCTTGGTTTTGCCTGAAGTTTTGGTGTCTGACTTCTAACCTTTCCTGCCTTTGTCAATGAGCCGTGCGTTGGCATGTTGCTTCTTGACTAAGCACCGTATATGTAGGTTTTGTTAATACTGAAGAATTACCAGTAGTTGTTTTTGACCTTCTCCAGTGCAGCTTCGTGCTGGGGTCCCTTTCTCCTAGCATACTTCTCCATTGCCCAAAGAGGAACACCACCCAAACTCCTCGCGAGTCCAGTAAAGAAGTACCTCCTTATGGGGTCGTTCTGGCCTACCTTGTGCATGAACTTGGTAATACCGTACGTGAAGTTGTGCTGCCATGTCTTATACATAACAGCAAGCTTTCCAGGATCCATGCTGTTGCCTATGTCATAGAACTTTGATTTTTCCAGCAGACCGATGGGAACGAATGTCAAAGGTGTAACTGTGAACTTCGATTCTGGCTGCTCTTTTTCTAACTCATGTATCAGGTTCACGGTCTCCCAGCTGTCCTCTTCCTGCTCATCATTGTCAAGGCCAAGTATGATCGTAAATGCTGGCACCCAGTAATTCTCGTTCAATGTTTTAACACCGGTCTTGACGACCCAGTGCCACTCAACTGGCTTGAACGGCGCAAGCTTTCTGTCTGCATACTTACCGATCAGCCTTACGCTACCAGTTTCGAAGCCGCACTGTATGCCTATGTGATTGTCAGGTCCTGATCTGATTATTTTCGATATCCTAGGAATCAGTTCCTCGTCAGCAATAGCGCCCGCAAGTGTTCCATGCGTTGGGTTTGTATGTTCAATGCCAGTATCCATTATAGCCTGGAACAGTTCGACCAAAGCATCCCTGTTAGGGCTCATGTCCTTGGTAGTTCGCGGATTTAACCCATAAACGAAGATATCATCGCTATGGATCCATGCGTTTCTTAGCCCGCCTTTCTTCATGTTAACAGCGATTTCTGCCTGAACCTTTTCAGGAGGATAGTACCTTAACGGTCTTAGCGTAACATCGCAGAACTTGCAACCTCTTCCGCATCCACGCATCACCTCTACCATGCCGTGCAAGCTAGGCTCAACTATGTTCGGAATTTCATCCACAGAGGGTTCGTCCCAGTAGTGCAGAAACCTCCCGTGATGCTTCCCTCCGTTGCCATTTCCGTTGAACTCCTTTATTTCGACCTTGAACTCGCTCTTCTTGAACGGGTTTGCCTGATCAAAATGTCCGTTAATCAGCTCATCAAAGAAATAACCAGCCACACCGTCAAGCTCCGGAGCAATTCCCCCAAGTTCGCCTTCAACTATTGCATAAAGACCGTATTCTTCGATCTTCTTTGGGTCGTAGTTATACTGCCAGGTGCCAGAGGCGCCTGCAACGACCTTGGCATGACTTCCGTTTTTCTTTTTGGCTTCGTTGATCTTTCTATGCAGATCCGCGCAATAAAATTCATCATAAGATACATGCCTTCTTCCATATGTAAAAGTCATCGTAACTGGACCCATACCCAAGGGATCCATTTCATATGTTCCCACAACCTCCGTTTCAGGTCCTATGTACCTGTCAAGATAGTCTGGATGGGCAACAACAACATCTTCTCTTCTGTAACCATGATTGATCAGACCCGCCTCGATCTTCCTCAGACCGTAAGGCGCAAACTGCGCAACACCATTATCATGACCGATCGGATTGCAGATAAAATCAAAAAGTATTCTCGGAGTTACCTGATTCTTGAGTAGCCAGTACCAAAACCCGGAGCTCCGGTTTCCATCTAACGCAGGTGCACAACCGAAAAACGATGCTAGCGATATGCCCCTGTAAGTAGACATTAAAGTTCGATCTGCGGTAAGAACGACCTTGGGATGGCCCAACACACTTCTACACCGAGTAACTACAGGTAACTTATAAACTGTATAGCTATTCGCGTGGTTAAAAACTACCACATATCGCTAATTCTTCCAGACTTGTCTCTTGCATGCAAGCCGAATTCGGGTAGATTAAGTACTTCGTCACCCTCCACAACAGGACCGTCCTTGCATACAAGATATCTTCCCACACAGCAGCTGCAGCAGATACCTATGCCGCATTTCATGAGTCTTTCAAGACTTGCCTGCGCTGGTATGCCCTTGCTTTTGGCTAGTTCAAGCACCTTCTTCATCATCCTCTCAGGTCCGCAGGTATAGATCATATCGAAATCGTTCCTTTCAATTGCTTTTGCGGCGGCATCAGTCGCAAATCCCTTTACTCCATAACTTCCATCTTCCGTTGTAACTATTACCTTGCCCCTGATCTTTTTTAGAACTTTCTTGGCAAACTTTTCAAAGATAACTTCTTCCTTGCTCTTCGAACCCATTATGAAGGTTACATTGCTCTTTTTCTTTACGAGTAGTCTTGATAATCGCATGAGGGGTACCAGACCGGTTCCGCCTCCAACAAGAAGCACCTTGCTTTTCTTTAGATTGAACGAGTTTCCATAAGGACCTCTAACGCCAATCAAACTATCTATTTGCGTATTGTAAAGTGCAGTGGATGTTGGCCCATGTTTTCTTATGGTCAGAGCAGCATAACCATCCTTTTCCGATATCATAATGCTCATAGGAAGTTCATCGATCCTCGGCATCCATACCATAGTGAACTGTCCGGGTTTTGCATTGGCACATAATGTATCATTAAACACTAGAGTTCTTACTGTTGGAGTTTCGTCAATAACTTGTTCAACTCTAACTATTCTGATTTTATCAATATTTGTGCGCAAGCCCGACCAACTCTCTTACATTGTTCATGCCTTTCCTCGCAAGGTAAGAACCCAAACCCTTTGTAATACTTTTGAAAGCGTCCAACCATCTTTCACCTATCACGCTGCCCAGCTGCACGGCGCTCGCACCTGCTAGTATGAACTCTACGGCATCTTCCCATGTAGAAATACCGCCACAGCCTATCACGGGCAAGCCAACGTTCTTGGAAATCTCGTAGACACATCTAACAGCAACTGGCTTTATGGCTTTCCCAGAGAGTCCTCCTATCTTGTTGCTCAGCACAGGCATTCCAGTATGAATATCGACAGTCATCGCTCGTATAGTGTTGATTGCGGTTACAGCGTCTGCTCCAGCATCCCTAGAAACCCTTGCGGTTTCTACTATGTCAGTTGCTCCTAACCCTACTTTGATTATGACAGGTTTCTTAGTGCTGGACTTCATACTCCTTACTATCCTACTAACAAGTTCATGGTCGTCACCAACCTCGAGGCCCACCTTGGCAACATGTGGACATGATAGGTTCAGTTCGTAAGCAAGTATGTTCAGACTATCAAATTTTTTCACCATGGATACAAACTCATCTTCTGCAGAACCAACAAGGTTCACTATGATCGGGACACTATCATTCTTTGCTATCTCTTTTACAAACGCGTCAACGCCAGGGTTGGAAAGCCCTACTGCATTTATGTATCCGCATTCAACAGATACAACTGTGGGATTCTTGTAGCCTTCAAGCGGCTGAACACTAATAGATTTTGACACTATAGCGCCAGCGCCCGCTTCATGAACACGTTTGAATACTTCGTAGGAAATGCCCAAAATGCCAGATGCCAACATCGTTGGGTTTCTTATGTTTAAACCTGCGATCTGCACAGACAGATCCACGTTCTTTTCCAACATGCCTACCAACCAATCTACCAACAGGATATAACAATATAATGGTTAAGCCTTGATTCTTAACGGCATGAAGCAAGTATAGTGCTAGCTTTTTTAATAGCTCTATCTTAGTTGCAGTAATGTCAAGATGCATTGTACTTTTGCTGGAAATGGGTGTGGTCGTCCTAGATGAACAGGATAAGGTAATACAGTCGGTTAGATTCGACACGGCTTCCATGGTAGAATCCTACCGGGCAATAAAAAACGGCCTTGGATCCAGTCAGTTGGAGGATATGTTCCGTAGACTGAAATCGGAGGGCTATGGATCTGTAGCAGGCAACGACGAGGCACTTGTAAGCATACTGACCAAACATGGGCTGGACGCCTCGCTCCTTGGTAGCAATGAGCAACAGGCATTTCAGGAGAAGAAGGTGAGTTTAATGCTTAGCGCGAACTTTGCCCCTAACGAGTTCGAAGCTACTAACTTGCTGAGAAAGTTTGCCATAGATCTGTCATCCCTCAAGGTAGGCAAGATCTCTACAAAGCCTGATCTTCACGTGATCCAATCAGTTAACGCTCTGGACGAGATCGATAAAATAGTAAACGCCATGGGATCTAGGATTCGCGAATGGTACGGTCTTCATTTTCCCGAACTTGATGCGATGCTGCAGAGTCTTTCCGCATATTGCGAAATTGTGAGCAGAGCAGGCGACAGAAAGAACATGGATCAAGCAGTTTTGAAAGAGATAGGGTTGCAGGAGAGAGCGGATGATATAGTTGATGCAGCAAGGTCCAGCAAGGGAGGTGCGATCACCATGGACAACCTCGGTATGTTGCAGAATTTGGCTGAAGAGACAAAACACCTTAGTAGCATGCGCGATTCCCTGACAACACATCTTGAACAGGAGATGGATAAGGTTGCTCCAAATACGAAAGAGATCCTTGGTGCAACTATAGGAGCAAGGATGATAGCTAAGGTAGGAAGTTTGGACCGACTAGCAATGCTGCCAGCAAGTACGATACAAGTCTTAGGTGCGGAAAAGGCGTTGTTTAGGGCCTTAAAAACGGGTAGCAGACCGCCAAAGCATGGTATAATTTTTCAACACCCACTTGTACATTCGGCACCAAAGTGGCAGAGGGGCAAGATAGCTAGAGCAATAGCTGCCAAAGTCGTAATAGCAGCTAGGATAGACGCGTACAAGGGTGTCAAGGAGCCATCGATAATAGGCAAATTGAACGAAAGGATAGAAGAGATCAGGCAGAAGTATAAGGAGCCAGTTGAACATGAAGAACGTTTTGAGGAGCGTCCAAGACCTAGGTTCAAGAAGGGAAGGGAAAGAGAAAGAGAAGGGCGAAGCAATGAAAGGAGAAGAAGGTTTGGCAGACGCCGAAGATAGCATACGATGGATCGAGATCGATGGCGAGAAAAGAATTTGCACTGAAAACCTTTCAAAAGGTATTCAGGTTTATGGCGAGCGTCTGATCAAGATTCGTGATGCAGAATATAGAGTTTGGGATCCGTTTAGGAGCAAGCTTGCCGCAGCTATAATCAAGGACCTGAAGAATTTACCGATAAAATACGGTGATAAGGTTCTATATCTTGGAGCCTCTACTGGTACAACGGTAAGTCATGTCTCCGACATTGTTGGAACTAGCGGGCTGGTATATGCCGTTGAATCTGCTTCAAGGGTTGCCAGAGAGTTGATAGAAAGGGTTGCTGTTCACAGGTCAAACGTGATACCCATAATCGAGGATGCTCGGAAGCCAAATGCGTACTTTTCTATATCGGGCAAGGTAGATGTAGTTTATTGCGACATTGCCCAGCCTGACCAGACAGAAATTGCGATTGCAAACTGCAGATCATATCTGAAGCGTAATGGTTACTTTATGCTAGTTGTAAAGGCTAGAAGCATAGATGTAACCAAAGATCCCAAAGATGTTGTACGTGAAGAAGTGAAGAAAATACAGGTTAGCAATTTTGAGGTTGAGCAGGTTATAAACTTGCATCCATTTGACAAGGATCACGGTATGGTATTGGCTAGATACTTGCCATAGATCAGAAGTCTGAAATCTTCATCTGCGAGTATCTGTTTAAAAGTTCTCGCAATGGTCTCCATGAACTGCGGGCAAACTTGGGTGCCTTTCCATGAGTACGTACCCACATATACACGAATCTCATGGTTTTTTTATCTGATGGATATCCACTTCCTATGTTTCCAATTCTCTTCCTAATCCTTGCAATTTCCCTGTCTCTGTTCACCTTAGCAATTATCGAGGCTGCTGAGACAGCTATGTTGTTGGAATCCGCATGGTGTGAGGAATCAATCCTAGCTCTACACTTCAGTGTTGACATTATAGCTACCCTAAACCTTTCTGGACTAACATCGCACGAATCAACGAAGGCCTCATGTGGTTTAAGCTTGTTTATGATCATGGCCATGGTATTCGCCTCTAACGCGTTAAGCTTCTTCATGGATACAAAGTGGTCTATTCTCTTTGGGGTAACTTTGCAAACATAGTAATCATCAACTATATTTAGGATCTTTCTATACAGTTTTTCTCTAGCTATTGGTGCTAGTTTCTTCGAATCCTTAACCCCCATCAGCCGCAGCTGTTTAAGTTTGGATTCATGGATTTTGATACCAGCAACGACCAAGGGTCCTAAAATTGATCCTCTACCGGCTTCGTCAACACCAGCTACTATCATTGCAACTTATCTAGCAACAGATCTGGTATTTTAGTTCTATTTTGCACGTCAACGTTGATCAAAAAACTTGCTTTGGTAGTGAATTGATCGACTACTGGATGCTGCAGTTTTCTATGTACAACGACTATTGTTGGTTTATCAAGATCGAGCATACTCTTAGCACAATCAACAAACTCTTTTGATTTGAACTCCATTGGACCTAATTCGTCGCAAATTATCACATCAGAGCCTTTGATCGCCTCGATCAGCACATCGACCGCGAATCTGCAACCTTCTAGGTCAACGAAATACTTGCCTACTCTTGGTCCTTTACCGCTAGTAGATGCAAGCGTTGCTTTCTGATTCGTAGAAAGATCAATAGACTCAAAACCAGTTCTTCCGTTATTGCTAGTTATATCTTTTGAAACGATTCCTCCTACTTTCAAGCCTTTCTCTTTAAACATCTGCGCAACTCGCATTACTGCCATAGTCTTGCCGACTCCTGGTTCTCCAGTTACAACGAGAATGGCCATAACATTCGTTTGGCTTGAAATATTTATGAATTCAAGCGCGTTAACGTTCATCAAAATCGCTAGCGACTCTGTCTACATAGCTGGCAATTAGCGGTAGAAATAATTAAAAAATTAGAAGTTGGGATGCTCTATTTCAGCTGAAGTAGTTTGGACGCTGTCTGTTGTTCATACTCAATTATTTCAGCCTTTGGTTCAAACATCTTTATGAACTCTAGTCCCTTCTCGGTCGTTCTATAATTTCTTGTTGGTGAATCTTTCTCTTCAATCATTCCAACTTTGATCAGCAATTCAAGATATCGCGTGAGTTGGTAAAAGTTTATGTTTGCTCTGTACAATATCTGTGTCCTCTTTATTGGTGTTCTAGCGAGATTCAGAATGTTCAACATAATGGCGAATTTATCTCTTTTTACGGATTTTTCATTTTGTGTCATTTGCCCAGACCTTTAGGGCAAAAATGCTGTTATAGTAATTAATCATTGTGGATACAGAATACATGATAAGAATCAATGAATCCATTCTTCATGCTTCATTGAGTCAAGTCTTGTTTCTTGCACTTCACAAATATTATAGACGTTACCGTTTATCCATATACCGTTTTCATTCATTATCTGATTTAACATGAATAATTCCTTCTCGCACCATCATGCCTGCATGAATTAAACTATCATTCTTATGATTAATGGTTAACGGATACTTGCTCAAGGTTTTTACCCATAAGAGGGAACTATCAATAAAACTATCTTCTTTTTTACTTGTATCTCCAATATCTCATTACAAACCCTTAGATAGATTAGTATGTTCGTAGTGGTATGCAGTCAGTAACATCGGTAAAAACAGAAAAAAATAATTATGTTCACTCAGCAAATCTGCAGGAAACTGTAAGATTGCAGCTAAGACTAAGATTAAGATCCATGCAATCTGAATCAAGAGACTCAGACTGAGAGTGAAGTTTCCTAATTGAAGTGGCAGAGCAAAAACCTGCTCTGCCTGCTGGGCCATGGTACTGTGCGTATGATAGAACTTGAGGTTCTACGCTGACTATTTGCAAATATTGTTTAAAAACACGCGTATGTCAGTATTGAGACAGACCATTTTTCTGTTATTCTTAAGGGTTTATTATTCTGACAAGCATATCCAGCGGACGGTTATTGCACCTTGAGCAAACGCATACTGAATTGCGTTTATTTGGCAGCATTTAACCTAAAGCATTTAAGTTGTTTCATTCATAATTTCTTGCGTGGTAGACGAGTTCATACTAGCTATTAACGAAAAGCGGCTTAGGTCTAGACTGAAGGTGCTCCGAAATTTCTACAAGGAAATTCAGTTGAAAGACAAATCTGAAATAGAAAGAGGAGAGATAATCATGCACTTGGAATATTTCAACAGACTCATACTTGAATTAGGCAGAAAGTATGGAACCGAGATGCTCACAAATGATGGTCTGAGACATATAAGAAACTACAAGAATGAGTTGGGGAACATGAATCCCGATCCTAATGTGATGCATCAGTCATACTTGGGATTGAGGAATATTTTGTTTGCGCTTATGCCAACTATATGACCGTAAAGGTTCTTATTTTAAGAAGAATCTCGTTTTGATATGCATGAAAGATTGCAGGAGACAGGTGAAGGCATTACTAAGTTATTTGTTCCAAGCGATTCGCTAATAGAAAAAGTGCCGCCTAGAAATCCTGCTTTCTTTAACCCAAACGCGCGGTTGAACAGAGATCTTTCTATGGTGGCATACAAAGCGTATGCTAGGGAAAGCAACAATAGAACAATGGCGGATGGTCTTGCTGGTGTTGGTGCCAGATCTGTTAGAGCAGCTGTTGAGATCGGGGAACTTGAGGAGGTTTACATCAACGACGCAAACCCTATTGCGATCGATATTGCAAGACAGTCCAGCGCTCTGAACGGCGTAGAGAACAGGTGCAAATTCAGTATAAACGAAGTTTGCAAGTTTCTGATCGAACACTCATACAAGGGATCAAGGTTTGGCATAGTTGATCTCGATCCATTTGGTACTCCAGCCCCTTACATTGATTGTGCATTAAGAGCGGTATGTGATGAGGGTCTACTCAGTATAACCGCAACAGACACACCAGTTCTATGCGGAATCTATCCAGATGTGTGCTTAAGGCGATACTATGGCAGACCGTTGAACGCTGAATACGGAAACGAAGTTGGTTTAAGGCTTATCCTAGGGTTGATCTCAATGATAGCATCTAGGCTTGAGCTCGGAATCAAACCATTATTTGTACATAGCACGAGGAACTATCTGCGCGTTTATGTTCTTGTTAAGGTAGGTAGTCAGCATGCAGACGATATGCCCAACAAACTGGGTTACATCTATCACTGTTTTTCCTGTAAAAGTAGGTCATACGGTAGCAGAAATGATGTTCAGCAAATCTGTGATAAATGTAACAAGTCCATGAAAACAGCGGGTCAGCTATGGATAGACAGTATTTTTGATTCTGCTTTTGTTGATAATATGTTGAGAGCCCTAGACGATTGCACGGTTGATAAAAAATGTGGTAAGCTGCTGTCCATGGCCAGAGAAGAGGCGAACTTGCCGCCTAGTTATTGTTCTGTCGATGAAATCGCAGAGGCATTGAGGGTTACACCTCCTTCGATTTCAGCGATAATTGGTAAACTGAAAGATTCTGGCTTTGTGGCATCACGAACAAGTCTGAAGATGACCGGGTTCAAGACTGATGCCAAGTACCATGAAGTACTCGAGGCACTAAGAGCCATTGTAGCCTAAACAGACCAAGTACATCTCGCTACTTGCCTTTCTGCTTGAACTAGGCTTGTACAGGTGGACACGATTGAACTTCTTTTTCAGTTCGTCTCTTAATTCGTTAAACATATCGCCTTCAAAGGCCTTCAGTACGGCACTGCCATTCTTTACAAGTATCTGCTCCGCTATCGAAACAGCGTTCTGTGTCAAGGAGATCTGTCTCGCATGATCAAGCTGCCAAACACCAGAAACGTTCGGTGCTACATCTGACAGAAGAACATTAACCTTCCTTCCCATAGTGTTCAGAATATTTTCTGCCAGAAAATTATCGTCAACAGCGCCCTGAATAAACACTACATTCGGCAACGGATCAACTGATCGCAGATCAACACCCAAAACCTTCCCATTCTGTCCCACTACTTTGCTGGCAACCTGAAGCCAGCCTCCAGGAGCACATCCCAGATCTACTACATACATACCCTTCATTATAATATGATAAGAATTGTTGATTTCCAAAAGCTTGTACGCTGCCCTACTTCTAAACCCTTCTTTTTTTGCAGTTCTCCTGTAATAATCGCGTTTAGCCTCTTGAAGGCGCATATTTTTTGCTAGGGGCGTTTATGTTAATTAATTGTTCTGTCCTCGTAAGATCCCCCAAGATCCAGTTCTCTATAAGTACACAAGTATTGGGGCTTACGGTTCCATCGGCCGTGCACATGTGCTCGACGGGGCAGGTCAGGCAAGGAGCTTGTTCGATACAACTTGTATCAACTGGCAACCTTATTGCAACTAACTTGTATGTCCATCGACCATTTTCAAGAACCTTCTCTCTTTTGATCAACAACCTTCTTTCCAGTCTTATTGCCAACCTAGAACCATCTCTGCTGGTCAGACTCAGTTCTTTCCAGAGCTCGCTCTGGAGAATGCCATCTTTGCCATTTTCAACAACTATGCGGAAGACCTTAGAAGTTAAATCCTCGATCTCAAAGTCATCTTCATCATCACCCAAACAAAAACCCCGCTATCCCTAATACATTGCACTTGTAAATAATTGTTTAGGTACGTAAAGTACTGTTTATACATACAACCTCATAGTTAGTCATAATTATGTGAAAAATCAGTTCTCAATCACGTATTCCGTATCTTCTCTGTTCTCATGTGTATTATTGCCCCTCAAATCGTTCCCAGACGTTCGTAATTAACTGCTCCTAGTATACACTTGAGAATCATAGGTTCACTCCATATGACAACAAGAAATAAAAAGGATAGGTTGCTCTATTGTAGCAAGATGCATGCAGACCGTCTACGGTATCTTGTGATTGCAACAATGACTCTAGTTGCAACAATGGTTCTACCATTAAGTTATGCTCAGCTGGAAAGTCGTGAAAGTTTGCTTGTGAAGGTTACAGGGAAGAGCTGGAAGACCATAAGTGTTGTAAAGATCGAAAATAGTAAAGACAACATTTACGACATAAACCTTGTCTGGGTTACTCTGCAGAATGGTGTTATTCAATCATTCAAATCAATAGATGGCTGGAGTAGTGAAACGGCGTCAAACCCAAATACCGTACAATTCAGAACTGATTCGACACCAATACAACCTGGTGAGTCAGTAAGGTTTGGCATAAAGTCTGATCAAACTAATCCAATCTTCAAATGGATAATTCTTGATGAAGACGGTGATGAATTAGGTAGTGGTGTCTTGGATGTTGCTAAGCAGATGCAAGACAATACGCAACCCATTACTTCAGATGGAAAGCCGCAAGAAACTCAGCCTGACAATAAACCGGTAACAGATGGCAATGAGCACCCGGTTCCAGATGCAAGTGTTCCAGACGTGATATTACCGACGCCAGTAATTTACATTTTACCTGAAGTTGCAAAGCCTGGTTTTGTAATAAGGATCACTGGCGAAGGGTTCACACCAAACTCAAAACTGAACGTCTTGTTTGATGGTAGATCAATTACAAGACTTGATGTAAGTGCAGATGGTACGCTTAGGGATAGAGTGACGATTCCAAAAGACACAGTTAATGGCGCTCATCAAATATCCGTCTCCGATACTGCCGGTAGAGCAGCCAATATCCCACTAACAGTCAAAGAGGACGAAAGAATAGTTCAGTTAACTGTAACGACGGAACAGCAGTCATACAGACAGGGGCAGCTTGTAAAGATAGCAGGAACTGCGAAGGCTGGAGCTGCCGTGCAACTCACAGCTAACAATCCTGTTGGTATAGCAATACTTTCGCTGGCTGTTCCTGTGGACACTAGCGGAAAGTATTCTGCGTTCATTCCTTTAAGTGAAGATGCCACACCTGGAAATTATGAGATAGTTGCGTTCCAAGATGCGAAGAGTGTTAAGACATCGTTCAAGGTCGAAACGATATCAGGACAGCAAATATCTGTTGTAACTGACAAACCCGAATACAAGCAAGGAGAGAGCGTGAAGATTTCTGGCAAAACATCACCAAATAAGGACGTGAACGTGAAGGTGTTTGCGCCAGACAGTTCTGAGGCATTTAGCAATGTGGTGAGATCCGATACCAACGGTAATTACGAGATTTCAATGCCAATATCACCCACTTCTGTGTTGGGCAAGTACTCAGCGGTAGTGAAAGTCGATAACGAGGAGATCGCTATCACGTTTGCCATAATACAGGGCTCTGTAGTCTTGACCATCCAGACAGACAAGGAAGAGTATAGGGAAGGTGAGCTGGTAAGAATAAGCGGGAAGGGGAAGGCAAACGAAAGAGTATCAATACAGATAAAGACACCAAGGGAAGAACTGATACCAATGTCTACCAATACTAAAGCAGACGGTTCCTTCAGCGCATTGTGGTTGGTTCCTGCAACAGCAAAGAACGGGACTTACAGATTGTTAGTGGAGCAGGGAGATGCAAGAGCCGAGACTTTGTTTGTTGTATCCACTTGATCGTAAGTGCGATTCAGTAAGGTTCAGAACAGATTTTCCCTAATGCGCCAAAAAACGCACGGATGCAAAAGCTATAGAGGGGGGAGGTCTATATAAAGAGTGTATCAACAAATCAAGGAATCAAGAAAGAATTTTGGAAAGACATAGTTTCTATTGTCAAAATGGAGTTAGTTCTATGCTATGTATGACAGATTAGATTTATCGAAATCCTTGACCATTTCAAAGTTATTACCAAACTTTTCAACAACGAAGTTCTTAAGTGCAGGATAAATCGACGATGGATCCTCTCTGGCCATTCTTGTCGCAACATGCGTTTCGCCAAGCAATGAGTTGCACATGTTGTACGTTAATTCTCTCACTTTGAACTCATCCACTATTCCTAGGCTGTGTAGATATTCGTGCGCCAAAACCACAAACACATACGAATTGTACTCCTCTGTTGTCTTTGCAAGCGTCTTAATTGCTGCTAGAATGTATCGATTTACAACTATGAAGTTTGAACCCATCACATGATATGCACCTATGAAATTGGGCATGTCCTGTAATAACAGATTCAAACCAACTCTTCTCATCTTGAACTTCTCGTAAATTGCCGTTTTGACTAGCTCAAAAGCATCATTGAAATTGTGCAGATCTCGTAATTTATCCTGATAATCAAACATCTGTATCTATTATCGCAAAATAACAATATAAACCTGCTGAGATGAGAACAGCAATTCTCGTGTTTAAGAGATTATACAGAATCATTTGAATTTTCCTTCAGCTCATCTCATAATGAAATAAGGCAAAGCTTTTTAGTGTTACAAAAGATCGCTATGCTGTGAACCTTAAATCCATTATACGCGAGTTTCCAGACTTTCCAAAAGCAGGAATAATATTCAGGGACATAAGCCCGGTTTTGAAAGATCCCAATGCTATAAAATTCGTAATTGACCAGTTTTACGAGTTCTATAAGAACAGGAAGATTGATCTCCTTGCTGGTATAGAGTCGAGGGGATTCATATTCGCATCAATACTTGCGGTTAGATTCGGCAAAGGATGTGTAATGATAAGGAAACAGGGCAAGTTACCTGGCAAGACAGTTTCTCTTGAATATGATATTGAATATGGGAGTGCAACAATGGAGATCCAGCAAGATGCAGTAAGCAGGGGGGAGAATGTTCTGATAGCTGACGATCTTCTGGCAACCGGAGGAACCGCAAGGGCAGCAGCACAGCTTATTGAAAGACTTGGAGGCAAGGTATCAGGCTTTGCATTCGTTGTGGAACTTGCGGCTTTGAATGGTAGAGATTTGATCAAGGGATACGAAGTTCATTCGTTGGTGACCTATACATGAGCAAGCATGCAGACATTGCAATAATTGGCGGAACAGGTGTTTACGATCCCGGTTTACTAAGTGATAAGGAAGAGATCAAGGTCTACACGCCTTATGGAGATCCATCAGACCTGATAACAGTCGGAAAATATGCTGACAGAAGTGTAGCGTTCATACCGAGACACGGGAAGGGACACAGAATTCCTCCGCACAGGATACCTGCAAGAGCGAACATCTGGGCACTAAAGCAATTAGGTGTTACAAGGATACTTGCACCTGCTGCTGTTGGAAGCATGAAGATGGAAATGAAACCTGGCGATATAGCCATACCTGATCAGTTCGTTGATTTCACCAAATCAAGGCAGTATTCATTCTACGACGGGGGCGAGGTTTGTCATGTATCAGTCGCAGATCCTTTCTGCCCCGAGTTGAGGGAATTGGCAATCAAGACAGCAAGAGGTATAAACCTCAATACGCATGATGGGGCAACATATGTTTGCATTGAAGGACCAAGATATTCCACAAGAGCCGAGTCAAAGTTCTTCAAGGATTATGTTAAAGCAGATATTATTGGCATGACGCTGGTGCCCGAGTGTGTTTTGGCGAGGGAGGCCGAAATTTGCTATCTATCTGTTGCTTCGATAACAGATTACGATGTCTGGGCAGAAAAACCCGTGAGCACTAAAGAGGTTATAGAAACCTTGTCCAAGAACGTGCAGAATACTAGGAAGCTACTTGCAGAACTTATACCGAAGTTACCATTAACAAGGCAGAAATGCGATTGCGGCAAGGCTCTAGAAGGGGCGAAGCTATAACTCTTCGCGTATTATTCTGTCGTGGTGGGTTTAGAATCTGGCATTATCATATCACCCTCCACCATCATCCTCTGCACCTTTATTATAAGTTGATCAGGATCGATACCCATCTTCCTTAGCTTCTCCGTGTTGCTCTTTGAGATCTTTACATTAACATTATGTCCCCCAATTCTACCAAAGGCAACTGCCTTGAACTTAATCTTCTCTCCTTGTATGGTAAAGTAGCCGTTTACCATGCTAGCAATTTCACTGGGAGTTGCATCGGTAACATAGATAGTAACGTCTTCACGACTCAATCGATCTCAACCTCTTTGTTTATCGACTGGTCAACCATAAACATCCAGTGCCTATCTTCAAGGACCTTGTAATCAGCAACTTTCATTGTCATCTCTCGGTCAACACAGGTGTGTTTTATTTCTCCATCCCTCTTTACTCCGATCAGGTTCCATCGCGCCTTATCCTTCTTTAGCTTGCAGACCAAAACAGCCCATCTCTCGTCTGGTTCGATATGCGGCATGCCAATTTCAGACGAAATGTCGAGAATGCCTAGCTGTTTTTCCTCTGAAAACAACTTCATGCACTTCGTGCATCTCCAAACATCAACCGCACCTATAGTTCGGTTCTGGTATCGTATATTCACAACACCAAAGTAAACATTCTGATGCGTACATTGTTGCATATCGATCTCCATACCTATGTTCTATTTAGTTCTTGCATCTTCATATGGCTTCTCCAATATAATGGCCAGTTGATCGACAACAATATTTCGCTTAACTTCAATATTTTTCGCATAGCACATCATTCTATACATGTTGGTTATCGCGAATCTTGGATTCAACGCCTCATAATCTGCTCCTAGTTCAATGCACGCGCCTTTTTCAATTAAACCTGCCAATGATTTTTCCAAATTCCTTTGCTCTAACTTCAATTCTTCAGCAATTCTGGTTCTTGACATCTTGCCCTTATTTAGCAAAAGCAAGTACACTTTGACTTCGTTCCTTGATACCTTCAGCTCTGATACCATGGAATCTTCTACATCGTTTAGAGAAACCATATGGCAATGTCTGCTCTTCAATAATTAAACATTGGTACTAGGATGCTGGGCATATGAATTAAATACTAATACACGTTTACGACATACATGAAGCTGCTTATAGGAATAAGCGGAAGTTCTGGAGTAGGCTATGCAATAAGACTGCTTGAAGTATTAAAGACGCTGAGGATCGAAACACATCTCATAATCAGCAGGTGGGCAGAGGAATGCATAAAGCTGGAGACTGATAAGAAATCATCTTACGTCAAATCACTTGCAAAGTATGTTTACAGCAATGATAACCTTGCTGCGAAACCTTCAAGCGGTTCCTACAAGATGGACGGCATGGTTGTCATCCCGTGCAGTATGAAAGCGTTGGCAAGCATAGCGACTGGTTATGAAGATACACTGATCTCTCGAGCAGCGTCAGTGATGCTCAAGGAATCCAAGAAACTAGTTCTCGTGCCTAGAGAAACACCGCTTACCGCTATACATTTGTCAAACATGTTGAAACTGGCAAAAATGGGAACTGTAATCTTGCCAGCAATGCCAGGTTTCTATCACAAACCAAGGGGTATTGATGAACTGCTGAACCATATAGCAGGAAAGGTTTTGGATCAGTTTGGCATAGAGCATGAAGTGTTCAAGAGATGGGCTGGCATAGAAATAGAATGATTACTAATCTTCGCTAACTACCTTCATCTTCTTCGATATCTTGACTGAAAAGCCCATAGAGATGAAATACACTATTATGCTAATTATCAGAGCTGTTAACATATTATTCCCAACCTTCCAAGCAACAATGAATGCAACTATCCCAGGCACACTTATGACAATAGCGAGAACGGTTCCTGCTGCATAGACACTCTTTCTAGGAACTTTCTTACGATCAGAATCTTTAGGATTGTCGCTCATAATCACATAACTTTGAACAGTTGATATAAACATTGATGGAATTAACAAATGAACTGAGGAGACAACTCAAGGTCAATTATGAGCAAATTTAGGCTACCATATACGAGGGAACTAGTATTAGAGAAAATATTGCAAGTGCGATCAAGAATAATTTTTGTAACAAGCGAGATCACATAAGGGTTTATAAGTACGAGTAGGCAGAAAAAGCCATTGGAGGCTGATTAAATTAGCCAGATACAAGAAACGTTACAGTTATGACAAGTCGATGGAATTTGTAGTTCCGCTTTTGGCGTTACTATTTTTGGGCGTAATGTATGTTCTTGTAATAAGAATGAAGCAGGGATATGTTGGTTTCATTCTTCTGGCAGCTGCCTCGTTACTGATGATCTATTGGGTGCGAGAACTGAAGAAGATGGTCAGAACTGAAGAACCCAGAGAGATGCCCAAACAGGTGGAGCAGAAGAGCTGGGTTTATGACTTGATCAAGGGTAACGAAGAGTTGGTCTTCGTTGCAGAAGTGCCAGGCCCGGAAGACGAAGTAAATGTCAGACTGATCAATGGAATATTGCACTTGCGCGGAGGGCAGAGCTTTGCAAGAGACGTCCAGTTAGATGTTACAGAAGATATGGGTATTGCGGAGTTCAAGTACCGAAACGGTGTTCTGACGCTAAAGATAAGGAAAATTTAGGATAGTTACATGCTCTTTGCCATTTCCAACTTCTCTGGCAGATAGTCATCAGTTATTTTCGTCAATCCATACTTTGAAAATGCCTCAAGCTCGCTCTTTCTCTTCATCTTCAGAAATATGTCAAGTTCTCTTTGCCATATATCAGATTGATACCGTGGATCTTGCTTAAGCTCATGGCAACGTTTTATGTCAGCTTCTGTCATGGGATCTGTTGGAAGTTTGTATTTCTGTATATCCGAAGCCCATACACCGATCCATTTTGCGTCTGGAACCGTTAATTCACGCAGGTGTGCTGCGTTGGCAGAGCCTGACTTGATGACCATAGCAATATGCTCACCATACACATCGCCGTCAGCTAAGATGTAAACATCGAGTCCAAGCTCATTATTCAGTCTTTTCAACAAGTAACGTGTAGATCTTGGCGGTTGCCCTGCAGTATCAACTACTATAGCCTTGAACTTTTTGTGAACCTTCTCCTCAACAAATCTTGTGAATATACCACCCTTCTCCACAGCTATGACCATATCTGCACTAGTCTTGACAAACTCCGCGGTGCTCAAGCTAGGACCGATAAGGTAGCCATCTGGGTGATCCGAAAGATTCAGTCTCTTTCCTTCATAACCTGATACAGTATATTCAATTGTTAGATCGCCGAATATGCTACTCCTTTCCTCAGGGTATACGTTGAGGTCCTCTCTTGCCATAGAAATCACGGCTTCCAAATCCGTAATTATGTGGTCAGATTCGGGTTGGTCTTCAAAGTCCATGTTGAAGGCCTGCGAAGAGTAATAGATGTCTCTTAGCGTTGATGTTTTGCCTTGATTGATCAGTTTATCCACAAAGAAGCCTAGCCATACTAACTGTGTAAAGGAGCGTAGATGGCGCATATTTCCAGCGGATCTGTTTATTGCAGCATTACCCAGAATATACTGCCTTAACTTTTTGTCATAAACAATATTGCTCACTGACCTGCTGGGTATAGATACCTCTGGGAAGGTACCGTTATCTAGATCCCTGTAGACCTTGGTCCCAAGGTTCTTCAGTAGATCCTTAACCTTCTGCTTCCTGATCTTTGCTGTTTCCTTCTCCTGCTTGCGTTTCTCCTTGTCCTTCTCCTTCATATTGTTCACCTAGCTTTAACAGAGGTTTATAATTTGGAGCCTTTTTAGCCCTTGCCAAATCGGTCGAAAATTGTGCCAGCATCGGAATATACTTCGAATAGATACCAGCTCGTTTCTTGGCCATCTCTAGACTTCCCTTCCTTGACAGAAATGCTGATAACTTCCTTGCAAGGAACCTTATCCCGTTTCTCAACTCGTACTCGATTTCAGGCCTGTCGGCAATGTACTCTTTTCCCACGGTCTTGTAAGGTACCCTTGTTGAGCAAATGTGTGTCACAATGATCAAAGACGCGTCTTGGCTGACCTTGTACCTAGGCCAATCAACCTCGTTGATCACCTTCCATGCAACATCACTCCCCTCGTCATAAAGTAGTGGGATCCTGTTTGCAAACCTATAGACGCTTATTGCCTTAGCCTGTATAGCACCGCCATAGGCCATGCCCATCTCTATGATGAAAGGAAAGCCAGAGTACGCAGAAGCTGGCCTCTGCACAACCGCAACAAACTCTGGATTGAAGATAGTCTTTATGCCAGCCTCCAGAGACTTTTCTCCCAATGGTGACAGACATCCGGCGTCAGGTGCAAGAAAGCTTGGATATCTTTGCATTCCGTCAGAAAGTTTGACTATCTCTTCGTTGTTAAGCGTGCCGATCTTTTTCTTTGGTTCCAGCTTTGCAAACTCCAGAAACTTCTGCGCACTGCCGCTTCCAACCCTCTGAAAGTTCTTGGTCATGAAGGCTGCTACTGTATCGCCTTCTACCAGCGATGATAGATGCTTGAAGAATGGGTTTATCTTCTTGAGTTTGACAGTATGATAATTTTCATCGAGTAAAGTTATGTAGGATATCTTGGAATTAGGGATATCAACGTTATCAACTCTAACCTTGTCAAGATCATCCAAATTAACTTCAAGTAGAACTGCAATGGATACTGCGGTCTTTACATTCCTTGATAACTTCGCCCATCTGCTCTTAGCAAGATCGCTCAAAGTTTCGGCACTCTGGTTTGATCTCGCTCCACCAAGTTCCTTCTTTATTTTCTCCTTCATTTCATCGCTGAACGATGGCGGCGTGTTGTACTCCTTGCTTATGAGCCTGCGAAGTGTTTCCACATCAACACCGGTTGGATGCGGTTTTACCTCTAGAGGCGGTTCCGGAATCGAGTGCGTTATCCTCTTATACTTCACCTTATTGCCAGAAGGATCTTCAAGCGTGAGGTTAGAATATGGAGTGATCAACGCTGTCTGAGAAATGTAATCACGTATCTTCTGCTGGGCCTTACCAAAATCACCCTCAAGAGTTATGCTTATCTGCAGTCCCTTGAATGCTTCAGCATTCTGCCTCGTTTTATTCAATATAGTTGGCCTGTTTCTCTGTATATCAAGCATCATGGTATACTCGTACATCCTGCTGTTTTGTGACGTTTTGATCAGGACCGGCTTGTTAGTAGTTATCTGTCCATATAGAATTGCCATCGTTGCCCCCAAACCAAACATTCCTCTAGCCTGCCTTAACGTAAATTTGGTTCCATACAGCACTTTTCCAAACGCCATTGGTACATACTCAGGCGTTATACCGGGACCATTATCCGTGACAGTAACCGTATATTGTCTGGGATCGCCTGCATCCTTGTCAACAGCTTTGATTGATACTCGTATATGCGGAAGTATCTTGTTCTGGTCGCAAGCATCTAGTGAATTTTCCACCAACTCTCTGATGGTCATGTACAATGCCCTTGAAGGGTTACTGAAACCTGCAAGATCTCTGTTTCTGTAGAAGAACTCACTAGGCGAGATTTCGCTAAAAGCTACCTGCTCACTCATATTCCGGATCCTCCCATAGTTTTATTCTCTCCATTTTTGCCTTTCTCCTTGCTTCCTGTAACATATTGTAAACTGACTTGTGCATGCTGCCCCTTGCAAGCATTGCAATAGCTTCGTTTGCAAGACGAATTTCATCAGAATTACCTATGATACCAACCGAGTGCCCGTATATCGATATATATGCACCCGTCAGATGCTCTAAGGTCTTTCTTGCTTTGCCATCTACTCCGATTATCCTCCCTTTTATTCTTTCTAGTGCGCTGTTTGACTTGCCAACGAACTCCTTAAGTTCGATCACATTCAACACGTTTTCACCATCTAACAGTCTATTTGCCCTTTGTGGCGAAAATCCCTTCGCAATCGCGGTAACAATTTCTACAGCCTTAAATGGCTGCATGTCCTCGGGGTTGGCAGAGTTTCTTACCGTAACGTCTCCATATTCACTGTCGATCTCAAGTTTTACCCCACATTTTTCCTCGATCATTGTCTTGACCTTTCCGCTCTTTCCGATCAGAACTCCTATACGCTCCTTTGGAACCTTGGTATTATGTTCAAAACTCATGATTTCTTCACCATCTTCATTGCTTCATCCAGATCGTAAACCTTGATCCCCTTCTTGCTGAAGAACCTGTTTATGTTGGAAATATCTCGAACAAGGAATGCCTCCGAATTTGGATGCCTAATATCAACTGCGGAACCAAAGTCAAAGAGCATTATTCTCTTTCCGTGCAGGAATACATTATACTCGGACAGGTCAGCATGTACCAACTGCGCCTTGTACAGTCTGGACGCAGCCTTCAGAACCTTGGTATAATGCTTCCGCGTAACATCACATTTATTCAGTGTAGGAGCAGGCACACCATTTTCACCTATGAACTCCATAACCAGAACATTGCCCTTCATATGTATAGGTTCGGGCACTGGCACTTTGGCTTCATACGCAGTTTTTAGGTTCTTGAACTCCTTCCTGGCCCACAAATTCACAATATTTCTCATACCCTTCCTTATGTTGCCGAACCTCGGATCACCTGCTATGTACTGCATTCTGTGTTTGAATTCTGCGCTTGCGACAAGGTAGATCTTTACTGCAACGCTGCTGTTATCACTTCGCACGCCCCAGTAAACCCTAGACTCTTTACCACTCGCAACAACGCCATTAAGGTATCTGAATACATTAGCATTCATAATGTCGTAAAGTGTCATACGCGTTGATCTGTCAAAGACTTCCTCAAAGACAGCAGTATCGGAGTCGTCATGCCTTAAGATCCTCTGCTGCTTGTCTAGATTATCAAGGTCGTACAGGACCTTTTCACTAATCTTCTTGGGAATTTCATCATCGCTCATAATAACACCATCATATTACGTTAAAGAATTATAGCATGCCAAAACTGTTCTGTACCTCCGTTATTTAATATTTCACTAAGAATGATCATAACTAGAAATCCTTTGGTAGATAATTATTGGCTTGCAGCCAGCCAATCTGCCCGAAAGTATATCTCCAGACGATATCTCCACGCTCTTCCGCTTTGAAATCCCACGGAGCAATCAAGACGATATCATTATCCCTTACCCATATCCTGCGTTTCAACTGGCCTCGGATCCTTCCCAGTCTTGTCTTACCATCAACACATTTGACAAGTATATGATCGCTACCAAGCAACTTTACCACCCTGCCCAACACCTCTCCCTCCGTAGGCAGTACAAGTTCTTTTAACTCTGCCTCACTGATGATCTTCCGTTTACCCATCGAACATTCAACACCCATAACAAATATTAGTATTTCCAGTAAACTCTGGCAAAAATTTCATTTTTTTGGTGTCAATGGTGAAACTTGAAGATCATCAAGAATGGCACCCCATCAATCAATCTGACACCAAGCTTGGATGCCAGTTTCATTCCCACGGCCTTGCTGACGATCCTCTCTCCTACAAGATTTGCTATAGAGCACAAACGCAACAATTCTACCACCTCACTTTCATCAACTATCTGCTGCCCAAAATAATCCTTCGTTATGTTCGCCTCTAACTTCCCCTCACTAACCTTGCTGCCCACAAGCTCTTCATCGCAGATATTGACCATGACGGAACCTTGGTAATCCGTTCGTCGCACTGCGAATCTGTTGTTCAAGCAAATATTCCCTTTATCGATGACTTGGCACCGCAGGCCTCGCAAACCAGGAAACCCATTCGCTTCACTCTTTCTATCTTCGTGTCAGGGCTATTACACACGGGGCACATCACGTAATCTTTCATATACCTTTCAAAGAGCGATATAAACTCCGTTGGCTCCTTCTTCCCTACGAATATGCCTTTCTCACCTGCAATATAGGCAGCAGAACCAAACTCCTTTGCTAGGTACAGAAGAACCTTCTCCGGATCTCTTCTCAATACTTTAGGAAAGTCACCAAAGTTTCTGAATATAGTCTTGTTCTTTCCTACCCACAATACATCTGGATTAGGAAGCTCTATCCTAGAGGTGCTCTTTTTTGTCTGATTGCCTGTCTTGCTTTGAAGACGCTTGAGTAGACTTTCGTAGGTAGATTTAGTCATGCGATAACTTTACGCGTACCAAATATAATACTTATCATAAAAAGGAAGGGTTGAGGCTATGCTTTACCTATCTTGAATACCTTAGTTCCACAGTTGGGACAGACGCCTGACATAGCGGGCCTCTTGTTCTTTAGCGTGACCGCTTTAGGGTTCTTCATTTCAACTTTCTTCCTGCATTTAACGCAATAAGCTGTGGTCATCTTGCTTCGCAATGCCCTTCGTAGCACCTGTATTTAAAATTTTGTAATTTTTCTAGCTATCCACGAGGTGAACAATATATAATCTAGATCGAGCATGCGTAGCCAAATACATATATTGCATGATTTTTATGAATTATTGAATTTTCTTCATTAATATCAGATTACGGAAAAATATTACACATAAAGCGCATGTTACAATTTGAACAATTAAAATATTTGATCATATTTCTAAACAATATGAAGTGCGCAGATTGTGGTTGTGATCCAAAGGACTGCGAAAATGTTAAGGCAGGTTTGAACCCAATATGTCCTAACTGCAAATATGATCAGTGTTGCTGTTGTTAAACGATTGAAAAGATACTAATACCATGTTTTTTCATAAGAGATTGATGAGCCAAAGTGAGCAGTTTCCTGTAAAGAGTTATGAAGAGTTTGAGCAGAAGGTACTTGATGGACACACAATCTACAAGAGCAGCAAGCGATGGGTTGCTCTAGTGGTAGTGGAAACTAGTAGTAGGAAGGAATTAAGACTGTATGCATGGGAGTTCAGGAAAGATGCATGGAAGGTCGCACTGGCAAGCCAGAACGTTGGTTTCTGGAAATGGGACGAAATAGCAAGCAAGGTCAGTGAATTCAAGCAAAAGTATGACATAAAGTAGTTATGAACAGCAGCAGCAGTGCGGTTTATCTCCATGACAACCCTTACAGCTAGGACAACTTATTGCCCCTGTCATATGGCATTTGCACTTGCACTCTATTCCCCGTTCCACTCTATTCCACCGCCAGAATAGCATTACGAATTTCTGAAGCTCTATCCCTTATTACATGATACATTTCTACAAGCTCCTCATCGTTCATAGGTCTCTTACTTACTACAGTAAAATAGTTGTAAAAGCCTCCGTGTATCTCACCCACGGCAATGCCTAAAGCGAAATCAACTTCTTCACTTATTAGTGGTTTGAATGACTGGGCAGAAACACGAAACATCTTTGCTTGATGTATAGTATCATCTATAAGTTGCTCGAGAGTCTCTCTCAATTGTCTATTTAGCCCCATTGATAGACATATAGTGGCTAGATATAAAAATCGTACTTGATAATTTGTACAAATGCAAGAAATATGGTACAGAAAAGCTCTGGTGAAATAGACAAGGGGGAGAATATTCAAGGCCATCATGTTTCATCAGGCTTTAAGCTGCATTTAGTATATGAATATCAAAATCATCTCGCAGACTGATTTTGTAAGGTGGGGATGGGATTCGAACCCATATATACTCGCTCTGCAGGCGAGCGCATAGCCGCTCTGCCACCCCACCACGAGCGAAATTCTATCTCACAATGATTTAAAGCTGGCTCAGGAAATCTTCAGACTAGATTTTGCAGCGAGCTTGATATCCTCAGCTCGAACAGTTTTCCTACCAGCATGCGATGCCAACTCGACTGCTTGCTTTGATATCGTTATACCGGCTTCCTCCAAAACTCGCCTCAACTCATCTGCAGCATCATCACCAACCCTATCAGCTCCAGCTTTCTTGATTATCCTGTACATAGTTGCCAGACCAAATTCAGACTCAGACATATCAAGCAGATGATTGTACGGGTTAAAAAGTTTAAAAGTAAAATTTGTTGACTCGCACGTATGCATACCAAGCTTCTGGATGCTCATGTTCATTTGACCGATGACGAATTTTCTTCCATGTTAGAAGAGGCAATGAATATGCTGAGATCGCTCAGCATGAAAGCTGTCTCTGTGTCTATGGATCTGGCGACAGCAAGAAAGAACCTCGAGTTGGTAAGCTCATACAGCGATGTTGTAATTCCATTCATGGGCATACATCCTTGGTCTGCTACTGAAAGTCTTGATGAATTTGGCGATTTCATTGCGAAGAACGATAGCATGGTTGCAGGGATAGGAGAGATCGGGCTAGACCGAAAGTATGTTGCCGATAACGAAGATGGTTACAAGAGACAGATACGGGTATTCGAATCTATGCTCTCATTTGCCGAAAAACTTGCCAAGCCTACTTCTATACATTCTCGTGGTTCGCTTGACGATGTTCTTTCTACGCTAAAATCATACAGTTTGAAGGGAGTCTTACTGCACTGGTTTGCTGGTAGCAAGAAGCAACTGAAGCAGGCTACCGATGCTGGCTACTATGTGTCCTATGGTCCAGTGCTAGTGCCTTCTGAAGATAAGCGAAGCTTGTTAAGAGACACGCCTAGGGAATTTGTGCTAGTTGAGACAGACGGTCCTGTAAGATATGCTGGATGTTTCGAAAACAAAGTAGCACTGCCCTCATTCCTTCCAAGTGTTGTCTTTGCAGTCGCGAGAACGTTGCGACTGAACTACGACGATGCCTGTGGCTTGCTGATCCAGAACTCTGCCAAGTATCTAGGTTGCATGTTATAAAAAGGATAAAATACCCATCACATCAAGCAGCTGATACAATATGAATAAGATCAAGCGCATATCGATGCAACTGCTGGAAAAGCATGGAGAAATGTTTGGCGCGGACTTTGATAAGAACAAAGACGTTCTAAACAAGATCGCCGTTCTGCGTTCTAAGAACTTGAGAAACGAGGTTGCCGGATACATAACCGGTTATATGCGATCAGACACTGACCACAAGGAGCGGGTTCAGGAAGACACAGAAAGTGAAAGTGAAGAAGAAGAAAGCGAACCGTGATATGCGCATGATAAACGTTAAGCTTCTTGGCGGTGCTAAGCGAGTCATAGGAAAGGATCATCTGGAGATCCAAAAACAAAACGCCAAGTTGCATGAAATAGTTGCCATGTTGAATTCCATGTCTTCTAACAGTAATATCTTCAATACTGACAATCTGCTTATCGTGATAAATGGCGTAGAATCATCAATGCTTGGCGGGCTCGATGCCATGGTCAACGATGGCGATGTCATCAGTATAGTTCCAGTTGTACATGGCGGCTAGAGCTTGCTTGAATCCTAGCGCAATAATGAAACTTGAAGGTGAGCATGTTTTACTTCCAGGGATACGTAAACTCAGAATAAGAGATACAGACGAATTCATTCAAAATATTAGAACAATAAATAGGAGAGTTGCCATGCAGGCAATAAATGCTAGTTTTGTGGCAGGCAAAGAACATATTCTCAGCGTATTACAGCAATCATTGCAG
>Ga0187892_10002548_pt1 | contig 35977 bp, 34 predicted proteins | sample MA1701073metaG_FD_139345 | JGI IMG/M metagenome (GOLD analysis project Ga0187892, IMG submission 139345) | Bio-ooze microbial communities from a basaltic lava cave in the Kipuka Kanohina Cave System on the Island of Hawaii, USA - MA170107-3 metaG ... | reverse complement strand
GGCGTGGCCTCGGTCCCCTCCAGCAGCCACACCTCCTCGTCGGCGCTCATGCTCAGCTTGGTGGGGCCCAGCAGGTGGTTGTAGGCGTCCATCTGGATGGTTTCGAGGAAGCCACCGAAGAAGTCCCGGATGGGCACGAACTGGACCCGATCCACCGTGAACAACTGGTCACGGGGCGGGGTCGACGTTGGGGTGTACCCCCGGAAGAACGTGTCGCCGACCTGCAGCTCCCGAGCCGGCTTCGATCGCACCGCCGCGCATCGTACCGGTCAGGGGTCTAGTCCAGCGGATCCCAGTCGATCAGCTCGGCGGTGGGGACGCCGTCGTGATCGGCGGGGTAGAGCACTACTGTGTCAGCTCTACCGACTCGGTACTTTCGCCGGACCTCGAATAGGCACGCGAATCTCTTGTCTCCAAACCTGTCGTACAAAGTGTCGAATCGCGTCCTCAGGTAGTTGGCAACGCCCCAGGTGCCAAAGGCGCGGACGCCGGCGACGACAAGAGCCTTTGACTGCGGCACCTCTGTATCCCAGGGATTGTCGAGATGAATAGCTACCGCCAGGTCACGTAGTTCGACGCGTTCATCGACGAGGACAGACTGGGCTTCAAGTTCACGCTCCTGCTCGTAGCTGGGCGAGACACGTACCTCGCCTCCGATCGAGACACCCCACTCGGTCGGGTTCCCCGCCGCATCGCGTGCCTTCGGAAAAAATCCGATGGTGCGACCGGTCTTCTCGCGTAGATGGCTTAGAAGCGCGGTGGTCATCGGGTTCCTATGTTCCCGGCAGATAGCACAAACGTTGCCATCCTGCGGCCGCCAGTCACTGTCCGGGTCGACAATCAGCGTTCGTAGGTCAACCCCTGGCCAACTATCCAACACCGCTCGCATGACCAACTTGGTCGCCAGAGAGTCCTCGACTGCGACCGCCTGCCGCCAAGCAAGTGAGGGATCTCGCGGGAGCGTCGGCATGAAAACCGTCACGGGCCGATCAGGCGTGAACCCGAGTGTTTGAGTGCCGGAGAGCGCAGGTGCCTTGATCGGGAGCCGAGGCGCCTGCACAATCATGTCCAAGCTGACCTCGGCCAGTGGCTTCGCCACCCGGCGGTCAGCGAATTCGACCGTACTTGCCTCTGCCGGCGGCAGCGTCTCGGTCGCCGTCGCAGCAGGTCGCAGCTGGTTCAAGGTGCGTGCGGCGTGGACGATTGTACCGCTCCAGGAGTCAATCGAAGAACCAATATCGCGAATCGCGCCTTCGATACGGGAGGATGCCTGCTCGACGTCGGCAAGGGCAGCACCGATTCGTTCGCGTTCCTTGACGTCTACAGGGGTGAGCACCCGCGGCGCCGCCGGGCCAGTGGCCGGCTGGCGATCACTTCTAGCGAACCGCACCGTCATCACCAGCAGGACGAGCGTGACACCCAGAGCGAGGAGCTGCAGCGTCATGACCGGCGCTCCTCGCCGGCCGCTCTTATCGTATCAACAAGCGTCGAGAGCTGAAGCTGGGTGTTCGCAGATCCGTCAGCGATCCTGGTCGCTATGTCAGCGAGTCGAAGCGACAAGTTGTTAATGGTACCGGAAAGCGCTATGAACCCATCCGCCATCGTGGTTAGGCGCTCGTTCAGCTGTTCACAGCAGGCTCTCACGCGCTCCGAGCAGTCTGGCTCAGACACAGCACCTGCCTTTGCTCTGCGACTCTCTCTCGCGGTACGGTACCCGACGACGGCCGTCGCTAGCCCGACCATGCCCGCAGCGATGCCGGGGAGGTCGCCCACAGTTGCCGCTACCTCGTCACCGCGGCGGCGTGAAGCGCGGCGCGCGCACCCTCGTCGCGGCCCCAGCCGTGTGACGCTGCACATTGAAACGGTACTCGAGCCATTCCGCCTCCGCCTGCTCGCCAAGCCGCCGAGCGAACAACGCAGGAAACCCTACCGACAGATGCGTTCGACGAGCAACAGGGACCGGTGCCCGACTTGGCACCGGCCCGCCGGTATGGTGGGCCGGGAGCGCAGGAGGGGTGATCGCCGGTGGCTGAGGTCGAGATCGGGATCGGGAAGTCGGGCCGGCGGGCGTACGGGTTCGACGACATCGCCATCGTCCCCAGCCGGCGCACGCGTGACCCCGAGGATGTCGACATCTCCTGGGAGATCGACGCTTTCACCTTCGACCTGCCCGTGATGGGGGCGGCCATGGACGGGGTGATCAGCCCCACCACCGCCATCCAGATGGGCAAGCTGGGCGGGGTCGGCGTGCTCAACCTCGAAGGCTTGTGGACCCGGTACGACGACCCCGAACCGCTGTTCGAGGAGATCTCCGAGCTGCCCGCCGACAAGGCCACGCTGCGCATGCAGGAGATCTACTCCGAGCCCATCAACCCGGAGCTGATCGGCCGCCGCATCCGGGAGATCAAGGACGCCGGTGTCGTGTCGTGCGCGTCCGTGACCCCGCAGCGTACCGAGCAGTTCTCCAAGTACATCCTCGAGGCCGAGCTCGACCTGCTCGTCATCCAGGGGACGGTGGTGTCGGCCGACCACGTGTCGAAGACGGTCGAGCCCCTCAACCTCAAACGGTTCATCCGGGAGTTCGAGATCCCCGTCATCGTGGGCGGGTGTGCCTCCTATCACGCCGCCCTCCACCTCATGCGCACGGGGGCGGTGGGCGTGCTGGTGGGCGTCGGCCCCGGCCACGCCTGCACCACCCGGGCTGTGCTGGGCGTGGGCGTGCCCCAGGCAACCGCCATCGCCGACGCCGCCGGGGCCCGCATGCGCCACCTCGACGAGACGGGCGTGTACGTCCAGGTCATCGCCGACGGCGGGATGAGCACGGGCGGCGACATCGCCAAGGCCATCGCCTGCGGGGCCGACGCGGTGATGATCGGCTCGCCCCTGGCTGCCGCCCAGGAGGCCCCCGGCGGGGGCTACCACTGGGGCATGGCCACGTTCCATCCCACCCTGCCCCGCGGGGCGCGGGTCAAGACCACCGTTCGGGGAACGCTCCAGGAGGTCCTGGTCGGACCGGCCCACGAGAACGACGGCCGCCTCAACCTGTGCGGCGCCCTGCGCACGTCCCTCGCCACCTGCGGGTACGCCTCGGTGAAGGAGTTCCAGAAGGCCGAGGTCATGGTCGCCCCCGCCCTCCAGACCGAGGGCAAGAACCTCCAGAGGAGCCAGGGGGTGGGGATGGGCGCCGGCTAGAATTCCCCAATGGGGCCGCAGGTCAAGGAAACCATCCTCGTCGTCGACTTCGGCGCGCAGTACGCGCAGCTGATCGCCCGGCGGGTGCGTGAGGCGCACGTCTACAGCGAGATCGTCCCTCGCACCACGCCCGTGGCCGACCTGCTGGCCCGGCGGCCGGCGGGGATCATCTTCAGCGGCGGTCCCAAGTCGGTGAACGTCGAGGGCGCCCCGACCATCGACCCGACCATCTACGAGGCGGGCGTGCCTGTGCTGGGGATCTGCTACGGGGCCCAGCTGCTGGCCTGCCAGTTGGGCGGCGAGGTGGCCCGCACCGGCATCGGCGAGTACGGCCGCACCACCCTGGAGGTCGTGGGCCCTTCCCCGCTGTTCAGCGAGCTGCCCGGGCAGCAGGACGTGTGGATGAGCCACGCCGACTCCATCACCGCCGCCCCTCCCGGCTTCGACGTGGTGGCCCGCACCGCGGCGGCCCCGGTGGCGGCCCTGGAGGACCGCGAGCGGCGCATCTACGGCGTCCAGTTCCACCCCGAGGTGGCCCACACCGCCCGAGGCCAGGAGATGCTGAAGCACTTCCTCTACGAGGTGTGCGGGTGCCGTCCCCGGTGGACGATGACCTCGATCATCGAGCAGGCGGTCGAGTCGGTCCAGGCCCGGGTGGGCGGCGAGAAGGTGATCTGCGGCCTGTCGGGCGGGGTGGACTCGTCGGTGGCCGCGGCCCTGGTTCACAAAGCCGTCGGCGACCAGCTGACCTGCGTGTTCGTCGACACCGGCCTGATGCGGGCGGGCGAGGCGGAGCAGGTGGAGGAGGCATTCGGGCGGCAGTTCGGCGTCGACCTCGTTCACGTCAAGGCGGCCGACCGGTTCCTCGAGGCCCTCGCCGGGGTGGGCGATCCCGAGCGCAAGCGCAAGATCATCGGTGAGACGTTCATCCGGGTCTTCGAGGAGGTGGCCCGGGACCACCAGGACGCCCGCTTCCTCGTCCAGGGCACCCTCTACCCGGACGTGATCGAGTCGGGTACCAAGGACGCGGCCCGCATCAAGTCCCACCACAACGTGGGCGGCCTGCCCGACGACATGGAGTTCGAGCTGGTCGAACCCCTCCGCAACCTGTTCAAGGACGAGGTGCGGGCGGTGGGCGAGGAGCTGGGCCTACCCGAGGACATCGTGTGGCGCCAGCCCTTCCCCGGCCCGGGCCTGGCCGTGCGCATTGTCGGCACGGTCACGCCCGAGCGCCTCGACATCCTGCGCCGGGCCGACGCCATCGTGGTCGAGGAGGTCAAGCGGGAAGGCCTCCATATGGAGCTGTGGCAGGCCTTCGCGGTGCTGATCGGCGTGCGCACGGTGGGGGTCATGGGCGACGAGCGCACCTACGCCTACCCGGTCGTGATCCGGGCCGTGACCAGCGACGACGCCATGACCGCGGACTGGGCCCGCCTTCCCTACGAGCTGCTTGACCGGCTGTCCAGCCGCATCATCAACGAGGTCCCCGGGGTCAACCGCGTCGCCCTCGACATCACCGCCAAGCCCCCCGGCACGATCGAGTGGGAGTGAGCGGGCCGGCCCAGCTACGCAACGTCGCCCTCGTCGCCCACGTCGACCACGGCAAGACGACCCTGGTCGACTCGATCCTGCGCCAGACGGGCGTGTTCGGCGCTCACCAGGCGGTCGTCGAGCGGGTGATGGACTCCAACGACCAGGAGCGGGAGCGGGGCATCACCATCCTGGCCAAGGCCGCCTCCGTGCAGTGGAAGGGCGCCAAGATCAACCTGGTCGACACGCCCGGCCACGCCGACTTCGGGGGCGAGGTGGAGCGGGCCCTGGCCATGGTCGACGGCGTGCTGCTGCTGGTCGACGCGGCCGAGGGCCCATTGCCCCAGACCCGCTACGTGCTGTCCAAGGCGGTGGCCGCCGACCTGCCGGCGGTGGTCGTCCTCAACAAGGTCGACAGGGCCGACGCCCGGGCCGACGAGGTCCTCGAGGAGATCTACCAGCTGTTCGTCGACCTCGAGGTCCCCGACCACCACATCGAGTTCCCCGTGTTCTCGGCCGTGGCGCGGGAGGGACGGGCGTGCGAGGGCGTGGGCATGCCGTCGCCCGACGCCACCCTCGCCCCCCTTCTGGACGGCGTCCTCCACACCGTGCCCGCCCCCATCGGCGACCCCGCAGCGCCCCTGCAGGCCCTCGTCACCAACCTCGACGCCTCCGACTACCTCGGGCGCCTGGCCATCGGGCGGGTCGTGCGGGGGACGTTCAAGGCGGGCCGGCCGGTGGTGCTCGTCCACCAGGACGGGGTGTCGGTGGCCCGCAAGCCGTCCCAGCTGCTGGCGGTCGAGGGGCTGGGCCGCACCGAGGCCAAGGAGCTGGTGGCCGGGGACCTGTTCGTGCTGTCCGGGTTCCCCGAGGTCGAGATCGGCGACACCCTGGCCGACCCCGCCGACCCCGACCGCCTGCCCCGGCTGACCGTCGACGAGCCCGTCCTGCGCATGACCTTCGGCGTGAACACGTCGCCCCTGGCCGGCCGCAGCGGCCGCTTCCTCACCTCCCGCCACCTGCGGGAACGGCTGGCGCGTGAGGTCCTGGGCAACGTGGCCATCCAGGTCGAGGAGACCGACTCGCCCGACGTCCTCCAGGTCGCGGGCCGAGGCGAGCTCCAGCTGGCCGTGCTCATCGAGTCCATGCGGCGGGAGGGCTACGAGCTGGAGGTCAGCCAGCCCGAGGTCATCACCCGGGAGATCGACGGCCGCCGCCACGAGCCGGTCGAGGAGGGCGTGGTCGACGTCCCCGACGAGCACGTGGGCACCATCTCCCAGGCCCTGGCCCCCCGGAAGGGCACCGTCACCGACCTCCGGCCGGGCGACCCCGGACGCACCGTCGTGTGCTTCGAGATCCCCGCCCGAGGCCTCATCGGCCTCCGGGGCGAGCTGATGACGTCCACCCGCGGCACGGCCCTCCTTCACACCCGTCACCGGGGCTGGGCGCCGTGGGCGGGTGACCTGCCCGGCCGCCGCGGAGGGGCGATGATCGCCGACCGGGCTGGGACCTCGATGGCCTACGCCCTCGACAACCTCCAGCTGCGGGGCGAGCTGTTCATCGGCCCCGGGGAGGCGGTCTACGAGGGGATGATCGTGGGCGAGAACTCCCGCTCGGGCGACATGGTCGTCAACGTCACCCGGGAGAAGCAGAAGACCAACATCCGCACCCACGCTGCCGACGACGCCATCAAGCTCACCCCGCCCCGGGTCCTCACCATCGAGACCGGCATGGAGTGGATCGAGGACGACGAGCTGGTCGAGGTGACCCCCACCAACATCCGGGTCCGCAAGCGCATCCTCGCCGAACCCGACCGCCGGAGAGTGTCCAAGCGCTGACCGGCTGTGCAGAAATGCCGGTATATCCGGCAAATCTGCACACCGACGGCCCACCACCGGACCGCCACCGACGAGGCCCCAGAGGCCACGGCCGACTCGAACACGTGCTTCTGGAGCGACGTGGCGCCGGGCGTGACCGGCACCCGCTGCGGGCTGCCGCCGGGAGGCGGCCCACTCGGTACGGTGGTCGTGGGAGTGGGGACGACCGTGCTGACAGGCGTGTCCGGTGGCACGGCCGTGGTGGTCGGCGGTGCCGTGAGGGCGGCCTGGCCGCGGATGTCGGAACCCCAGCCGTGCAGCGTCACTGTCTCGGTGTAGGCGTGGGGTCGGCTGACGTCGCCGCCACCAGCTCGACCGTCGCTGGATCGTCGGGCATCCGCTTGAAGAAGGCCCTGATCCCGGCGGAGGCCGATCCCACGATCGGGAGACCTCGGCGGGACGGGCCGGCCCGGTGCTGACCTGCGTGACCTCGGCAGCGGCCAGCCCCAGCAGATGAATCGCCCCAACCACCTCGATGCCCGTGGCGATGAGGGGGCCTCCATCCCAGCAGATGCCCGTGCACCCGGCCCCAGCGCTCCAGCGCCCGGGCGAAGGCCTCGGCTGTCACCTCCCTGGCCACCTCCGTGTCCCCTGCCACCACGGCCATGGCCGCTACCAGGCGCGGGTGCTCGCTGCGGTACCACGACTCGAATCCGGTGGCCGTGTCGATGCCCATACAAGTCCTCAGGTCCCCGGGTTCTTGGTACCAGGTTTCGTCGTACCCCGCCGGTAGCCTGGGGCCGGATGCCCGACCTGGTCGCCACCCTGAATCCCGTCCAGCGCGAGGCCGTCACCCACCCCGGCGGGCCGCTCTTGATCGTGGCCGGGGCGGGGTCGGGTAAGACCCGGGTGCTCACCCACCGCATCGCCTGGCTGATCAGGGAGCAGGGGGTTTCGCCGTTCGAGATCCTGGCCATCACCTTCACCAACAAGGCGGCCGACGAGATGAAGCACCGGGTCGGCGGGCTGGTGGGGCCGGTGGCCCAGAAGATGTGGGTGTCGACGTTTCACTCGGCCTGCGTGCGGATCCTGCGGCGAGACGCCCACGCGCTGGGCTACTCGTCCACCTTCACGATCTACGACCAGGCCGACGCCGAGCGCCTCACCGGCTACGTGCTGCGCGACCTCAACCTCGACCCGAAGCGGTTCCCGCCCAAGTCGGTCCACGGGATCATCTCGGCGGCCAAGAACGAGGTGGTGGGAGTCGACGGCTACGCCGATCGGGCCCGCACCATCTTCGAGCGCCGCATCGCCGATGTCTATCGGGAGTACCAGAAGCGCCTACGGGACGCCAACGCCATGGACTTCGACGACCTGCTGGTCGTCACCGTCGAACTGCTCCGGAAGCACCCCGTGGTCCTCGACCGCTACCAGGCCCGCTTCCGCCACGTCCTCGTCGACGAGTTCCAAGACACCAACAAGGCTCAGAACGACCTCGTCGTCATGCTCGCAGCCCAGCACCGCAACATCTGCGTCGTGGGCGACGCCGACCAGTCCGTGTACAAGTTCCGCGGCGCCGACATGCGCAACATCCTGCAGTTCGAGGACGCCTTCCCCGACGCCACGCTGATCGTCCTCGAGCAGAACTACCGGTCGACGCAAACGATCCTCGACGCCGCCAACGCAGTCATCGCCAACAACCTCCTGCGCAAGCCCAAGGCGTTGTGGACGGAGCAGGTGGGCGGGGAGCTGATCCAGCGGTACCACGCGGAGGACGAGCACGACGAAGCGGCATGGGTGGCCCAGGAGATGTTCCGCCTCCACGAGGGGGAGCCGCTGCGTTGGGGCGAGATGGCCGTCTTCTACCGCACCAACGCGCAGAGCCGGGTGCTGGAGGAGCACCTCGTGCGGGTCGGCATCCCCTACCGGGTCATCGGCGGCACCCGCTTTTACGACCGCAGGGAGATCAAGGACGCCCTGGCCTACCTGCGCACCATCGTCAATCCCGCCGATGAGGTCTCGCTGCGGCGAGTCCTCAATGTGCCCAAGCGGGGTGTCGGCGACACCAGTGTGGCCAAGCTCGACGCCTGGGCCAGCGCCCATGGCGTCACCTTCGCCGACGCCCTCCTCAAGGCCGAGTCGGCGGGGGTGACGGGCCGGGCCCTCAGCGGCATCCGCCACCTCGTGTCGCTCCTCGACGAGCTGCGGGCCCACGAGGGCGGCCCCAGCTCGCTGCTCGAGCTGCTGCTGGCCCGCAGCGGCTACGCGGCCGAGCTGGAGGCGATCGACTCGGTCGAGTCGTCCGGCCGGCTCGAGAACCTGGCCGAGCTGGTGGGGGTGGCCAAGGAGTACGAACAGGCGGTCATCGACGCCGGGGACCAGCCCACCCTGGCCGGGTTCCTGGAACGGGTCAGCCTGGTGGCCGACACCGACCAACTCACCGACGACGACTCGAGTGTGGTCCTCATGACCCTCCACACCGCCAAGGGCCTGGAGTTCCCCGCCGTGTTCATGATCGGGATGGAGGACGGCGTCTTCCCCCACCTCCGGTCGCTCACCGAGCCCGACGAGCTGGAGGAGGAGCGCCGCCTCTGCTACGTGGGCATCACCAGGGCCCGCCAGCGGCTGGCACTGACGAATGCGTGGAGCCGGCAGCTGTTCGGGTCGACCCACTACAACCCGCCCAGCCGGTTCCTCAAGGAGATCCCCGAGCACCTTCTGGCCGAGAAGGGGGCCAAGCGCAGGTCCGGGAGCTGGCGCCACGGCAGCGGCGGCGGTGGTGGCCGTGAGCGGATCGTGCAAGCGGCGATGTCGGGGAGCCGCAAGGTGGCCGGGCCCCCGCCCGTGCGCACCACCGGGGGCGACCGGCTGGGCCTGCGGGTGGGTGACGACGTCCTGCACGGCAAGTGGGGCGAGGGCGTCGTGCTGGAGATCATCGGCGAGGACGAGGGGGCCGAGGCAGTGGTGCGCTTCCCCTCCGTGGGCGAGAAGCGGCTACTGCTGGCCTGGGCCCCGCTGAAGAGGGCACGGTCGTGATCGGCCTCGTGGAGCCTGCCGTCTCCGACCTGCAGGTCGCAGGGCGCATCCTCGGGGCCCTGGCCCTGGGTGGGCTGATCGGGTTCGAGCGGGAGATGTCCAACCAGCCGGCCGGGCTCCGCACCCACATCGCGGTGGCCCTGGGCGCGGCCCTGTTCGGCATCATCTCCGTCCACGGCTTCGACGCCTACGTGCAGGCCCGGGCCGACAGCAACTACCAGGTCGACGTCACCCGGGTGGCGTCACAGGTGGTGGTGGCCGTGGGCTTCTTGGGCGGCGGGGCCATCCTCAAGCAGGGGGGCAGCATCAGCGGTCTCACCACCGCGGCCAGCCTGTGGGTCACCTGCGCGGTGGGCTTGGCCGCCGGCGTGGGCAGCCTGGTTGCGGCGGCCATCACCACTGCCGCCCTCCTTCTGGCCCTGTGGGGGCTGCGGGCGCCCCGGGAGCGGATCCGCCGCAAACTGTCCCGGGTACGGGGGACGGTGGTGGTGGAGATGGCGCCAGGCGCCGATCCTGCCGACATGCTCACCGCCCTCCTGGCCTTGGAGGACGTGACTATCCGCGACCTGTCGGTCAGCCACCGGGGCGACACGGTCCGGGTTCAGGCCGACCTCGCCGGCCCTACCGGCACCCAGTTGGCCACCGTGCTGGCGCCCATCGCCGACCGCGGCGATGTCGTCGAACTCGACATCGACTGACATGCCCGTGCTTGCTTGAACGTTTCCTGGAAGCACCGTGGCTGACCCTGGTTTGATGCCGTAAGGCGTACGCCCAGGGCGGGCGGCGGACTGGGGGGGGACAGATGCGAGGACGACGGATCGCGCGGGTGATGCTGGCGGCAATCACGGGTGCCACCGGCCTGACATTGGGTGCGGGGACTGCGCATGCGGCGGTGACATGCGGGTCCACTCTGAACCAGACCACCACGCTGACCACGGACCTCAACTGCCAGGGAACAGCGTTGTTCGTCGGCGCCCCGAACATCGTGGTTGACCTGGGCGGTCGCACCATCTCCGGCACCCAAGTGCCTGACGACCAGCCTGGCACCAGCGGCGTCCACGTGATCTCCGGCCGGGCGGGCGTGACCGTGCGGAACGGGACGATCAGGGGCTTCAATCGGGGTGTCACCGTGAACCCCGGGGCGAGCAACGCCCTGATCACGGGTCTCAAGCTGGACAGGAACGCCCTGGGCATCGGCGTGTTCGGCGATCCGGCGAACGCCCCCAGCAACACCCGGATCCTCAAGAACACAGTCACCGACACGACTCGCAGTGCGATACAAGTCGCGGGAAGGGGTCATCGCATCGAAGGCAACACCATCCTCCGGGGAGGGTCCGGCATCAGCGTCAGCGGCGACGACAACGTCGTTCAGGCCAACACGCTCACCGACACCGGGTTCTCAGGGATCGCTCTGACCCGCTTTCCGAGCTTCCCCGGCGAGGGATCGCGCAACCAGGTTCTCGCCAACACAGTCCACCGGCCAGCCCGTTCCGGCTTCGCGGCCGGCATCGCGGTGTTCCGGAACGCCGATTCCGTCGTGCGAGGCAACCGGGTCGAGGGAACCTCGCAGTCATCGGGGATTTCGATCGTCGACAGCGCCCGCTCCCGCGTGAGCCAGAACCAACTGAGCGGCAACGGCTCGGGAGGCGGCGTGCTCATCCGGGGAACGTCGACGGGGACGGTCGTGAGCGCCAACGTGGCCGAAGCCAACAGTACGGGCGTGAACCTCTCCGATCCCACGCCCACTGGCACGCTCGTCGAACGGAACACTGTCAGCGCGAGCCGGTTCGATGGCATCAACGTGGCGTCGCCGCAGACGACGCTCACCGGCAACACGTCGTATCGCAACGGGGGCTTCGGCATCCGGGCGGTGAACGGCGTCACCGATGGCGGCGGGAACCGGGCCTTCGGCAACGCTGCCGGTCAGTGCACGCCCAACATCGCCTGCTGACCTGACCGATCAGGTGTTGCGGAGGCGGCCTTCGATGGCGTCGAGTGTGCGTTGCGCGGTCGGGTAGCGCACGTCGGCGCAGTAGAGCGGCTCGCAGGTGCGGGTGGCCACGGCGATCGGGGATGGCCACGAGCGCCTCCTGCTCCGCCGCCTCGTTCCCGACGGCCGGCTTCGACCATCCCCGCGGGAGGCACCGTCGATCCGCCAGCTCAGCCGCCTCTGGACCTTGACCGCGCGCATCAAGGTACCGTCACGGTGAGGTGAGAAGCTGACCTCGGACAGCTGAGCACGGGAGGCGAACCAAGTGGCACGTGGGATCTCATTGCACATCGGGTTGAACGAGGTCGACCCCAACCACTACCGCGACGGGAACGGCGATCCGTGGCGGGGTGAGCTACGGGCGTGCGAGGCCGACGCCCGGGACATGGAGGGCCTGGCTCGCGAGCAGGGGTTCGAAGTGCGGGGGCCGATGATGACGGCCGTGGCCACGGCCGATCAGGTCATCACCGAGATCAGGAGGATCGCCGCCGACCTCGACACCGGCGACATCTTCTTCCTCACCTACTCCGGCCACGGCGGGCAGGTCAGCAACAGCAACCCCGACGACGACCCCGAGAGCGACGCCCTTGACGAGACGTGGTGCCTGTTCGACCGTGAGCTGCTCGACGACGAGCTGTTCGCCCTCTTCTCCGAGTTCAAGCCCGGCGTGCGCATCGTCGTCTTCTCCGACAGTTGCCACAGCGGCACCGTCACCCGGGCCCGGCCGGGCGACGCCATCGACCGCTTCAGCGTACCCAAGCAACTGCCGATCGAGGTGGCCGAGGCCACCGAGAACGCCAACGCCGACCTCTACGGGTCGATCCAGCGCACGATCCCGTCCAAGCGGCTGACGTCGCTGGCCGCCACCGTCGTCCTCCTCTCCGGCTGCCAGGACTCCGAGTTCAGCCGCGACGGCGAGACCAACGGGGCTTTCACCGGCGCCCTCCTCAAGGCGTGGCAGGACCCCGCCAACCGCACGTCCCTGCCCGCCCTCCGGGAGGCGACTGCCGCCGGCATCCCCCGCAACTTCAACCAGAACCCCAACTACTCGATCTACTCGTTCGACATCGGGCCGGCCCTCACGGTGTGAGGTCGACGAGGACGGCCCCGTCCTCGTCCACCTCGGTGGGGTAGGCGGGGAGGCCCGAGCCGTCGGCGGGGAACGTCCGGCCGTCGCACGGGTCGACGAACTGGCGCGCCGGCTGGCGCCACTCGAGCACGCACCGGCGCGGTGCACCCGGGGAACGGGCGTCGAACGCACGCCAGTCCTCACCGCCGACGTGCTGGACGTAGATGTCGCGTGAGCCGCCCAGCAGATCCTGGAAGAGCAGGGGCCCGTCGCGGGCGATGTTGGGCGCCAGCCGCTCGGCCGAGCCCACCCGGAAGCGGGCGTCGCTCGACTGCTCCACCGAGCGCGACCGGGTCAAATTGAGCACGAGCAGGAAGATCAGGGCACCGGCCGCCACCCCGCCCAGGCCGGTGAGGACGAGGGTGGCCTTGCCAGGCGGCTGACGGGCGGTAGGCATGCGCCTCCTAGTATGCGTTGATGCAGCGCCGGTACCGGGTCGTGGTGGCGAAGCCGGGCCTCGACGGGCACGATCGGGGAGCGAAGGTGGTGGCCCGGGCCCTGCGGGACAGCGGCTTCGAGGTCATCTACACCGGCCTGCACCAGACGCCCGAGCAGATCGCCGCCACCGTCGTACAAGAGGATGCCGACGCCGTCGGCCTCTCCCTCCTGTCCGGTGCCCACATGACCCTGTTCCCCCGTGTCCTCGACCTCCTGCGCAGGCAGGGGGCGGGCGACGTGCTCGTCTTCGGCGGCGGGATCATCCCCCCGGCCGACGCCGCCGCCCTCGAGGCGATGGGAGTGGCCGCCCTGTTCACCCCCGGAGCCAGCCTGGCCAGCATCACGTCGTGGCTGGAGCATGCACTCGACGCCCGTGAAGGGGCCCGAGCCACCTGATGGACCTCTTCGAGTATCAGGGCAAGCAGTTCCTGGCCCACCATGGGGTAACCGTGCCCCACGGGGCCGTGGCCGACGAGCCCGACCACGCCGTGCTGGCGGGGGAGTCCCTTGGCTACCCCGTGGCGGTCAAGGCTCAGGTGCGGGTGGGAGGGCGGGGGAAGGCGGGCGGGATCCGGCTGGCCTCTGACGAGGGTGAGGTGCGGGCCGCGGCCGAGGCCATCCTGGGACTCGACATCCGGGACCACTCCGTCCGCCGGCTGTGGCTGGAGAAGGCGGCCGACGTGGCCGAGGAGTACTACGCCTCCTTCACCGTCGACCGGGCCGAGCGGCGGTACCTGGGCATGCTGTCGGCACGGGGCGGCGTGGACATCGAGGAGGTGGCCGCCACCGAGCCGGAGGCCATCGCCCGGCTGGCGATCGGTCCGCGCCACGGGTTGTCGGCCGAGGACGCCCGCCGCTGGGCGGCCGATGCCGGCCTGGCCGCCGACATCCACGACCAGGCCGCCTCGATGCTGGTCGACCTGTACCGGGCGTTCACCGGGGGCGACGCCGAGCTGGTCGAGGTCAACCCCCTGATCGTCACCGGCGACCGCCGCCTGGTCGCCCTCGACGCCAAGGTGACCCTCGACGACAGCGCCCGCTTCCGCCACCCCGACTGGGCCGGGTGGGCCACCGCCGAGTGGCACGACGAACGGGAGCGGCGAGCCCGGGAGCGGGGCCTCAACTACGTGGGCCTGTCCGGCACGGTCGGGGTGATCGGCAACGGGGCCGGGCTCGTGCTCAGCACCCTCGATGTGGTGAGCCAGGCCGGCGGCACCCCCGCCAACTTCCTCGACGTGGGCGGCGGGGCCAGCGCCGACGTGATCGCCGCCGCCCTCGAGGTGGTCGACAGCGACGACAAGGTGCGGGCCGTCCTCGTCAACATCTTCGGGGGGATCACCCGCTGCGACGAGGTCGCCCACGGCATCCTCGACGCCATGGGGCGGGTGGAGCTGCGCAGTCCCATCGTCGTCCGCCTCGACGGCACCAACGCCGACGAAGGGCGGTCCCTGCTGGCCGGCCACCAGTCCGACCGCCTGGTGTCTCAGCCGACCATGCTGGACGCGGCCCGGGCGGCCGTGGCGCTGGCCGAGCCGGCTCCGTGAGCATCTTCGTCGACCGGTCGACCCGGGTCGTGGTGCAGGGCCTCACCGGCAGCCAGGGCCGGTTCCACGGACTGCGCAACCGGGCTTACGGCACCCAGGTGGTGGCGGGCGTGACCCCCGGAAAGGGCGGCCAGGACGTGGATGGCATCCCCGTCTTCGACACGGTGGCAGAGGCGGTGGCGGAGACGGCGGCCGACACGTCGCTGATCCTGGTCCCCGCCCGCATGGCGGCGGGGGCGGTGGTGGAGGCGGCCGAGGCCGGTATCGGGCTCGTGGTCTGCATCACCGAGGGCATCCCCGTGCACGACGAGCTGCGCACCGTCGACCGGCTGGCGGCCGAGTTTCCCGGCACCCGCCTGCTGGGGCCCAACTGCCCGGGCGTGATCTCGCCCGGCCGGTGCAACGTGGGGATCATTCCCGGTGAGATCGCCCTCGAGGGCGGGCCGGTGGGAGTGGTGTCCCGATCGGGAACGCTCACCTACCAGGCCCTCCAGGAGCTGACCCGCCAGGGCATCGGCCAGACCACGTGCGTGGGCATCGGCGGCGACCCCGTGCCCGGCACCCGCTTCGTCGACTGCCTGCGGGCCTTCCAGGACGACCCGGAGACCCGGGCCGTCATCCTGATCGGCGAGATCGGCGGGGACGACGAGGAGCGGGCCGCCCGCTTCATCGCCGACGAGATGTCCACGCCGGTGGTCGCCTACGTGGCGGGGATGACCGCTCCTCCCGGTCGCCGCATGGGCCACGCCGGCGCCATCATCTCGGGCAGCTCGGGCACGGCGGCGGGCAAGGTCGAGGCCCTGCAGGCGGCGGGGGCGAGTGTGGTCGCCAACCCCACCGAGCTCGGCTCCCGCATGGCTGAGGTCCTCGGGCCGGCCTGACCCGACCTGAAGATCAGATGTACCCACCCCCGCCCGCGCCCTCCGGCTCCTTGCTGCGGACGAACCCGCCGTAGGCCAGGCCGAAGGCGGCCAGGGTGCCGAGGATGAGGCTGGGCCGGCGCTCCAGGTCGATCTGGGCGCCGCCCAGGGACGGGATGCTGTAGGTGTCGCCGATCAGGGCCTGGGCCAGGATCATGACCAGGGCGAACACGCCGAGGATGAGGTGGACCTGGCCCCACGGGAGCTTGGGAGTGGGCAGCTTGGCCGTTCCGAACCGGCTCAGCAGGATCTGCAGGACCATGAGGATGCCGGCGATCACGCCCAGGGCGCTGACGAGGTTGCTCCAGGCCGTGCGTTCGACGAGGGGGAGCGCCGTCGCCCCCAGCCGGAACCAGGGCATGAACGACAGGATCAGCAGGATGACCCCGCAGGCGAAGATCAGCTTCTCGCCCGGCGACAGCGAGTTGAAGTTCAACGTTCCCCCCGGTCGGACTGGCCGACAGTGAACCACGCCGGCCGGGCCGGGGAAAGGGATCGGAGCACCCGGCGGCGCCGCTGGTACGGTCGGGCAGCACCGTGCGCATCGGGGTACTGGCATCGGGGAGCGGGACCAACCTGGAGGCGATCCTCGCCGCCCGGCTGCCGGTGGTCGCGGTGGTCGTCGACCGCCCGTGCCGGGTCACGGACGTGGCCGCCGCCTCCGGCATCCCCTCCGAAGTCGTCGAGCGGGACAGCTTCGGGGCCGATTTCGACCGTGACGCCTACACCGAGCGGGTGGTCGACGCCCTCCATGCCCATGGCGTCGAGCTGGTGGTGATGGCGGGCTACGGCACGATCCTGTCCAAGCAGGTCCACGACGCCTTCCCCGGCCTCGTGCTCAACACCCACCCCGCCCTGCTCCCGTCCTTCCCGGGCTGGCACGCGGTGGAGGAGGCCCTGGCCGCCGGGGTCAAGGTCACCGGCGTGACCGTGCACGTGGCCACCCTGGACGTGGATGCGGGGCCGATCCTGGCCCAGGAGGCGGTCCCCGTCCTCCCCGGCGACACCGCCGCCGTCCTGCACGAGCGCATCAAGGCCGTCGAGCACCGGCTGTATCCCGAGACCATCCGCCGTTTCATCGAGAACGGAGCCCGCCCGTGAGAGCCCTGCTGTCGGTCTGGGACAAGACCGGCCTGGTCGAGCTGGCCCGGGGCCTGCACGAGCTGGGGTGGGAGCTGGTCGCCAGCGGCGGGACGGCGACCGCCCTCGCCGACGCCGGCCTTCCGGTCACGGCGGTGGAGGACGTCACCGGCAGCCCCGAGATGCTGGGCGGGCGGGTCAAGACCCTCCACCCCGCCATCCACGGCGGCATCCTGGCCGACCGGTCCAAGCCGGCCCACCTGGCCGACCTGGAGGCGCAGGGGATCGCCCCCGTCGACCTGGTCGTGTGCAACCTCTACCCGTTCCGGTCCCGGCCGTCGATCGAGATGATCGACGTGGGCGGGCCAACGATGGTGCGGGCGGCGGCCAAGAACCACGGGTCCGTCGGAGTGCTGGTCGACCCGGCCGACTACGCCCCTCTGCTCGACGAGCTACGGGGGGAAGGCCGGCTGTCGGACGGTACCCGCCTCCGCCTGGCCCGGGCCGCCTTCGCCCACACCGCCGCCTACGACGCCGCCATCGTGGGCTGGTTCGACGAGGGTGCCACTGACCTGCCTCCCACCGTCCACCTGGCCCTGGAGCGGGCGGGCGACCTGCGCTACGGCGAGAACCCCCACCAGGAGGCGGCCCGGTACCGGGTGACCGGTGCCCCGAGCTTCTGGGACGAGGTGGTCCAGCACGGGGGCATGGCCCTGTCCTACCTCAACCTGGTCGACGCCGACGCGGCGTGGCAGCTCGTCCACGACCTGGGCTCGCCGGCGCCGGCGGCGGTCATCGTCAAGCACGCCAACCCGTGCGGGGTGGCGCTGGCGGACGAGGTCACCGCCGCCTACGACCGGGCCTTCGAGTGCGACCCCATGTCGGCCTTCGGCGGCATCGTGGCCCTCAACCGCCCCGTCGACGAAGATCTGGCGGCCGAGATGGTGGCTAACCCCAAGGCCGACGTGGTGATCGCCCCGTCGTGGTCGGAAGGGGCCCTCGCCCTGTTCGGGGCCAAGCGGAAGAACACCCGGCTGCTGTCGGCGCCGCCCCGGCCGCTCGACCGCCTCCACCTGCGCCCGGTGGCGGACGGGTGGCTCGTGCAGCAGCCCTACCGCGTCGGAGCGGAGCGGGAGGGGTGGCGGGTGGTGTCGACGGCCCGGCCCAGCGACGAGCAGTGGACCGACCTCGAGCTGGCGTGGCGGGTGTGCGCCCATGTGACGTCCAACGCCATCGTGCTGGCTGCCAACGGGATGGCGGTGGGGATCGGCGCCGGCCAGCAGAACCGCGTCGACCCGGGGGAGCTGGCTGTCCGCAAGGCGGCGGGGCGGGCCAAGGGCGGGGCCTGCGCCAGCGACGCCTTCTTCCCTTTCCGGGACGGGCTCGACATGGTGGCGGCGGCGGGCGTGGCGGCTGTGGTCGAGCCCGGTGGCAGTATGCGCGACGACGAGGTCATCGCCGCCGCCGACGAGCACGGCATCGCCCTGGTCTTCACCGGCGAGCGCCAGTTCCGCCACTGATGGGCGCCGCCATCCTCGACGGGGCGGCCGTCGCCACCCAGATCCGGGCCGAGCTGACCGAGCGGGTCGGGGCGTTGGTCGCCAAGGGCGTGCGGCCCGGCCTGGGCACGATCCTGGTGGGGGACAACCCTGCCTCGGCCGCCTACGTCCGGCTCAAGCACCAGGACTGTGCCGAGGTCGGCATCACGTCGTTCGGCGAGCACCTGCCCGCCGACACGCCGCCCGACGTCCTGCACCGGCTGATCGACGAGTACAACGCCAACCCCGAGGTCGACGGCTTCCTGGTCCAGACCCCCCTCCCGCCCCAACTGGACGAGGAGGCGGCCCTGTTCGCGGTCGACCCGACCAAGGACGTGGACGGGCTCCATCCCGTCAACCTGGGCAAGCTCGTGCAGGGGGCGGCGGGGCCGGTGCCGTGCACGCCGGCGGGCATCCAGGAGCTGCTGGTGCGCCACGGGGTGGCCATCGAGGGCCGCCACGTGGTCATCATCGGCCGAGGCCTGACCATCGGCCGGCCCCTCGCCAACCTGCTCGCCCTCAAGCGCGCCCATGCCAACGCGGCGGTGACCGTGGTCCACACCGGGGTCTCCGACCTGGCCTCCTATGTCCGCCCCGCCGACATCGTGGTGGCCGCCGCCGGGTCGCCCGGGCTGGTCAAGGCCGACTGGATCAGGCCCGGCGCAGTGGTCGTCGGTGCCGGGGTCACCATGCACGGCCGCCGCATCATCTCCGACCTCGACGACGGCGTGGCCGAGGTGGCGGGCTGGGTCACGCCCCGGGTCGGCGGCGTGGGGCCCATGACACGGGCCATGCTGTTGCGAAACGCGGTGGACGCCGCCGAGCGGCGGGCGGCCACCGGAGGGGGAGGAGCGTGATGGCCAAGGTCGCCGATCTGCTGATGCAGGGCCGGACGTACTCGTTCGAGTTCTTCCCGCCCAAGAGCGACGAGGAGCAGGCGGTGCTGGTCCGCACCCTGCGGGCCCTGGAGCCGCTCGAGCCCTCGTTCGTGTCGGTGACCTACCGGGGCGGGCGGGCGTCCCGCCAGCGCACCCACGACCTGGTGGCGGGGATGTTGCGCACCACGTCGCTCACGCCCATGGCCCACCTGACGTGCGTGGTCCACAGCCGCCTGGAGCTGGCCGAGATCCTCATCGACTTCCGCAAGGCGGGGGTCGAGAACCTGCTCGCCCTGGGCGGTGACCCCCCGCCCGACGACGAGGCGGGCACAGGCGAGCTGAAGCACGCCATCGAGCTGGTGGAGCTGGCTCGGGCCATCGGCGGGTTCTCCATCGGCGTGGCCGCCCATCCCGAGTTGCACCCCAGTTCCAACGGGGACCGCAGCTTCGACCGCGACCACCTGGCCGAGAAGCTGGAGGTGGCCGACTTCGCCATCACCCAGTTCTTCTTCCGCCTCGACGACTATCTGGGGCTGGTCGACGACCTGGCCGGGCGGGGCATGCACAAGCCGGTGCTGCCCGGGCTCATGCCCATCACCAACCTCTCCCGGGTGCGGCGGATGGCCCAGCTGTCGGGCACCGACGTGCCGCACGAGGTGGTGGAGAAGCTGGCCGCCGCCGGGGACGACGAGGCCCAGCGCCGGGCCGGCATCGAGATGGCCACCGAGCTGTGCCAGGAATTGCTCGACGCAGGCGCCCCCGGCCTGCACTTCTACACCCTCAACCGCTCGACCGCGACGCGGGAGATCTACGCCAATCTGGGGCTGGCCCCTGGTCACTAACCTGCCCGGATGGCCCCCGAGCGGATCACGGTCGACGGCGACGGCCGGCTGGACGTCCCCGACGAGCCGGTCATCCCCTACATCCGCGGGGACGGGATCGGTGTCGACATCTGGCCCGCGGCCCAGGCCGTAATCGACGCGGCGGTGGCCCGGCACGGGAAGCGGATCGCATGGAAGCCGGTGCTGGCCGGCCGGCAGGCGTTCGACGAGACGGGAGAGTGGCTGCCGGAGGAGACCGTCACCGCCTTCCGTGAGCACGTGGTGGGGATCAAGGGACCGCTCACCACCCCCGTGGGCGGTGGGATCCGCAGCCTCAACGTCGCCCTGCGCCAGATCCTCGACCTCTACGTCTGCCTGCGGCCGGTGCGGTGGTTCCGGGGCGTGCCGTCGCCCGTCAAGCACCCCGAGAAGGTCGACATGGTCATCTTCCGGGAGAACACCGAGGACGTCTACGCCGGCAAGGAGCTGCAGGAGGGCAGCCCCGAGGTCAAGCGGCTGATCGAGTTCGTGCGCGACGAGTTCGGGTGGGACGTGCGGCCCGACTCGGGCGTCGGTCTGAAACCCGTCTCCGTCACCGGCTCCAAGCGGCTGGTGCGGGCCGCCCTCGACTACGCCGTGAAGCGGGGCCGGAAGTCGGTGACCCTGGTCCACAAGGGCAACATCCAGAAGTTCACCGAAGGCGCCTTCCGGGCGTGGGGCTACGAGGTGGCCAACGAGGAGTTCGCCGACAAGGCCGTGTCGTGGGACGACTGCGGCGGCCGGCCCGGCGACCGCATCCTGGTCAAGGACACCATCGCCGACATCTTCCTCCAGCAGGTCCTGACGAGGCCGGAGGACTTCGACGTCATCGCCACCACCAACCTCAACGGCGACTACGCGTCCGACGCCCTGGCCGCCCAGGTGGGGGGCATCGGGATCGCCCCGGGCGGGAACATCAACTACGTGACCGGCCACGGCGTCTTCGAGGCAACCCACGGCACCGCCCCCAAGTACGCCGGCCAGGACAAGGTCAACCCCGGCTCGCTGCTGCTTTCGGGCGTGCTCCTGCTCGAGCACCTCGGCTGGCAGGGCGCGGCTGACGACGTCGTCCGGGCCTTGGAGGCCACCATCGGCGAGGGCATCGTCACCTACGACTTCGCCCGTCTCACCGAGGGCGCCACCGAGGTCCGAACGTCCGAGTTCGCCGCCGCCATCGTGGACCGCCTGTGAACTGGTCACCGTTCGCGCCGTCCCAGGCGCCGCAAGGGTGACCGGAAGGTGGGGGTGAAGGTCACCGTCGTCGGGGCGGGGTTCTACGGGTCGACGCTGGCCCAGCGGGTGGCCGAGGGGGATTACGCCACCGAGGTCGTGCTCACCGACGTGATCGAGGGGAAGCCGCAGGGGCTCGCCCTCGACCTGATGCAGAGCCGGCCCGTCGTCGGCTTCCGCACCCGGGTCACCGGCACCAACGGCTACGCCGAGGCGGCGGGTTCGGCGGTGGCGGTGATCACCGCAGGGGTTGCCCGCAAGCCGGGCATGAGCCGCATGGACCTGCTCGAGGTCAACGCCCGCATCGTGGCCGACGTCACCCGCCGCCTGCTGGACGTGGCCCCCGACGCCATCCTGATCGTGGTCACCAACCCCCTCGACGAGATGACGGCTCTGGCCGCCGAAGTGTCGGGGCTACCCCGCCAACGGGTCGTGGGCCAGGCCGGCGTGCTCGACACGGCCCGCTTCTCCCACTTCCTGGCCGAGCGGACGGGGGTCGACCCGTCGCAGGTCAAGGCCCTGACCCTGGGCTCCCACGGCGAGACCATGGTCCCCGTCCCCTCGGCCACATGGATCGGCGGTCGCCCGCTGACGGCCGTCCTCAGCGTCGAGGCCATCCACGAGATCGTGACCCGCACCCGCGACGGCGGCGCCGAGGTCGTCGGCCTGCTCAAGACCGGCTCCGCCTACTTCGCCCCGGCGGCGGCGGCCGAGGCCATGGTCAAGGCGGTGCTCACTCCCGGGACCGACGTGCTTCCCGTGAGCGCGTGGCTCGACGGCGAATACGGCATCGCCGGCGTGTACCTGGGCGTGCCCGTGCGGCTGGGCCCCGGCGGTGTGGAGGAGATCGTCCAGCTTCCGCTCACGGAGGACGAACTGGCGGCGCTTCACACCGCGGCGGCGGCGGTGCGGGTCAAGCAGGCCGAGGCGGTGGCCCTCGCCGGTCGGTGACCGCCTCCAGTGATCGTCCCAATCGTCATGGTCCCGCTGCCGCTGGTGGGCGTGCCGGCTCTGGCCTTGCATGCCTCGTGCTCGACCTTGCCGAGGCACGCCATCACGGCCCGCACCGACCGAGGAAGTGATGTCTGCAGGTGACCTGTGAGGTCAGCCAGCGACATCAGTTCCCCTAGAAGTACTAAACTTGGTTGCAAGGGCGGGCGGGTCCCATCAGAGGCGGCAGCGACATGGGTTCACGGGGTGGCGACGGGCCTGAGGTGACCGTCCGGTGGGAGCGGCGGCTCTGGCGCTGGACGTGGTCGACGGTACCCGGCATGCTGACCGCACTCGGAACGTTCCTCACCGGGGCGGCCGCCATCGTCCTCGCCCTCCGAACCGGTGGTAGCGCTCCCGAAGCGCCGACCGCCCCCACGACGTCGACCGCCTCGACTGCGCCGGCGCCGTTGGCTTTTCCACCACCCTCCGGGGCGACGGCGCGGGGCTCCGGGCGGGTGACCGTTGAGGAACCGCCCCGAGCCCACGTCCCCCAGTGTTGGGAGTTCCGGGGCGAGGCACGCATCCATGACGACGAGGTCGTGCTCCTCGGGGTGCAGAACCTGAGCGACCCCGAGCGCTACGTCTACTTCGAGACGGTGACCGAGTGGTTCGGGCCAGTGGGGCGGAGCGGATGGTCGGCAAAGCAGTTCTTCGGATCCGGCGATAGCTCCGTCGACCAGGTGTTCGTCATGCGGGTCCTGGTCGTCGACCGTCGGGCTCACGAGGCCGCCCTGGGCGCGAACCAGGGGAAGGAGGGAGCCTGGCGGGCCACCATGCCCCCTGCCGGCGCAACGGAGGAGGGGAGCCTGCGGCTGGTGCGCCAGCGGGGATCGGGATCGTGCGGCTAATGCTGCTGTGGTGTCCTTGATTCGATCGCGCCCTGCAGGAAGATGCGGTCGACCGACCGTCAGGTGAGCGTGACGTGATCGCGAAGTAGCGTCGCGTAGTCGGCCATCGAAACCTCCCTTGTGTCAGCAACCCTGAGGCGACGGCCGGTGCACCGGGGGCGCCTCAGGCGCCCTCAGCGCGAAGCCCTACGCCCTTGGTATGAGGCCGCTCGCGACCGACTAGCTGGGCGAGCGGCGGCCGGGTCCTCGCCGCTGGCGAGGAAGTATCGCCCCGGCCATCGCCGTCGACGTACCGCTCAGACCCACCGCCTGTTCCAGAGCGTCTTGACGCTGATCGAGGCCACGCCGTTCAGCCTCTGGAACAGGAGCTTCCAGAGGGCGGCGTCGAGCTTCGCCTTGTACTCGCGCTCGAACGGCCCGTCCAGGATGGCGTCGGCGTCGCCCGGCGTCAGCTTCTCGCCCCGCGCGTCTCGCGTCTTCCCCATGAACCGGTCGAGGAAGTGGGTGACGCTGGCATCAGACGGGCTGGATGTCGGATCCACGCCCTCCAGCGCCCGGTAGAAGCGCTCGACGCGCATGGAGTTGTCCGGGTTCAAGCTGACCGGACGGGTGAACTCCCGGACCGCCTGGTGGAACGGCCGGTGGGACGAGGTGAGCGAGGGGTCGTTCTCGCGGTCCCACGCCTTCTTCACCTCGGGGTACTCAGAGTAGATCTGCCCGAGGATGACGTACTGGCGGGCGTTCGGCCAACGGTAGTCGAGCGTGTGGAGCGCATCCGGGCCGCCCTCGAGGTCGCCCTCGTCGGTGGGCCACTGGTCGTACTTGGGGTCACCCATGAGGAAATAGGCGCGGTACTCGGTTCGGTAGGTCTCGATCGCCGCCCCGAGCTCGTCGTTGCCCTCGGGATGGCGGTCCGCCATGTGCTGCACCTCGTGCTTCAAGGTGATGAAGATCTGGTCCCTGTTGTTTTGCTCACCGGACACGGGGTTCTCCATGACGATGGCGATGTCGGTCCCCTGGCGGAAGCCCATGTCGGCCTTGCCGCGTCTAACCACAGTGGTTTCGAGGTTGATGTGCGGTGACGTCGGATCGACGTAGTAGGGGTTCTCTACGTAGATCGAGGCGGCGGTCATGCCGAAGGTGTTGTACGGGAAGTACCTGACCCTATGCGACGCCTCGGCCTCCTCCTTCGCGTCGTGTGTCCCGGTCAGCGCATACACCATGGCCAAACCATCGAAAATCCATTCGCACGAGTTCCGAAGCCGGACATCGGCGTTCTGTCGCAGCCCTTCCTGGATGTAGCCCTTGAGTCGCTCGCGTTCCTGGTCGTTCTTTGCGCAGGCCGCCGCATACGCCTTCGCCTTGGAGTCCGCCGAGGCGGTCGACCAGTTGACCCGCTGGACGTCGAGGACGCGGCCGACGCCGAGGCGCGCTGGTTGCGAGCGACGTTCGCGCAAATACCGCAGGGTCGCCTGGTTCCCGGCCGACTGCTGCAGCTGGAGGATGCCATGAGCGGTAGCCGGCCGGGAGACGCCCGAGGCTGCGAAGGGCGAGGCTGGAGTCCGCTCGCCACGAGCTGCAGGTGGCCGTGAGGCCGCGCCGGCGGGGGGATGTCGTCGACCCGCGGCCCTCATAAGCCCAGCAGCTTCCCGAAGAAGGACAGGGCGATGAGGGCCTCGACCCGTGGAGAGTTCAGGAGGTTGAGCCCGCTGGGAACGGCATAGGTCTCGACCAAGGTCCGGAAGCTGTCGGCCGTGACGCAGGCCTGGGCGATGTACTCGTATTTGCTCGCCAAGGTGCCAGAACAGTCCCTCCTGGCGTCGGTTGAGGAACCTCGGCCTGAAGTCCCGGTGTTGGGGTTGCACCGGGGCGTTCGCGGGGTCGGCATCGACCACATGGCCGTCGCTGCGGGCGACGACGGATCCTTCCCCTGTTCCCGTCGACGTCGAGGCGACCGTGGCCCAACGGTTGCTGCCCCGGGTCGCCGAAGGCCGCTCCGTCGGAGATCCAGTAGGCCCGGAACTCGGACCGGTACAGGTCCGCCACCTCCGACGGGCCCTCGGCGCCGGCGGCGGCATGCTGGTCCATCCCGTGCTGCACCTCGTGGACGATGGTATTTCGGAACTCGTCTGCCTTCAGGTTTGGCCGGTAGATCGAGAGTTGGCTTCCATCGATTGAGAGCCCGCCCTTCGTCGAGGGCTTGGCCCAGTCGATGCCAGTGTCGGCTGAGAACTGGGACTCCTGCTCCGGGTACTCCCCGCCGACAGTCGGGTACTTCACCCGGGTGCTGAAGTACGCCTGCGGCCGGGGTTGCTTCCGCTTGAGCGGATGGGTCGGAGTCAGGACGACGAGATCGAGCCGGCCGCCCACCGTCCGGGACGTGATCAAATCGCAGCTGTTCCTCAGCAGAGGGTTGCCGCTCGAGGTCCCCTCGTCGACGACGGCGTAGAACTCCTTCTGGTAGTCGCGATGCCTCGCTTCGAAGCGGTCGTAGTCCGGCGTTTTCCGCTGGCAGACGACGTCCCGATCTCCACCGGTTGGGGGCGCCAGCAGCCTCGCCACCGCAGCGTTGCCGACCGTCCTCTGCCGGGCCAGGACAGCGGCAACGCCGAGCGGCTCCGGCGGGACCGGGGGACGTTCCCAGGCCAGGTCGGGGTGGAGCGGTAGGTGTAATCCCGCGCGCGCGCCACGCTTCGGGCGGCTTCGCTGGCACCGCCCTGCGCGGCATGCCGGAAGCGTCGCAGACCGACGCCGCTCTCGCGCCCGCATGGGTGAAGACCTTCGGGCAGGCCCCACTGCCCGCGCGGGCACCGTCGGCCGGACCCGCCCGGCCGGCACGCGAGCCGGTTCGCCTGTCCACCACCCGGGCCGACGACCTGGCGTGGAACGGGTATCTGGTCCACACCCCGTACCTGGGCGACCAGATCGGAGCGTGGGCGTGGGGAGAGAACGTCGGCTAAGCAGAACTGGTCGGCCGTTGCATTGGGCCCTGGGGAACAGCTGGCACCACTGCGACCTCCCGCACCTGCGCAGCGACTACAAGAACCTGCCTGGGGCCGAGATGCGCACGCCTCGGCAGGTGCCGCCCCCTCGGGCCCAGCTCTGCTCTGTTCTGTCCCGGGAAGCCTTGACGTTGTGACAAGTTTTACGCGGCCGGTCTGAGCCCCGCGTGAGTGACCTAGTCGGCGATCACGCGGTCGACCGGCGCCAGGGCGCGCCGGAACTCGACGGATGTGGGCGGCCGGTCACCGGCGTCCAGCAAGGGCCGCAGCAGACGGGCGTGGACCTTCATGTAGAAGAGCGCGACGCGCAGCCCCTCGGTCATCGTGACGTAGGTGTTGGAGTGTGGGATCTGGCGGATGAGCCCGTGGAGGCGGAGGCGGCGCACGTCGTAGGTCATCCGGCTGGCGGTGTAGTCCTGCCCGAGCAGCCCGGGCGACGAGCCCGCGAAGGCGTCGGTTGGTGAAGCCGGAGTCGGCGTGGACGACCATGCATAGTGCGCCGGCCAGGGCCATGGGTGCGTGGATCCCCGAAGCGCAGGGCTCCGGTTCTCTGGCCCTCCCGTGGTAGGGCTGGTGGGTGCGCTCGAACAGCGCAGAGCCGATGGCACAGCCCTGACCGGGACGCTCGATCATAAGCAGACGTTGGTTGACCCGCCGGCGCCTTGGCCACCAGCCCGGGCAGGTGCTCGAGCGGGGCCAGGACATCAATGTCGGACGGCTCGTTGATGGCGGTCGCGGGTGATGACCTCGGTGGCGAAGCGCCCCGGGGTCTTGTTCTTTCCCCGCTTGACCACCCGCCGGTCGACCACCAGCGACACGCGCTCGGGCCGGCCCAGTTCGAAGTGGCCGGCGATGGCGGCCTCGAACCAGTCCCTCGCCCGGAGGGGCTGGTCGAACGCGGCGGTGTCCGCCGCGGCCGTGAGTGACGGTCTGAGCTGAGGTCGCCCCGAATGGAATCCTCAGTTCCCGTCCCGGTCGCGGTTGCGAAGCATGGCGAACAGGGGGGCGGCGACGAACCCACCGGCCGTGACCGGGGCCATCAGGATCGAGGCGGTGCGCATGCCCTCGCTGCCGAACATGGCGCTGAAGGCGAACGTGCCGATGGCGATGAGCAGGAGGAAGACCGGGATCGCCACCAGCAGGTCGGACGGGCGCTGGCGGCGGGCGGGTCCGAAGGGGTCGTCCCGGAGGTGGGCCAGGGGGTCGTCCTCGACGGACTCCTCGCCCTCGGCGCCGGCTCCGGGCCCGAACGGCAGCCTCGGGCGGGGCGTGACTCCGATGGCCAGGTCGTACACCCGGCGGCGCTCGGCGTCTCCCAGCACCTCCCACGCGTGGTTGATGTCGGCCATGACGGCTCGGGCCTCGTCCGCAGCGTCGGGGTTGGCGTCGGGATGGTGCTGCTGAGCCAGCCGGCGGAAGGCCCGGCGGATCTCGTCGTGGGTGGCGTGGGGCGCCACCCCCAGCTTCTGGTAGTGGGTGGCGGCCATCAGTAGGTGGTGCGGGACCGCACCTCGGCGAACACGTCCCCGAGCCGGCCCAGGGTGTCGCGGTGGTCGGCCAGGAGGCCGGGCCGCCCGCCCACGCGCATGCGCCCGGCGCCGAAGGCGGCCGCCGGCGACAGCCGGCCCTGGTTCACTGCGGCGGCCGTCTCGTAGTCCTGGCGGACCTCCACCTCGGCCTCGCCCGGGCCGGGCTCGACCGTTACCCGCCCGTCGTCGAAGCAGACCCGGTACTCGACGTCTCCCTCGGGCCCGCCGGTGACGATGTGGCGGACGGTGAGGCGGACGCCGCCGGCGGCGACCCGCAGGGGTTCGCTGGCGGCGGCGGCGGCGCCCAGCTCGGCGAGCCAGGCGGGCGCGAGAAACTGTCCCACGACTCCATGATGGCCGATCCGTCGCTCCGCCCCGCCGACGAGGGGGCCCACGCCCCGTCTTCCTCCCCCCTGTGGGAGGAGGCGTGGCACTTCGAGTTCGCCGGAGGCGACGGCCGCCTGGGTGGCTATGCCCGCCTCACCCTCCGCCCCGGTGAGGGACGGGCCTGGTGGTGGACTGCCATCGTGGGGGCGCACGTGGCGTTCGTGCTGGTCAGGGAGCACGACGTCGAGCCGCCCCGTGCCGGCTCGCTCGAGATCCGGGCTGGCGCGTTGTGGGCCGAGCCCTACTGCGAGACCCCCTTCGACCACTGGAGCGTCGGCCTCGAGGCCATGGCCGTGTCCCTGGACGACCCACTGGATGCGTACGGGCAGGAGCGGGGCCACCCCGTCCCCCTCGGCCTGGACCTCGGGTGGGAGGCGTCCGAGCCGCCCGCCCGGTCGGCCGCCGCCGGCGGCTACGAGCAGGCGTGTGCCGTGCACGGCGAGGTGCTGGTCGGGTCCCGCCGGCTGGTGGTGGACGGGACGGGCCGGCGATCACACATGTGGGGCGAGCGGGACTGGTGGTCGGCCCCCGCCGAGGCGAGCGGCGTGGAGCTGGACGGGCGGGGACTGGTGGCGTCGGCCGGCGATCTCCGGCCCGTCTTCCACGCTCCCGTGCAGGTCCCGCCGCCGCCTGCGGCTGTCGCCGGCCGTGGCCTCTCCACCCGTGTCGCCCGGGCCCTGTGCCGGGGCGATGGCGGGGAGTGGGCCTGGGTGGAGCGGGTTCAGCCCGCTTCGAGCACGATGGGCTGAACCGCCAGCACGGCCTTCGGGCCGGCGGGGGGGCCGGGGCGGGCGAACTCGCCGGCGTCGCGGATGGCGTCCCAGGCCTGCTGATCGGCCGCCTGCCACGACCAGAACGACACGCCTTGGGCCCCTTCGGCATGGGCCGTCTGCATGAACGAGTGCAGCTCCGCCCGCGGCGGCACGCCCCGGCGGCCGCCCTCGGGCGCGCCGTCGTAGGCCTGGCCGACGGGGAAGACGGGCTTGCCCAGATCGCGCAGGTGGTTGATGGCGCCCTGCACGTCGGGCCCGGGCTGGCGGTTCAGCCAGTAGACCATGGGCGCCACCGCGTCGAAGCGGCTGACGACCTCGGCGTAGGGGAAGAAGGACTTCGTCCACGGCGAGGGACGGGGCACGCACGCGATCAACGGGTAGCCCACACCGGCGCCGGCCCGCAGGGCGTCGGCGTAGGCGACGGCCGCCTCGGCGCTGATCCTGGTGCCTTCGGACTGCGTCTCGATGTCGGGGGCGAAGCCGTCCAGCCGATGGCCGCCGGGGGTCTGGTAGCGGATGGCGGCCAGGCCCCGCTCGACGTCGGCGGCGGGGTCGATGAGGCGGGGGAAGTCCCACCCGTAGATCCGGATGCCGGCGGCGTGGGCCTTGGGCAGCAGCTTGTCGAGCCACTCGCCGGCGTAGAAGCCGTCCCAGGTCGACCCCGTGCGGACGTAGATGTGGGTGAGGCCCACCTCCTTGGCCCGCGTGAGGATGGTCTCGACGTCGCCCCCGTCGGACTTCTCGGGCTGCCACATCCACATGCCCTTGCCGTACGGCAGCTCCCACGGCAGGCTCAGGACCTCGGCGTCATCGGACGGCCCCGCCAGCAGCCCCAGGCCCAACGAGAAGCCCAGCACCTTCACCCGGGACACGGCCAGGCCCGACGCCACCAGGGCCAGCACCGAGACCAGCACCCACAGGGCCACCGGCTTCGCCCCCACCGTGACGAGGCTCTCCGGCGCCCGCGGCTGGCGCGGCTGAGGGATCGCGACCGGCTCGCAGCCGCGTTCCTTGTCGATTGTCGTCAGCACGTTGCTCTGCGGGCTGCGCCCGCCGAGCCACTGCTAGCCGGCGGTGAGCCCCCCTCCCCGCCGGACAACGTTCGCCGCCGCCGCCACGGTTCCCTTTTTCAACCGTCGCCGCGAACGATGGCCCGCTTGACCTCCTCGATGGCCTGGGTGACCCTGATGCCCCTCGGGCAGGCGTCGGTGCAGTTGAAGGCGGTGCGGCACCCCCACACCCGGTTGCGCCTGTCGAGGTCCTTCAGCCGCTCGGCGGTGGCCTCGTCGCGCGAGTCGAAGATGAACCGGTGGGCGTTGACGATGGCGGCCGGCCCCACGAAGTCGGGGTTGGCCCACGACACCGGGCAGGACGTCGTGCACGCCGCGCACAGGATGCACTTGGTGGTGTCGTCGTAGGCGTGGCGCTCCCCCGGGCTCTGCCTCCGCTCGCGGTCACCCGGGTCGCCCTGGCCGGCCGTCAGCCACGGCTTGACCGACTTCAGGTCGTCCCAGAAGCCCCGCATGTCGACCACCAGGTCCTTGCGGACGTCGAACCCCCGCAACGGCTCGACGGTGATGTCGTGGCCCACGTCCTGGATGAGCAGCACGCAGGCGAGCCGGTTCCGGCCGTTGATGACCATGGCGTCGGACCCGCATACGCCGTGGGCGCACGACCGGCGGAAGGCCAGCGTGCCGTCGTGGCGCCACCGCACCTCGTGGAGGGCATCGAGCACCCGGTCGGTCTCCTCCACCTGGACCTGGTAGGTCCCCCAGTGGGGCTTGCGCTCCCGATCGGGGTCGAACCGCTTGATCCTCAGGGTCACGTCAACCGGCATGCTCCTCCTTTACCTCGGGTCGCCAGGCCGGCGGGCGTGGTAGGCAGCACCCGGGTGCCCGCCGCACAACTCAGTACTTCCGTTCCTTGGGCTCGTACCTGCCGAGGACCACGGGCTTGTAGTCGAGCTCGAGGCGGCCCCCGTGGCGGCGGTGCACGAGCGTGTGCTTGAGCCAGCCGGCGTCGTCGCGCGCCGCGAAGTCGTCGCGGGTGTGGCCCCCCCGGCTCTCGGTGCGGGCCCGGGCCGCCACCACGAGGCACTCGGCCAGGTCGAGCAGGAACCCCATCTCCAGGGCCTCGGTGAGGTCGTAGTTGTAGTTCCCGCCCTTGTCGTCGATGCAGATGTGGTCGTAGCGGTCCCGCAGGCCGCCGATGGTGGCCTGGGCCGCGGCCAGGCTGTCCTCGGTGCGGAACACGCCCGCCTTGTCGGTCATCTCCGCCTGGAGGGCGTCGCGGAGGTCGGCCACCTTCTCCGCCCCCGTCGATCCCTTCAGCCGCTCGATGGCGGCCACCGTGTCGGCCTCGATCCCGCCGCCCGCCGCCGGTCCCGCAGCCGCCCCGGTCCCGGCGCCACCCGCGGCCACGTACCCGGCCATGCGGGCCCCGCCCCGCCGTCCGAAGACGACGATGTCGAGCAGGGAGTTGGTCCCCAAGCGGTTGGCCCCGTGGACCGACACGCAGGCGCATTCGCCCGCCGCATACAGGCCGGGCACGACCGTCCCGACCGCGTCCCGCACCACCTCGGCCTCGACGTTGGTGGGGATGCCGCCCATGGCGTAGTGGGCGGTGGGCTGCACCGGGATCAGCGCCGTCTTGGGCTCGATGCCCAGGTAGGTGCGGACGAAGTCGGTGATGTCGGGCAGCTTCTCGTCGATCTGCTCGGGGGGCAGGTGGGTGAGGTCGAGGTGGAGATAGTCCTGCTTGGGGCCCGCTCCCCGGCCCGCCCGCATCTCGGTCACCATGGCCCGGCTGATCATGTCCCGGGGGGCCAGGTCCTTCACCGTGGGGGCGTAGCGCTCCATGAACCGTTCGCCGTCGGCGTTGCGGAGGATGCCGCCCTCGCCCCGGGCCGCCTCCGACAGCAGGATGCCCAGCTTGTAGATCCCGGTAGGATGGAACTGGAAGAACTCCATGTCCTGCAGGGGCACGCCGCGCCGCAGCAGCAGGGCGGGACCGTCGCCGGTCAGCGTGTGGGCGTTGGACGACACCTTGAAGATCCGTCCGAACCCGCCGGTGGCGAACAGGGCGGCCCGGCACGAGTAGACGTGGACGTCGCCCGTGGCCTGCTCGTAGGCGACCAGCCCGGTCACCTCGCCACCGGCGCCGAAGGCGATGTCCAGCACCTGGAACTCGTCGTGGAAGTCGACCCCCCGAGCCAGGCACTGCTGGTACAGGGTCTGGAGGATCATGAGGCCGGTGCGGTCGGCGGCGTAGCAGGCCCGCTTCACCGGTGCCTCGCCGTGGTTGCGGGTGTGGCCGCCGAAGCGCCGCTGGTCGATGCGTCCCAGAGCGGTGCGATTGAAGGGAAGCCCGAAGCGCTCCAGTTCGATCACCGCGTCGACCGCCTCCCGGCACATGATCTCGGCCGCGGGCTGGTCGACCAGGTAGTCGCCTCCCTTGACGGTGTCGAAGGCGTGCCACTCCCACGAGTCCTCCTCGACGTTGGCCAAGGCCGCGCACATGCCGCCCTGAGCCGCCCCCGTGTGGGACCGGGTGGGGTGGAGCTTGGAGATCACCACCGCCCGGCACTTGCCGGCGACCTCGATGGCGGCCCGCAGCCCCGCTCCCCCGGCGCCCACGATCACCGCGTCGTAGGCGTGGTGATGGACGGTGACGGACGAGCCGGGCACGTCCCGATCCTGGCACGGCCCGCCGGCCTACCGAGCCTGGACGTCCCCCTGCAAGACGGCGTCCACCCGGAGGCGGCCTGACGACGGTTCGAGGGTGACCTCGAAGGGGCCCTCGCCGAAGTTGACGGAACGGGCGTCGTCGGTGCGGTCCGGGTACTGGACCTCGAGGTCGCCGCTGATGCCGAGCTTCCCCGGTCCGGTCAGCTGCACCCGGCGAGGGTCGAGCTTGACCACCACGTTGCCCTGCGACGAGAGGACGGTCCGGCTGTCGGCCGTGAACCGCACGCCGTCGCGGGGGGTGGCCAGGCCGCCCGTGCCCACCGCCACCGACGTGCCCAGGGCGTAGGTGCCGGCCAGGAACTGCCGGACCGCCCCGTCCACGCTGTAGGCGGGACCGCTGCCGTCGACCTCCACATGAGTGGCGCCCAGGTCGAGTCCGCCCTCGCCCGAGATGGGCAGGGGCGTCCCGCCGTCCCACGAGATCGTCACCCGCTGGCCGTTGACCAGGGCGTTCTCGATGACGGCCCGCCCCGCCCCCCGCTGCACCGCGGTGATGGCGAACGGCGTGGTCAGCCGCACTTGGGCCCCGTCGGCCGAGAACCGCTCCACGGTCCCCTTCACGAAGGCCTGTCCCTCCCGGGGGACGACCGTCGGTTCGGCCGACGCCGCCGGCCCCCCGTTGCGGTCGTTGACCAGCGACGTGGTGTTGTCGAGGAGATGCACGCCGAGGATCGCCAGGTCGCAGACGAGCACGAGGATGATGCCGAACGCCGTCCCGACCGCGAAGCCCCGTTCCACGGGCGCAAGAGTACGTTGGGCCGGAATGGCTGCAACTGCGTTCGGGCCACGCAGGCCGTGACAGGCCGGCCGGCCACGATCGGCCAGCTGCGCGGCTCCGGGTGGGCGTCGGTCCCGGTAAAGGAGGAGGTGCGGCGCAACGCCGCCGCCCGCATCGCCGCCGGCCGGCCTGTGGTCCGGGGCGTGCTGGGCTACGACGAGACCGTCCTCCCTCAGCTCGAGAACGCCCTGCTGGCCGGCCACGACGTGATCCTCCTGGGAGAACGGGGCCAGGCCAAGACCCGCATCATCCGCTCGCTGGTCGACCTCCTCGACGAGGAGACGCCCGTCGTGGCCGGATCGGAGATCAACGACGACCCCTACCACCCCGTCTCTCGTGCCGCCCGCGACCTCGTGGCCGAGCACGGTGAGGACACACCCGTCGAGTGGGTGGGCCGCGACCAGCGCTTCGGCGAGAAGCTGGCCACCCCCGACACGTCCATCGCCGACCTGATCGGGGAGGTCGACCCCATCCGGGTCGCCGAGGGTCGCTACCTGTCCGACGAGCTGACCCTGCACTACGGGCTCGTCCCCCGCACCAACCGGGGCATCTTCGCCATCAACGAGCTGCCCGACCTGGCCGAGCGCATCCAGGTCGGCCTGCTGAACGTGCTGGAGGAGCGGGACGTTCAAGTCCGCGGCTACAAGGTCCGGCTGCCCCTCGACGTGCTGCTGGTGGCCTCGGCCAACCCCGAGGACTACACCAACCGGGGCCGCATCATCACCCCCCTGAAGGACCGGTTCGGGGCCCAGATCCGCACCCACTACCCCCTCGACGTCGACACCGAGCTGGAGGTGGTGCGCCAGGAGTGGAAGCCGCCCGCCCTCGGGGGGGTACGGGTCGACGTCCCCGCCCACATGGCCGAGATCGTGGCCAGCATCACCCACGAGGCCCGCCGCTCGGCCAGCGTCAACCAGCGCTCGGGTGTCTCGGTGCGGCTGTCGGTGGCCAACTACGAGACGCTGGTGGCCAACGCCGTGCGCCGGGCCCTCCGCCTGGGCGAGCCCGACGCCGTCCCCCGGGTCAGCGACCTGGAGGCGCTGGCCTCCTCCACCGGAGGCAAGGTCGAGATCGAGACGCTGGACGACAGCGAGGGCGGGGCGGTGGTCGAGGGCGTCGTCCGCACCGCCGTCCTCACCGTGTTCCGCCGCCGGTGCCGGATCGACGACTACCGGCCCGTGCTGGCCGGATTCGACGGCGGCGAGGCGGTCAACGTGGGCGACGACGTGCCCTCGGCCGAGTACCTGGCCGTGCTGGCCCGGTTCCCGGCCTTGCGGGGGCCGGTGGCGTCGCTGGCCGGCAGCGAGACGCCGGCGGCGGTGGCCAGCGCCGTGGAGCTGGTGCTGGAGGGCCTCCACCTGTCCCGCCGCCTCAACAAGCACGCGGTGGGCGGGCGGGCCAGCTACCGCACCCGGGGCTGAGGAGCCGCCGTGCCCGCCGGCTTCCGCTACTCCCGGTGGGACGGCACCCAGGCCGGCTTCGACCTGGGCAGCGAGGACGTGCTCGACGAGGTGGCCGACGACGTCCTCTACCACGGCGACCTCGACGCCGCCCTCCGCCGCCTGCTCCAGGAGGGGTTCGACCGGGACGGTCGCTCGGTCTCAGGGCTGCGGGAGCTGCTGGAGCAGCTCCGCCGCCGCCGCCAGGAAACCCTCGACCGCTACGACCCGGGCGGGGCCTTCCAGGACATCGCCCGCGAGCTGCGGGAGATCGTCGATCGGGAACGGGCGGCCGCCGGGCCCGACCGGCGGATGCAGCTCGACCTCCTCCCGCCCGACGTGGCCGGGCAGATCTCCGCCCTCCAGCGCTACGACTTCGCCTCCCCCTGGGCCGAGGAGCGGTTCGAGCGGCTCGTGGAGTCCCTGCGCTCGCAGATCCTGGCCAGCCGGTTCAACCGCATGGCCGAGGCCATGCAAGACATGTCGGCCGAGGACGTCCAGCGGTTCAAGGACATGCTGTCCGGCCTCAATGCCATGCTCGACCAGCGGGCCCGGGGCGAGGACACCGACGCCGCCTTCGGCCGGTTCATGCAGCAGTACGGCGACTTCTTCCCGGGCAGCCCGCAGACCCTCGACGAGCTGCTGGAGCAGATGGCCCGCCAGTTGGCGGCCATGCAGTCCCTGCTCAACTCCATGACGCCCGGGCAACGGGCCCAGCTGCAGGCCCTGTCCGACGCCCTCCTCGACGACGTCGACCTGCGCTGGCAGCTCGACCAGTTGGGGCGCAGCCTGGCCCGGGCCTTCCCCGAGATGGGCTGGGACCGGGGCTACCCGATGGAGGGGACGGACCCCCTGGGGCTGGTCGAGGGGGCCCAGCTGATGGACGAGCTGGGGCGACTCGACCAGCTCGAGCACCTGCTGCGGTCGGCCACGTCCCCGGCGCAGCTGGCCGAGGCCGACCTCGACGCCGCCCGCGAACTGCTGGGCCGGGACGCGGCCCAGGATCTCGAGCGGCTGGCCGAGCTGGCCAGGCTGCTGGAGGAGGCGGGTCTCATCGCGACTCGTGAGGGCCGCTTCGAGCTCACCCCCCGGGGCCTGCGCCGCATCGGCCAGCGGGCCCTGAACGACTTCTTCGGGCGCCTCGAGCAGGACCGGGTCGGTGGCCACCCCGTCGACCGCGACGGAGCCGGGCACGAGCGCACCTACGAGTCGAAACCCTACGAGTTCGGCGACCCGTTCAACCTCGACATCGAGCGCACTATTCGCAACGCCCTTGGTCGCAACGCAGGCGGTCGCAACG